>Ga0099364_10000181_pt1 | contig 106587 bp, 71 predicted proteins | sample TergutTh196P3_FD_73070 | JGI IMG/M metagenome (GOLD analysis project Ga0099364, IMG submission 73070) | Microcerotermes parvus P3 segment gut microbial communities from Pointe-Noire, Republic of the Congo - Th196 P3 | ecosystem: Host-associated > Arthropoda: Insects > Digestive system > Gut ...
AATGTGTTGTATACCGAGGTTGACTGGCTTGGCACGTATGCTATAATGGATATGGAGATGTGGTTTGAGTTTTTGGAAGCGAATGTTGAATACGAGGAAGAATACGAAGACGAGGCAGAGGAAGAATCCGAAGAAACGACAGAGGTACAGTTATCTATACCGCTTATGGGAGCGGGGAACAGTACTAACCCGGATAAACCTATTACATATTCATTCCCTGAAATGGAGTTTGTAGAGCAAGAAACTCCGGCGGGTTACTGGAATAGTGTAGTCTATGGCGACGGAATGTTTGTCGCGGTGGGCTATCCGGGAATAATAACAAGTCCCGATGGTATAAATTGGACGTTACAAGAAACGCCCGCTAATAATAATTATTGGCATAATGTAGCATATGGTAACGGAATGTTTGTAGTTGTGGGTGATTCTCGTACAGGTAACGGTCTAATGACCTCACCGGACGGCGTAAACTGGACGTTACATCAAGTACCCGGACACAACAACTGGTATAATGTGGCATATGGTAATGGTATTTTTGTCGTAACACCCTCAACTACGAGCGGAATTTATCAGAATAATTATATTACTTCACGGAATGGTACTAATTGGACGTTACGGGAGCTTCCCGATAATAAAAACTACTGGGGTATAACGTATGGAAACGGGTTATTTGTTGCTGTGGCGTTAGCTGCAAATGAAAAGAAAGCCGTAACGTCACCGGACGGAATTAGTTGGACGTTACATCAAACACCCGGAGATGACGATACTTGGTGGTATGGTGTAACATACGGTAACGGAATGTATGTAGCTGTGGGGTATTCAAATTCAGGAAAAAATATTATGACGTCTCCGGACGGCGCGAGCTGGACTTTATTACAAAATCCCGATAATGTTAATTTACGTAACATAGCTTACGGTAACGGAATGTTTATAGCTACGGGTTATAACAACGGATATATGACCTCTGTGAATGGGATAGACTGGACTTTGTTTCAATTGGCTTACGGCGAGACGTTTAATAATATAACCTACGGTGACGGAAAGTTTGTGGTTGTCGGAAATAATATGGTGTGGACTTCTTCTTATGAACCAAGGTATGAATTTACACTCGGCTCAAGCTGGCGGACAATTCGGTTGGACGATGCGCCAAATGCAAACCGCCAAACCGACACCGATGGCGATACTATTCCCGACTGGGATGAGATTGCCGTAGAAAGCTCATTAATTCAACTATCCGCAAACGGAAGCTATATCGAAAGATTACCTACAATACAAGATTGTATTAATTATGCAGGCATGGGGAATTCGACCTTTTTGAGTGGATTGGATAGGTTTATGTTCGGCGTTTCGTCCGCTGTAGTCGAGGTAGCTCTGAATAAAAAAGTTCTGCCGATTGATTCAGACCCCGGCGACCCTGACACTGACGGCGATGGGATTCTTGACTATGACGATATTTGGGGACACATTACCACACGTAACAGTACAGACCCCAGAGTTTGGTCTATTACACAGGATAAAAGTTATATATTCAGACCTAATTTACCGACAATAAATAATAATCCGTCTAAGTGGTACAATATCGTCAAAACAGGTGACTTTGGACACTTAGATATTAATCCGGGAACGACTGTCGTAATGTACCCTTATCTGGAAAGCTCAAACTTGATGAAAGCTATATCATCGAAAGATGAACCTAAGATAGTACAAATAGTTTTAAAAACAGGAAGTTATGAACCTGAATACTGGCTTAAAGTCAAATTAGAAAGCGGGATTTACGGATTTGTACAACATGCTGATACTTATATTAATATTAGTGAATATCTTTATGCGCCTGATAAGTTGGTTTATCCGTTCCGTGATGATACTGTTGTGGGAAACAGGATGGCGACTGCTGGGTATAATTACACCGGTCATGCCAAAAGTGCTATTGATATAAATGCGGGTAAAGATTTAATGGTCGACGAAGACGGGAATCAAATATTAGTTTCTCGAATGAGGTTAAAAGAGTACCCTATTTACTCACCGATTACAGGAACTGTTATAACAAGTGTTAATTACGACGGAAATTTTCCTTCAGAAGAAGAATACAACGCAAGGGAAGACAAAACTATTAGCGGCTACGGTAATTATGTAAAAATTGAAAATAAAGATTATATAATGACATTAGCACATTTTGAATTTGTGTCCTTTGTTAGCGTTGGAGATAAAGTAACCCCACACACTATGCTCGGAATTGCAGGAAATACGGGGTGGTCAGAAGAGTATCATTTACACTTAGAGATTTATAATAAAAGAACGAGGGAATATGAATATCCAAAATATCATTTTAAAGAAATAAATTAATTCTTAATTATAAAGTAGGAGGTTTTATGAGTCGTAAATTAACTCTGTATGTTGTTGTTTCAATACTATTGCTGTCATCTTGTGGCGTAAAAGATGACAGCAACCCCCATTCAAACATATCCGATACTTCAGCACTGGAGTCAATTGTTACATCAACACAAAAAAATGAAATACGCACACCGTCAGAACAAACGATAAAATCACCCGAAACCCAGTCACATGAACCAATTGTAACCTCTGTTGTTTCAACCGAGGAAAAAATTAATCCTGTTTTTATAAATGACGAACATCACGGTGCGAATTGGAACGATTTAACACTGCCTGTTTATTATTATTATACTCTTTCGGTTACTGAGGGATTTGCAAAATTAATAGAAGTCGAAGAATATAATGATTGGCTCAATAATGTAGTTGAAGAACGTAAAAAATTTGCAGGCAAGCGAGAAGAATTATATGTGTCTTGGGTAGATTTAAGTGATTACCATAACTTGTATACTTTTATTTGCGAGTTTAACCTGTCTGAACAGCAAATTAGAGAAGCACTTTATGAGTGGAACGAGTTCGGCGTTGCCGATATGGTCGAGAAGTATATTTATTCAGAAGAAGAGATAGAAGCAATTTCAACTAAAAATAAAGAAGAAATAACAAGACTTTTTGCGACATCACTTGCAATAGTAAAGGGCGATAAAATTTATGTTCCGGGATGGTTTTTTTATAACTCTGCCGAAGACTATCAAAAGGCAGATATAACTGCACACGACTTAATAACAGTTTTGAATAACTGTAGAAATTATAAGTTTTATATGAGCGAACAATATTTTTGGGAAGATAGTTACACAGGCTTATATTTCTTAGACTTGATAGAATATAAAGCTTATCACTATCTTAACGGCGATGTTGATATTATCGTTTTATGCGGATATGACCGCGATTTTGATATGCCTATGGCGTATGAAGGCTATTATTGGTCGCTTTATGAGAGCTATATTGACTTTTTCAACTTAAACAGGGACGATGATAACGGTTTTAATATTATCAAAAACGAGACCACCTACTCTCCCCACTGGGTCTACTACAACAAACCCACCGCTTACATCGAAGCAGGCATAACCCCCGAAGAACTCATAGAAATGCTCCCGAAATATGAAGCTTTAGGGATTTTGACAGACGAAGCATGGGCGGCGTTGCAGGGGAAGATATATGCTTATGCAGATGCGGGGTAGAGCATAATTTTTAACATGAAAAAAGGGTATCGCTTAAATGTTGATACCCTTTTTTCGACAAGTTGACAGGCGATTATGAGAATTATGTGCTTTACACCGCCGACGCATAGCCCTCCGCTCTGTATTCGTTTTTTCCGTCAAATCTGACGCTTACCCTTTTGGTAAAACCGCGTCCGCCCTCAGGAAGTCGCTCTATAACTAAGCTTGCCCCCGTTTCTCTCATGATTTCAAATGCCTGCATCATTCCGATGCCTGAACCACCCTCATTTTTATGAGTGGTGGTCTGTTTTTTTCCTAAGTTGATTAAGGTCTCTTTCTCAAAATCGGTACCGCTGTCTTCGACCCTTATTTCATAATAATCATCACAAATACCGACCGTAAACAGGATTTGACGGGCGAAAGATTTATGCAGTAAGCCGCGGGAGCTTATGGCGATAATTGAATTTTCCAATAAATCTGCCGATATTGTGCGAAGCTGTTCTTCGGTTATAAGATTTTCAATCATGTATTTTACACTGCCGCTGATAAATACGTCAAACTCGATATTATTTTCATATGCTTTTTGTTTCATATAGTCTAATGTAATATCTAACGAAGTTATTTTCGTAGAGGGGAGTTGCTTGGATTCTTTTTTATAGCAGCCTAATAATCCATTACGTTGTACGTGGGCGCGACGTAATTCTTTTATTATATCTTCGGCTTTTTCCTTTGAATAATACTCGCATAGATTTCTTACGGCGTTTTCGAGGGAGGGGATTAATTTATTGTCACTGTGTATTATTTTCGATAAAGCGGCGTTATCTTTTTCAATCTCGAAAATTCGCTTTTCTTTCTCAGAAAGTTCGCAGTATAACTCAAGCTTTTCTTTTTCGGAAAGCGAATCCTTATATGCCTTTGTGATTCCTGTTTTCCACCAGATTATTACAAGAATGGCGCAAAAGCCGACGCATAATAAAGAAAACCATGCAAGCGAGTCGAGTACGCCGTCTCTTCTGATAACTACATTAATAATCGTATAGCATTGAAAAACTATTAGGGCTATGATAACCCCGAGCAGGCTTATATGCTTCTCGCCTAAAAAGGGAAGCCCGTTTCTCAATCTTTTGATGTTAAATACCGAAAAAACGAAAAGACCCATAACCGGAAAAGTGGCAAGGGCGGTTATAATAATACTTAAATCAGAAAGTTCCCGAAATAAGAGACCGAATATTATTGACGAGAACGCAACGGCTAAAACATTCAAAATATAACTTAACGCACAGGATATGACAGAGGCTGTTATGGATATATTCCATTTGGCTCTCGAAATATACTTGTTAAAAATACAAGAGGATGCGAAAATGAAAATAACCGTTATCTCCGGTAAAAAAGATTTCATCGTCAGGGTAATAATAAACGACAAAAAAACGGAATAAACAGCCTGTCCTATTATTAACTCAGCTGTCGGTTTTCGATTCAAGGATTTCATATAAATAAACAGAGACCAAAAAATTATTGCGAAATACTTTACAAGCGTAATAATCATTAAATCACCTTTATTATATAAATGGATAATAAAAACCCTTAAAAAATATCCCAAAAACCGAAATACTTTTTAACAAAATAGCCTTATAATATAAATACAAAAATAATATTAGGAGGGATATTCGTTATGTGGAAAGTTATTTTAGAGTTGTTCACAATAATCATGGGAGCGTAGGAGATTGAAAATAAGCCTACCACCCCCTTGGAAAAGGGGGTGGTAAGTTTATTTTTTACCAGTCGTTCTTAATCTTACGGGCGTAGTAGTAAATAAACTCGGTGTATGTAGGATAGGCTTTTGACGGGTTGATTCTGGCTGTATACAGTTGACTGAGTTCTTCCGTTGACGACCTCGCCCACGCCTTAATTATGGCGTTCGTCATAGCGTGGTCAACGCTCTGGCTGCTTTTACCATATTTTTTTGCGATAGTATCGCAAAAATTAGGCATCGGCTTAACCATTATCATTTGAATGGCTTCAGTCAGGTATATACGCCCTAAAACCCGCGGACTTATACCTACAAGGTCAAGCTCCGTGTCGATTCGCTTAATAATACGCTTAGTGATTTCCTCCCGGTCCTCGAGCGTTAAGAGCTCTTCGGGAATGTCCTGCTTCATTTTTCTGAATAAGATGGTGCTTTTCATCGACATGAGGAAATCCACCACGTATTCAGCGTTGTAGTTGTCCTGGTTTTTCGAGATAATAAAGTCCGCGCCTAAGGCTCGTACCTTATCGAACACAATTCTGCTCGTGTTATCCGTCGTCACCAAGATAAAGGGACGGAAAACATCGGAGGTATGCAGCTTCTCCAAGAAGTTTATACCGTCTCCATCGCCCTTGTGCAGTTCGATATCGAGGATGACGGCATCGGGAAGGCAGGAACTGATATCCGAAAACGCCTTTTCGATGCTGTTCGTTACGCCGACTAACCGTATACCTTCAGTGTTATCAACACACCTGCTGATAGCCGCACATTCGGTAGGCTCGTCCTCGATTAGTAAAACCTTTAGCATTTTGTCTTTTTTCATAATGACCCCCAACACATTTATTTTTTATTAAACACCTGTTTATTAAATTATAATACTTTTTTATATGAATGTACAGAAGCAAACAATACAAATATATAGATTTTTTTTGGCAAAATTCTGGCAAAAATAACAATAAGAATGAAAAGTTGCTGATATTCATATTATTATTTAATATAATTCAAAACAAAAATATATAATTTAATAAAAAATGTTTTAAATAGATAAAGAGGAAAATTAACCGCTGAAGAAAATACGGTAAATCTTTTTTGCACCCCTGTAAATAAATTCAACAACAGCGGAATCATCTGTGCCGACAGCTTGTTTAATCGTTATCCCGACATCCGCATCACTTGCAGAAGCGGTGATAACCGGGACTGTACCGTCGTCGGAAAGCGTTGTTGTTGCTTTAAAAAAGTTATATCCCGTTATTCCGTTCGTATCATCAGACCTAATCGGTTCGGCAGGGAGCTGAATTTCAATCCCGTTCGCATTTATGCTGACAGTCGGTGCGGCGGCTCTTTTTATTTTATGGTTGCTTGAGCTGAAGCCCAAACCGATTAAATCGAATAAAATGTCCGTATCGGCGCCTTCCGCCACGAGAAAAACAGCGTGTTTACGGTTCAGTTTGTCTAAGACCGTCCCCATATCGAGCGTAAAGTGCGTAATTACATTTTCAGAACCGCTTGGGATTTTTATCTCTCCGATTTTTATACCGTTCCATACATCGTTATCCCATGGTCCGTTTAACCAAACATTAATCTTAAAGGCACGGAGACTTTTAGGAGTAATAAAAAGATTTAACGCCGTATCTTCTTCTTTGTCTCTGAAATCAAAATATTTATAACCTATTATGTCGTTATTCTTAACATCGTTAATGGGTGCATGGTTGTCCCAAATATCCCAAGAATCGCTCTGAGAAGCGGTATTCGAGAGATAACAAGCAATACCGGCGGAATAATATCTGTACGGTTCAAGCCCGTAGACGGAAAATCCCTCCGAGGTCACTTCCGCACCCTTATACTCGTTATCTCCTGCTTTTGTATACTTAATATTATCCTCTGTATAAGCGTCCCACGCTCTTATTTCAACCCTGCCGCCCTCTGACACAGGTTTTTCATCCCATTTTATATTGACGGGTGCGACCATGGGCTGACGCGCATAACCGAAGCCCCTCGGCGCGCGATGATAAAACACGTACCATTGTCCGTTAATGAGTTCGATACTGCCGTGAGTGTTATGTCCGCTGTATGACGTTTCCAAAGCTGTACCATATCTGTTTAAAACTACCGCGCGTGAATCCACGAGTACGCCGCCGCCTCTCCACGGTCCGAGCGGCGTATCTCCAAAAGCATAACGCAAAGCCGAATTTGTACTCGAAAGTCCGTAATCGGGACCGGAGAATCCACTATAGACCCAAACATATTTATTGCCGATTTTACGAATTGATGCGGCTTCAAAGAAATTAAACGTACTTAAATCCTCGCCCTCATAAATATGAGGATAAACAGTACCTTTCGGGTCTCTGATTTTACCGTATTCAAAGCTTGACGGTATAAAGCATTCAATAATTTCAGTGCCATGACGCACCGAATACATGGTACTTGCGTTAAGCTCCGCCGCATATATTCTCTGAAAACCCCAAAATCCGTATGCTCTGAACCCCAAGTCAAAATCAGGCTCGTTCTCATCGGTTATGTATTCGATAAATACAGCGGGGTCAAACCCCATAACGCTTCCGTCTGTAACACTCTTACCATCGGGGTTCAGGTTAACGGGTGTGAAGGGACCGGTCGGGCTGTCGCCTTTAGCTACCATAGCTTCCCTGTCCGGACCGCGGCTGTGCGGATAGAGGTAATAATCCTTAGAGCCGTCCTTATGTTTTATTTCAACGAGGTCGGGAGCGTACATAACATCCCATAGCCCGTCCGATTTGTAGGTGAAAACAGAACCCTCGTCGCGCCAGAGCGTTAAATCTTCAACAGCCGCAGACCATACCCGAATATCGGGACCGCAGTAGCTGTCGAACCGCACATCATGCGAGCCGATAACATAAACTCTGTAATTTCCCGGATTATCGGGGTCTTCAAAAACACGCGGTTCACCGTCCGGTAAATGCTCCCATAAGGGCAGATAAGGATTTCCGAATGTCCTGTATTCTTTTTTTATACCCTGAATGTTATCCATGTCAACCGCACCTTTTAAAAAATGATATTGTTTATTATTTATCTGATAATATTTCGTGCTTTTTTATCTTAACGATTGCGTCCGGAACACCGGAAACGTCAAGCTTTTTGTAAATAAGTTTCATATGCGATTTAACACCGTCCGAACTTATATTCATTTTCTTCGCGATTTCTTTACGGTTGAATCCCTCGCACATAAACCGCATAACTGTCTTCTGCTGTTCCGTGAAGCTGAGATTTTTGGGCATTACTTCACCGCCTAACCCTTTATTCTGCTTTGACGAAGTAAGGGCGGAAAAATACAATGATTTTATAAATTCGCCGGGAATCTTTTTTCCGTCCGCTTCGCCGGATTGTGCGGTACATTTTTGCATTGTATGAAGCATAGTTACGATGTCGGCACCCATGTCGAAAAAGATTTGAACATACCCGTATCTGTAAGCCTCTTTAACCGCCCGTTCTAAATATTCAAACGCAACGGTTCTCCCTTTGCCGCCTTTTTTTCGATAAGCAACGGCTAAAAGTATACATGATTCTGTTATATCTAATGGTCGTCTGTACTTTTCACTTAAGTTCAAAAGCTTTTTCAGAAGCAGAATCGCAGTGTTATAGTCTTCGACGACTATATAGGCTCTCGCACTCGTGAAATGTCTGTACAGCTTGTAGAAGGATACCGTATTGTAAATAGAGTCGTCATTATTTTTTAGCCAATTTTGTGCAGAATCCGTGTTTCCGTCTGCAAGTTCGAGACGGCAGGAAAGAGCGCGGTAGTTAGCGTTCAGATAATATGCTTTGTGAAATTCTATCATTGTTTGTGCGGCTTTGAGGTTTTTTTCCACTTCCGTATGCCGATTTTGTGCCGCCGAAATAGCGACAAGAATAGCATAAACGCTAAACTGAAACTCGGGTGCAAAGGCGTCCTTTATGGCTACAGCCGCCGAAAGTGCATATTCATACGCCTCATCAAGATTGCCGCGTTCGTATTTAACCCCCGTGCGAACTAAGGTTTCAAGTATTTTATACTCATCTTTATTAAACAATCTGCCGATTGTTTTTTCCATGAGGATTAGATTTTCATCCGTATTAAAAGCGTATTCGGCGCAAAATTCACGTGCCGAGCGATGCAGAAAAGGAAGGTTTTGAGTAATGGACGGGGTTTTTGCTTTTGCCTTTGTGAATATTTTAAGAGGCAGTTTTTTTAGGCTCTTTGTCACATCGACTACGCTATTGCGATAATCTAAGGTTTGAAGTAAAAAAGACGTATGCAAGGAAACAGGGTTTTGTATGATAATTTTGGGTAGCTGTTTAAAGTAGCGGTCGAGATAGCCTTCCATTTCATCGCCGTTTCCCTCGACGAAAGCCGCCCATGCTAATGTTTCGAGCAAAAACGGATACTTTTTTACAGCGGCATCGCCTACAGAAAGGCGGATAATGGCTACGGTGTCTTCGATAGAAGCGTAAGAAGAATTGTAGTCATACATAAATCCCAGTGCTTTTGCCATCCCGCTGATATCATCGCATTTTAAATAATACTCGACGGCTCTGTAGTATTCCTTTTGATTATAAAACCAGTCCCCCACCTTTTTCATCTGCTCGCTCTTCAGCGAGCCGCCCTCGCGTTCTAACATGTTCAAAAGAAATTCACGGAAAAGGTCATGAAATCGGTAGGTATCCGTATGCCCCGAATCTACATCCCTTAAAAACGCATTTTCTTTCGCTAACTCGACTAAGATTTCTCTTCCGTTTTTTACACCGGTCAGGGCGTTAAATAAATCCGGCGTCAGTTCGTCCGCTACAGCCGCTTTCATCATACAGTCTCTGATTTTTTTATCCCACTTTTCCCAGACATGCGCTTTTAGGAACGTGTCGAGATACCGCCCCTTTAATTTCGCTTCGTAAGAAGTTTCACCGGACATGAGCATGGCGCGGAGTCCGATTGCCCAGCCGCCGGTCGAAAGAAAAATATCATCCGCTTGTTTCTTGGTGATATAATGCCCGTTTTTGTCAAAGAACAGCTTTATTTCATCCCCCGAAAAGCGTAAATCCTTAGCATCGACTATCGCTAAAGCGTCTTTTAGCGAAAACTCAGCAAAAACATCGGGAGGCGCAGAGCGGCTCAACAGGAAAACAATAAAGTTTTCGGGAAGTCTTTTAAAGAAAAGACCAAACAGTTTTAAAACACTTTCTCTGTTTATTAAATGTAAATCGTCAATCACGAGAATGTATTTATGTCTGTCGGCGTAAAACTCGTTTAAAGCTTGAATAACAAACTCTTCAGGAGCAGAATTAAATGCAGGGTGGGTCAGGATTTCACGCAGTTTCATGTTACCCGGACGCAGACCGAGTAGCGCGTTGGCGAATCGTTTGCAAAATCCCATAGCTTTATTATCATATTCGTCAAGCGTAATCCATGCGTGCTTTGTACCCATGGATTTTTTACGTTCAAGACACATCTGAGTCGATACAGTCTTGCCGTAGCCCGCAGGAGCATGTATATATACTAATCTTTTTTCCGAAAGCTTATCCAATAAATCCATAAGCTCGGTTCTCGGCGCGCGTGTGGTTACAACAGTGTTTTTCATTACTATACTCCTTTATATAGTAACATTATATACTAAAATACCGCAAATTTCAATAGGAAAAACGTAACATACTACCCAAGGGGGACTTTTTTTTGTTTTCTTTTTGAGGTACAATATTATTTATAGGCTATTTATAAAATACAAGGAGGCAATAAATGTTTGATTTATCCTTGCTTCTTGACATTGGTGCTATAACAGATTTTGCTCCGAACCAGATGTTATTTATGCAAAACCAAGCAGGAAACAGTATGTACATAGTTTTAAAGGGCGAGTTCGGCGTGTACATAGACTCTTTCAGCGACTTTCCGATTCGCGTAGCCGGTATAAAGGAGGGTTCGTTTTTCGGTGAAATGTCGGTCATAGATAGTCTGCCGAGAAGTGCCACGATTATTTCAGAGGGCGAGAGCGTAGCTTTAGTCGTAGAGAAAGAGAATTTTGTCCTGCTACTCGAGAAAGCTCCTGATTTAGCCGCTAAAATAATGTCATCCTTAGTTGAGCGTGTTGAGTCAACCGCAGGCGCAGTCAGGGAGGCGGGGAAAGAAGCCCCCACCCTTCCCGCCAATTATCAGAACATTAAGTATAGAGACGCAAAAAGCAGTATGCTCTTTATGAGCCTGTTAGCTAAGCGTTTACGCGAAATGAACGAGCTTTTATGCGGCTCTGACAAAAGAGGGGTTATCTCGCGTGAAACGGTTAGTGAGCTTGAATCATCCGATGCGGACGACAGCTCCTCCGAAACGGATTCGACAAGGTTAATTAAACTGCTCCCCGAAGGGTACGTCAATTTTAATATGACAGACCAAAATAATAACCGATTTAAGCTTGAAATCAGAAAGACAATCTGCCCCCTTTGCTTTTCCAAGATTGACGCGGTCTTCCCCGTGTTTTCCGCTCTCAGTCTCGATACTATGGAGCTTGACGGCAGGGTCATATACAAACATTTTGATATACTTCTTTATACAAACATTATCTGCCCGTACTGTAATTATACCGACTCTTATCAGGAGTTCGGAAAACCGCAGGTAAGCGGAGATGATGATGGGGTCTACAGAAATCGTTTTAAAAATGAAGAGGGCTTTACGGGCTATGCTTCCGTCTCTTCTCATACGCTCGATGAAGCGGTCAAAAGCTACTACTTAAATCTCGCCTGTCTCTCAAAGGTAACAAAAGAGCCTGTGCGTTTCGCAAAATCATGGATACGTCTTTATTGGATATATAAAGACCATGAAAGGACAGAGCTTGCAAGGCAAGCCGCCGAAAACGCCGAAAAGTATTATAGGCAGTATTTGGAAGAATCGGGAGGCAGTATATTCGGTAAGGACAAAATGCAGTTGTATACTATTTTGGGCGAGCTGTCGTTTGCTCTGTCTGACAGGGGAAAAGCCACGGAATACTACAGAGAGGCGATTGATGCAGGGAAAGCACACGGGACTGATTTTTTGAAGGTCTGCCAAAAGCGTTATAACGAGCTGAGAAAATTAAAGTAAGTGATTCGGCAATCCTTAAAGCTCTTCGGAGGTCTCCATGTCAAAAAGGAAGAAAATCATAATCTGTTCCGCAGGGGCTATGGTTATTATAGCGGCGGCTTTAATCGGTCTGTTATTTTTAACAAACCCACAGGACGTTGACGCTCACCGAACCTCAGGCGAGGCAGAAGCTGTAATGACGACGAAACCATCCATGTTCGACGGAATATGGGACTCGCTCCGTCATTCTGACGAACTTTATTACCCGCTTGGCATCATTAAGGTTGAAGACAAAATAATCGTAGCGGACTCCATGAACGACAGAATCCAAATTATCGCAGGCGACAGGAATACGAGAGTAGGCAGACCCGGACAATACGGGCTGGCGTACATTGATTCAGGCGCGTTAGTAGACGGCGAGCGGGAAAACGCTCTTTTCATGAAACCGTCGGATATAGCCGCAGCCCCGAATGGTGATATAATCATCTGCGACACAGGGAATAACGTCATACGCAGAATGGACGAACAGTTCGTAATAACTGTCGCGGGTAACGGGGAAAGCGGTTACAGCAACGGTACAGAAAGGGAAGTTACATTTAACGAACCCCGCTCTGTAGCAGTAGACAACGACGGCATAATTTACGTTTCCGACACCCTGAACCACTGCATACGCAAAATTGACACCAACGGCAATGTGACGCTTTATGCAGGGACTCCCGAAAGACACGGCTACCGTGACGGCGCATTGAGCGAAGCGATGTTTTTTGAACCCTGCGGCTTGTTCTTGTCTTCGGACGGCGACTTATATGTAGCAGATTCGGCAAATCACAGTATTCGCAGAATATCGGGCGGCATGGTTTCTACCGTTGCGGGTGTACCGGGCGATGGAGAGTCCGGTTCGGGCTACAGGAGCGGTGATTATACAGACGGCGATATAGACGAAGCACGGTTTAATTTTCCGCGTGCCTTAACCATGCTCCCCAACGGTTCGTTAATCATAGCCGACAGCATGAACCACGCCATACGTATGATAAAGACAGATGACTCGTCCGAGTTTACAGAGGTCATTACATTAGCGGGAAACGGTATAGCAGAGCAGTACTACAGTTCGGTAGAGAATATGAAATTTACGAGACCCGAAGGCGTATATACCGATGGTGAGTTTTTATATGTGTCTGACACGTTTAATAATCGCGTGGTGGGTATACCTCTGACAGAGCGGGTTTTGGCGGGGAGACCTTCACGCGAGCAAATGCTGATAAACACGGGGATAACCGTTGATTCAAAATACGCCTACAGAGGCGATATACGCATTTTCCTCGGCGAACAAAGGATAGACATGGGCAGAGTCCAGCCCTGGAACACGCCCGAATACATATATATCCCGATTCGTCCGCTGTTCGAGGCACTCGGTGCGGATGTTGAGTTAGACGAAAAAGAGGGGATTCTTACTATCATAATTGACGGGCAGAGTACATTTTTAACCCTGAATAAAGACTATTTTATCCTGAAAGGCGTCATGGTAACAACAGCTCGGGAAGTAGAGCGTTTGTTCCCGTATTATTTTGAGTGGTTTCCTGAGTTCAGCTTAATTGCGCTTCATATACCTGATGATTTGATTAGGGGGGAGTATTAAATGTATAGTAAATTAAAAATATTAATCCCTGTTTTATTGCTCATTGTGTTCGGCTTTATACAGATTTTTGAGCTTATACCGTTTATCGACGGTCTTACATATGACTATATTTTAAGCAGTGAGCGTCCGCCGGCAAGAAATATTATTGTCGTCGGGATAGACGAACGGAGTATTAACGAAATCGGTACATGGCCCTGGCCAAGATTTTATATGGCGGACACGATAAGCAAGCTGACTGAATATGATGCCGCCGCTATCGGCATAAGCGTTCTGTACAACAGCTACAGCGCGGATGAAGAAAGCGATATGGCTTTAGTCGCCGCCGCCGAAAAAACTGACAGATTAGTTTTAGCCGCCGCAGGATATTTCGATGACGAAACCCAAAAAGAGCTTGTGGCGTCTGATTATTTAGTACCGTTCGATGAGCTTAACGATGTGACAAACACAGGCTTTATTAACGTACAGCCCGATGACGACGGGGTCCTCCGAAACGCGCTGACTGCGTTTAAGTATGGCGACATAACGCTGTATTCATTACCGTTTGAGGTTTATCGCACCTATTGTCGGACGATGGGGTTACAGGATGTCGAAGTTCCGCTCAACAGATTTGGGCAGTTTCCTGTTAACTACGCCGCGAGACCGGGCGGTTATACAATGGTCTCGCTCTGGGGCGTGATTAATGACGAGTACAGCCCGGCAATGTTCAAAGACGCAATTGTTTTAATAGGTCCGTATGCGTTTGGTATAGGCGATGAAAACCTCCGTACTCCTCTTGACCGCCTATCGCCTACCTACGGCGTTGAAATTAATGCAAATATAATACAAAACATGCTCGAAGGCAGTTTTAAACAGAGAGCGGCATGGTGGCTTGATTCTGCGGTTATGGCGTTTTCCGCGCTGGTCATAATAGTGTGTTTACACAGATTAAAGCAGATTTGGGCTTTGGTTCTGACCGTCCTGCTTGTGGCGGCACAGTTTTTCGCGGCAAGGATTGTTTATACGGAGTTTGACATAATTCTCAAGATAGGGGATTGCATTTTATTCATAATTTTTTGCTATTTAGCGAACCTCGTGCTGAGTATATTGGCGGCGCAGAATGAAAAACACCATATACAAGGGCTTTTCGGGCGTTTTGTCGCGCCTGAGGTGGTTAAAGAGCTTGTAGCGGGCGGCGCGGATATTCAGCTCGGCGGCATAGAAAAAGAGGTTACGCTCGTATTCGTGGACATAAGAGGCTTTACAGCGTTTTCCGAAGCGAATCCGCCTGAAAAAGTCGTAAATATGGTTAACAGGTATCTCAGCCTTACGAGCCGTTCGATTCAGGAAAACGGCGGTACAATAGATAAGTACATAGGTGACGCGACAATGGCTGTATTTAACGCACCCAACGATTTACCCGACCACGCCCTATGCGCGGTCAAAGCCGCATGGGCTATGAAAAAAGGCTCGGTAGCCCTGCGGGAGGAAATCCTAAAGGATTATGGCGTAGACCTACAGTTCGGAATAGGAATCAACACGGGACTCGCCGTAGTAGGGAACATGGGTTCGGACTTCCGTATGGATTATACGGCTATTGGCGACACTGTGAACACGGCGGCGCGGCTTGAATCCAACGCGCAAAAAGGGCAGGTCATACTCTCCGAGGCTACCTATAATCACGTAAAAGACAAGATAGAAGTAACAGACTTAGGCGTACTGAGCGTAAAAAACAAGAAAATCGGTATACAGATTTATAATCTCGAAAACGTCCTATAATTTTAACAGGAGGTCACATCATTATGAAGAAAATCTTAGTGTTGTTACTGACGCTTATTTCAGCGTTCGTAATTTTTCCTGTTTCAGAAATCTTCGCTTTTTCCGATACGGAAGAAGCTCCGAAAGTGACCTCGGTCAGGGGTGCGGCTTTTATTTACAAGCACGGGGGCTATTCGCCTACGGCTGTTTATAACGGTATGCTGATAGACCGCGGCGATGTAATAGTAACTAACACAAATTCTTCCGTGACCATAAGTTTTCATAAAAAAGAAATGATGGTCGGCGAAATGACGAAGGTCTCCATAAACGATATGTGGAGCCGCCATGAGCGGGACATTACCTCGATTGTACTCGTAGAGGGAATGTTAAAAAACAAAATAGATAAAGAACTCGGCAGAAACTCCAAAAACGAAATACGCACATCTAACACTGTAGCGGGTGTACGCGGGACGGAATACGTGCTGATATACAGCCGCATGGGGCAGGAGGACGGCGAAGAGGAGAGCAACTATACCCGCATAAAGGTCATAGAGGGTACTGTGCGGCTTGACGTGGATTCCCCGAACACCGAAAGCGACGAGGAAGAACCCGAAAGCTTCTTAGTGAGAAATGACGGAGCGGTAAAGGTGTCGGAGGATATAACGGGTAATCAGGAAGTCGCGGCAATCGAAACCCCGACCGAAAAGCTTGATGCGCCGCTCGAAACGCTTGATACTTCGATTCTTGAGGATTTACTTGAGAGTTTAGTTGAAAATTCAGAAAAAGAGGAGCTTTCGGAAGAAATTAAAACAGCTATAAAAGAAAAGGCTGAAAATAATCCTCCCCCCCCGCCCGAAAAACCGCGGGGCGGTATGATTTCGGCTTCGGAGGCGGAAGAGATTCTCCCCACGTTAATTTCATCGTCCTCAAATGAAACTACACAGGAGACCGCAGGTAATCAAACGGCGGCTGTCACAGAAGCGCAGACAGTCACAGAAGCGCAAACCGCCACAGAGCCGCAAACAATCACAGAACCGCAAGAAGTCACAGAATCGCAAACCGCTACCGAAGCAACTACGACCACGCCTCCGGAAACGACCGTACCGCCGGAAACGACCGTACCGCCGGAAACGACTACGCCGCCGAATACGACCGTACCGCCGGAAACAACCGCACCGCCGGAAACGACCGCACCGCCGGAAACAACCACACCGCCGGAAACGACCGCACCACCGAATACCACCACACCGCCGAATACCACCGCGCCGCCTGTTACGACCACAGAACCCGTAACAATAACCACAGAGCCGGTGACAACTACCACAGAGCCTGTGACAACCACCACAGAACCCGAAACAACCACCACAGAGCCTGTGACAACTACCACAGAACCCGTGACAACTACTACAGAGCCTGTCACGACAACGACGCCCGTCACAACGACCACACCCGTCACAACGACCACACCCGTCACAACGACCACACCTGTCACGACAACAACACCCGTCACAACAACGACGGTTTATGACGACCCTGTGTTAATACCGCAGGATAGCTTAACGCTGAGTCTGCCGAGCGGAGTTTCCGTGCTGTCTTACGGAGATACCCCCGTATACCTTGTTCTCGATGGAGGAAGCGGCGGCGGAGATATTTCATATACAAGCGATGATACAAGTGTAGCCGATGTAAGCAGTACGGGCTTAGTCACACTTAATAAAGCAGGAACAGCGACCATAACAGCGGCAAAAGAAGGAGACGATATTTACTTACCCGCTTCGGCGAGCCTGAATATTACCGTGGAAAAGCGCGATTTAGCAAATGCGGCTATTACAATAACGATAACAGAGCCTATTGTATACGATGGCTTAGCGCATGAACCTTCGTTTACTGTTGAAGACAGTGACTCTGATATAGTTATTACGAGCGACGACTGGGAACTTGATAAATATGAAAATAATATAACCGCAGGGACGGCGGCAGCTATAATAAAAGCAAAAGACGGCGGAAATTATACGGGAACCGCCTCGCAAAACTTCACCATATCCCCCGCGCCGCTCACCATAACGGCTTCGGGAGACCTCACTTCGGCGACGGTTTCAATGAACGGAGTACCGTCAGGCGTTTCTGAGCCTGCATTATCTATGAGCGTAGCCATCGGGTTTACATTCAACCCCCTGACGAATCAACTGCAATACACCGAAGCCGCAACCCTCACTAACTTGCTCACCTTCACTACAGACGATACAAGCTACGAAATATCCGAAACTGTTAAACTAAGCATGGGCGGCACGGCGGCGGATAGTCCTCTGTCTGTAAATCAGGCTAACATCGCCGTGTTTAATAAATACGCCGTTATGAAGGACGGACTGATACGGCATTATGAGCTTACGGAAAACATCACACTGACGGCGGGCAGTACTAACTGGACGCCAATCGGAGCGAGCGGCGAAGATAGTTTTACAGGTTCTTTTAACGGAAACGGATATACAATCAGTAATCTGACAAACAACAAAGGCATGTTCGGTCGTATAGAAGCGAGCGGACGTGTGGAAAATTTAGGGCTGTTAAATGTTAATATTAACAGCGTAAGTGCCTATATCGGCGGTATAGCCGGCGATAATATGGGAACAATTTCAAATTGCTTCGTTAGCGGTACGGTCAGCACAACCGGTATTTGCGGCGGCGGCATCGCGGGATATAACGGCGGTACAATACGAAATTCCATCGCGCTTAATCAAAGTGTTTCAGGCTCAACCGCAGGACGTATAACGGGCAGTGAAGCCGCAGGTACACGAGCTAACAATTACGCCCGTTATGATGTGGGCGGCGATACCGAAAAATTCACATCTAAAACCCTCACGGGCAAGGACGGCGCGGATATTACGAAAGATAATATCTCGACCGTACAGGCTATGCTTGATGATGTTTTCGATGATAACGCACCCGATTTAACAGAGTTTATCGAGTTACCCTACATAGGCGACGGAACAGCCGCCGCTCCCTTTGAAATCCGAACCGAGGAACAGCTACGCGAAATGGGACGCGGAACGGGCGACTACGCGGCATGGACTCTCGACAAGCATTATAAGCTTATGGCTGATATTGATTTAAACAGCGTTGCATGGGTAGCAGTCGGACCCGATACAAGCAACCGCTTTAGAGGCACTTTTGACGGAAACGGGCATACTATATCGAATTTAACGTCAACCACGGGCGGAATGTTCGGGCATATAGGCGCAGATGCGGCTGTAAGAAATATAGGTATGCAGGGTGTTAATATCAGCGGTTCAACAGACGGTTATACAGGCGCGGTAGCGGCTAATAATAACGGAAAGATTTCTAACTGCTTCGTTACGGGGACAATATCCGGCGAATATGTCGGCGGTATCGTAGGGGTTAATGCGGTTGGAGCAACTACTGAAAACTGCGTTTCGCTCCTGACAAGCGTAACAGGGAGCGGTTCGGTAAGGCGCGTAGTTAATTTTAACGGCGGCACACTTACAAACTGCTACGCAAGCAGAAGGATGACAATTACTATCACAGGTGAATTTAATTCAAGTGACGGCGCAGATATTACGAAAGACAATATCTCAACTGTACAGAAAATGCTTGATGATGTTTTCGGCGATAACGCCCCCGATTTAGAAGACTATCTTCAACCCGACCCAATACCGCAGGATAGCTTAACGCTAAGCCTGCCGAGCGGAGTTTCCGCGCTGTCTTACGGCGATACGCCCAAACAGCTTGTTCTCGGCGGAGGAAGCGGCGGCGGAGCTGTTTCGTATACAAGTGATGATACAAGTGTCGCCACTGTCAGCGATACAGGCTTAGTCACCATTAATAAAGCGGGAACAGTGACCATAACAGCAGAAAAAGAAGGAGATGACGTTTACTTACCCGCTTCGGCAGAGCTTGAATTGACGGTTGCTCCCGCATCGCTCACAATAACGGCTTCGGGAGACCTCACTTCGGCAACGGTTTCAATGAGCGGAGTACCGTCAGGCGTTTCAGAGCCTGCATTAACTATGAACGCCGCAACAGGATTTACATTCACTTCTCCAAATACAATCACGTATGACAGCACCGCCGATTTAACCGCTTCGCTCACATTCACTACAAGCGACACCAATTATACAATAAGCGGTACAACTAAAATCGTTATGGGCGGTACTTCAAGCACGAATCCGCTGTCTGTCAGCCAAGCCAATATCGCCGTCTTCAACAAATACGCCAATACAACAGACGGCTCATCGCGGCATTACAAGCTTACGGAAAACATCACGCTGACGGCGGGTAGTACAAACTGGACGGCAATAGGAACCGATACAAACCAATTCACAGGCGTCTTTGACGGAAATGGGCATACTATTTCAAATTTGACGGCTACCGAAGGTATGTTTAGTTATATGCCGGGGACAGTAAAAAACGTAGGTCTGCTCAACGTAAACATCGGTGAGGGACAATATCGCGGCGGAATAGCGGCGCGGAATTACGGCACGGTATCGAACTGTTTTGTGACCGGGAATGTCACCGGAAGCTCAGGCATTGGCGGCATTGTGGGAATCCAAAACGGCGGTAGTGTGCAAAACTGTGTATCGCTAACCGATAGCGTAGAGGTGACAGTCAATGAAAACTACGTTGGGCGTGTAGTGGGTTATGACATCGGTACTATGTCTAACAACTATGCACGCTATGATATGACAGTAACATTACCGGACGGTACGGCGAAAACGCTTGACAAAGGCTTAGACAAAGTTGACGGCGCAGATATTACAAAAGATAATATCTCAACTGTACAGAAAATGCTTGATGACGTTTTCGATGACAACGCACCTGATTTAACCGACTATCTCCAACCCGACCCAATACCGCAGGATAGCTTAACGCTTAGCCTGCCGAGCGGAATTTCCGCGCTGTCTTACGGCGATACGCCCAAACAGCTTGTTCTCGGCGGCGGAAGCGGCGGCGGAACTGTTTCGTATACAAGCGATGATACAAGTGTAGCCGATGTCAGCAGTACGGGCTTAGTCACCATTAACAAAGCGGGTACAGTGACCATAACAGCGGAAAAAGAAGGCGATGACGTTTACTTACCCGCTTCGGCAGAGCTTGAATTAACGGTCTATCACGCATCATTGACCGTAACGGCGGCGGGAGACCTTGACGAATCGGTCTTGACGGTTAAGGGTATGATGAATGGCGATGCCGCACCCGTATTATCTATGAGCGAAGCCACCGGATTTACGTTTAATCCCCTGACGAATAAACTGCAATATGATGAAGAAGCCGACTTAACCGCTTCGCTCACCTTTACGACCGCCGATACGAATTATAAAATCTCCGGAACTGTCAAAATCAGCATGGGCGGTACGACGGCTGATGCTCCCCTGTCCGTAAATCAGGATAATATCGCAGTCTTTAACAAATACGCCAACACAACAGACGGCTTATCGCGGCATTACAAGCTTACGGAAAACATTACGCTCACGAGGGACGAAACAAACTGGACGCCGATAGGAAGTACACCCAACCCCTTTACAGGCAGTTTTGACGGGGCGGGATACACAATAAAAGACATGTATCTATGGGGCGTAAATATCTCCCTTAAGAGTATGTTTGGGGCAACATCAGGAACTGTAAAAAATTTAGGTCTGATTAATATGTTCACTTACAACGCGGGAAATCTCGGCAGTATAGCGGGAAGAAACCTCGGACTGATTGAAAACTGCTTTATTGAGGGCGTTGATATTTCGGGAACAATGCAAACCGGCGGCGTCGCCGGCTACTCGGAATCCGGCAGTACCATAAAAAACTGCGTAGTGTTAGGCGGTAAAGTTGTGAGTCGTACCGAGTCGGAAACGATTGGGCGTATAACCTACGAAAGCGACGGTACACTCACAAACAACTACGCAAGTTACAATGTAGGCAACCGCCGGGAATTTTTCACCGACAGAACCACAGACGGTAAAGACGGTGCGGATATTACTTTAGACAACATCGCCGTTGTTCAGAAAATGCTTGACGACGTTTTCGGCGATAACGTCCCCGATTTAGAAGATTATCTCCCGCCCTATGCAGGGGACGGAACCGCCGCCAATCCCTTTGAAATACAAACCGAAGCAGAGCTGCGTCAAATGGGACGCGGTGAGGGCGATTACGCGGCATGGGGACGTTCGTCACACTATAAACTTATGACTAACTTAACCCTCACGGGCGGCGACTGGGTCGGACTCGGAACGAATACAGGGAACACCTTTTCGGGAAGCTTTGACGGAAACGGGCATACGATTTCAAACTTAACGTCAACCACGAGCGGATTGTTTGGTTTTAATGACGGAACGATAAAAAACTTAGGGTTACTTGATGTAAACATTGTCAGTTCGTCAAGTTACACCGGCGGCATTTCGTCGTGGAATCGCGGTACGGTCGAAAACTGCTTTGTGACCGGGAATGTCAGCGGTGTTGGGGGGGCTACGTCTACGTCTACCGGCGGTATTGTAGGTTATACCCCTGCCACGGGTACGGTAAGGAACTGCGTGTCACTCGTCGAAAGCGTAACTACTACTGCTACTTCAGCCGCCTATGTCGGACGCATCATATCCAATACCGACGTTACCCCCACGCTTGTAAACAACTATGCCCGCTACGATATGACGGTCACATTCAACGACACGGCGAAAACGCTTAATAAAGGCTTAGATAAAGTTGACGGCTTAGATATTACTCTTGACAACTTAGCCGCTGTTCAGAAAATGCTTGACGACATTTTCGGCGATAACGCACCCGATTTATTTGACTACCTGTTAAATGGAACAGGAACGGAAGATAATCCTTTCATGATTTATAACGAAACACAGCTGCGCCAAGTAGGACACGGCACGGGCAAATATGCGGCGTGGACGCTTGATAAGCATTATAAGCTTATGACGAACTTAACGCTGACAGGCGGCGACTGGACGAAAATCGGCGATACAGACAACGAATTCGCAGGAACTTTTGACGGAAACGGACATACAATAAGCGGCTTGAAAATAAATAAGACGAATTTTAGTGGTGAGTCACGGCAGGGGATGTTTGGCAGAATATCCGCAACCGGAGCGGTAAAAAACTTAGGGTTGCTTGATGTAAACATATCCGGGGCGCAACAGGTCGGCGGTGTGGCGGCGATTAGTTTCGGCACGATTTCAAACTGTTTTATCACCGGTACAATCACAGGAGCTACACAGACCTACGGTATTGCCGGTTATGGCACTATAGAAAACTGCGTATCGTTAGTCGATAGTGTAACAGTTACGAATGACCCGCCTTCCTCTTCCGGTCGAATCGGCAGAAACGACGGTACGCGCATCAACAACTACGCACGCTACGATATGAAAGTTACGGGAAGCACAGGCGCGAGAACGCTTGACAGAGGCTTAGACAGACCTGACGGTGAGGATATTACTTTTTCAAACCGCGCTTCCGTACAGGCGATACTTGACGGCGTTTTCGGCGATAATGCCCCCGATTTATCAGATTATCTGCCGCAGGGTACGGCAACTGACCCGTTCCTGATTTATAATGAAACAGAACTGCGACAAATGGGACGCGGTGAGGGCGATTATGCGGCGTGGACGCTTTCGTCACACTATAAGCTTATGAATAATATCACCCTCACGGGCGGTAACTGGACAGCAGTTGGAGAGACAGGAACCGGATTCACAGGCACTTTTGACGGAAACGGACATACTATTTCAGATTTAACATCAACCACGGGCGGAATGTTTTATATAATGTACGGAACTGTAAAAAACTTAGGTCTGCTCAATGTTAACAGCGGTTCGGGTCAAAGCCGCGGCGGTATTGTGGGACGAAATAACGGTACGGTCGAAAACTGCTTTGTCACCGGTAGCGTGAGCGGAAGCTTGAATATTGGCGGTATCGTAGGTATTAACTTGAATTCGGGAAAAGTTCAAAACTGCGTATCTCTTGTCACGAGCGTAACCTTGACCGGAACCGATTTGATTGTCGGGCGTATAACGAGTACTGACACCGGTAACGGTACACTCACAAACAACTACGCAAGCTCCAATATGGGCAGTTCAACTGCGCTATTCACCGCCAAAACCGCAGACGGCAAAGACGGCTTAGATATTACTCTTGACAACTTAGCCGCCGCACAGAAAATGCTTGATGATGTTTTCGGCGCGAACGCTCCCGATTTATTTGACTACCTGTTAAAGGGAACAGGAACGGAAGACAATCCTTTCATGATTTATAACGAAGCACAGCTTCGCCAAATGGGTCGCGGTACGGGCGATTATGCAGAATGGACGTCTTCGGCGCATTATAAGCTTGCGACTGACTTATCCCTTACGGGCGGTAATTGGGAGCCGATAGGGGTTTTCCAAGGCAGTTTTAACGGAGACGGTTATACTGTAACAGGGCTGACAATTGCCCCAACTAACGCGAACGCCGCAATGTTCTCCACAGTAGGCGATAGCGGAGAGGTATATAATTTAGGGCTGATTGGTGTTAAAAGCATTGCAAGCTCCGATTATGACGCCGCAGGTATAGCAGGGCGAAATGAAGGCAAGGTATATAATTGCTATGTTTTAGATTCGGAAGTAACAAGTGTGGACTCCGCTAAATCCGCAGGAGGGGTTGTCGGATATAGTTACGGCGCATACGTTATAGAAAACTGCGTAGTACTTAACACAAAAATTACAGGGGAAGGTAATGCCAATCGTGTATTTAGCAGTTTCAGTACGGGTACCGGAGGCAGACGGGAAAACAACTATGCGAGTGTAATTACAACAGTAAACGGAGTTAAAAAAGACAGCGCGGATACAGGTTCAAGTGACGGCGCGGATATTACGGTAGATAATTATGATGATGTAATGGAGATTCTCGAAGTTTTTGCGGATAAAGGCAATGCCCCCGACTTAACAAAGTACATCAAACCCAACGGTTCGGCGGCTTATCCGTTCTTGATTGAAGACGAAGCAGAGTTAAGGGCAGTCGGAAAAGGACCGAGCCATGTCACTTATCCTGACTGGACACTTGATAAGTATTATGTACTTACGAAAAACTTAGTTCTCGGTGCGACCGGCTTTACACCGATAGGCTCCGAAGCAGACCCCTTCACAGGCAATTTCAACGGAGCAGGGTATACTATAAAAGGTATGAAGATGAACACTGACTCCGGTGGTTTGCACGGTCTTTTCCATTCCATAGGCGATGACGCAGAGGTTAAAAACTTAGGGCTACTCGATGTTGAAATAAATATTACCGCACCCGAATCAAGCGGAAGTCACCCGGTAGGAGGAATAGCAGGACGTAACAACGGAACGATTTCTAACTGTTTTGTTACTTCCGCCGTCACAATCAGCGGACCTTCTCACACAGGAGGAATCGCGGGAAGTAATAACGGTACGGTCGAAAACTGCGTAGTGCTTGCGGATATTCATTCCGCATGGGGCAGCACAGGTAGCTTTGCAGGGCGGGTAACAGGTAATGCAACAGGCACAAACTCAGGAAGTTACGCGATTGGCAGCGTCACTACAACTGATAGTGACAGAACCACTGTATTAGATAAAGCTATCTCTAACAGTTCAACAAGCATTGACGGCGTGACGATTACTTCCGATAATGTTTATACGGTTCAGAGCCTGCTCAAAGAAACCTTCGGTACGAACGCACCCGATTTATTACCCTATCTCCCGCCCGGTTCGGGTACATCAGCAGACCCGTTCTTGATTATAAATCGGACACAGCTTGAACAAGTAGGAAAAGGTCAGAACGGTTGGGGACTCGGACAGCATTATAAGCTTATGACGAATATCACGCTTTCGGGGACTTGGACGTCAATAGGACCCGATTCAAGTAGCAGATTTACAGGCACCTTTGACGGAAACGGATATACAATAAGCAATCTTTCCATGTCGGGTAACAGTGCCAAGGGTATGTTTGCCGAAATGTCAGGAACAGTAAGGAACCTCGGATTGCTAAACGTAAATATAAACGGCACGGCGCAATATAGCGGCGGTATAGTGGGGAATAATCTCGGCACGGTAGCGAATTGCTTTGTCACCGGAACCGTCAAGGGAAGTACGGGCGTTGGCGGCATTGTGGGGCGGCAGGATAATAATACAGCCGGATTCACCGCCAGAGTGCAAAACTGTGTATCGCTAGCCGGTAGTGTGGAGGCGACGTCAAATGCAAACGCCGGGCGTATATCGGGTATGAATACCACCAATCTTACAAACAACTATGCAAGTAATATTATGACAGTCAGAACAAGCACTGGAGTGAAAACACTCAGCAAAGGGGTAACCGCACTTGACGGTCAGGATATAAGCGCGAATATAGCCGCCGCCGAGTCGAATCTCGCTATTTTCGCGACAAGAGGAAACCTCCCGAATCTGAACGCTTATGTCACGCAGTCTGTGAGCGGGTCGAGCCAACAGCTGATTAATCCGAGCTTTTCACTCGCTAATATAACGATTACGGATTTTGAACCTTATAATAACAGTCAAACACCCCCCACACCCGACAAAGGGCAGGAAAAGCCGCTCTACTACGATATAGAACGTGTCAGCCGTTTCGGGAAGTCCCGTAAATTAATAAAGACAGGAGAACTGCAAAAATGAGTAACAATTTCGAGGTAACATTTCTCGGCACTAACGGCTCTTGCGCCTATAACAACGGCAGACGCAACAAATACGGAACTAATACTATATGTTTAGCGGTTAAGGTAGGAGAAGAAACCATAATATTCGACTCCGGTTCGGGGATTTGCGGCTTTGATGAGCTTGAGAGCTATCAGAGGGAGCATTTACGGCTGTTTTTCTCTCACTATCATATTGACCATTTCAGCGGGCTGTTATTTTTCTCGCAGTTGTTCGACAATAATAAGAGGTTCGATATATACGGCGCGGGGAGCGGAAAAAGTAAATTTTACAGCATTGTTTATGACTTTCTGTCGCCGCCCCTGCACCCTGTGGGGATAAGCTCGTTAGGGGCGAGGCTTGACTTTCATACAATCTATGAGGGGCAGACCATAGAATTATCTAAAGACGTGGTTTTAAAGACCTGCTCACTCTCACACCCGGGCGGCGTAATCGGCTATCGGATTGAACACGGCGGTAAATCGCTGTGTTATTGTACCGATGTAGAGCTGAAAAAGCACGAGAATGATTCAGCCCTGCTTGAGTTCACGAAAGACACGGATTTATTAATCATAGATTCGTTCTTCGACGACGGCGAGGAAAAAGAGGGCTGGGGACATTCGAGTTGGCGCGAGGGGGCGGAGTGGGCTATACGCGCAGGTGTAAAAAAATTAGCTCTGTTCCATTATGAATTTACGCTTGCGGACCGAGATATAGAAATTATGGAAGAAAAGGCTCAAAAGATTTTCCCGAACACGGTAGCTTCGAGAGACGGAATGAGAATAGAACTTTAAAAAAAGCGAGGAATTTATGATTAATATTGATGAAATCCCGTTTGACGCGACGACGACAGAGTATTATAACATCGGAGACATTATTATAAAAGACGGCGATTTAGGCGGTGAAATGTACATACTGACAGCGGGGAAAGCCGATGTATATAAAAACTACGGAGAACTCGGCGAGGTAAAAGTGGCGTCCCTGTCTGCGGGTGATTTTTTCGGGGAAACGTCTCTGTTTTTGAACAGAGAACGCACCGCGACAGTAGTCGCCGCAAGCTACCTCTCTGTCTTTGCTATAAATCATTCTAACGCCCTCGATTTTTTTAAAAGTCACTCCGAGGCGACCTTTTCACTGATAAAAACCCTTTGTGCGAGGCTCGTGAATATAAATGACGATATTGGCTACTACAGCATTAAAGATGCCGAGGACGATAATGTTGACGACTTGACGGGTATTTATAACAGGCGTTATTTTGCGGAAGCCGCGGGCAGGCTTATTACAGAATCCTTCAGAAGAGGTAAAAGGGCGTTTATCGCACTCGCAGACCTCGATTATCTTAAAAAGATAAACGATACTTACGGGCATCAGATGGGGGACGAGGCGTTAAAAGGCGTGGCACAGACCATAAAACGCACGATAAATTCGGACGGTCTGCTCGCTCGGTACGGCGGCGGGATGTTTGTTATGCTTTTTCCAAGCACAGACAGAGAAGCGGTACATGACTTAACAGAGCATGTACGGCAAAATATATCCGAAGAGCCGATAAAATATGAGGGCAGGGCAATATCCGCCGCAATCAGTATGGGAATCGCCGAAGCGAACTCGGAGGAAGAAACGGAAGAAGCAGTCGCGTCAGCCGAAAAAGCACTTTACAAGGCGAAAGGCACAGGACGCAACAGGTGTGTATTTTATGACGATATTATATAAAAAAAGAGGGGCGGCTGATATACAGGTAGTACAATTGCACAAGTTACGTTAGTACAATTGTATAAGTTACATTCGTCTCTTGACTTTTTTCGTTCTTTATGATAGAATCAACATTGAAATTACATAAAGGACGGGGCTGGAAGATATTAATATAATAATCATGGCATTCGGAGTCTTTTTAAACAGTTTTCCGTACTTTTTACTCGGTATGGCGTTAGCATGGAAGCATCTGCGTTACGGACGCTGGCACGCGCTGTCCGTTATGACGGCTTTATCTGCGTTACAAGCTGTTTCTGTTATTCTGCTGACCTACTCGTTAACACCTGAGGCATTGGATAAAATAAAAACACTGCACGGGATTATTTACATAATCTTGGTTATCGCGTCCTTTCTGTGGATAGTGAGGTTTAAAATGACGCGGTTGCTTTTTATTGCCTTTTTTGTAAAATATGCGGCTGATTTTGTGGTGGCGATTGTAAAATTTTTGACCGTGCAGATGTTTCCGGGAGAAGAAAGTGTTACATATGGTTTGCATTATAACTTGATTCACCTTGCTTTGTTGTTATTTATATTCCCCTTGATGCTTTGGTTTATTGTGCGTGTCATGCAAAAGCTGTATGTCGTGGACAGTAAGCTCTGGCGGTATTTATGGCTTGTCCCTGCGGCATTCTACGCTTTAAGCACTATTATTACATGGTATTACACCCGAACACAGGAGTCGGTAGTGTTTATAATTATCAATATCATAATATTCTTTATTTCTCTATTGGTGTATACCCTTGTTTTAGAAACCTTGAGAACAACGCGGGAAATGAGCCTGAAAGAAGAGAGAGAACGCATACTGATTGCCGAAAATACCACCTTAGACAGAATGAACCGTATGAAAACCGAGCTAATCTCCACCGTTACCCATGAGACCATGACCCCGCTCGCCGTACTGTCGGGCTATGCAGAGCTTATTGCGTCGGAGGCGGGGAATAAAGGGGTGGACGAACAGACGGCGAAAGACCTCTACAGCATATCGGAGGAGGCGCAGAGGATTGCGGGTTTGATGGATGAGCTTAATAAACACGGGGTAAAAGAGGGTAAATCGGAACCAATAGACAAACAACTCGCTAAAACCCGTGTCAGCCTGACCGAGCTTACGGATGGTACGGCGCGTTTATACACGCCGATTTTACAGCGAGTGAATACAAGTCTCAGCGTCAGCTTTCCCGCAGACCTGCCGGATGTTTTCGTCTGTTCAAATGAAATCACGCAGGTTTTTTTCAACCTTTTACAAAATGCGCGTAATCATACCGAAGACGGGGCAGTAACTATTACTGCCTGTGTAGAGGGTGAGTTCGTACTTGTTGCCGTTTCCGATACGGGGAGCGGTATATCGCCGAAAATTCTGCCCCGTATATTTAATCGCGGCGTAACGTCTCGTAAAGACGGGAGCGGCTTAGGTCTCCCTATATGTAAAGAAATCATTACCCGTCACGGCGGCACTATCGAGATAAAAAGCGAACAAGGCAAGGGGACGACCATATGGTTTACATTACCTTTGTGGAGGGAGGGAATACGCGATGAGTAAGCAGACAGTTTTATTAATTGAGGATAACGAGAAATTAAATGAAATTAACCGCCGCGCCCTCGTGGGAAAAGGATACGAGGTGATGACGGCTTTAAGCCTTGCGGCGGCGCGTGAACGTCTTTCACAGACGGAACCGGACGTAATTCTGCTCGACGTCGTACTGCCGGACGGCTTCGGTTTTGATTTTTGCGAGGAAATCCGAGGTAAGACCGATGCGCATATAATATTTCTGACCTCTCGCAGGAGTCATGATGATAAGCTTAAAGGGCTGTCACTCGGCGGAGACGATTATGTTACCAAGCCTTTTAAAATAGATGAACTTATACTCAGGGTCGCTTCGGCTATGCGCCGCAGGGTAAACGAAACCAGGAAGCGGCGGTCCGGGACAGAGTTCGGGAACTTAACCCTCGATTCCCTGACAGGTCGCGCCTATATAGATAGTATAGACATAATGCTCACAAAGACTGAGTTCGCCATGCTGAACGTCTTCGCGCAGAACGAAGGTAAAATTATCAGCGCGGAGCTGGTATACGAGAAAGTATGGAAACAGCCCCTGCTCGGAGACACTCGTTCGCTGAGAAAACGGGTATCGGACATGCGCGGAAAACTGAACAGCTATAATTGTACCCATAATATTAATAATATCTACGGCGTGGGCTATTGCTTTGAAAAACAAACCGCTAAAGAATCAGGGGGCGAGACAGTATAGTCATATGTGAAAAATGGTCTCACCTACTATTACTCCTGCACCAAACAGCGGAAAATACAGAGGAAATGTCTACTGTTAACTTACAACGTAATAAATAAAAATAAAAGCAAAAAAAGGAAAGAGGTAAAAAAGCATGAGAAAAATAATAAAAAATTCGATAATCGTTTCATTACTTGCGATGTCGCTGTCTTTAGCGGCTTGTAGCGGAGAAGATGACCGCGCCAACGACAACAACGCCATACCCGACAATACACCCGTAACGACTCCGAGCGTCATTCTCGAAACTATAGACGATGAGCTTTCGGGCGATTTTGTTGTTGACGTTAGAGGAACTAAATTTAACCTTGCCGATGCAGTCTCGCTGATTGGCGATGAGGGCGAATTAACGCCGGAACAGGCTGTCCAAAAGCATAACAATGATGAATATTACAGCGCGCAGTGGGATTTCATGCTGTATCAGCCGTCATTAGGCATAAATTATAACTCGCTCGACAACCCTGAGGTTTTCATTGACGACCCTAACACGGTTAATATTGAAATTGCCTTAGAACCTCCGGTGAATACGAACCCTATGGTTAAATTTAATGATGGCGATGTTTTAAACGGACTGACAGTGAAAAATCTTAACGACGGGTACGGATTCGGTTATACCTATCATTTTCCTGACGGTTTTTCCGATTTCAGCGTAAGTATGGGCTATGAGCTTGTGGGTGAAACTACGATGAGCGGATACGTAATCGCCGCTATGTCTGATGATGTGGTATATGTTTATCCCGGGGACATTTATTTTTTCCCCGATACCGAATCGGTTAAAGACTTTCCCCTCTCGAAAACATTTTTAGGGAATATGAGGGACGACTACGTTTTTTGGGTAGACGATTTCCTCACTTATACCGATATACCGCTCTTTCATTTGGGAGCTTTGACAGATGAGGAGTACAGAGATGTTGATTTAAGGGCTATTCCCGATGACGGTACACCCATAAGGGTAGAAGTCACACTGACCGATATAAAGGTAGGCTATCCCGCAAAAGGCGGTTTAAGAGTTACGGCAAGGATTGTCGGCATAAAATAGTATAAAATAACACAGAATAAAAGGAAAATCAGAGGTAAAAAATCCCAATTGTGACGATTTCCGGACATTTGAAACACATTTTCGTCACAATCGACACCCTTTTATAACAGCCAAAAAGGGCATAATCACTGTTATAAAGCGCATCTAAGGAAGAACCCGCATGTTCTTGTGTGAAAATATGGAAACAAGAAAGTGTAACCAAAGTGAAATTTCTGTAAAACTTAGGGTTGACAAGACGATATATATTATAATATAATGAATACATAAGGGAAAAAAGTGCCTTACTTTTAATAATGTAGAAAGTAAGAAAGCAAAAATAAATTTTCACAGGAGGAAAAAACGATGAGAGAAGGGAAGAAAAGAAGGCTTATCGCTTTCATGACAGCTATAGCAAAGCTGTTCACAATTGCGGCATTAGCCATTCCGGCGCTTGCGAGCAGCGCGTCGGACATTCAAGTCGGCAACTGGACTACATACGGTGTTGTTACCAGAGGTGATTTCACTGTTACCGGTGCTGATGCCGAGAGCGCGATAGCCGTTGGCGGAAACGCAAGCGGTGCTATCAGCTATGTGGTAGACGCGAAAAACACTTTAAAAGGTACGGGGAACAATGTTGCCGCGCTTATCGCCGGTAGCAATAACATTAAACTGCAAAACAATGACGGCAGTTTGTTTGTGATTAACCCCGAAAATGAAAAGTGGTTAAAAGAAACAAATCTTACCCACGAGGACCAGTATAGGTTACAAAGCGCGGGCGGCGTAATCCGTGACTGGTTTATCGAAATCGACACACTGAACGCTCAGTATGCGTCGCAAGAGACGTCAGGTGAGATGGAAGCTAAGTGGGGTCAGTGGTTCTTAACGGGCGACAATGACGATGTAAACTACTTTAACTTCACAGCAGATGAATGGAATCAGGCTCAAAGTATTTACAGCCAGATAAATATTAATGTTCCCGCAGATTCGAGCGTTGTTATTAATATTATCGGCGAAGATAAAGGTACCGGTACAATCACTTTGGGTCAGGGTACTCTGTTCTTTAACGGCATACACGCGAAAGACGCCGGAAAAGTGCAAAACATAGTACACAACGTAATAAAAGTCAGCAAGGTTATTTTACCCAGTTCTGTTTACGGCTCGGTTTTAGCTCCCGATGCTGATGTTATCGGAAATGGCGGACATCTCTGGGGTCAGTTAATCGCTAACAGCTTCAACGGCACAACAGAATTCGGTGAAGAGAAGTTCAGATTCCCGTCGACTCCTCCTACTCCTCCGGATGTTCCCGAATATCGTTTTTCCAAAACCTCCTTTGGTGCTACAGGTAGCTTTAAATTTGAATACGAAATCAGAAATGGTAATAACAGCTCTGTAATTAAAAAAGGTACTATTGAGCTGACTACCGAAGAAGAAGGCGTGGCTGTACATTTCGACCTTAAAGAAATAACAAAAGGTTTATCTCAAGCTTTATACTATATTACTATTAGTGAAGTAGACGGCGGTGTAGATGGCTGGACATACGACCCCACTACATACGAGATATGGTTCAACAACGGCGTCTGGGATGGCTTTTACACGAACCAAGGGTATTACACCCACTGGCTTCACATGCTCAGCCACAACGAAAGACTTGCGTTGAAGAACAAGGTAGACCGCCCCGAATTTAATAACTATTTTGAAACTCCTGCGTATGGAAATATTGTCCTGTCTAAGATGGTAGCAGGAGAAAACGCACCTTCGGGTATGGCGTTTGAGTTTGAAGTGACTATTGACGGAAAAGTTCTTGAGCCGGTTTATGTCATAGCAGGCGGCGAAGATTGGACGTCTGATGATTACCTCGTAGGCACGCCATACAGCGTTAAAGAAGTTAATATACCCGACGGCTTTGTTCAGGTGACAGGGGATATTGAAGAAGGAACAATGACAATAGCGGAAGGTGTAAACGCTGTTAATGTCGTAAACAAATACAACCCGCCGCCTCCTCCTCTTCGCTTCGGAAAAATAACCTATGGCGGTGAAGGAACATTCTACTTCGAGTATGAAGTATATTCCTTCTCAAGATTCATTTTAGCTGAAGGCACAGTTTCTATAACCACCGTTGAAGAAGGCGTAGCGGTTTTCGTAGACCTCGGTGAAATACTTCTCATGAACCACGGCATAGACGTTAATAAGAGTAGTGCCAACTATTATATTGTCCTCAAAGAAGTAGACAGCGGCGAACCCGGTTGGATTTACGATGAAAACGTATTTGAACTCTGGATTGTTAACGGAACTTTTGATGGCTATTATGTAAATGAGAGTTACTGGGATTATGCCGGCATGTGGTGGATAAACGGCGACAAGAGGAAAGAAGAAGACGCGATTATATTTATAAATAAGAGAGACCCCGATGAGCCTCCGGAAGGCGATGCAGACGCAGATGATGATGCCGATGCCGATGCAGACGCTGATGCCGATGCTGACGCAGATGCCGATGCAGACGCTGACGCAGACGCCGATGCAGACGCTGACGCTGACGCCGATGCTGACGCTGACGCAGATGCAGATGCTGACGCAGATGCAGACGCAGACGCAGACGCAGACGCAGACGCTGATACAGATGCCGACGCAGACGCCGATGCCGATGCCGATGCAGACGCTGACGCAGATACAGATACCGATGCTGATGCTGATGCAGATGCCGATGCTGATGCCGATGCAGACGCCGATGCCGATGCAGACGCTGACGCAGATACCGATGCTGATGCTGATGCTGATGCAGATGCCGATGCTGATGCCGATGCAGACGCTGACGCCGATGCAGACGCTGATACCGATACAGACGCTGATGCTGATACCGATACAGACGCAGATGCTGATGCCGACGCTGATGCTGACGCAGACGCTGATGCCGACGCTGATGCAGACGCTGACGCAGATGCCGATGCCGACGCCGATACCGATGCCGATGCCGATACTGACGCCGATGCTGATGCAGACGCCGATGCAGATGCTGACGCCGATGCTGATGCCGATGCAGACGCAGACGCCGATGCAGACGCAGACGCAGACGCCGATGCTGACGCCGATGCTGATGCTGACGCAGACGCCGATACAGATACCGATGCCGATGCAGACGCAGATGCAGATGCAGATGCTGACGCCGATGCAGACGCAGATGCTGATGCTGACGCAGACGCCGATGCAGACGCTGACGCCGATGCAGACGCAGATGCTGATGCTGACGCAGACGCTGATGCTGACGCTGATACAGATACCGATGCTGATGCTGATGCCGATGCAGATGCCGACGCTGATGCAGATGCCGACGCCGATGCTGACGCAGACGCTGATGCTGATGCCGACGCAGATGCCGATGCAGACGCTGACGCAGACGCCGATGCCGATGCTGATGCAGATGCAGACGCTGACGCTGACGCCGACGCTGACGCAGATGCAGATGCTGACGCAGATGCAGACGCAGACGCCGATGCTGACGCAGACGCTGATACAGATACCGACGCAGATGCTGATGCTGATGCCGATACAGATACCGACGCTGACGCCGATGCTGACGCAGACGCTGATACCGACGCAGACGCTGATGCCGATGCAGATGCCGATGCTGATACAGACGCAGATGCTGATACAGATACCGACGCTGATGCCGATGCAGACGCAGACGCTGATGCTGATGCTGATGCTGATGCTGATGCCGACGCTGATGCAGACGCTGATGCTGATGCAGACGCTGACGCCGATGCCGATGCAGACGCTGACGCAGATACAGATGCCGATGCCGATGCAGACGCAGATGCTGATGCCGATGCTGACGCAGATGCTGATGCCGATGCTGATACAGATACCGACGCCGATGCTGATGCCGACGCAGACGCAGATGCTGACGCCGATGCAGACGCAGACGCCGATGCAGACGCCGACGCAGATGCTGATGCAGACGCAGACGCAGACGCCGATGCCGACGCTGATGCTGACGCTGACGCTGATGCCGATGCTGACGCTGATGCTGATACAGATACCGACGCTGATGCTGATACAGATACCGACGCTGATGCCGATGCAGACGCTGATGCTGACGCAGACGCAGATGCCGACGCAGACGCTGATGCCGATGCTGATGCTGATGCTGACGCTGACGCAGATGCAGACGCCGATGCTGATGCAGACGCCGATGCTGACGCAGATGCCGATGCAGATGCAGACGCTGATACAGATACCGACGCAGATGCCGATGCTGACGCTGACGCAGACGCAGACGCAGATGCAGACGCCGATGCTGACGCTGACGCTGACGCAGACGCAGATGCCGATGCCGATGCAGACGCAGACGCCGACGCTGATACAGATACCGATGCCGATGCAGACGCCGATGCCGATGCTGACGCCGACGCAGACGCCGATACAGATACTGACGCAGACGCCGATGCTGATGCTGATGCCGATGCAGACGCAGACGCAGACGCCGATGCTGACGCGGATGCAGATGCCGACGCAGATGCTGATGCTGATGCTGACGCAGATGCCGATGCAGACGCTGATACAGATACTGACGCAGATGCCGACGCTGATGCCGATGCTGATGCTGATGCTGACGCTGATGCCGATGCAGATGCTGACGCCGATGCTGATGCTGATGCAGACGCAGACGCAGATGCTGATGCTGATGCAGACGCAGACGCAGATGCTGATGCCGATGCTGACGCAGATGCAGACGCAGACGCTGATGCTGACGCAGACGCAGATGCCGATGCCGATGCAGACGCAGACGCCGACGCTGATACAGATACCGATGCCGATGCAGACGCCGATGCAGATGCAGATGCTGACGCCGACGCAGACGCCGATGCTGACGCGGATGCAGATGCCGACGCAGATGCTGATGCTGACGCAGATGCCGATGCAGACGCTGATACAGATACTGACGCAGATGCCGACGCTGATGCCGACGCAGACGCTGATGCTGATGCAGACGCTGACGCAGATGCTGACGCTGACGCAGACGCCGATGCTGACGCAGATGCTGATGCTGATGCTGATGCTGACGCCGACGCTGATACAGATACCGATGCTGATGCCGATGCTGACGCAGACGCAGATGCTGATGCTGATACAGATACCGACGCTGATGCTGACGCAGACGCAGACGCAGACGCTGACGCAGACGCTGACGCAGACGCCGATGCTGACGCTGATGCCGATGCTGACGCTGACGCAGATGCAGATGCTGATACAGATACCGATGCAGATGCAGATGCCGATGCAGACGCAGATGCAGATGCAGATGCTGACGCCGATGCAGATGCAGATGCTGACGCCGATGCCGATGCAGATGCCGATGCTGACGCAGATGCTGATACAGATACAGACGCAGATGCCGATGCCGATGCTGACGCCGATGCAGACGCTGACGCCGATACTGATGCAGACGCTGATGCCGATGCAGATGCCGACGCAGACGCTGACGCAGACGCCGATGCTGATGCCGACGCTGACGCTGATACAGATACAGACGCTGATGCTGACGCTGACGCCGATGCCGATGCTGACGCCGATGCCGATGCCGATGCTGATGCTGATGCTGATGCCGATGCCGATGCAGACGCCGATGCTGATGCAGACGCTGACGCCGATGCTGATGCTGATGCTGATGCAGACGCCGATGCTGATGCAGACGCTGATGCCGATGCCGATACAGATGCCGATGCTGATGCTGACGCAGATGCCGATGCTGACGCTGATGCAGACGCTGACGCCGATGCTGATGCAGATGCCGACGCTGATACAGATACCGATGCTGACGCCGATGCTGATGCTGATGCTGACGCCGATGCTGATGCTGATGCCGATGCTGACGCAGACGCTGATGCCGATGCAGACGCCGATACAGACGCCGATGCTGATGCTGACGCAGATGCCGATGCTGACGCTGACGCTGATGCAGACGCTGACGCCGATGCCGATGCAGATGCCGACGCAGACGCTGATGCTGACGCCGATGCCGACACAGATGCTGACGCAGACGCCGATGCTGACGCTGATGCCGATACAGACGCTGACGCAGATGCTGATGCCGATACAGACGCCGACGCAGATGCTGACGCCGATGCCGATGCTGATGCTGACGCCGATGCCGACGCCGATGCCGATGCTGACGCAGACGCTGATACAGATACCGACGCAGACGCTGATACCGACGCAGACGCTGATACAGATACCGACGCTGATGCTGATACAGATACCGACGCTGACGCTGATGCCGATGCAGACGCTGACGCCGATGCAGACGCTGACGCAGATGCTGACGCTGACGCCGATGCAGACGCCGACGCCGATGCAGACGCAGACGCAGACGCAGACGCTGACGCTGATACCGATGCCGATGCTGATGCTGACGCCGACGCCGATGCAGACGCTGATGCCGATGCTGACGCAGACGCCGATGCTGACGCAGACGCCGATGCCGATGCTGACGCGGATGCAGATGCCGACGCAGACGCCGATGCAGACGCTGACGCTGATGCCGACGCAGACGCCGATGCTGATGCAGACGCTGACGCTGACGCAGATGCCGATGCTGACGCCGATGCCGATGCTGACGCGGATGCAGATGCCGACGCAGATGCCGACGCAGATGCAGATGCAGATGCTGATGCAGATGCTGACGCCGATGCCGATGCTGATGCAGACGCAGATGCCGATGCTGACGCTGATGCCGATGCAGACGCAGATGCTGATGCAGATGCTGACGCCGATGCCGATGCCGATGCTGATGCAGACGCAGATGCCGATGCTGACGCCGACGCTGACGCCGATGCAGACGCCGATGCCGATGCAGACGCTGATACCGATGCTGACGCAGACGCAGACGCTGATACAGATACCGATACGGATTACTACGATATAGACGATGCTCCCGTACCCTTAGATTTCGAGATATTCACCAATGACGACCTCGAAATTGATGATGCTCCGGTTCCCAGAGGTTCACTTGAGTTCCCGGATAGCAAAAACCCCGCAACAGGAGTATCAGCAGGATTCGCAGGAATGATGGCAGCGAGTGCGATAATGGCGGGTGCAGGTGCGCTTGCTAAGAAAAAGAGAGATGAAGAAAGCGAAGAAAACAACTAAAGTTTAAATGAATAATGGGCGGGCTGTGGTTAACTAAAAAACCACAGCCCGTTTTTATTTTATTATTCTTATTTAAAGGTGTAAATCAAAGCCTTGCGAACAGCTTTTTCCATTCCAACAGGACATTTGCTTCATCGAAGTTAAACGATTTAGCATAGGCGTTAGAGGAAAATTCTTCGTACAGTGTTTTATCGCTCAGCAACAAAATTATTTTATCTGCAAGCCTATTCGGATAAGGAGAGGTTAAAAAGCCCGATTTTCCGTCATCAATCAAATCTTCGGGTCCGTAGCTTACATTATACGAAACCGCAGGAATCCCGTGTGCCGTCGCCTCCAAAAGTCCGATGGGAAAGTTTTCGTAAGAGCTTGAAATCACAAACAGCTTAGCCGTCATATATTCCTCGCTCAAATCCGGTACATACCCGCGTAGTTTCACAGAATTTTCTAACCCGTGCGAAGAAATTAATACAGATAATTCTTTTTCAAAATCTTCGTTATATCCGAAAATGTGAAACTCTGCGTCGGGTATTTTACTTACGACCCTGCTGAATGCAGAAACGGCGTGACGCAGACGCTTGTATTTATCAATTTTATTTGCCACAGAGATAATTTTAAGCGGGTTTGTCATGGGTATTCTGGATATAGATTTTCTGTATTCGGCGGTAATTATATTGGGAAAAACATACATCTGTGACATATTGTTGAAACGTCTGATAATATCCTGCCTTTGTTTATTCGTGGTGGTAATAACCGCATTAAAATCAGGCAATGAATTAAACGTCTCCTGATAATCGTTAAGAATATTATCGGTCAGACTTTCACTCCCCGAAATATGTTTCCTGTGAAGAATCGCCGCTTTTTTGACTTTTACATTCGTGAGTGCAAGGGCTTTAGCGTATATAAGATTTCTGTCAACGATGACAAAATCCTCATCCGAGTTCAAAAAGCTGTCTAAATAATGGGTAATAAGCGCGTCTTCGTCTAAAAATTCAAGCCAACGACCATCTTCTTTCAATATAATCAGAAAAAGAACCGATTTATCATCCTTTACCCTGTAATATTTGTCCATTACCTTTTCGCCATCCGGAGCGAAATACTCTTCCATAAGGGTTCGTCCGTTTTCGTCTAATGACTTTTCGACTGAAAGAAACCCGCGGCAGTCATAGAAACAGCGTTTAACTATTCTTTTCTTTTCATCCAGACGATTTATAAATGAGAGAACACCGTCTTCATACTGTACATATGCGATACGCTGGTCAATTTTTTTGCTCTTGCTCCAATATATCCGATAACCGAGGATACCGGGTTGGTTCTCATAGGTGATTTCTCTGCGTTTATAGAGGTTCAGCGGGAAAAGTTCCTCAAGTTCAATAAATCTCGGCTCTACTCGCCTCGCCCTTTGAAAATAGTCATAAATATTTTCGTGTTCTTCCTCGGATATGCCGTGTTTTTCTAAATTTCTGTGAAGGTTTATGCCATGCTTAGATGTTATTATTATAGATTTGATTCCGGAGTTTTTAAACATAGTCATACGGTTAACTGCGGAGCGTTCGGTCTTGGTAAGAGTTTCGGGGATACTGCTGTTAAGATGATATATCATAGACGGCGGAGGTCCGTACTCTTCGTATTCGGCGGCTTTAGCCTCTTCTGTCACGGCGTCTATCGGCGGAGTACCGTCTAATTTTCTGATAAACTCATCAGAAAGGTATTGCTTAACCTCGTTGTAATAGACGTTAAAAAAGAAGTATCCGCTGATAAAATGCCGTATATCATTTATTCGGACACGGTAGTCATGATGTCTCACCATGAAAGAATCGACGATTTTCTCCGGTGACTCCATATACATAGCGTATTCGGGATAGAAATACCCATTTAACATATGGCGTGCACGGAAATATATAGTCTGTGCGAAAAGTGTGGGGTCATAATGCTCGATATAATCGGACCGGACATTATATTTTAATGCTCGCTTATAAGTACGCCACGAAGCCATAAGCATTTCAAGATAGGTATGGTATGATGTTTCGCGGTTATATACCTCACGTAGATTCTCATCGGCATATCGCAGAGCGAACTCATAATACTTTACGTCGTTTATATATTTAGTCATCTCGAAAAGCGAGTATGCTACCCAGTGGTCGCGATATTTTATATAATCCTTGGCGATAAAATTCTCTACGGCGGCTCTTGCGCCGTAGAGGTATCTTTTGTCTTTAATGTATGTGTATGCGCGAGAAAGCGCGAAGGTAGCCTCGCCGTCATAAAAAATCGTGCGAAACTCTTCTTTAGACGCGAAACCGGGGAAGGTGAGCGTGTGCTGATACTCTCCCGATTTTGCGTTTTGAAGCTCTAAAATTCCGTTAGCGAGAACACGGACAATATCGTTGTATCTGTCATTCATGGAAAATTCCATGTACTCGGTATAAAATATGATAGCCGCACTGTTCGCGCCGAGCTTTACTTCTCCGCTTCCGTCAGGTTTTTGTTCAATAAGATATGCGGTATTTTCATCTTTATATTTAATGAATCTCTCCATATAGCCAAGTGCGGATTCAATTTTTGCAATAAGAGTCTCATTACTGTTCATGCGATACAGGTTTATAAGAGCCCATAGTGAGGATGCGTGACAGACTATATTGTAGCCTTTAAACTTATCGTCAAAAACCGGGAAATAGCCGCTGTTAAATCTTCCGTCTTCGCCGACTTGATTCGCGATATACTCTGAAGCATTGGTAATAGTTTTTCTTATTACACCGCTGTCAATAATGTCTATCCGTCTTCTGCCGTAATCCGCATTATCGCTGTAAAGCTCGTGTATAACTTCGTCCTCGCCGCAAAAAAAACCACGAGCCTTAAAAACCGTAACCTGTTCGGGTACGCTTTTAATCTCCGGTTTGTTATAGTATGTTACCAAATATCGGTTTAAGCTGTCTAAATGAATACGATTTGAGTTATAATCAATAGCCTGCGCGGCAATTTCTCTGGGCGTGTAATAATCAATAACCTTATTACCGTTAAGTTCAGCCTCAAGAAATGCGTTCGTAAAATCACGTTCAAGTGAAATACCATATCTCATAAAATTGACCCAACGGTTTCTCGCTAAAAGCTTATTAAGATTAATTGTCGGGATTTCCTCATAGCTTGTTACAACATCGGCTTTAACCCATGCGCCGTTAATAGGGTTATGCTCGGTATAGGCTCTGAGTTTTTTTTCAGCGTCAGTCCACGCATCAGACAAGGCGTTTCCCGTTCCGTGAAAAACCTTAGCTCGATGCACCTTGTCACAAACCGATAAAAAGACAACGAAGAAATCGTCCCTTCCGGTATTATTAACTAATTCAAAAGCCAGTCCGGTGGTTATACCTTCGGATAGTATATATTCTCTCAGCTTATCAATACGTTTTAAATCGCTCATTTTATTCATTCCCGTTTATAACTGTAATTTAATAATTAAAGGTTTAACCCGGCACTATGACGATTTTCCAAATCGGCTTCAAGAAAATGCAGTTTTTCAGGAGGGATTTTCGTCAGAAGCATTTTTGCCGTAACGGACGCTTTACGATACGTGACCCAAAAATCAGCATTCGGATAACACTCTAAAGCCTCGTTTAAAGAAACCACATCATATTTTCCAAGTAGCTTTTTAGGATATTTGTGCAGGTTTTCATCCTTCTCGACAAAAATATCGGGGATTCCGGCTATATTAATCCATTTGTTAATGTGTTTTCTTACAACGTCTTCATTTAAAACGCCGTAGAATATATTCGCCGTGTGTGATTCTTCTCCTGTAATTTCTCTCGATACATCAAGCCGCCTGATAAATTCATCTGTCAAATGCTCTTTAATATCGTCATAATAAACGCTGTAAAAATAATATCCGCCGATGAAATGCTGTATATCGTCAATCCTGACGCGGTAGTTGTGATGGCGTACCATGAAGGAGCCGACGACTGTTTCGGGTGCCTTCATGTACATGGCGTATTCAGGGTAGAAATAACCGTTCAGCATGTGCCGCGCCCTACGGTAAATGGTTTGAGCAAAGAGCGTGGGGTCATAATTTTCAATATAATCGGATTTTATTTTATTTTCGAGTGCGCGTTTATATGCTCGCCATGAAGCCATGAGCAATTCAAGGTAGGTATGATAAGATGTCTCGCGGTTGTAGATACGGCATAGGTTCTCATCAGCGTTTTGCAGGGCAAATTCGTAATATCTTACATCCTTGATGTATTTTGTGACCTCGAAAAGGGCGTATGATACCCAGTGGTCGCGGTGTATTACATAATCCTTGGCGATAAAATTCTCCACTGCCGCCTTCGCACCCTTTAGGTGCTTTTTGTTTTTTGTATAAGCATATGCACGGGCAAGCCCGAAAGTAGCCTCGCCGTCATAATATACGGTACGAAATTCTTCTTTAGGTGCGAATCCGGGAAATTCAAGTATATGCCAATACTCGCCCGTTACAGGGTTTTGGAGTTTTAAAATTCCGTTTGCGAGTACATTTACCGTGTCGGCATATTTACGATTTTTAAAAACATCCATGTACTCGGTGTACATGATTATGGCGACCCCGTTCGCGCCGAGTTTTACCTCGCTGTCTTTACCGGGTTTTTGTTCGACTAAATAGGCGGTTTTCTTATCCTTATATACGATGAATTTTTCCATATAGTCGAGTGCGGATTCGAGTTTAGGTATAAGCGCGTTGTCGCCGCTCATACGATAAAGATTTATAAGACTCCACAAAGAGGAGGCATGACGAACTATATTATAACTGTCCATTACACTGTTAAATATCGGGAAATAACCGTAAACGAACTTTCCGTCGTCTCCGATTTGGCTTGCGAGATATTCTGAAGCGGCGATAATAGTATTTTTAACCTCTTCGCCGTCTATTATGTCGATTCGTCTTCTGCCATAATCTGCATGGTCGTTATAAAGCTCGTGTATAACACAGTCTTCGCCGCAAAAGAGTCCGCGCGCATTGAAAACCGTAATTAAATCGGGTACATTTTCAAGTTGCGGGGTACTGCCGTAACACATTTTCAAATACCTGTTTATATTATCTAAGGAAATGCGGTTTGAGTTGTAATCTATGGCATGTGCTTCGATTTCTTTTTCGGAATAATAGGTGATAATTTTATTTCCGTTAATTTCAGCTTCAAGAAACGCATTCTTAAACTCTCTGTCAAACGAAATACCTAATCTCGTGAAATTTTTCCAGCCGTCTTTTGCCAATATTTTGTTTAGGTCAAGAGTCGCAATTTCCTCAAAGCTTATAACCACATCGGCTTTAACCCATACGTCATTAAGCGGCTTTTTTTCAGCGAAAGCGTTAAGGCTCTTTTCGGCATTCGCCCATGCACGCGACAATGAGTTTCCCGTTCCGTGAAAAACCTTAGCTCGTTTTATTTTATCGCAGACCGATAAAAAGACGACAAAGAAATCGTCTTTTCCGGTATTCTTGAGTAGCTCGGCAGTAAGCCCTGCGGTTATACCCTCGGACAATACATGCTTTTTGAGTATATCGACACGTTTAAAACGCCCCATTATTGATTGACCAACTTTCTTTCCATAAGTTCAGGAGATTCCGCAAAAGCGAGGGCATTTTCTTTGCTTATAACTTCTGACTTGTAGAGGTTTAGTATATTATTGTCCATACTTATCATTCCGCTTGCGGCGGATGCGTTGATAACAGTATCAATTTGGTGTACCTTACTTTCGCGAATCATGTTGCGGATTGCGTTATTACAGTGCATGATTTCAAAGGCGGGGACGAGTTTTCCGTTAACCGCGGGTATAAGTTTTTGTGAGATTACAGATTGCAACAGCTGTGAAAGCTGTACACGGATTTGCTGTTGTTGATTAGAAGGGAAGACGTCTATAATACGGTTCACGGTATTCGCCGCGCCGACCGAGTGAAGCGTGGAAATAACGAGATGTCCTGTTTCAGCCGCTGTCATAGCTGTGCTGATAGTTTCATAATCGCGCATTTCCCCGACCAAAATAACATCGGGCGATTGTCTGAGGGCGGCTCTCAGTGCGGGTACATACCCTTCTGTATCGGCTCTTACTTCACGCTGACTTATGATACTTTTGACATTGCGATGCAGATACTCTATCGGCTCTTCGAGGGTAATGATATGACCGTTTCGGTTGTTATTTATGCGGCTTATGATACAGGCGAGGGTCGTGGATTTTCCGCCCCCGGCGGGACCGGTCACGAGAACTAAGCCCTTAGTTTTTTCAGAAATAGACATAACATCTTCGGGAATATTCAAGTCCTTATAACCCGGTACATCAAAAGGCACTATCCTTATTACAGCCGCTAAAGAACCGCGCTGTTTATATGCGGAAATCCTGAACCGTGACAGTCCTTTTACAGAAACAGAAAAGTCGTCATCGCCGTTATCGAGCAGACGCACAGGGTCACGTCCCGCTAAAACATATGCTTCTTTTATGATTCGCTCGGTGTCCTCCGGCAGGAGAATACTACCGTCACAGGACTGTATCTCACCCCCGCATTTTAAAGATAAACCAAGACCCGATACTATGAAAATATCCGACGCCTTTTTGTCTACCGCTTCCTTTAAAAGCTGTGAAAACCCTACCATATACTGCTATTCCTCCTCAAATATCATTTTCGGCTGTCCGCCGAAGCCTTGCCCTTGTTGTTGTTCCGGTTGCCCTTGGGCGTCGGCTGTTTTTGCCATTGCCGCCCATTCCTCGCGAACCAAACCGTCCTCGGTAACTATTAGACTTACTCTAAGCTCGCGGTTTTGGTCGATTTCTTCTGCGAAGGTTATTATATCGCCTACGTTATAAAGACTAAGCTCTATTTCCGTGAGTCTGAGTACTGCTCTATATTCGGCATCGTAAAACGCCGTGGTCGTTTGTGCCGCTCTTTCTGCGAGATTAAGCTCTGATTTTGCCGAAAGCCGCGCTAAAACCGCAAAGACCATAAGACATAAAACAATCAGTACCGCAAAAAGAGAAGCGATTCCGACACTCATTGGTCGTCTTCTTTTACTTTCGCTCATGTCTGTTCCCCCTTTGCTACCGCGACGGTAAGGTTATAGAGTATTTCATTTGGTGCAAAGGAACCTACGGTTATTTCCGCAATGCTCAAGCCGTCTTTCTCTTGCGCTTCCAGAGAAAGATAGAACCTGTCGTGTGTTGTCGTGCTGTAATATGCAGGTACTATTTCCCAGTTTTCATCGTATATTATAAGCTCTGTATTAAATACACCCAACAGCTGCGCTGTCTTTTCTGTATCTCCGTCCGATGCTTTAAAAACCTCTGCGGTGTTTTGTGCCAATATTACCGCATAAGTTAGGTCGCGGCTTTTTTCTCCGTCAGTATACGCTTCGGAAAAGAGCATAACACAAGCCGCCGCTGACAACGAGAAAAATAACATAACAACTATAAGCTCCGCCAAAAGCAAATTTTTTCCCGCTAATCGTGTCACGTACCCACCTCCGCCCTATTGTCCGAATTTATATTTACAAATACGCTTTTACCGTCTATCGTTATTTTAATTAAAGACGGCGAGAGCATCTCAAAATCTAAACTTTCGACAGGCAGAATTTCAACGCCTATACTTAAATTAGGTTTTTCACCGTCAAAGGTAAGAAATTCATTTATATAACCGTCACGATAATAGATATAAACGGCAATTTCCCCGCTCATTACAAAAAACTCATCGCTGTCGTCTGTATAATACTCGGTTAAAACAAGAGTACTGACGCCGTCAATCTCTTCAAGTCTTATCGAGTCCGCGCGGTCGGACATGCGAATTTTTTGTGTTATATATAAAAGCGGTGTACGCTCATAATAGCGTTCGTCAGCGGAGGCAGAAACACTGCGGAACGATGATGCACCCATCAGCAGAACCAACGTAAGAAACAACGCAAACACGGTGAAAAGCGTTATGCTCACCGCAAAGTTCAGCGAATTATGCTTTTGTCCTCTTTTCATAACTTAAGAAGCACCCCGTTCCGTTACAATTATATTGGGCAGGAGATTGTCGGCAATTTTATCATAGAAAACAATGTACTTGCTTCGGTTTATGACAAGGTTGTAGTTTTCTTCAAGGTATTCGATGCTGTTAGGGTACATGCCTTCGTATGCGTAGCAACTCGCAACGGCACGCATTACACTGTCCCGTGCCGCTCTGAGAGCTTCCTCCCCCGATGTCTCCACAGCATTGTTAAGCATGATTAACACAAAGGCGGCGAATGAAACAAAAACCGCGACGGTTATTATAACCGCCGGAATAGCAGATTTGCTTTTATTTTTTGTTATCATAAAAACCTCGCTTAAAACAAAGCATTGACCGTAAGTATCAGCCACCCATCACCGCGAGAAGCGGGAACATTACCGAAAGAAGAACCAATCCGATTAAAAGCGACATAATGAACGCCATAGCCGGCTCGATTCTGCCGATGAGCGTTTCTATACTTATTGCCGCCTCTTCTTCGCTTTTTTCGGCGATAAGTTCCATAATATCGTCTGTACTCCCTGTCTTAAAGCTGAGAGCGAGCATACGGCAATAAACGGGGGAAAGGATTTTAGTTTCAAGGATGGCATCGTTAAAGGACAGTCCCTCTGATACGGCTTGTTTACACTTAGAAATTTTTTCAACCGCTAATTTATTCGGCGCGAAAGCTAAAGCGAGCGATAACGATTCGTCTATATCTAAACCGCTTTTAAGTGTCATAGCCATAGAGGCGGAAAAACGTGCCGTTAAAAGACTTCTCATCAAAGCTGAATTTTTAAAGATGCTCGAAAATAAAGCCTTAGCACCTTCCCGCAGGGTGTATACTTTATATATTACGAAAATTGCAATAATTATTGCCGCGGCAATTAACAGGATAAAAATTGAAAACTGTTCGACAAAGCTACCTATTCTCATAAGCATACCCGCCGTTGAATTAAATGAAATACCGAGTTGTTCAAAAACCGTTTCAAAAACAGGTAAAACCTTAGTCAGAAGAATCCACATGACACAAAGTAAAAGCGCGAAAAGCACCAGCGGAAAAACCACCGCGCTTTTTACGCTCTCTTTAATTTTAGCGTCTCGGTCATAATAAACAGCAAGCGAACGCAACACGGAATCGAGCCGTCCTGTCTTTTCCCCGATTTTAAACATATCAACGGCGTATTTAGGAAACCCGCCGACCTTTTCGGTTGCCGCCGAAAAACTGCCGCCGTCCTTCATCTCGTCATAGAGAGACGAAAGAAAGAGCTTTGCCTTTTGGTTATCTTCATCGTCAATAAGCATCAGAAGCCCATCGTTTATGGGAATACCCGTCTCAATTATCATGGCGAGTTCTGTGCAGAAAGCCGATAAAAACGTACCTGATTTTAATTTGAATTTCATATTAAGTTTTATCTCCCGATTTTTAATATTGAAACAGCGTGGTATAATTGCTTCTGTTGTTCACAAAAGCGCGGAATCCCGTATTAGTATCTCCGTTTACAGCCGCAAATGTCGGCTCCATCAACGTCCATCTGCTGCCGTCAAATATAATCCAACTGTTGACCTGTCCTGTTTCACTTGAAAAGGTGGTTATCCACGCATGATAGATGTCGCCGGCATAACCTTCTTCAAGCTTTGTCGGGATTCCCTGACTACGGAGCATTGCCGTCATTCCCGATGAATAGTCGAAGCAGATACCCTTTTTATCTCTCATAAGCTCTGCAAGGTCGGGTACATAACCGGAACGGACATTTTCTGCCCTGTGGTCGTCGTATACAACATTATCTACAAACCAGTTATAGACTGCGCTGATTCTATCAAGTTCGTTAGAGCTTCCCGCGCTGAGTTCGGAGGCTTTTGTCACTACGGTTGAATTAGCGGTATAGTTGACGTAGAAATTCGGCATTAAAAACGGCGTATTAGTGTTACTTATTGAAGCGGTCACTACGATATTGTCAACGGGACTAACTACAGTTGTCCCAGCATTTCCTTCAAAAAGCTGGACTGTGTAGCTTCCGTTCCCTGCGCTGAGTGGAAACGAATTGTTACTGCCGTCTGTCGGGAGGTGGTATTTATATGTAGTACCGCTCGGTGTAACTATTTGCAGAATTATCCTCTGGCGTGAACCCGTATACTTTACCATTATATAACCGTCCGATGTATGCGAGTAGTCAATAACGGACTTATCGGTAGTGGATGTACTTGTCCCCGAAGCCTTCGGCATATTTATTGTGGCGGGTCGAGGCGTGGAAGCCGGTCCGGAGCCTGTAGGAATCGAAGAATCGACAATGGTTACGCTTTGAGGGTTGTTAGATGTTTCCGGCGGCGCGGTAGTAGGTGTCGGTGTAGTGGTTACAGGTGAGGACTCTGTCGTATCGGCAGATGTTTCGGGCGGTGAGGATTGCGTTATTTCCGGTATCGTATCAGACGGCGGGGGTTGCGTTATATCTGCCGACGAAACAGACGCCGAAGACTGCGCCGTGTCCTCAGATACGACAGACGGTGAGGATTCGGGTGCGGTTTCGGTTACGATGTTCGGAGATGTACCCGTGACAGAATCGGTCGTATAAGTGTCCGACGAAATAGGTTCTGTCGATTCAATAGCGGGCGGCACGGTTTTATTACAGCCGTTAGCTACTATAAAAATGGCGATAAAAAGAGCGATAATTGACGCTAATCTACGTTTTTCCACTACTTTCACCTCCCTCTTAGATTTATCATAATATAAAAATCCCATCCTGCTCTGATTATACCACATTTTTAAGCGTATGTCAACAATACAAAAGCAAAAAAGCGTCATACAATCAAAACTTTAACAGTAATATCATGGATGCCGCTTTATAGGGGGTAATTTTTACAGCGTGCTTTTACAGCATATTTTTATAGCGTACTTTTGCAGAGTACTTTAAAAAGTACGGCAAAGAACGCCTGTCACGCCATACGACGGGAAGGAAATGCGGAGATTATCTTCTTCGTATAAAATTCATCATGAGCATCCGCCTTTATGAATTCCTCATAAACACTGTGCGGAACGCTGTTATACGAAAGTAGCTTATCATTTTGTAACTTCACAAACATGATTTTACCGTAATAGCTAACCGAGTCTATAATGCTTGACGAGATTTTAATTTCTTCCATGTTGAACCTCCATAAAAGAGATTATACCACATCTTGTGTTTCAATGCAAGCATTTTTTTGAAAAAAATTAAATTATTTTTTTATTTTACTTATAAAATCCTTTAACACGTCGTTCATATCCGGTCGTCCTATTTCCTGGAGGCTGTACTCGACCCGCGTGTTTGGCTTGTTTATCTTTACTATACGGGTTAAATCAATCGGGGTAGCTATAATGACGCTGTCACATTCTACACGCTCGATTGTGGCTGTGAGGTCGCGTATTTGCTCTTCTCCGTAGCCCATAGCCGGTAAAACACAGCCGATGTCGGGATAAATACGGAATGTTTCGGCGAGTTTACCTACAGCGTAAGAGCGAGGGTCGATAATCTGCGCCGCGCCGAAACGTCTCGCCGCAACGACTCCCGCGCCGATTTTCATTTCACCGTGGGTCAGGGTAGGACCGTCTTCAATGACCAAAACGCGCTTCCCTTTTATTAAGTCGGGGTTCTGTACGCTTATGGTGGAAGCGGCGTCTACGACTACTGCACCGGGGTTGACTAACTCGATATTTTTTCTGACAGTCTGAATATTTTCAAAGTCCGCACTGTCTATTTTATTTATTACAACGACGTCGGCTATACGGAGAGTTACCTCACCGGGGTAATAAGAAAGCTCATGTCCCGCCCTGTGGGGGTCTACTACAGTTACTGTAAGGTCGGGTTTATAGAACGGAAAGTCGTTATTTCCGCCGTCCCATAAAATTACGTCACAGCCGTCGGGGTCATTTTCCGCCGCTCTCAGAATAGCTTCATAGTCTACACCCGCATATATGACGTTACCGCGGGCGATATGCGGCTCGTATTCTTCCATCTCTTCGATTGTACATTGATGCTTTGCGAGGTCGTCTATAGTAGCGAAACGCTGAACCTTTTGTGATTCGAGGTCGCCGTAGGGCATCGGATGCCGTATGGCTATTACTTTTAAGCCGTTTTCCATTAAAATCTCGGTTATACGGCGTGAGGTTTGACTCTTGCCGCATCCTGTACGAATCGCGCCGACGGCAATAACGGGCTTCGTACTTTTAATCATGGTGTCTTTATGTCCGATTAATTTAAAATCCGCACCTGCGGCGTTAACCATCGCGCCTATGTTCATCACCTTTGAATAAGGTACGTCGCTGTATGAGAATACGCACTCATCGGCATCGAACTCTTTAATCAGCTTTTCGAGTTCGTCCTGCGCGTAAATGGGAATCCCATCGGGGTACAGCTCACCGGCTAAGGAAGACGGATACTTGCGGTCGGCAATGTCCGGAATCTGTGCGGCGGTAAACGCCATCACTTTGTAGGCGGGGTTATTCCTGTAAAATGTGTTAAAGTTGTGGAAATCTCGTCCCGCTGCGCCGATAATAATAGTTTTACGTTGGTTCATAAATGTCACCCTTTCAAATTTTATCTTGTTTTTAACAATAATATGATAACCGAAAATTCGCTTTTTGTCAATTAAAATTTTAACAAATGCAAAAATTTTTAACATTTTTTAAAAAATTTTTATTATATTGTAAGAAATTTTTAAAAATAGTTGACAAGAGCCGTAGTATCTGCTATAATAATTCTTGTTGTGGCTTGAAGCTTTGAAAAGACCCACTAGCTCAGTCGGCAGAGCACCTGCCTTTTAAGCAGGGTGTCCCGCGTTCGAATCGCGGGTGGGTCAGTACATTTCAGAAAGCTCGTGTAGCTCGCACTACATGGGCTTTTTTTTTTATGTTATTACCGAGAGTTAAAAATAATGGCTCATATGAAATGCGGTTAAATATTCAGTAGAATAACTTTTAAAGGGATAATAAATATGAAAGGTCATGCGATATTAAAGACTATAATTGCTCTTTTAATCATTACTTTAGTGTATTTAGCTTATACACACTATGAAGATGAACCATATACACCAATCGAATTACCTTCTCTTAGTAGCAATGTTGAGAAAATAAAAGTCGATACGCCCCCTATTCCATTCCCCGAAACAAGCACCGCATTGACTGATTTTGATTTTTATCAATATTCAAGTTTTAGAGTTGAACCCCCTACAGACAGCGAACTTAATTACTTTATAAGGCTTAAACACATAGATAATAATGATTATAACATAGATTTTTACATAAAAAATGGCGAAACTCTTGATACTTTGGTCTTGAACGGCGAATATTATATGTATTGTGCAAGCGGAATCGAATGGTATGGCGAGGAATATTTATTTGGTACAACTACCTTATTTCGTTCGGCAGGTTCGCTTTTGTTTTATTTTGATTATGAAAAAAATGCTTCTGCGGGTCATGTTATAGCCCTTCAACCTGTCACGTCTGGTAATTTCCCCACTACTCCCGTTAGTATATCAGATTTTGTTGATTAACAAATGTAACTCATTTTCGTCGCCGGGGGATTCCCTCGGCGGGTTTTCTTTTTTGGAGGCATTTTAAAGAAAATTTCGCACTAAGAAAAATATTTTTGATTTTGCTAAGAAAAATATTTTCGATTTTTGCTTGACTTTGCACATAAAATGCTGTATAATGAATGTATAACGAGTGCGAAAGGAGACCAACTATGAAAAGCGTAAATGTTACTGTACGCCTTGACGAGGGCGTGAAAAGAGATTTTGACGAGTTCTGCGATAACGTGGGCATGAACGTCACAACAGCAATCAATATGTTCATCAAAGCGACTCTGCGAACACGGCAGTTGCCGTTTGCCGTGATTGATTCCGACCCGAAATTGCAATCCAAAATTGAGTTACTTGAGGTAATCGAATCAATTCAAAAGCAATCGGTCGTTAACGGGACAGATAATATGTCGCTCGACGAAATTAACGGTATTATAGCGGAATGTCGGGGTCAAGTTAAATCGGGGCGGGTGCAGACGTGACGAATGTTTTAGTTTTATTGACGAGAGCGAGCGTTTAAGGGGGTGGGCTGAAATAAAAACAAAAACTAAAAAATACACCAAAAATGAAATAATGAAAATGGCGGCTCTTTATACCATTACCGATATTCCGGAGGAAAACCGCACGCGGGTTATGAAGGTTGTAAATCCGGTGGACTGGTTCATAATCCTATTAGATTTATCCGATTATAAGGAGCAGGTCGTCACGATAAAGCTTTCGGCGCAGGTAATGCGTGTCGGCGCGGCGGGGACTCTGCGGTGGCAGATTAATAACAGCAGATACCCGTCTGTCGGGCAGGCGGTTTACGGCGCGAAGCCGAATATATGGCATGAAATCGGCGGCGAATGGACGGGAGCTTTAAACGGCTCACCGCCTGTAGTCTATCTCAACACCTGGAGAAATGACAGCGAGAGAACTACTTTTTATATAGATAATGTACAGCTTACTGTTACAGTTAACAGTTGATAAAAGAGGTTTTAAATATAATCCGAACGACCCTTTGACAGCTTTTAAGTCGAGTGCCTCGACAAGTAATATCTCCGCAATCCTATAGTTTGTGGGGATATTTTTGATTTTCGCTTGACGTTGAACACAAAATGCTGTATAATGAATGTATAACGAGTGCTAAAGAAGACCAACTATGAAAGGAGTTGAATTCAATGGGAATGACCGACCACCAATTTAACACATTTCAAGTACATCTTTTAGAGCGGCTCAAAAATGCTTTGAAGTGTAGCCCCGAAAATGAAGAACTTAAAAAAATTATTACCGACATTGAAAAGAGCTTATTACGTTTATAATTTAAAGAGACTCCCGCACAATTAAAAATGTGCGGGAGTGCCTTTTTTCCCTGCCCGGCGCGAGTCGAACGCGCAATCCCCGGAGTCGGAGTCCGGTGCATTATCCATTGTGCTACGGGCAGAAGCTCGCTGTCCGCAGACAGCGGTATTGTTAATTATAATAAGTTTGCTTATCGCTTTGGTTCTGCATTAGTTCTGCTTTAGTTCTGCACTCGCAAGCTTTACGCTCGCGCAGAAGACCTCCATCGCGCTTATGAGTTCGCTGACGGGGGGGTAGGTCGGCGCGATTCTGATATTTTTGTCTTCGGGGTCAACCCCGTAAGGGAAAGTCGCGCCTGCGGCTGTTATTATTACACCCGCCTGCTTACAAAGCTCAACCGTGCGTTTTGCGGTTCCTTTTAAACCGTTAAACGATATAAAATATCCGCCGCGCGGTTTGTTCCATTCTCCGAGATTAAGAGGTGCGAGTTCTTGTTCAAGCATGTCGAAGACAATATTAAATTTAGGCTCGATAATAGCGCGGTGTTTTTTCATATGCTCTGTAATACTGTCATGGTTCTTAAAATACTTTGCATGGCGAAGCTGATTTATCTTGTCGAAGCAGATAGTCTGCATAGAGATGTTTTTCTTTATATAATCAATATTTGAGCTGCTTGAGCCGACAGCGCATATCCCGCCGCCCGCAAAAGTAATTTTCGAGGTTGACGTAAAAACATAAACCCTGTCGGGATTCCCTGCTTTTTCACATTCGGAGATTATATTAAGTAATTTATCGGGCTCGTCGTGTAAATGATGTACGCCATAGGCGTTGTCCCAAAAGATTCTGAAATCCTCTGCTTTTGTTTTCATTTTTGCAAGCCTTTTTACCGCTTCATCGGAATAGGTTATGCCATCGGGGTTTGAATACATCGGTACGCAAATCATACCTTTTATATTATCGTCATTTGCAACTAACCGCTCCGTCATTTCCATGTCCGGTCCGTTTTTAGAAAGCGGGACGGAAATCATCTCAATCCCGAATGTTTCAAGTATGGAGAAATGCCTGTCATAACCCGGTACAGGACACAAGAATTTAGCGGGTTTCGTACTCCATGGGTCGCTTTTTTCTGAGACTCCGAAAGTATATGCACGCGCTACAGCGTCATAAATTAATTGCAGACTTGCGTTTCCGCCCACTATTATATTCTCCGAAGCGACGCCGAATATGGGTTCAAACAGCCGTTTAGCTTCGTCTAACCCGAAAGTAAGCCCGTAGTTGCGGCAGTCGAAGCCTGACTCGCTCTTATAATCCCCTAAGTCAATATTGAGCATGTCGCAGGAGAGGTCGAGCTGTTCAGCGCAGGGTTTACCGCGCGACATATCAAGCTTTAAGCCTTTTGACTTTAATGATTCGTATATTAGTCTGAGTTCGGAAATACTCATATATATTCACCATGTCCTTCCCGTACAAAAGTGCATTTGAAAGTTTTGTTTTCCCCGATTTGCATCGGTTCTTTCAAATTTTATCCCCGAAATTATTTGTTCTTAACTATTATAATAGAAAAAAAAGATTTTTACAAGGTGTTTTCAAAATCTTGAATATAATACCGAAAAAATAAAATATGGAGCGATTATTTTGTGTATGTTTACTATAAAAAACGGGACGCCGTGGGCGGCGTCCCGTATGAAATTTAATTCTTAAATCTCATCAATCATTCCCGAAACAAGTTTCAATATATTCAGTGCGTCTGTCGCCGTGAACTTGCTGTCGCCTCTTGAGCTTGCTAAGAAAGCTTGAAGCGGGTTAAGTTCGACGTTTCCTGTTAGGGCTTGAAGCAGTAGAAGTGCGTCAGCGGCTGTGACGGTTCCCGTTCCCGTGAGGTCGCCTGTTTGTGCTACGACTACGATATAATCACCCGCGCCGGGAATGTTTACTGTCGCCGTTCCGTCTGCGCCGACTGTAGCCGCAGAGACAACTTCAAACTTGCCTGTTTCGGAATTGTAGCGCAAGAGAACCGCGTTTTTCCCTGCGTTCGCTCTCGATGTCGTCACGGTCTGATTTCCTGCCGAGGTCGCCGCAATTTGTGTTGTGGGGAGATTTCCTGCGATTTCCTGAATCACGGTTACGGGTACATCAATTATTATTTCTTCTGTACCGGTTACTGATTCGTTTTCGTTGGAAGCTGTCGTGGTGTTTGTTGTAGACGAGGGTCTTCTTCCGCTGTTTATCGGGTTGTTGTTAGAACTGCCGCCGCCGTTATCGGGGTCGGTGTTGTCCGGGTCGGTCTGTGACGAGGTGTGGAATGTGCAGGGGCTTCCTGTTGTACAGGTTCTGTCTAAGCCTGTTGTAGTACAGGCTGAACATTCTGTACAGTTCGCCGCTTTCGGGGTGTGAGATAATTTACTACCTACCGCGGTTCTCGTATCGGAGACTTCGCCGCAGGTTGAACAGTCGCCTGTTTCTGTGCCGTCTGCTGTGCAGGTTGCGTCATTGTTAGATATGTAATCATAACCCACTGCGTGCTTACAATCTGCCCGCCATTGTACGTAAAGGGTCCGGTCGTTGACGGTCGAAAAAGTGGTTATGACCTGGATACCGGGGGACGCACTACTAGCGTAACCTAAGAAAGTATAGGTATGTGTGGCTGTTTCATCACGAGTAGTGGTCGGGAAATCCGCTTGTGTTAATGTCGCACCCGCAATAACTTGGCTTTGTGTAAAACTTTGCGTTCCTGTTCCTGCATGGTGCTGGTTAAAGTTCGGGTCAAAGGTTATTGTAACAAGCGCAGGGCTTTCGGTTACTAAGATTGTGAAATCTTGGGTATACATACCGCTACCGCCGTTCGTACCGCCGCTGATTAGCGCCCTAACCGTTACCGTTCCCGCATTTGGTGTGATAAGAACACCAGTAATTGCATTAATAGTTGCACCTGTTGTTCCTATATCCTGTATTAACCATTGTATAGTTTTATTGGTTGCAGTCGAGGGGTAAACCGTTGCACCGATGTTTAAATTCCGTGTGCCGCCCTTGCCCATGTTGTTGGTGTTAACGCCCGTAATCGTCGTAACAGGGACGAACGGAGCTGCGGCTGTTACGGTAACAGTAATGCTGTGGTTAACATCAGCATAAACCCCAGGAGGATTAACCACGCTCGTAATTGTCGCCTCTCCCGCGCCTACAGCAGTCACAATGCCGTATGCGTCAACGGTGGCAACGCTCGTATCGGAGGAACTCCAACTAACCGCCTGATAGGTCGAATCACTCGGGTCTACTGTAGCAGTCAGTGTTGAGGTTTCCCCGATGTCTAAGTCAAGGTTTCCCTCATTAATCGTTACGCCTGTCGGTTCTACTTTGTGACTTTCCGGGTTTACTACGGTAACTGTACATTCGGCATAGATTGAGCCATTACTGTCCAAACGGGCGGTAATGGTTGCTGTCCCTTCAGAATGACCAAACACCCCCACATTTTCAATTATAGTGGCAACCGCAGGATTGTCTGAACTCCAAGTTACCTGCCTGTCAAGCGTATCGGATGGGTCATAGATTACCGTCAGTAGTTCAGCGGCGTTAATGTTAATTACAGTTGATGATTTATTGAGAGTTATGCCTGTGGTCGGTTTTTCAGTCCAGCGTGCATACAGAGTTTGTGTTTCATCTACTAAAATAGTCATCCAGAAAGAAGAACCTGTTGTTGTTGTATTCACATACCAACCGTTAAACGTATATCCGGGGCGGGATAAAGTCGGCAGTGTCATACTTGTTCCGTGGTTGATATTCTCGATTGTTTCTGTTTTGCCGTCATAGTCGTAGTCGAGGGTTAGGGTGTAGGTGTCTACCGCCCAATATGCCGCATAGTTTCTGTCGCCGAATGAGCCTTGGGGAATCGTTACGCTCATCGTTGGTGTAGTAAGCCCTGTTCCGAGCCAGCCCGCAAAGGTGAAGCCCGCTCTGGTCGGATTGATAAGCGTGAGAGCCGAAGACGTAATGCTATAGACCGCAGGGTTAGTATCACCCGGGGCGAGTCCTCCCCCGCCTAAGTCATAGGTGATGTTATATGCGATAGCATCCCAAGTCGCCGCAACGCGTATGTCGTCGGTTACTATAGTGTCTTCCGTGAACGGGTCACCGGCACCGGGGAAACCGTTTGCTATAACCCACCCTCTAAAGGTAAATCCGTTTCGGGTCGGTGCGGTCGGGAATTTTGCCCCTAATGTTTCGCCGTCAACAACGCTCACATCAAATGTTTCGACAGGGTTCGTACCAACGATGTAATTAAGGCTGAATGTTACGGTGTGGGGCGGGTCTACTGTGATTTCAAACAGCTGTACGAAATCGACAACAGCGGTTGCACCATTTTCGATTAACGCCATTACTAAAACCGTTCCCCCGCCTGTCGCGGTTAGTACGCCTTCGGGTGTAATCGTTGCTACGCCTGATGCCGGGGTCGTTTCTACAATAGCCCAGGTAAGCGGATTGGCAAAATTAGTCGCATCGTAGGGATAAATGCAGGCTACGGCACTGAGGTCACGGGTTTTTCCGGTAGGTAAATTCGAGGTGTCAACGCCTACGATTTGGTTTACGGGGATAAATGCTTCATTAACATTTACTATTACGTAAGCAGCTTTGTCGCCTTCAATGGACGCAGCCGTAATAACAGCTGCTCCAACGCCTACCGCTGTTACTCTGCCGCCTGATACTGTGGCAACGGTTTCATCGTCTGATGTCCAATTAATGCCTTTGTTGGTTGCGTTATCGGGGGTAAAAGTAACCGTTAAGTCTTTAGTTTCGCCTACGCCAAGTTCAAAATTGGTATCGACTATGCCAACGCCGGTTACCGGCACAGCAGTGAAATCTACAATCCAAACCGCATAAAGCACGGTGTCTTTGGTGATAGTTATGTTTTGACCGGGATAGTATTCGACTTCATCATCGACAAGCTCATCAGTAGACCAACCGGCGAAAACATAGTCATCAAACGCAAGGTCGCCCGGACCCGCAACCTCTACAGCTTCACCTTCATAGTAAGTTCCGCCGACAGGAGCTGTACCTGTTCCATATATCCCGTTATTGTCTATATAACTCAAAGTAAACTCTTCGAGAGCTTCCCATTTAGCATAGAGCGTGAGGATATCTTCGACCGGGATACCGGGCGTCGTAGTATATAGGTCTGCAAATATAAATTCATCAGCAAACGTACCATCGTCTGTAAACCAACCGCGGAATACGTGACCTATCTTAGTCGGATTACCGGGGTTTACAATCCCGCTACCCGGAAATATGCCTCCAATAGACGCGACAGCCGAGCCGCCGTTTGACTCGAAAGTCACGGTGAAGGTAGGTTCACCGGACGAACGTACCACGTTCGGTAGTAAGGGGACGAGAGACAGTGCAACCGCGAAGGCGGTCAGTAAGCCGAGGAGTTTTTTTGTTTTCGTTTTCATGAAAATAAGTCCTTTCAGTTTATACCGTATTATTGCATAAAAGTCAATCCTGTTCTTAGTGTTTGCGTGTTTACGATGATTTTACTTATATAGTTATTATAGCATGGGAGGGGGAGGATTGTCAAGAAAAAAATGGGGGGTGGGGGGTGGATTTGTGGGGGGTGCGGATTTGCGGGACGCCGTGGGCGGCGTCCCCTACGATTTACGGTGCGATGGCTCGTTCTGTAGGGCGTGTATGTCTTGCGCAATGCGCCATCACGCCGCAATTAGCAGATGTTTCGTGTTTTTTCGGCGCGATGAGGACATCGCGCCCTACAAAAACGGGGTTGACTTTTGGGGGTGGGTGTGGTAGAATGAAGACAGATAAGAGGGGTGGTGATTTTCATGTGTACCCAAAGCCAATTGACAACAATTCTTACGACCATACGCCGAGAAGCTGAAAATATTTTCGGCGATAAGCTCGTTGATGTAATTCTGTATGGCTCTTATGCACGCGGAGATTATAATAATGATTCTGACATTGACATAATGATTAAAGTAAGCGTTGAAAAAGCTAATATGTATCCATATCGCTTACAAATGAGCAGAGTTGCAAGTAGGCTTGGTTTAGAGCATGATATTGTGGTTTCTACTCATTTACAGGATAACTCCCTATTTGAGAAATATAGGCATATAATGCCTTTTTATCAGAATGTCACAAATGAAGGAGTTGCTGTGTGAGGAAACAAAAGAACAACTTAATAATGCCAAAATTTTTTATAACGCTGTGGAGGTTTATTTGTTGTCATGTTAGTTATCCTTCTACAACAATCAAGTGCGAATTTGCGGGACGCCGTGGGCGGCGTCCCCTACGAAATCGAACAATAAAACAACAGAAAGCCGTCTGCGTTCAAAGCAGGCGGTTTTTTATCAATCGTAGGGGACGCCGCCCACGGCGTCCCGTTTCAACGACCGCGAATTTGCGGGACGCCGTGGGCGGCGTCCCCTACGAAATGTGTTCGTTTTAAAAATTTAATTAAAACAAAGGTTGAATTTTGGTTCATTATGTGTTAAAATGAAACAGATACGTTTTTATTTATATTAGAAGGGTTTAACGGTTACGGATTATGAAAAAGCTAAGTATAAGGGCTAAAATATTTTTACTGTTTGGGAGCGTGGGGGGATTATACCTCGTGTTCTCACTTATTACTTTGCTTTTATTATATCCGATTTTAAAAGAAAATGACAGTATAAAAGGTATATTTGTATTAATATGTGTTTTAGCGGGTTTAATGCCGATTATTTGTATTGTACTTGCGATTCTGCTGTCCCGTAATATCTCGAAGCCTCTTGCGTTCTTAGCGAGTGCTATTTCGGGAATTTCGGAGACAGGCAACATATTCTTAGACGACTATGCGTATAAACAGACAAAAATTCTTAACGGACGAGAGGACGAGATAGGAAAAATTTCACGCTCTACGGGGGATATGTTAGCTATGTTCCGCGATAAAATAAAATCATTGGGTGCATTAAGGGATGGCGACCTGACGGCAAAGGTCATATGCCGTTCGGGGAAAGATACGGTGGGTTCGGCTTTGGTCAGCATGGCTTCGAGCCTTAATAATATGTTTGCCGATATACAGGACGCATCAGACCATGTTACAGACGGCTCGTTCAGAATGAACGAGGACGTCAGTACGCTCGCTGAGATTTTCGGGGCTCAAACCGATGAAATAGGGTTACTGACCGAGCAAATAGGGAAAGTGGCAGAGCAGACCGCCCAAAATTCAAAAATGGCGGCACAGTCGTCGGAATTATCGCTGTCTATAAAGTCACTCGCCGAAAGAGGCGGAGAGCAGATGTCGCAAATGACTCAGGCGGTAGAGCAGATAAACGAATCAAGCAGAGCCATAAGCAAGGTCATGAAAATCATAGACGACATAGCGTTTCAGACGAACATACTCGCATTAAATGCGGCGGTAGAAGCGGCGAGAGCCGGCGAAGCGGGGAAAGGCTTTGCCGTAGTCGCCGACGAGGTGCGTAACCTTGCCTCAAAGAGTGCGCAAGCCGCTAAAGATACGGGAAAGCTTATAGAAAACTCGCTCGAAAAATCGAGATTCGGTTCTCAAATAGCAGACGAAACTGCTGAATCACTGCGAAAAATTGTAACGGATATTTCAAAAAGCACGGATTTGGCGGTTAAAATTGCTCACTCGTCCGAAACCCAGGCAGAGGCAATCGCCGATATAAACAAAGGTCTCGAAAAAATAAACGAAACGGTTCGTAAAAATACTCAGATAGCTGAAGAGAGTGCGCGTGACAGCATGGAAATCAGCGTTCAGTCCGAGCGGCTTTGCGAATATTTAAGTAAATTTAAAATAGCCGCACGGTAAAAATTAACTGTTGAAACCGACGGCAATATATGATATAATTTAATAGCAAGGTTAATAAAAATAAAGGAACGGTTTAATAGAATGAGAACAGCCATTATTGACAGAAGCCTGTGCGGCGTTAATTTTAAGGAACCAACGAGAAAAACCGATGTATATATGTATGCACAATCGCTGATTGAATCAGGGGCGGACTATGTAGAGGTCGACCTTGCCGCTTTAATGCGGCTTCCTCAGCCTTCGGGTGCGGAGAACTACATATTTCGTATAGGACATTCCGAGGAGTACAGAGTAGCGGACGCGCTGCCTTTTTCTTACGCGGTCGTCCCGCTCAAGTATTCGTATTTAATAGATAAAATCAAAGTACCCGTCATTCTTGAGGTAAAGTTAGGCGATGCGGACATTCTCGCCCTGCTCAGGGTCGTTTCGGAGAGTATAGATTTGACTAAAACGGCGTTACTTCGCTTAGTCGGTGAATTTAAAAAACAGCCCGATGAACTAAAGGCTGTTTTAGACAAGATAAATATGCTGTACGCTGTACCTATTGACTTATGTCCGCTTAACACAACGCTTGACGCGCTTTCGACTGCTGTAGCCGCATACGAGGCGGGAGTGGGTTCGCTTACATTCTCTTTCGGGAACAGCAGTGATTTCGCCTCGCTTGAGGAGTTTTTAATCTCTATGGCTACCGTACACAGGAATATAGTAAGCAGGAGCTATATTTCGGGAATATGTAAGGCGGCTGTTTTGTCCGCACTCATCAGTGACATAGAAACATTAAACCTTAAATTGCTGATGAAGCGTTATCACCTTTCCCCGCAAAGGGTCGAAACGATTGACGGACCGCCGCTCGGCTTTAATCCGTGGAAAGGGAAGATGCGCCCCCGCCGAACGCTCATTCAACGCAGACTTGACGATATGGACGTCGAGGAGGAGTTATCGGACGAGATAGTTGATAAGCTGAGAAAATGCGGTATGGACTTATATACGGGCGAAGCAAAAAAGAGATACCTTAACTAACAGCATTTATACCTCATTATAGCTCCCCAAAAACACAAAAGCTTCGGGCGAGCTGTCGAGACTGCTGATAAGGTCTATTATTTCTTCGGAATAAATGCTCGCCTCGAACTCGGAATAGAATACAAATTCAAAATCCCTGTCCGGAATCGGTCGGCTCTCAAGCTTCGTAAGGTTTACTCCGAGTGCAGCGAATTTCGACATTATGCCGTAGAGTGCGCCCGGCTTATGTGCTACGGTAAACAAGAGGCTGATTTTATCGCCGCCGGGGTATATTTCAAGCTCTTTTGTAATACAGATAAACCTCGTGTAATTGTTGCCGTTTTTTTGTATATCGTTTGAAAGAATGATAAGATTATATAAATCGGCGCAACGCGGGTTAGAAATTGCGGCTATATCCGTTCTTTCCGATTCGGAAACCATCTTTGACGCTACCGCCGTGTTCTCACATTCGATGATTTTCACGTCTTTAAGGCTTTTCAGATAATCGCCGCACTGCGAGAGAGCCTGTTCGTGCGAGTAGATTTCTTTTATTCCCGATAAATCCGCGCCTTTGTTTGCGAGCAGGGCGTGGTTTATTTTCATTTTTACGCTTTTAGCTATGTAGAAGTTATACTTGACCATTAGGTCATAAACCTCGGTGACAGAGCCCTGTAGACTGTTTTCAATCGGGAGAATACCTTTTTTACATAACCCCTTGTCGACTGCGTTGAAGACATCGTTAAAACTGTTAAAATACATTATACGAGGTCTGGAGAACAGCTTTTCACAGGCGAACTGAGAATATGCACCCTCTGCCCCTTGGCACGCGACCACCGCACTCTGCGGAAAGACCTTGGGGGTGTTTTCGAGGGCGTGTTTTATGCTCTTTGTCACCGCTGAACTCTTGGAGCCGTATTTGCTTTGGTGAAGCCGCGATAAATCGAATACTGTATTAAACAGTATTTTTGTGTACCCTGCCATTATGTCGGACTGATTTTCGGTCAGTCTTGCGATAATTTCTCTTTCTCGCGCGGGATGAATCAGGGGAATACCGTTCGCGTTTTTATATTCTCCCGCTTTTGCGGCGAGGGTTATCCTTTTTTCAAACAGCTCAACGACCTGATTATCTATGACGTCAATTTCTTCTCTGATTTTTTCAAGCATCTTTATAACCGCCCTTTCAAAGCGCAGACGAACAGTAACGTATATGTTCTGCCTCGTCTGACGCGCTTTTTCCTTTTTGTAATGTTATAAATATAATACATGATTCGATGCTTGTCAAGTGTTTTTAAAAAGATTTTAAAAAATTTCTTAAAAAAGATTGATTTTTTATTTTAAAATCTGTTATAATTAACATATTATCTAAAAGGGGGAATTATGGATAACTTAAATGTTCAAAAGTTCGAAGCCCGTTCTGTGATTGTTTCGGACAAATCTCCGAAACAGATGGTTGTGATTTTAAACGGCTCTGTCGGGATTTATAAAAATTATAAAATGACGAACGAAACTTTTATAGGCTCTGTAGAGCAAGGCGGCTTTTGCTGTGAGCAATCGCTGTTCTTAAACAAAGAACACGAGGAAACCTTTGTCGCTCTGTCAGATGTTTTGGCTCTCATTGTGACACGTAATGATGTAAATGAATTTTTCGCAAAATACCCGGATGCGGCGTTTTCCATAGTTGAAACAATATACAGCAGATTAGCAGAGGTAACTGTAGAGCTTGATAAATTAAAGCCAAAAGCAGACACAGGACAGGCTTCTCAAAAAAGTACGCTGTTCCCGGACGGACATGGCAGTTATACCTTACCGCTTATGCACGGTAAAAGCGATATAATTATACTTAACAAAGTCACCTGCCCTTTATGCGAGCGGAAATTCGACAGCCACTATGTACTTAATTCAAGACTGCGGCAAGTCGAAATCGAACCCGACACGAGGATTCGTTATAAAGACGTAGAGCCGCTTTATTACAGCATAATTACCTGTCCGAACTGCCTGTTCAGTGCAGAATCGACGACTTTTGCAACCGCTCCGAAAAAATATGCGAACAACGTCAGCCAAAAAGTCGCCCCTTATAGGCTTAGCTTAGTGGTTCAAACAGGGGACGAGAGAGATACATTTACTGTTTTTGCGGGCTTTTATCTTGCACTGCTTTGTGTGCCTGAGGTTTTCGAGAACCATGAACTCACAACGGCGGGTCTGTGGCTTAAGTTGAGCCGCCTTTATGACGACTGCAAAGATGAAAAAATGTATGACTATGCGGTGAGAAAGGCTTTAGAAAGTTATAATTATGTCTACAGCAACATCCGCATAAACGACAAGCAAACAAGGCAAGTACGCTGTATGATAGGCGAGCTGAACTTTAAGACAGGGGATTACGACACGGCACGGCAGTTTTTCTTCATGCTGAAAGCCGACAAAGAAACCCCGAGTATGCTCCGAACTCAGGCAGAAAACCGCCTTGAAACGATTCGGGAAATCAAAAAGAATGAAAGTAATAATTCATAATGCATAATTTCATGAACCTGTAGGGCGTGATGTCCACATCACGCCGCAATTAGCAGATGTTTCGTGTTTTTTCGGCGCGATGTGGACATCGCGCCCTACAATTTTTGTGCAAAATTTTTAACAGAATAAAAATAAAAAATTTTACAGAAAAATTAAAAAATTTTACAAAAAAGACTGGCTTTTTATTCCAATGTCTGTTATAATAAGAGATGTATTAATAATAATTAAAAATCAGGAGGGAAACTACTAATGAGCAAACAATTCGTTTATCTGTTTTCGGAAGGCGACGAAAAATGGCGCGAACTGCTTGGAGGCAAGGGCGCGAACTTAGCGGGCATGACCAAACTCGGTCTGCCTATTCCGCAGGGCTTCACCGTTTCGACAGAAGCCTGCACGCAGTACTATAATGACGGCGAGGCGATTAACGACGTCATTCAAGCGGAAATCATGGAAAACATAACAAAGTTAGAAGGGATTACCGGTAAAAAGTTCGGTGATAATGAAAATCCCCTGCTTGTGTCAGTGCGTTCCGGTGCGAGAGCGTCCATGCCCGGCATGATGGACACCGTGCTGAACTTGGGTCTTAACGACGATGTTGTAAAAGTTATTGCCGAAAAATCGGGCAATGCGCGTTGGGCTTATGACTGCTACAGAAGATTTGTACAGATGTACTCGGACGTTGTTATGGAAGTCGGTAAAGACCATTTTGAAGAATTAATCAAAAAGATGAAAGTCGCAAAAGGAAACGCTGATATGCTCGATACCGAACTCAGCGCAGACGATTTCAAAGAGCTTTCAGAGCAGTTTAAAGCCGAATATAAGGCAAAGCTCGGCTCCGATTTCCCCGCTGACCCGAAAGAACAGCTCATGGGTGCAATCAAAGCGGTCTTCCGTTCATGGGATAACGACAGAGCAAAATATTACCGCCGTATGCACGACATTCCCGCATCATGGGGAACAGCCGTAAACGTACAGGCGATGGTATTCGGAAACTTAGGCGACACCTCAGGCACAGGCGTTGCGTTCACCCGCGACCCTGCCACAGGCGAAAAGAAGCTCTACGGCGAGTTCCTCATGAACGCGCAGGGCGAAGACGTTGTTGCGGGAATCCGTACTCCTCAGCACATTGACCAACTCAAAGAAGTAATGCCCGAAGCGTATAATGAATTTGTCGCGATTTGCGATAAGCTTGAAAATCATTATAAAGATATGCAGGATATGGAGTTCACTATTGAGGACAAGAAACTCTTTATGCTCCAGACCCGTAACGGTAAGCGTACAGCGGCGGCGGCTCTCAAAATCGCCTGCGACCTCATTGATGAAGGCATGAAGAGCGAAGCCGAAGCAGTCTGCATGATTGACCCGAAACAGTTAGACCACCTTTTACATCCGCAATTCGACGCAACGGCTCTGAAAGCGGCAAACCCCGTAGGAAAAGGCATCGCCGCTTCTCCGGGTGCAGCCTGCGGACAAATCGCGTTCTCGGCTGAAACTGCGGCTGAATGGGGTAAAGCGGGTAAAGATGTAATCTTGGTTCGTCCCGAAACCTCACCTGAAGATATTGAAGGCATGGACGTCTCAAAAGGCATACTCACCTCTACAGGCGGTAAGACCTCTCACGCGGCAGTCGTTGCACGCGGTATGGGTACCTGCTGTATAGTAGGGTGCGGAGACCTCAAAATTAACGAAGCGGCTAAAACCTGCGTTATCGGCACTACCTCTTTTAAAGAGGGCGATGTAATCTCTCTTGACGGAACGTCGGGAAACATCTACGGCGAGGCTGTTAAAACCGTTGAAGCTACTATTGGCGGCGATTTTGACCGTATCATGAAATTAGCTGACAAGTACAGAAGATTGAAGGTTCGTACAAACGCCGACACACCCAAAGACGCCGCAAAAGCAATCGAATTCGGCGCGGAAGGTATTGGGCTTACCCGTACCGAGCATATGTTCTTTGAATCAGACAGAATCGCGGCAATCAGAGAAATGATTTGTTCCGATACAGTAGAAGAGCGTCAAAGGGCTTTAGCCAAGTTAGAACCCATGCAACAGGGCGACTTTGAGGGTATTTATGAAGCCATGGACGGACGTCCCGTAACCATTCGCTTCCTTGACCCGCCGCTCCATGAGTTTTTACCGACTAAAGAAGACGATATAGCCAATCTCGCAAAAACGATGGGTAAAACAGTAGAGCAAATCAAAGAAATCATCACCTCTTTACATGAGTTTAACCCGATGATGGGACACAGGGGTTGCCGTTTAGCTGTCACCTATCCGGAAATCGCGGCTATGCAGACCCGCGCAGTAATTAAAGCGGCAATAGCCGTTAACAAAAAAGGTATTAAAACCATACCCGAAATAATGATTCCGTTAATCAGCGAAGCTAAAGAATTAGCTTATGTAAAGGCTATAGTAGTTGAAACCGCCGATAAACTGATTAAAGAATCCGGCGTCGATATGAAATACCTCGTGGGAACCATGATTGAGATTCCGCGTGCGGCACTGACAGCCGATGAAGTTGCGGCGGAAGCCGAGTTCTTCTCATTCGGAACTAACGACCTGACCCAAATGACATTCGGATTCTCGCGCGATGATGCAGGTAAATTCCTTGAAGCATATTACAACACAGGGATTTATGAATTTGACCCGTTTGCTAAGATTGATACAAAGGGCGTAGGCAAGTTGGTTGAAATGGCGTGTAAATTAGGACGTCAAACCCGTCCGAATATAAAACTCGGTATCTGCGGCGAACACGGCGGCGACCCGTCGTCTGTAGCGTTCTGCCACGTTGTAGGTTTAGACTATGTTTCCTGCTCACCTTTCAGAGTACCGATTGCACGGCTCGCGGCGGCGCAAGCGGCGATAGAAGACGGTAACGTAAGCAATAAAGGATAAATAATTTATACCAAACAAAACCCGCCTCTGTTCGTAAACTGCGAACAGAGGCGGTGGTTTTTATTCGGATAAAAAATACAGGATTTTAATGTGTTTATTTTGCTGCGTTAACCAACATTTCGGTATTTAAAAGTTCCCGCATATGCAGACCTGACGTACCGTCGTTTAAGAGCAACATTCCGGAGTCTGTCTGACCCATGAAGCCGGGGATTTTAAGCTTTGTTTCAAGGTTTTCGCCTGTGAGGATTAAGGAATAACGCCCGCCGTCCATGCTTACATATCCCGCCGCGATATATTCGCCGATTGATTCAACCTCGGTCATATAGGCGTTTTCTTCAAACGCTCTTACGAAACGCCCGTCAAGCGTATAAGCTTTAGCGTCGCCGTGCATCGGCGAGATGAAAACATAACCGCCCATAAAGTATACCTCAGCGTGTCCGCGAACCCCTGTAGTAAATCTTTCGGTGACTTCAAAATCAGCCCCTATGGTAAACACCTTACAGTTTACGCCGTCTGAAACGGCAAAACTGAATGTTTTATCATCTGTTTTTCCTATTCCGATTATTTCTCCGCCGTCAATATAAACTTCCGTGAATATTAAATCCAATATGCCGTCTGTTGTAACATTCCCGTACCAATCACAAAGGGAAAGAACGCCGTCTTTTTTAACGCTTACGCCGAACGGCGCGTAAAAGACGTTTTCGGCATTTGTTACTTCTGTAATCAAGCTTCCGTCCGTACCTGAATAAAGACTGAACGCATCATTATAAATGACTGCTAAATTTCCGCTTTCTTTGTCAAATTGCGTGTCTAAAACTTCAAGCGGATTCGGAAAATCTAAAGCGGCAATTAGGGAATTGTCTATGTCGTAAAGTCTAAACCCTGCGTAGGAGTAGAAAAGAATACGCGACGATTCTTTATTTACTTTTACCTCAGAAAAGCTGTAGTTTGTGTCATAAGAAAAGAAGCCGCTATTTACAGTAGTATCTCTTTTTAAAATCCGTATGGTTCTCGAATCGCGGCTTCCCGTCAGCGCGTAGGTTATGCCTAAGTCTGAGAAATGATTTACGCTGTCGGAGCCGTAATTTCTCGACGTCCCCGTCCTGCGGTCTGTGAATCTGTATTCGCCGCCGCTCTCGCTGACTATTAAGAAGTCGCCGTTTTGTGAAAAGGATTCGATTGCTCCGCCTACGGATAAAACAGGTGAAAACGCACCGGTTTCAACATTTAACGAAGCCACCATATTTCCGTTAGATATATACAACCCGTCGCTTCCGACAGTTCCGGTTATGAGAGATTCGGCTTCGTATTTTCCGACCTCTTCTAAAGCGGGGCTGTATATATAAAATTCATAGCTTGCAGGGGTCGTTAGAAGAACTGTCGAGAAAAACAGTGCATCTTTATAAAACCCACCTGCGAAATAACCCGCGTTTGACGGGTGAAAAACCACGTTTTCAAATGCACTCGAAACATCGAAAACAGATAGCGAGCCATCTTCAAAGCTTATCGCTAACCTGCTCCCGTCGCTGTTAAGTGCGAAAAGCCTATCGTTGGGGTTCAATAGGTTTTCAGCAGGAACGCGCATTTTTCTTCCGTTGAAACTGATTTCAGAAACGATGACGCCGTCTGAAGTGTAGACGACAGCTTGAGCATTGTCTGTTAAAACGGCGGCTATTCTTGTTTTATCTTCGGACACAGCTATAGACGTGACATGGTCGCCCTGCCACAGAATTGTACCGCGTTCTATATCATATGCGGTTATTCCGTCTGAACCGGAATACACAATTATATCGGTTGACAAGAACTGTACGTCCGCAAGTATTGAATTTACGGCAGAAAACTCGTGCAAAATGAGTCCGCTTTCCGAAACGATTACAGCGACTGAAAACGGAAAAACAGCAACCGTGTATTTTTCAGACGGCGAGAGTATAACCTTAGTCGGAGCCGCGGGTAATGTTGCAACTCGATGAGCTTTAAAAGTATCGGCTACATCGTAAACACCCAAAGCATCGGCAAGCGCAAGCGCAGCCGCCGGCACAAAAGGACGCTCGTATTTATTTAAGTTTTCGGGCAAAGCATCAAGTGCGAGGCGAATTGCACCGTCACGGTCGCCGTTTGCAAGAGCAGTAGACGAATATTCTGCTAAAACGTAGGATTCATTTTCTAATTTTAACTGCATTTGCTTGTCAATTTGCAAATACTGATATGTAGAAAACGCGCCGAATGACAAACTTACAGCAAAAACCGCACTTACACACGCTACAGTTTTTTGTATAAGTCTGCGTCTGTGACGGCGGCGAAGAGTGTCGTAGGCACAGCCGAGAATAGGCGCGAGAAGCCGTAACTTTTCCTCAGTTCGCAGAAGCTTTAAGCTCCTGTCCCAATCTTTATTACGGGTTTTAGACAGGGGTTTTCCGTCCGTACTTGCGCGTATATCAGCGGCAAGCGGCTCAACAAATATTATTTCATTACCGATTTTACGCTCACGCAGTCCTTCGGGGAAGGATTCATCGGGTTCGCCGTCAATAAGGAGCGTGATTATTTTATCCTTGCCGTGGAGTTCGCCGAATGTTTCAACCTCGCGCATAACCCACTGGGATTGACAGGTTCTTTTTGAACAAATCAATAACAGAAAGTCTGAATTTATCAGAGCGTCGGTTATACTGTCCGAAAGATTGGACGAGGTGGGGAGTTCGTCGCGGTCTCTGAACACTCTCGCGAGCTTTTTCTTTCCGAGTTTCTTTGCTACCGATGCGGGTACGCGGTAGGTTTCGAGCATTTTATGAAGTTTTTCCGCTATAAAGCCGTCAAGCTCACCGTGACGATAGCTTATAAAAACGTCATAATGTAGATTTTCCATTTTTCCACCAATTTCTTTCTGCTTTAATGACCCTTTTTCCTGAATTTTCGCTTTTTTATAGTTATAAATGTTACCGCTGTGCCTGCGAGTATTGCATTTTAATAAGCTAATGGATAATTTAGTATTATTCCTCTCGCTTTGATGCTTCAATTAAAAAAGGTCTGACGAATCCTACTATTTTCTCGGCGTATTTTATTGCTTGCTCGGCATCGTGTTCTTCTAATTGAAGGTTGTTCGGATAGCGCGGAAACACACCATAATTTGAAAGTACCGATGTCTCTCTATCAAAAGTATTAAATCCCGGTTCAATTTCAAGACACATATCGCAAAGCTCGCGCAGGTCGTGGATTTTGGGTGCTTCAATATTTCTTGAAAACAAGAAGCCCTTGATAATTTTTTCAGCCGCCTGTTGTGAGAGATTGCATATAATTTCACAGGGCATCGGCTTAAATGTTTTGAATAAATGCTTAGCGGATGCTAATTCAGTATCTGAAAGTTTAATCCATTGTGCAATGTCATAATCAACGTTCATAAAGCAAAACCCCCTTGTTGAAAACATCGCTCTCCACAGTCCACACTTTTTTAGAACGCCGTTCAAATGTTTCGGTTGTCCCCGCTAAAATGTCTACTGCTTTTACCCTTGTTCCCCACAAAGACATACGCGCTTCAGTCATTGCGTCGAGCGGTCGCATACCACCGTTCGGGATTACCATATAAAAATCATAATCACTGTTATCTCGCGGCGTCCCATAGGCATGAGAGCCGAAAAGATACAGCTTTTCGACGTCTACGGCTGAAACAATAGCGTCTTTGATTTTAATAATCTCATCGTTGATTTGCGGCATATAAATCGCTCCTTGTATATTTATATACTTATTATGACATATGTCGCTCTAATTTAATGACCCTTTTTCCTGAATTTTCGCTTTTTTATAGTTATAAATGTAACCGCTGTGCCTGAGAGTATGGCGTTGGCTAAGCCTGTCGTTACTCCTGTCGGCGGGTTTTTATTATCACTGCTTTGCGGTTCCGGTGCCTGTTGCGGGGGGAGAAGAATTGCTCCTTCGGGTGCGGCTTCCGCCAAAACATAGTAGGAAGCATGGTTGATAGTAAATTCTACAGAGCCGTCGGGGTTCATACCCACTTTACCTAAGTCGGTAACATTTCCGTTGTGGTCGATGTGGAAAAGACTCACGTTATTACCGTCAATAATGCCGTTTTCTCTTAACTGCTCGGCTGTGAAAGTGATTTTAATGTCAAAGCCGAATTCACCTAAGAAGTTAGGGTCGATTACAATTGAGTTTGCGGAGATTGCCACGCCGTCAATAGTTGTCGCATCATTTGTAAAATAAATATCGACATTAAGGTAAAAGGCTCTCGCTTCGGGGGTTATTGAATCCGCCAAAATCGTATATGTGAACCCGTTTTCAAGTACAATTTCTACATCTTTTCCGCTCTCTGCAATCGCCTGTAACATATCTGCCGAAATTAACTTGCTGTCGGTTTCAGTTTCGGAAAGGTCTATGACAGGGTTTTCGTCTTTGAGGGCTTCGAGGATTATTTCATCGTTAAAATATATGTATTCGGGAGATTGTGGTTGCGGCTGTGGTTGCGTATTAGGATTCGGGTTAGGGTTTTGAGGTTCTTGCGGGGTTTGCGGTTGTTGTGATTGTTGCGGGGTTTGCGGTTGTCGTGGGTTTTGAGGTTGTTGCGGCTGGTCGGGGTCATTGGAGTCGGGGTCTTGAGGTTGGTTGGGTACATAGGACGAATCACGGAGCGTAAAACTTTGAGAAATTGCCTCAAGCCTTATGTCCCAAGCGTTACCATTCGTTAAAGCCTGCAAGTCAACGCCGCTGTCGCCGTCGGCACGGCGGAATGTCGCTGTCGCCGTGTTTGTGCCGGTACCGAGACTTGCAAAGGTTTGGTCTCTTATTGTAACTATTGTACTGCCTTCTTCGGCTGTATAATCTACGCCCTGTTCCATACGTTCGCCGTTGATAAAGAAACCCTCGAAATACCAAGAAGTTTCGTCATTCTCTGAAAAAGGCGCGTCTAAGTACATCACCGTAGAGCCTTCGACAACATTACCGTCATCGTCAAGTATTATATTACCCTCTTCATCGCCCAAAGTCCCATCGTCTTTAAAATTAAACTCGCCTGTGGCAACATAATCATCGGGATGCTCTTCAAGCTGTAGGGTAAATTCAACCGAAACGCTGTACCTGTCTTTATATCTGTGCGGGTTATCCTGCTCTACATAATTAAGAGGGTAAGCGGTGATTTTAAAGGGCGTGCCATTGTATTTTTGGATTTCGTTTAAATCGGTGAAAACGCCATGCAATGTTCCGGGGAGGTGATACTCATCGGGCAAGTTTATAGGTACATCGTTTTCGTCAAACTCAAGAGTTGTATAGTCAAAGCCTACAGCTTCAAAGGTGAGCCAATCGGGGAGCGGCTCATCTCCGTTTTCGCCGAACTCGATTTCAAAAATCATATTACGGTTTTGCGTAACGCCTGTATTAAAGACAAACTCAAAAGGGATATATTGATAGATGGGCGGCGGTGGCTCTTTCAGTACTTCGGGGCTTGCACGGTAAAACCATGTATACCACTTTCTTTCCACGCGGAATATCTCGTCGTATATGCCTCGCACCCAAGTTTCCGCATATGAACCGGGTTCAACGAAAAGATACGTACCGCGGTCAGCAGGCAATCCTTTTATTTCAATAACAGTGGGGGGAATAAAAAAGTCGTGGAGTTGCCGAGTATCTCCAAACGCATTTTCTAAGACTGTGAATTTTTCGTAATCGGGCAGCGTAACCTTACTGAGAGAGTAGTTATAAGAGAACACACCAACGGGAAGATGGCGAATTTTAGTTTTAGATAAGTCAACCTCAACAGAACGCTGACCTTGAAACGCGTAACTAACCTCATACACTCCTCCAAAGTGCCTGGTTACGAACTCAACCAAACTCGGAGGGAACTCATATAATCCCTCCCGTCCGCCGCCGGGCGCACCGGGATAAGTTATTGTCTTTAAGCTTCCTTGTTCGTATGTTTGGGTACGTCCCCCGCCCCCATAGTAAAACAGACCTACACAGCTGAAAGCACCCGCCCCGATTTTTTCTATTGTAACGGGAAGAATTACCTTTTCAAGAGACCCAACTTCTTCAAGAGACCTAACTTCATCGAGAGGGGTCATAATATCGACTTGTATAGTGGAAGCAAACGCGGAATTTCCAATAGACGTAACTTGCGTTTTGCTTAAATCCAACACACTGATTTTACTTTCGGCAAATGCAAAACCACCAATACTTTCGAGATTTGTAAGTTCCGTAAAGTTGACGTCATCAAGAGAAATAGCATTGTAAAACGCACACTCATTGATTGTCTCAAGGGTTTTTGGCAAAGTAACTTTTCTTAGATTTAAATAACCTTCGTATTCATACATAAATCCATTCCGAACAAGGTCGGTGTTGAACGCATAAGAACCGATTTCTGTAAACCCTTCGGTAAAGACAACTTCAACGATTTGTTCGGCATAATCTTCCCACGGAGGAGTCCAAATTTCTTCTACCTTGTCTCCGACAATAGGGGGAAGCGGCCAGTCGGTTCTACTGCCCAAAAGCGTAACGGTAAGTACGCCTTTTTTTATTTCCCACTCCCAATACCAATCGTCTTGGTCTAAAACGCCCCCTATCGTGTCGGTTGAATCGTCTGCAAAAACCTGAAGCGTACCCGAAAAAGTACCGAACCCCATAAAAGAGAAGGATAGGCATAAAAGTAATATTCTTTTTAACAGATTTATTTTTTTCATAATGTAATTCTCTCCCAAATAAATGTCAACCCTGTTTCGAGTTTTTTTACATACACAGTTAATTATAACACGAAAAAACGGCTGTGTCAAGCAAAAAAAGCCGTTTTTTATCTGAAATTCTAAGCCTTTCCGAAAACTAAATTAGGCAAAAACAGCATCAAATCTTCAAACCCTACCATAATAACCACCACTGCGAGGGTTGCTACGATGAACGGAATCGAGGATTTTGAGGTCTGCTCAGGCGTACAGCCCATTAGACTTGAGGTTGTGAAGAGGGCTATGCCCATAGGCGGGGTCATTATGCCCATTGTCACTACGGTCATCATAATAAGCCCGAATTGTACGGGGTCTACCCCCACGGAAGCAACAACAGGCAGGAGAATCGGGGTCATAAGGAGTGCGATTACTGTAGTTTCTATAAACGCTCCCGCAATCACCAGCATCACTATTATCAGGGACAAGAGTATAAATTTATTATCGGTTATCCCCATGAGAAAACCGGCTAAGGCTTGCGGTACGCGGTCGTATACTATTCCGTAGCCGAATATGCCCGAAAATGATACTAAAATCATTATTATGCCTATGTCTCCGGCGGTGTTTTTTAAGGTTTCCATGAACTTTTTAAAATTCATTTCCTTGTAGATGACAGTACCCACGAATATTGCGTAAACACAGGCGAAAGCCCCTGATTCCGACGGCGTGAAGATACCGAAGCGTATACCTACGATAAGTATAATCGGGAAGAGCAAAGCCCACAGACTGTCTACGAGCGCCTTTCCCACCTCGCGGGGAGGGATGCGGGTTGTACGTTCGGGGCGGTAGTCACGTTTTTTGGCGGTTTGGCGAATTGTAAACATATAGAAAACCGCCATAAGGATTGCGGGTACGTAACCTGCTATGAACAGCCGCCCTATCGAGACCTCACCCACCGAGCCGTAAATGATTAGCCCCATACTTGGGGGTAAGGTCGCAACAATCAAGGATGTGAACCCGTTGACAGCCGCGCCGTAGGACATGTCGTAACCTTTTTCTTTCATTGCGGGCGCTAATACGCGGCATTGCATGGCGGCATCGGCGTTGGCTGAACCCGAAACGCCCCCCATAAGTACCGAAAGCAGACAGGAGGTTTGTGCCAGATTTCCGTACATGCGTCCGGTCAAGAGATTGGCTAATTTGATTAGCCGCGCAGTTATGCCCGTGTTGTTCATTAAGTTGCCCGCGAAGACGAACAGCGGGACGGCGAGCATGTTAAAGCTCTGGGTCGGTGCGAGTACCCTCTGAACGGTAATGGCTAACGGGAGGTCGGGCGTGAGGAAGAAAAAGAGTACGCCCGATATACCGATTGCAAAAGCGGCGGGCATTCCGACAACAAGTAAAAATACAAATAAAATAAATACAAAACCCATTTTTTATGTACCAACCCTTCTTTCATATTGCTTCCTTTGTTTTTTCATCCGACTTTTGACCTTTATGACGCATAACTAACTTAATTATAATTGTAACAATCATAAGCGCGGAACCTACAGGCACGCTCATAGTCGCCCAAGAATAGCTGAGACCTAAGGTTTGGAACGGTCTTTTGGCGTTTTCGATTGCCAAAGGTATACCGTATACGACTAATATGCCGAGAAAACCGATTGCAATTATATACCACAGCCAATAAAGAAATTCCTGCATCTTAAGAGGAAATTTTCGTGCCAGCATATCAACCCGTAAAAAATCCGCCCGCCGCAATGCCACATCGCCGCTCAAAAAAACCACCCAAGCGAACAGCAACAGCGATAAATCCTGCGCCCAGTTTATGGGATGGTTGATAGTCCGTAAAATCGCGGACGAAAATACAAGCAGGGTTATCGCAACAATGAACAGCGAGACAATGATTTCCTCCGCTTTGCAAAATAGGCGGTAAAACTTTTTCAGTCCGTCCAAAATTTAATCCTCCTTATGATTTCCCTATTTCGGCGTATAATCTTTCGCGTAGCTCGTTAAAACCCAATTTCTCATAGGCAATTTCGGAAGCTTCCCTGAACGCCTCAATATCGACTTCCACTACCTCCATGCCGTTAGCAACCATCATATCCTCGTATTCATCGCCCACTTCTTCAATGAGCAGGGCGTTTTCAGCGGCGGCGGCTTTACATTCTTCAATGAGTACGGCTTGATATTCTTCGGGCAGGGATTTGAACCATTTTTCGCCCACAACAACGGCGTTCATCAATTGAAAATGGGCGGTTTTGTTTATGTATTTTGTCACCTCAAACATGCGTCCGCCGTAGCTTGCGGTGTTCTGCGCCTCAACACCCTCAATTGCACCTGTTTGAAGCGCGTTATAAGAATCGCCCCAACCCATGCTTACGGGAGTCGCCCCTAACGCATCAACAGAGTATGCCCAAACGGGCGAACCCGGAGTGCGGATACGCAGACCTTTTAAATCGGCGGGAGTTTTTACAGGCTTGTTTGTTAAAAAATGACGTTCTCCGCCGTACCAGCTGAAGCTTAAAATCCTTAGCCCGTCCTCTTCGGCAAGCTGTCTTTCCCAGTCGGAAAAGATTTCGGTTTCGGTGATTAAACGTGCTTCATCGTAACTGTCGGCTATGTATGCCATACCGATTATACCTAAATCGTGGACATAGCTCGACATACGCCCGCCGTCGGAAAGCACAGCGACATTCGCGCCTAAAATTGCCTGCTCTATGACGTCCTCATCATAGCCGAATTGACCTGAGGGGAAGATTTCGATAACTACGCGTCCGCCCGTTCTTTCGTTCACCTTATCAGACCATATCTGCAAACCCTGTACAAGGGGGTCGGCTTCATTAAGCTGGGTTGACATTTTGAGAATATAAACCCTGTCTTCCGACATGGTTGAAGCGCATGAGGTCAAAAACAACACCAAAAAAAACGAGATAAGTATGGCTATAATTCTTTTCATTGATTTCCCCCCTTTTTCCATAAAATTCTATCATAATTCGGTAAATTTGTCAAGGACAAATTATACAAAATCCGACTTTCAAAAATCCGAAAATTCGTTTTAAGAAAAAATAAAAAATTATTTTTCAAAAAACTTGAAATTTTTTGAAAAAAGCACTTGACAAATCCGAAGAGAAATGGTATAATTCAGTTAATACATATTAAGTTTATATGTATAATAAGCTATACATGAAAGGAAAAAATTATGAAACTAAAACTAAAACAAATAATAGCAACTGCGCTTGCTCTCAGTCTTTTCGCAGGTTGCTCCGGTAATCCGGGAGGCTCTTCGAGCGAAACCGATGAAACCGCAAAAGTCGGAAACGCTCGCACATTAGATGAAATCAAGGAAAGCGGGAAAGTTGTTATCGGCGTATTCAGTGATAAAGCTCCTTTTGGGTATGTTGATGATACCGGCAAATATCAAGGCTATGACGTTTATTTTGCCGAACGCATCGGAAAGGACTTGGGCGTCAGCATAGAATATGTTTCAGTCGAACCCGCAAGCCGAGTGGAATTTTTGCAAAGCGCAAGGGTTGATATAATCCTCGCCAATTTCACAAAAACTGAAGAACGGGCTGAAAAGGTTGATTTTGCTCTTCCCTACATGAAAGTTGCTTTAGGGGTAGTAAGTCCCGACAACGCGCTGATAACAGATGTCGGTGATTTAAACGGTAAAAAACTTATTATCGTAAAAGGTACAACGGCTGAAACTTATTTTGAGAAAAATCATCCCGAAGTAGAGTTAGTTAAATACGATGCTTATTCGGATGCTTACAACGCGCTTATTGACGGACGCGGCGCGGCTTTTTCAACGGATAATACCGAAGTGTTAGCGTGGGCAATCCAAAACCAAGGTTTCACGGCGGGTATCGAGAGTTTAGGAGAGTACGATACGATTAACCCCGCTGTACAAAAAGGCAATACTACATTGCTTGAATGGCTTAACAGCGAGATTGAAGCCCTTGCTGAAGAAAATTTCTTCCACACAAATTTTGAAGTCACGTTAAAACCTGTTTACGGCGATAAGGTAGACCCCGAAAATTTAGTGGTTGAGGGCGGTATAGTATAAAAAGCATAAAAAAGCAACCGAATAACTCGCTGTGTGAGTTATTCGGTTGCTTTATATATTTGCGTTATCAAACTTAAAAATATTCAAAAATTTTTCGGCTCTTTCGGTTTTGGGTTCATTAAAAAACTCATGCGGGGTAGATATTTCTACGATTTTCCCTTTGTCAAGAAATACGACCCTGTCTGCTACCACTTTTGCAAATTCCATTTCATGAGTTACTATAAGCAGGGTTTGCCCCCCTTTGGCTAACTTCAAAACCACGTCTAAAACCTCTCTCACCATTTCGGGGTCGAGGGCGGCGGTAATCTCATCAAGCAGTAAAATCCGGGGGTGCATAATTAAAGAACGTACAATAGCCACACGCTGTTTCTGTCCGCCGGACAGCTCGCGCGGGAAAGCTTTTATTTTATCCGATAATCCTATACGGGCAAGAAGGGTTTCGGCTTCCCTAACCGCTTTTTCAGCAGGAACTTTCAGAACTTTTTTAGGGCTTAATATAATATTTTCTAAGACATTCAGGTGCGGAAATAATTCATAGCTTTGAAATACCATTCCGATTTTCTGTCGTACCAACCGCCAATCAGTCCCCGAAGCGGTAATATTATTTCCGTCAAATATAATTTCACCGGAGTTTATTTCTTCTAATCCGTTAACACAGCGAAGCAGGGTTGATTTACCGCAACCGGACGGTCCTAACAGCACTACCACTTCTCCCGCCTCAACGTCTAATGAAACCCCGTCTAAGGCGACAACGTCTCCGAAGTTTTTTGTAATATTTTTTATTTGTAATAATGCCATATTTCAATTCCATGCCGCCCCACCTGCACATAATTCAAAGTAAATTGCGTAATTCATAGAATTACAAGGCATAGGTGTTGCACCTTTCATTATTATTTTCACCTTAAATTTTCCACCTTTTCTCGAGTCGCCGTGAAAGTTTTGATATAGGGTAACAGATTGCGAAATATAAAAAGAATATAACGGCGTAAATCCAAAACGCTCCCCCCGGATACTCGAAACGATTGAAGTCAATGATTTGTTTTCCGACCTTAAAGACATCAACCATTCCGATTAAGCTGACAAGCGAGGTGGTTTTAACAACGCGTGTAATTAAATTTATAGCCGGCGGAATCAAACGCCGCACGGTTTGAGGAAGAATTATATATGTAAATATTTGGCGGTTTGCCAGCCCTAAAGCAAGTCCGCTTTGAGTTTGGTGAGGCGGTATGGATATAATCGCGCCTCGTACTAAATCCCCCATTTCTCCCGAAGCCCAAAACGCAAAAACCATGATTGCCACACTTTCGGCAGAGATTTGTATATTATATAGCCGCGGAAGCCCGAAGAAGGCGACAAACAACAAAACAAGCTGAGGTACAATTCGCACTGTCTCAAGATGAACGCGGCAGAGAACTCTGCCGAATAAATTCTTACGGCTTGCGATTATACCAAGAATTAGCCCCAAAACAACCGAAATGAGAACCGTTATAAGAGAAATACGCAGCGTTACCCATAATCCCTCTATTAATCTCAGCCATGTTTTAGAATTTAAAAGTATTTCAAACCCCGTATTTGACACGTTGCATCCTCCTTTCTGCTATTCCGGCGATAATGGTTAAAGGCAGGAGAATCAAGAGGTAGAATCCGATTAGAATTAAAAATATTTCTTCGGTTTTATATACATTCCCCAATTGGTATAGAGCCACAAACATTAAATCTTTGACGGCAATCGCGCTGAATAACGATGTTTCCTTGATTAAAAACACCGCGTTCGCAAGCAGGGCAGGCATTGCTGTCAGAAAAGCCTGCGGACTGATAATATAGCGCGTAACTTGTGATTTTGACAGACCGAGTGATAACCCCGATTGAAACTGAATGGCTTCAACAGATTCTAACCCGCTGCGGATTGCTTCTGCCATGTAACTGCCGCCGAGGAATGTCAGCCCTATTACGGCGCAGGTTTCTCCCGACAGCATAACGCCAAGCTTTGGCAACCCGAAATACAGAAAATATAATTGAATCAACAATGGGGTGTTTCGTGAAAGCTCAATATACATTCCCACAACCCGCCGCGCATAGGGGATTTTGAAATATTGAACAAGAGCGCAGATAAATCCCGTAACGAACGACAAAATAATGCCCGCCGCACCCGTCCATAGAGTCAGCCAAGCCGCTTTTCCGTAAATCGGGATGGAATCTAAAATAAAATTCATGTCCATTTTTCTTGTGTCTCCGTTATTCATATATCTTACTAATAGATATTATACACTGATATATCATATATGTCAAGTAGGTTTTAAGAAAAAATAAAAAATTTTTACACAAAATCCGAATTTTCGCGGTTTTTCGCAGGTTTAACAGAATCGGATTTACGCTTGACATAAGGGTGGTTGTATAATATAATGAAAGCATTATTGAAAGTATGCAATGTTTAAAATGAGGTGTTTTTTATGTGCGGCAGATATATAGCAAATTCTGAAGATGAAATCATGGAAATACGCGAGATTTTAAAGCAAATTTCCATGCGGCTTATTGCCCCCGTTAACCGCGAAGCGGCGTTGTCTGATATTTACCCGACAAATAGGGTGAATATAATCAATAATGCCGTTATGCAGACATACTCAAAATGGGGGATTAAAAAGTGGGACGGAAAAGGCGTCATTATAAACGCACGAAGCGAAACCTATGAAAACAGCGGCTTTTTCAAGCAATTCGCCAAAAACCGCTGTATTATCCCTGCTCACGGGTATTACGAGTGGGAAACACTCCCCGATAAAAAGAAAGTAAAATACATTTTCACGAACCCCGATAAACACGGAATTTTCATGGCAGGGATTCAAAAACCCGCACAAGAACAGAATGAATTTGTTATAATCACTAAACCCGCCGAAAGTGAAATCAGGTTTATTCACGAACGTATGCCGCTTATTATCGGTGCGGAGCAGGCGGCAGACTGGTTAAGCGGAAGGTTGTCGGTGGAGAAGGCGGTAGGATGTAAATCGGGAATTGTTTGGGAGAAGGCGGAGGTGGGGTGAGGCAGGGGTTGACAACGGATTCTATATGTGGTATAATTATACTGGAGAATTGTATACAAGAGGTATAGAATGACTAATTATAGGCTTGGCGAATTGTTTTGCGGTCCGGGCGGCATAGGCTACGGAGCTACAACCGCCACAATCGAGAATCCCGATTATAGTATCGCTCATCAGTGGGCAACCGATTTTGACCGTGATACCTGCGATACATATATTTATAATATCTGCCCCGAAGCTCCCGAAAGCGTTGTTTGCGAGGATGTGCGGCAGCTTAATTTTGATGTGCTTGAACCGATTAATGCTCTTGCTTTTGGGTTTCCATGCAATGATTTCAGTGCTGTCGGTGAGCAAAAAGGCTTGGACGGCGCATACGGTGCGTTGTATTTGTTCGGTGTTGCTGCTTTGAAAAAGTTTAAGCCGGACTGGTTTCTTGCCGAAAACGTCGGCGGGCTTCGTAACTCCAATGACGGTAAAGCGTTCTCTCGTATACTTGATGACATGAGGGCGGCGGGGTATAAGATAACTCCTCACCTTTATAAATTCGAGCAGTACGGCGTTCCGCAAGCACGGCATCGCATTATAATTGTTGGCGTTCGCAACGACATTGATGTTACGTTTCGAGTACCGTCACCCGCTCTTTTTTGCAATGACGATATTACTTGTAGAAGTGCAATAGAAAATCCTAAAATTTCTCGAAACGCACCTAATAATGAGTTGACAAAGCAATCAGCAACGGTAATACGCCGCCTTGAACATATCAAGCCCGGCGAGAACGCTTTTACTGCCGACTTGCCCGAAGAATTAAAAATAAAAACAGCCACAAAAATCAGCCAGATTTACAAACGTCTTGACCCCGATAAGCCTGCGTACACGGTTACAGGAAGCGGCGGCGGCGGTACTCATGTTTATCACTGGAGCGAGCCGAGGGCGTTGACTAATCGGGAACGAGCGAGATTGCAGACTTTCCCCGACACTTTTGTTTTTCAAGGGAGCAAGGAGAGCGTTCGTAAACAAATCGGTATGGCTGTTCCGTGCCGTGGAGCGAGGATTATTTTCGAGGCTATCTTGAATAGCTTTGCGGGGATTGAGTATGAGTGGGTGGAGGCAAATATCAATGAGTGAGGATTTCGATATGGATAAGAAAGAAAGGTACATTACCGATGATTTAGATGATGTTGAAACCAAGGAGTTAATGGATAGCTTGCCGAACTATTTTGGTGGTTTCGGCGATATTGACAGAAGCGCATATTTGAATTGGCGTTTTTATCCTTTTCAAGATTTAGGAAGCCAGTTTTCGCAAATGGCAGAAGCATATTTTGAAGTTGCGATTTTGTTAATTGATGAATGCCTTAAGGATAATTGGAGTAAAAAAGCTGATATATGGATATTTCCGATTATGTTCAATGCCATCCATGGTGTGGAAACATACTTGAAAGCTTTTAATTCTCTGTATCGTATTCACGAAGAGTTGCGCAATACTGGAGAACTTCAAAAGAGCGAAATAGAAGATGGTCACAATATTCAGCAACTGTGTAAAAATTCCATTAGTTTACTGAAAAAAAGTAACAACAATGAATCAAATGCGTTAATTAACGAATTTAAATTTGTTCAAAAGTTTATCGAAATTTTATACCAAAATACAAACGATATGACTTTTACAAGATACCCAACAAAAAACAAAAAGCAAAATCATCAAAATCATTTTTATATTGGAAGTTCAAAAAATGTGGTCATAAGCCTTGACGTTTTTCGTCAGTGGGTATTAAGGGTTTTCCGAATTTTGGAGAACTTAACAGGCCACATTGAATATCAAGTCGACACATTGAAAGATATGCGCTCTGAGTATTTATCTAACATTGATTATTAGAATCGAGGGTTTAAATTATGATTAATTACTGGTGGGTAACTCGCCCGAAACGCCGCTTGAACTCTATCCCCGAAACACTTGCGGCAATCGCCGATACTGCGTTGAACGCCGAATGGCAAGCACAGCGCGGTACGCATTTGTCGCTTGAAGCCGCCCTTGAATCGGCGGGGATAAAACGCAAAGGAGACCGCCGCGACCAAACGGGCGGCGGTGCGAGAACCTATATTGCTTGGCTTAAAAGTCTTGGCTTGATTTTCGAGCAAGATAAAACCAAAAAGCTAATGTTCACGCTTGCGGGCGAGGCAATTTTAGCGGGCGAACCGCCTGTTCCAATTTTGAAAGAGCAGGTCTTGAAATATCAATTCCCCTCATCGTTTTCACTGAGCCGCGGGGTTGCCGTAAACGTAAGGTTTAAAATCCGTCCGTTTCGTTTTCTGTTACGGCTGTTATCCGACTCGAATGTCGAGTACCTTTCACAAGAAGAAATCGCCAAAGTTGTAATGGTTGAAGCCGAGAACGAAACAGATGCCTGTTATAAAAAAGTTGTGGACAAGCTCTTGTTGTTCCGGCAAAAAGGCGAGGCGGCACTTGATAAGGATTTCTTTGAAAAATATCCTTCAAGCAAGGGGTTAAACAAGGAAAACCCTTTTGGAAACTTAATGGACGTGGCAAACACAATCCAAAACTGGCTTGAATACACACAACTTGCAAAGCGTAGTGAAGATGACAGAGCGATACGAATACTGCCCGATAAAGCGGACGAGGTTAGGGCGATACTCGCCGAAACGCTGAAGTTTATTGACCGCCCTGCCGAGCATGAGGTTTTTCAACGCAAATACGGGCTTGACCCTAAGCACAAAAAGGATTTGCGGAGCTTGACTGAAGCATCAACCGTAACTCCGAAAATGCTTGCAGAAATCAAAATCAAGCAAGCTTTTATCGCCGAATCACTCAAACAGCCTATCGGGAAAATCACATCGGATTTAATCGACAAAATTGCAGAAACGGTCGGAGCGGAAACGAGATTTGTTGAAACAACATTGATGAGTCTTTACCCTCGTGGTGCAATCGGCTCGTTCATGACAGAATACTTTGAAATGGCGTTCAAGGGGCGGGACAACGCTCTTGATTTTGAAAAAGCGACCGCCGAATTATTCAAGACTGTTTTCGGTTTTGAATCCCGTCATGTTGGTGCAATCGGAATAACTCCCGATGTTATGATTCTCTCTGACAGCGAGGGTTATTGCGGCATAATCGACAACAAGGCATACAGCAAATACACCATAAGCAACGACCACCATAACCGTATGGTTCATAATTACATCGGCGGTTTGCAGAATTATTATGACGGTAAAATGCCGCTTGCGTTTTTCTCGTATATAGCGGGTGGTTTCGGTAAAAGCATAGACGGACAAATCGATAATATCGTAAAAGAAACAGGCGTTCACGGTTCTGCTGTTACTGTTTCGGGGATTATCGGAATGGTGGAAAAGCACTCTATCAAAACGTATTCTCATGCGAGGTTGAGAGATTTGTTTTCGGTGGATAGGCAGGTTATGTTGGGGGATTTAGGGTAAACACCCAATTGGTCAAAACAGAGAAATGTTCGGCGAAACAAGACAGGTGTTTATGCAACATGCACAAACACCTGTCTTGTTTCACTTTTGTAGAAATTGGTATTTTCTGCATAGGGTGTCCTATACTCGAAATAAGTACAGATGTTGTAGCCCAAGCTGATTCTGGAATAAATGCAAGGAGGCCAAACTAATCACCACTATAGAAATAAGTAGAAATAGGTATTGACATAGTTTGAGTTCCATGTTATAATCAGTTAAGAAGATTGTAAAATAAAGTGGGAGGATTGACTAATGAGTCGGAAAATAACTCATGAAGAGTATCGCGATGAAATCAAAAAAATAAATTCGTATGTAAGAAGCGATATGCGTTGGCTTCCTGAAGACGAACAGATAAAATATTTTAACGAGATGATGAATTCGTTAAAAGCCCAGTATGAGGAAAGTCGTGTGTCTTCTAAGCCCGAGGTATCTCTCGAGGAATTCATCGGGCGAATTCGCCCCTCCGGAAACATTGACGTTACCACAACCATTTTATATTATAAAAACGAGCTTGAAAAAATGCAGTTTGTTACTGTTGATGATGTTCGTAATGCTTACGATGAATTACGAATTTCTCCACCTGCCGATATTTCTCAAAACTTACGTGAGATTGCCTCAAAAAAATACTATAATCGAATTGTATTTAAGTCGGGATTGGCAAGCATAACCGCAGAAGGCATTAAGTATATAAAGAATCTTGATGAACACAATGTAGATTCTAATTTGGGTGATGACGAAGAGTAAATCAGTGTTCAAGGCAGGTCGTGTATTTCTTTATGAAAATGGCGAATGAGATTGGACAAGTATTAAAAATATTAAAAGGAAAAAACAATATGAGTTAAACTAAAAATTTTAAAGGATGGGACGGATAAATGTCATCTAAAAATAATCATAAAACCTCCTTACCTTTCTTTTTTAAAGATAGCAAACTTAAAGTCGAAAACGAGAAACTTAAAGTTGAAAACGAGAAACTTAAAGTCGAAAACAAGAAACTTAAAGATGAAAATGTTTCGTCGAAAGAACAGTCTAACGACAAATCAAACAATAAGTTATGGAAAGCGATTATTATTCTTGCAATTTTTTTGGTAATTTCTCAAATAGTTATAGGCATAACATTTTTATCCAAAATACCGTTTTTTGGAAATTCGCCTTTAATCAAAGCAGGATTGTGGTTAACTTTGATTGCCGCTTGTATAACAGGAGTTCAATTAATCAAGCCCCAAGATGGTGATTGGCTCATTAAAGGTGTACAAACAGGAGCATGGTGTGTTTTAGCAGGTTTGATTTTCACCCTCCCGTTAGCCGCCTCTACGTTCGTTGCTTCTCTTGTCAATGATAATAAAGAGCCAGAACAAAACCAAATATCTGAAGAGCGTAACGTAGATGAACCGCCACCGCACCAAAATACCGAACCGCCCATCATACCTCCGCAAGAAACTACTGTTCCCACCGAAACGCCAACAGAACTGATTACCGAGAGACCTACCCCCCCACCGCATGATTGCATGAAAGACGGATGCGAAGTATGTATTTACTTCTACAATTCTCAGTTAATACAAAATTGAAAGCCGCCTCGACCATCAATCGAGGTGACTCTTGCAATAAATCCGCTTGTTACCCGCTGACTTTTGGTTATTGTCAAGCTAAAGTCTTTTCAAACGACAATCAACTATGCTATTTGCAATTACCTCCGCCCAAACAGGCAGGGGTTACGTTATAATACTGCTTTAACGATTGCCAAATATTTTTCTTCTTTATGCGAACTGCTCCGTATTACGAGTGGGAAACGCTCCCTGATAAAAAGAAAGTAAAATACATTTTCACGAACCCCGATAAACACGGAATTTTCATGGCAGGGATTCAAAAACTCGCACAAGAACAGGATGAATTTGTTATAATAACTAAACCCGCCGAAAGTGAAATCAGGTTTATTCACGAACGTATGCCGCTTATTATCGGCGCGGAGCAGGCGGCAGACTGGTTAAGTGGGCGGTTGTCGGTGGGGAAGGCGGTAGGATGTAAATCGGGGATTGTTTGGGAAAAGGCGGAGGCGGGGTGAGGCTTCTGAATTTGCATTTTCATTCTCATTCATATTTGTGTGTGATATACACTTTATATCACCGTACTCTCCGTTTGTCAAGTATTTTTTTGGAGATATGGGATACTAAGGAGGGATTTTCTAAGAAGTTTACCTCGCCGATTTTAATGCGTTTAAAATATTTGAAGCCACCCTGTCTTCAAGCTCGGCGGCGGAAAGATTCGTACCGTTAATTACGATGTTTAGATTATTGGTTACAGCATCGTGTTTTGCGGTATTGTTGTTGAGCTTTGAGGGGCTTAAAAACCCCGCTCGAACATCCGTCTGCATAAAGACGGGAACAGATTCGGGCGGGATATTCATAAGCCTGTTGCTTGTTTTAAGCCATTCTTCAAATGGAAGCGATTTATCTGTAAAGTCGTACATGATGCTCGAAGTGTCAACCTCGATAAAATTGTTTTTCATTTTGATACCTCGTTTTTAGTAGTTTCAATGGTTACTCGTTTTTCGGTTTAGGGTAGTTCGGAATAATTATGCCGCTCAAAATACCTTCATCGCGTTCTGTTCTTATACGTTCCATTTCTAAGGCGGTATCAATTGAAGAGGGTGATTTGTCTACTATTGTTTGCAAAGATATTGCACCCATATTTCGCTGTAAAGACAGCTCGTTCATAAGAGAAATTGTATCGACGGGACGGTTTACGTTAAAGTTAAAGTCAAGGGTACAAAAGTCGCTGTCAGAAAACTCCTTGCCTTCGGCGAGGAGCAGTTTTCTGAAGACTTCAAATCTTTTTAAAACACCCTCCTTGAATGTAATCATTGTTTCTCTCGCCTTGTCGTCGAGCTTGGCGTATAAAAAACGCAGACTTGTTTCGGACACATTGGAAACACTGACTTGTCCAAAATGCAGGGCGGGAACACAAGCAACGGCGAAAAACTGTTGCCAGAGGGTGTCTAACAGTAATTTAACGCTTTGATAATCAATTGCGGCGGTAGCGAATTTGAACTCGTTACCGTCGTCTAAATTTAAAACAGCTCCGACCATTTCTTTTGGAACACTTGATTTAATCTGTTTACCTGTGACTATGCCTAAAGGATTTAGAGAGTGTACGGTTACGCTGTCGTCTAATTTGCTGACCAACTGTTCTATTGCGTCTGTAAGCGGGAATAAATCGTTAACAAACGGCTCGCCGTATTGCTTGTACGCACTCTTTGAAAGTCCTGAATAATGAATGGGAAGACCGGAAAGGTTTATTTTCTCGTCTGTGAGTTTATCGTTAATATAGGTTTCTACTTTGTGCGGATAGTAAACAACGTAATGCTCGTCAAAGGAGTTCGCATCTTTCCAATATTCGATGAAATGGGTGTAATTACCCTCGTCATCATAAACAGGATATGAATCTTCGTTGGAGATTATTTTAGACTGTATATGGTTGTTCTTATTCTTATAAATGTACTCGAAAGCATTATTATAAGTGTATAAATCCTTAGCAATCTCATAATCTGTCTTATTATAGTTACCCTGCTTGTAAATTCTGTTAACCTCACTTACGATATTGGCGTTACCGTTTAAACTGACGGGATTACCCATGAGATAACTGACATGGGTATTAATAACAGAGCTTATAATGTTCAGTACGATTTTCGCGCTGATGTATTTTTCGTTTTTGAAATCGAAATTCGGTCTCGACAGCACCTTATGCTTGCGGAGCAGATATTCCTTTATATTTAATACTCCGCATATTCTGGAGATATGCTCCGTGTCGTTCACTATCTCTTTAAACCAAAATCCCGTTTCGCGGTTATTATTTTTTTTGAAATTAAACAATTTAATTTAACCCCTTTCTTTTTTAGATATAATATTTTCCTTCTTTTGCCGCCTGAATAGCCATTGCCATTGCCATAACACAATCGTCGTGACCGGTGGCGGCTTCGCGTTTACCGTTTTTAAAAACGAACGCGGACATTTCAGTTAACAGCGTTTTGCTGTTTATACACAAAAAAGCCTTTTCAAACCACTCTGTAAAATCATCAATCATTATCGGTTTTGTTTTACAGTTGGTGCTGAAGCCATCTGTTCTTCGCGGTTTTCCGTGTTTATCGTAATCCCCTGCGCGATAGAGATTAGGATAGTTATAATCTTCTTTTAGATTACATAAGACTGCGTGACCGCTTGACGCTCTTTCAATAACTAACATTCCGTTATTAAAATACCTGCCTGTATCATTACAGAGTTTCGCAAAAATAAACGGCTTGGTTTTAGTACGCAGTTCTCCTGCTTGAAACCCGTTTTGGTCGATAATTTCAATAACACTGTAATCTGAATTTTTTCCTACTCCCTCAGAGCAATCAACACCTATATAGTATTCGACCCCTGCCCTCGGAAGACCCCATAAGTCGAACCCTCTGCCGTAAAACTCTTTAAGGCTATCGGGTAAATCGTGGGGCATGGGGATAGGCTCAACATCGTCTAAGGCGTTGAGCCTTAAATGAATGGCTTCAATATCGAACATGTTATCGTTTATACAGCTCATAAAGGCAGTGGCGGCGCAGACAGGGAAATTCGTGTTAAAACATTTTTTACCCTGTTGTTTTATTTTTAATCTTCTCCACGCCAACATTTCAAATGTAACGCCTTTACGATACAACTCTTTTTCTTCTCTGTCTAAATCATCGCAGCTCGGTAAACTACCGAATCGTGTCTTGTATTCAAGCGCGAATTGCTTCTGCTCGGCATCGTGCATACCGTTTTTGTCGTCAACCCACGAGAAGAATACAGGGTGATATAAGTTTTCACCTCGGCTCGCCGCAGTATATAGTTTGCTGAAATATGTAAGACCTGCTTGCGGCGTGGATTCGAGGCATATTATACCATTAGGTGTCAGCGCACTTTCTATACTCGCAAGCCGATTCGATAATGAATCTCCGCAGAGTGCGGCTTCGGAAATGTGGACATAATGATAGGTACTCCCGTGGCTTGTTTCTTTGAGCGAACAGGTAGCGACAGTTATGCTTGAACCGTTTGCGAACCTCATTTCCTCTTTATTGTTGATTGTTAACTTGACAGACATAAACTGCGGTATGCTCAGGTATATATCTTTTAACTTATTATATATGTCTCTCGTACTTGAATTTCGGTAGGACATTAAAAGGCAGGCGGTCCCCGCCCGGGTAACGCACATGTAAATTGCCTTCGCCGCGACTACGGAGGTTATGCCCACTTGACGCTGTTTACATACGATGATAAAACGAAATTTCTCCATTATATCGAGCAGTTCTTTTTGTTGTTTGTTGAGTTTAAAAGGAACATAGTTCTTATTTTTATCTTTTATTTTACAGCATTTTTCTATGAATAAAACGGGCGAACTTTTTATCTCTTGTTTCATTTTCGCTATACTCAAAAAATCACTCCTTCTGAAAACTTATGTTCAAGTGTAAAAGACGGATTCTCGCTCTGCTTTTTAACATAGAGTTTTATCAATCCGTTTTGGAGTATACGCCCATTTACAAGCCAGTGGCAGTCTAAAGCTTGTATTATAGTGCCTATACTTACTTTTCGTGCAGTATCGTTGTCTTGCGTCAGAATCTGCATATTTCCGCTGACGGATGAAATTCTGGGGAAACTATCCCCGAAAACAGACGTCAGAGAGTAGGAAAAGCCGGGTATTGTCAGATTCTGTCCGTTATTAAAGAATTTCATAATAATATTACATTCAAATAAATCGCTTCTTTTATAGAGTGTGTTTTCTGCGGTACCGCAGTTAATAGCGAGATATGTTTTATCATTAATTTTTATCAGCGTTCCCGCTTTTATGTTTTCACCTGCATAATAATATAACTCGGTTTTAAAGCCTTGACTACTCGTGTTTTTTTTGTTTCTGAAAAAGACGCGAAACTCCTCATTCGTGTAATAATCTTTAACAATTTCGGATTCGCGCGACATAACGCTGTTAAAAACAGACGCTGAAATGTCATATGAGCTACGCGCTTTTTTTAAGTTCTTCTGCATATGTGTGCCTCCTTTTTTAAGTATGATACATAAATGAAAAATCGCCTTCGGGAGCGTGTTCTTTAGGGTTTTTAATGCGATTATGCAGGTGATTTATACGACTGTGCAGATTATCCAAAGCCGCACTCGTGGTATGGAAATTTGTTTCCACCTTCATATAGTTGTCAATATTGTTTGACAACATTTCCAATACACAAATAACGGTCTCAATCAGATTTGACCGCGCTTTGTCGTTATTGTAATTCTCGTCAGCCAAAAGACCGTTTTCTGCAAGAAAAACTTTATATTCATCGTCCTCGCAATAAGGCTTATGACCGAGTTCCATTTTGAGTCTGTCTAAGTTTGTCATTAAAATATATCCTCCTTATCTGTTTGATTTGATTTTCTCGATTCGCCGTAATCATTTGAATCATCTGAAAACATGATACTCTTAAAAAACAAGGCTTCTTCATCTTCCTCTGAATCATCATTAATAAAAGATTTTGAAAACCTTGCGAACTCTGATATTGACCTCACGTCTCCTGCGACACCCTGCTCATATAACTTGTTATACAGAGTAATTTGCTTAGATTGATGAAGCCTGTTAATAAGCCATTTCTCGGCGTTTTTCAGATTTGCGTCCGATATACACAGGGCGTTTAAGCCTTCTTCTGTCATATGCGGTTTTATACATTTATAGCGTTTTTTTAAATCTTCAAACATAATGGATTCAAATACAGTCTCGCTTTTATTAAATCCCGTACACAGAAGCGCGGGTGCATACTTATATAAAAGAAAGACAGTCATGCAGGGGTTCAGGTTAAAAGTTTTCATTAATTCAAGATATAATCCGCTGACTTTTGACATAGTTTTTTATCTCCTTCATTAAAAATATGGGGCGGACTGTTATGTCCGCCCGCAAAAACATAAAAATTATTTAAGCACTACGACGCCTTTCGGGTTTAAGAGCTTCGCGGCATAAAGAGTGTCGCAGGAAATATCCGTCGCCTTTAAAAGGTCACGTCTTCCATGTTCGACCGTTACGCCGCGCTGCATAATTTTACCGACAGCGCGCTTTTTTAGGATATACAGCTTAGGCTCGTTATCGTCCGTCAGTGTTCCCACGTCTGTGAGATATACGGGGATAGCGTACAGATAACCGATGCAGTTAGCGGCATCCATGATTCCGTTTGTCGCCGCCTGAGCTATATTGTTGGTTGTGGACGTTATGTCCGTAAACATGGGCATGTTATAAAACGCATTAGCAAAATAACTGTTGCATACTATTCCGCTGAAAGAGCTGAAAATTCGCTTATCTCCGAAATAATTCATAGCGTTTTGAATATCGCCGAGTGTAAGATTTCCGTTAGTGAGGGACACGGAAAAGAGGGCATTGTTGTCGATTTCTTTAATAATATCGAGTTCTAACTTTTCCATCATCGCCTCCGCTACTTGACGAGCGTGTTCGCCGTAAGTATTGCCTTTTATGCCTACTAACTCTTTGTCGTAGATTCTGATAGCCTTACCTACCTGCTTTACGGTCGCCGTACTGTCGGAAATCGAAACTTGTTCGGGGGTCAGTTCGTGACCGACCCTCATTTCTTCCGCTTCTCCGATTCTGTCAAAGGAAGGGAAGTGAACCTTTTCGCCGTATTGTGTAATCTCGTTGACCATGCTTGTAAAATCTGCGGACAGACGCGTGATAATCCCCATTGTATGAGGAAGTTCTGAATTTACGCAATCAGCCCAGATGTCAGGATAAAATACCATAGTTTATTAATCTCCATTTCTTTTTTATAGTTTGTTTTTTTTCAAAAATATTTCGGTCATCTCCGGATTTTTTTCACGAAAGGCTATTTTCTCATCATAGCCCATTTTGTTCCAATCATCTGCGGAGACGCCTTTGTTGCTTTGGTGTGTACCGGGGATATAGCTTTGAGCCTTAACCTTTTCGGCAAACACCTTGTTAATGAGCGAGCAGAAGGATTCAATATCCGTATCGTCCTTTAAATAATCGGCAAAAGACCTGTCGAGATTCTTATCGTACAGTGCGTCTTTAAGCGAGATGAGTTTTTCTCGCGCCTCGATTTGAACGAGCCGTTCTTGTATTTCCCTTTCGGCTTCGGATGGCTTCCCATCCTTTGGCTCTTCAAGTGCGGATAACTTAGTTTCAAGCTCTTTAATTTGTTTATAAAGCTTGCCCCTGACTTTATCTTCCGCAGATTGAACAGCTTTTTCATAATCCGATTTACTCATGGAAATATGAGTGTCGTCGGTGGGTGCAGAATTTACAGTAGCCGTGTTAATCACTTCGCCTGTATCTGCGATTTTTGTTTCCTGGTTCATTTAAAACTCCTTTACATTGTGTTCTGTTTTCGCAGCTCTTTTTATGGCTTTACAGCCTGAGACTACAGAAAAACAGCCCTTTTGCTTTATATATAAACTATTCTCCGATAAGCTCGGAGAATAGGAATTTTCTTGTTTATTCTGTTTTTTGCCGGGAATAGATTTTTTTATTGACACCGCCGCCTCTCTATGATATACTTGTATGAGGTATTAAAAATCAATTAAGAATGGAGAGACACTTTATGGAACTCAGTAACATCCTTTTGCTTATCGCCCCCATCGGCGCTTTGGTGGCACTTACTTACGTTGTGGTTACTTTTAAGAAACTCCTCAAACACCCCGAGGGGACGCCTGAGATGGTCAACATCGCCTCGAAAATACGTCGCGGTGCGAATGCGTTTTTAAAACGGCAGTATACAATTATCGCTTGTGTTTTTGCGGTTATGTTTATTATTCTGTGTGTTATGGCGTCATTTGGATTCCTGACGTGGTTTGTCCCTTTTGCGTTTATAACGGGCGGGTTTTTCTCCGGTCTTTCGGGAATCATCGGCATGAAAGCCGCCGTAGCCGCGAACTCACGCACGGCAAACGCCTGTAGAGACAGCCTTAACAAAGGGCTTCGCGTGTCTTTCTCGGCAGGCTCTGTAATGGGATTTGTCGTGGTGGGGCTTGGTCTCTTAGACATTTCTGCGTGGTATTTTCTATTGACTTACGTCTTTGGACTTGAGGTTCAAGAAGTGACCGCCGCAATGATAACCTTCGGTATGGGTTCGTCTTCCGTGGCTCTTTTTGCGCGTGTCGGAGGCGGGATTTTCACGAAAGCCGCAGACGTAGGTGCGGACTTAGTCGGTAAGGTAGAAGCCGGTATACCCGAAGACGACCCCCGCAACCCTGCAACAATAGCCGACAACGTAGGCGATAACGTGGGTGACGTAGCGGGAATGGGTGCGGATTTATTTGAATCCTATGTAGGTTCAATCGTAGCGTCCTGCGCGCTCGGTGTCGCCGCCGCTTCAAGTATCGGCGGGGTTGACGGAGGAAGCATTACGGGGAATGCGGCTGTGACGATTCCGATTGCCCTTGCAGGTCTCGGTGTTATTATTTCGATTATCGGCTCTTTCCTTATTCGTACAAAAGAAGGCGCGACCCAAAAGAATCTTCTGTCGGCACTGCGCCGCGGGACAAACTTCTCGGCGTTCGCTATTGCCATTGTTGCGTTTCCCCTTGTGTATTTCATGTTTGACGGACATCACTTAGGACTGTATGGCGCGGTTCTTTCCGGACTCCTTGCGGGGGTGGGAATAGCCTTTATTACGGAATACTATACGTCCGACAACTATAAGCCGACAAAAAAATTAGCCGAATCCACCAAAACAGGCACGGCTACGCTGATGATTGGCGGTTTGTCGCTCGGCATGGTTTCAACGGCGATTCCTGTTCTGATTGTCGGTGCATCGATTTTAGTCTCGTTCTTTATTTCGGGCGGCTCTCTTACCGACCCCGAACTTGCTAATTTAGGACTTTACGGCATCGGGCTTTCCGCTGTAGGTATGTTGTCTACTCTCGGATTAACCCTCGCAAATGACGCTTACGGACCTGTTGCGGACAATGCGGGCGGTATAGCCGAAATGGCGGGACTCGACCCCGAAGTACGTCAGAGAACAGACGCACTTGATTCATTAGGTAACACCACCGCCGCTGTCGGTAAAGGTTTCGCTATAGGAAGCGGAGTTTTAACCGCGCTTGCTTTAATCGCTTCTTATATAGACAGAATCAGTTCGTTAGACCCCGGTTATAAATTAGACTTAAGTATAGACAACCCGACCGTACTTGTCGGGCTGTTAATAGGGGCGATGATTTCGTTCTTCTTCACTGCCAAACTCATGGACTCCGTAGGGCGTGCGGCTCAAAAAGTCGTTGAAGAAGTACGCCGTCAGTTCCGTGAAATTAAGGGACTTATAACAGGCGAACCGGGCGTTGAGGCTGATTATGAAAAATGCGTGGATTTATGTACTAAGTCTTCGCTTCATGAGATGGTGTTTCCTGCTGTTCTCGCGCTTATCGCACCAATTGCCACAGGGCTTATTCTCGGTCCGTCCGGAGTTGTAGGCTATCTCATGGGGGCTACCTCATCGGGATTCATGCTTGCAATTTTTACAGCGAACTCAGGCGGTGCATGGGACAATGCCAAAAAGTATATTGAAGCCGGAAACCACGGTGGCAAAGGCTCTGACAATCACAAAGCCGCCGTTGTAGGCGACACTGTAGGCGACCCGCTCAAAGACACCTGCGGTCCTGCTGTTGACATTCTGCTAAAACTGAGTGCGATGGTGTCAATTGTTTTTGCCGCATTAGTGCTGAACTATCACATTCCATTATAAATAATGAACAGACAAAGTGTAATAAAGACAGCCATACTCATGGTGGCGGATATGTTTATTCTGATAGGCTCATGGTGTTTGGCTGTCTTTTTATCGTCGTACTTTTTTATTCATGCTGACCCGATGGCGCGTACTGTTTTGAACACATTTTTACAATATGGCTATATGTGGCAGGTCTTTTGTCTGGCGGCTTTTTGGTTGTCGGGTGTGTACCGCAGTATGTGGCAATACGTGGGAATCGGACTCGTCATACGCCTGATTTTTGCGACGGGGGTATGTAATCTCGGTGTATACTGCACACTGAGACTGCTCGGTGTGGGATGGCCTAATCCTGCTATCGGATTGCTTGCTTTCTTCTTTATGCTTACGCTGTCCGGCGGAATCAGAATGTTTAAGCCCATGTGGTGGGTTGTTGTTCGTTGGTGGCGGCGAGTGCGGGGAAAAGTAAGCGAACGAAGGATGGAACCTGTTCGCGTACTCATGATTGGTGCGGGAGAATTTGCCTCTACTATGCTGATTCATTTAAACAAGCATACAGGGGAACAGCGTCCTCGCCGCGTGCTTTCCATTGTTGACAGTAATGTTAAAAAGCACGGCTACAATCTGCATGGGGTTCCTGTAGAAGGGGACGACTCTCTGATTCCTGCGTTGGTGGATAAATACAATATCGAAGAAGTTTTAGTGGCGGTTCCTTCTATTTCAAATCAAACCCTGAGGAAGGTTATCGGGTATATTCCCGTAGGGCGGTGTAAAGTGCGGCTTATGAAGCCTTTCGCAAAACAGACAGAGGCGGCGCCTGACGTGAAATTTAAAGATTTAGAAATCAGCGACCTTTTAGGGCGTCCCGAAACTAATTTGGATAACGAGGGTATTTCAAAGTGGATTCGCAGCGGAGTGATTTTGGTTACGGGCGGCGGCGGTTCAATAGGCTCTGAATTGTGCCGCCAACTGTTAGTGTTCGGACCGGCGAAGATAATTATTTTTGACATTTCAGAGAACAATGCTTATAATTTGCAACAGGAGCTTTTCACAATGCACGGGGAGGCGGCGCGAAGCAGGGTAGAGGTCCGCATAGGCTCGGTGCTTGATGAAGGGCGGCTTGAAGAGGTTTTAAGCGAGTTTAAACCCACGGTCATATTTCATGCGGCGGCATTTAAGCATGTACCGCTTATGGAAGAATGTCCGAGATTAGCCATAGAGAATAATGTAATGGGTACGCGCCTGACAGGTCTGTCTGCAATAAGACATGGTGTAAAACGGTTTGTGTTCGTTTCTACTGATAAGGCGATAAACCCTACTAATGTCATGGGTGCGAGTAAGCGTATGGCAGAGTTAGTCATTCAGTCGCTGAACGCTCGCGGAATCTGCGAGTTTGTGGCGGTACGCTTCGGTAATGTTCTCGGCTCAAACGGCAGTGTTGTACCGTTGTTTCAACGGCAGATTGAGTCAGGGGGACCCGTGACCGTTACCCATCCGGATATTATTCGGTACTTTATGACTATTCCCGAAGCGTCAAGACTTGTAATTCAAGCAGGTGCAATCGCGAAGGGCGGGGAAATATTCATTTTGGATATGGGCGAGCCTGTAAAAATCGTCGATTTAGCTGAGAATTTAATTCGCGTGGCAGGGTTTATGCCGCACGTGGATATAAAAATAGAGTTTACAGGTCTGCGTCCGGGCGAAAAGCTGTTTGAGGAACTGCTTTTAGATGAAGAGGGTATTGAAAAAACAAAAAACAATCAAATTTACGTAGCACATCCGCGTAGCGTAGGGATTGATTTCGAGCGGGAAATTACGGAGGATTTTGCGAGAGCCGTGAAAAATGAAAATAGTACGAAAAGCGAAAATAAAGAAGGAATAATGAGTTTTATTCGTAAATACGTACCCGAATACAGGAGTGAAAAAAATAATGCCGAGCAGAAAGTCAATGCGCCTCGGACGGGCGATAACAATCAGCAAACTGAATAAATGGCAGGAAATTATCGCAGAAGTAACGGTAATTCTCATGCTGTGTATTCAGCCGCTTTATTTTAACAAACAAAGATACGTAGGGTTAGCAGGTCATAAGTACAAATTTTTCTTTATTTGTATGTGTGCAGTACTCTGTGTTTCAGCACTTGTGATAATTGTCAGAGCCATAGGCGGATTTAAACTTGTTTCGTTTAAGGAGCTTGCTGTTTACGATTTTGCGGTTTTAGGGTTCGCATTAGTTACGGTGCTTTCGGCGTTGCTATCGCCGTACAAAGGGACTGTTGACGTTTGGAACGGTCTTCCGGAGCGACACGACGGAGTGATTACGCAACTGTTTTATGTCGCGATTTTTTTAATTGTGGCGCGTTGGTACAAACCGCGGGAGCGGGATTTTGTGTTTTTCGGTATATCGGCGTCCTGCATCGGTTTGATAGGGATTTTTCAATTTTACGGCTTTGATTTCTTTAAGCTGTGGCCTAACGAACCGGGTAGTATGTATTACGTGGAGGATTTCTATAGCATTTTTTTCCGCTCTACGCTCGGTAATATTAATATAGTTTCGACGTATGTGTGTGTAGCTGTTTTGGTCTGCGGGTTTTTGTTTATACGGACAGACTCCCGACTGAGGTATATATGGCTCGCGGGCGGTGGGTTTAGTTTCTGGCTTATGTTCTTGGCGGGTTCTGATTCGGGCATGGTAGGTACGCTCGTGACATTTGTTTTAGCTATACCCTTTATCGTGGAAAGCCGTAAGCATTTAGGCAGGTTTTTCATACTTGCGTCAAGCTTTTTGGCGGTATTAACGCTTCAGAGACTGTTCTACAATCTTATGATATTAAAAACCGAAACAGTAGGCAGGATAATTTTATATACGGTGGTCGCTGTCGTGTTGTGTGCGGCGGGATTTATGCTGTCTTTGCCGGCGAATGAGAAAAACGGCAGAAAGCTCATGAATAAGAAATGGGGCTTATTTCTTACAGCCGCGGTTATCGCAGTCGGTTTTGCGGGTATCGAGGTATTGGGGAGAAGGGGCGAGGATGCTTGGCGTCCGGTCTATCAGGCAAGAGAGATGATGCACGGAAGTTTTCAAGATGACTTCGGTTCCGGACGAATCGGTATATGGAAAAACGGTCTCGAAGCTTTTACGGAAAACCCTGTAATAGGTAGCGGACCGGATACGTTTTGGGAGGTTTATCCCGCCAGAGAAGAACAGCTCGAAGCTACCCGGGAAAAAATGGATAAGGCGCATAACGAATATTTACAAATTTTGGTTTGCCAGGGGATTTTAGGACTGCTCTTTTATTTGACGTTCTTGGGGACTCTTTTATACAAAGTTGTTCCCGTCACGTTTAAAGAGCCGCTCTTAATGGCGGCGGCGGCAGGGTTTACTGGATACTGTATACAAGCGTTTTTTAATATCAGTATGCCTATATCGAGCCAGATGTTGTGGGTATTGGCGGGGGTCATGGCTTGTTATGCGAAAAAAGAAGTAAAGCAGAAGACCGCGAAAAACAGCGCGAACGAATCAAGATGAATCTATACAATATTAAAAGAGCGTTATTGAGCATAGTTTACCCTAATCGCTGTCCTTTTTGCGATAAGATTATCGGGGCATGTGAATTTTTCTGTTATGGTTGTTCGCCGCTTGATTCTTATGAAAACAGCGATAGCCGCAGGACTTTTTATTGTATTTACAACGACAAATCGAAACCCATAATAGCCAAAGCGAAGGAAAACGCTGACGGTTACGCAATATCGGCGGCGGCTGAGATGCTGTATAGCGTACTCTTAAAAAATGATATATTGAATAAAATTGATGTGATTGTACCGATTCCGGCGCGGAAATCCGCTTTACGACATCGAGGATATAGCTTTTCTGCGATGTTGGGGAAGGAGATAGCCTCACTTTCGGGGAAGAAGTGTTCTCCGAACACACTGTTTTTTTTACGCAAAACAGATGAGCAGAAAGAACTTACCTTAACGGAACGCGCCAAAAATCTCAAAGGTGCGTTAGGGGTAAAAAAGCCTTTAAATAAATTCAATGTGCTTGTGGTTGACGATATATGCAGTTCGGGTGCGACTTTAGATGAGGCAAGACGCGCATTATCGGAGTACGCAGATAGTGTCGGAGAGCGAGCGGAGATTTATCTCGCGGCTTTTGCTAAAACGGGCGGGTTTGATTAGTTCATAAATTATATTGCCGTTTTTTGAAAAACGTGATATAATTAATTAAAATCAATTAATAAAAGAGGAAAACGAAAATGAACAAATTTATATTTACAGTTGAAAAAGAAGCCTTTGAGGGCGTGAAGAGAATCGCTGTTAAGGTGGCGAAAGACTTTGAGAAAGTCTGCGGAGAACGTCCCGTTATTTCCGAGGAGCTTATCCCGGGACCGAACACGGTCATCTTCGCGACGCTCGATAAAAGTCCGCTTGTCGATAAATTGATAAGCGATGGGGAGTTTGAGCCGTCCGAGATTCGCGGAAAGCGCGAGGTTTATCGGATAAAAAAGCTTGAGAATCAGGCTCTGCTTATTTGCGGCAGTGATAAGCGCGGAACTGTTTATGGTATGTTCGCGCTGTCTGAGTATATCGGAGTTTCGCCTTTGCATTTCTGGGGCGATGTTGAGCCGATTCGGCGCGAAAAAATCGAGATTACAAAAGAGATTGAAGTCATTTCTAAAGAACCTGACGTAAAATACCGCGGCTTTTTTATAAACGATGAGTGGCCCTGCTTCGGAACCTGGACATTTGAGCGTTTCGGCGGGTTTACAGCCGAGATGTATGACCATGTATTTGAGCTTTTATTACGTCTTAAAGGCAATTATCTCTGGCCTGCCATGTGGACGTCTTCGTTCGGGCTTGACGGACCCGGCGGGCTTAACGAGGAGCTTGCCGATATATACGGGGTAGTTATGGGTGCGTCGCATCATGAACCTTGTCTCAGGGCGAGTGAGGAGTGGGATTTGGTTAGGGGCGAGGATTCGCCCTACGGTAACGAATGGGATTATTATACCAACAAAGACGGTCTGATTAAATACTGGGAGGACGGTCTGAAAAGAAGCGGAAAGTACGAAAAAATAATTACCTTAGGTATGCGCGGTGAACGCGACAGCTCCATGCTCGGCGATAATGCCGCGTTAAAAGACAATATAGACCTGCTTAAAGATATTATTAAGAATCAGCATGAACTCATAACGAAAAATGTAAACCCCGAACTCGATAAAGTGCCGCGTCTGCTCGCACTTTATAAAGAGGTTGAGGAGTATTTTTACGGAAACTCCGAGGTTGAGGGTTTAAAATATTGGGACGAACTTGACGGAGTTATCTGTATGCTTTGCGAGGATAATTTCGGGTTTATGCGGACGCTTCCGACTGCCGATGTTCGCGAGAGACGCGGCGGGTGGGGCATGTATTATCATTTCGACTATCACGGCGGACCGATTTCTTACGAGTGGATGCCGTCTACGTCTTTTGAGCGGACGTGGGAACAGATGAGTATGGCGTATGACTACGGAATAAAGGATGTATGGATTGTCAATGTGGGCGATTTAAAATTTAATGAGGTATCACTGGCTTATTTTATGGAGCTTGCATATAACTTTGAGAGCTACGGAACAAACGCACCCAATAAAATAGACGAGTATACGGCGAAATGGCTGACAAGCACCTTTCCATCTGTAGAATTAAATCTGCGTGAGAAAATGGCAGAGGTTTTGCACGGCTACATAAGAATGAACGCCATGCGCCGCCCCGAAGCGCAGAACCCCGATATTTATCACCCCTGTCATTACGGCGAGGCAGACAGGGTTTTGGCTCTTTGCGCGCTTATTGAAAAGGATAATGAGGAGATTTACCGCGAGATTCCGAAAAATGCCAAAGACGCCTATTACAGCCTAATCTATTTCCCTGCGAAGGTTAGTGTAAATTTAGTGCGTATGCACATTTACGCAGGCAAGAATATGTTGTATGCGAAGCAGGGGAAAACAATAGCCAATAAATATGCCGACCTTGTTACCGATTGCATCGAGAAAGACAAGGTTCTCATGGGAGAATTCGGTAAATTCAAGGACGGCAAATGGGAAGGTATGGAGCTTGAACAGCATATAGGATTTGTGGTTTGGAACGAGGATAATTGCCGCTATCCGCTTCGTGTTAGGGTAGAACCTGCGTATAAACCGCGCATGACTGTTTCTCGTGCGGACAGGGAAAATATATATCATAAAACATATGGAAGTCCCATGAAAATTATAATTAATGATTTCATGTATGCGGGAAATGACGAGGTTGTACTTGAAATAGCAAACGATGGGATAGGAAGCGTTATTTACAATATAAAAGCGAACGGGCAGTACGATTGGCTTGAGATAAGCTCTTTAAAAGGCGAAGTCGAGTGTCAGGAAGAAATAATTTTACGTTGTAACAGAGACAAATTAACCGATAAAAAACAAACCGCAGAGCTTTTAATTAAAGACGAAGAAACAGTCGTTGCAATTGAGATTAATGCTAAAGCCGTGAATATAGAAAATCTGCCGCCCATGACTTTCTTAGAAAACAATGGCGTAACGGTCATAGACGCAAATCATTTCTGTGCTGATGAAGCGGCGAAATCCGGAGCTGCGCGATTCGTTGAACTTGAAAACTACGGTAGAACCGGTACGGGTATGAAGGTGTTCCCTACTACTGTCGATTTCTCGGAAAATGACGAAAAACCGAATCTTACGTATCGGTTTTTGACTGCCAAATCAGGCGAATATGTAGTGGAGGTATGGACTACCCCTACGAATTCGGTGCAGAATAAACGCCCCTTACGTTTTATGCTCGGTGAAAAAGTAATGACAGCAGTACCCGCTGATTTCAGAGCCGGAAGTCCCGGCGACAGGCGGTGGTGTATAGGCGTACTCGACAATATCCGTGTAACAAAAACGGAACTAAACTTTGAGGCGGGCGTTAACGAGCTTAAAATCGCCCCGCTCGAAGCGGGTCTGATTCTCGAAAGGATTGTTATTTATAAAAAAGGCGACCAACCGTATAAGTCATATTTAGGACCTGAGGAGAGTTTTTGCGTTTAGTCTATTCTGAGTGCCTCATGCCAGTCAATATATATGTAGTCCTCGTAATTGTTCGCCCGCGCCTTACCGAAGCCGCCGAGAATTACATTCTTCAAAAGCTCCGGATTGTCATTCCCTCTGATGACCCACATACTTACAGGTCTGTAAAAATAAAGTACGACCGTGGTTTTCAAGTATTCGTCGGGCATCGCCGCAATGACCTCGTTTATATATTCCTCGTAGACCTCCTCCACAAGAGAGAGGTCTTTTTCTCTTATAGCTCTCAGCAGAATCAGTTTTCCCGTGCCTTTTCTTAAATCGTTTTCTATGTTTATCTGCGCTAAGGTGAAAATCTTTTCCATGTTCAGATTTGTGACCTCGACGGTCACGTCTGCGGATATAAAATCTTCGCGTTTGGTATTAATTATTTTGTAGTGCAGGCGGCTTTTTTCGTTCTCGAACCATATCCTTCCGTAGGGTATACCGTCGGATTTGAAGCTGTGAGCTTCTGCTACGATAGCTGTCAGCTGTGACATATCCGTACCGCGTCCTGCTGATAGAGAGCCGCCTGAAAGCTCTGCCGCTCTGTCAAAATCATATTCATTAATAGCGGCGAAATACATTTTTGTTACATTTGAAAGCGTTCCCCTGCCATAGAATCTGTCAAGCGTATTCATCATAAAAGGAATCCTGAAGATTATTCCTAAAATCATAATAATAACAGCGGAAGGAATTATTATCCTTAATGCCCAAACAAGTCTCATTATTTTCTTTGCGCGTTCTGAACGCACAGGTTTTCGGGCTTTTCGGGGGGGCTTTTTTGTTGTACCGTAGTATTTTTGCCATTCTGAGCGGTATTCGCCCGGATTCGTGCGGGAGTTTTGCGGAACATAGTCCTTGTATTCGTCGGTGTAAGTTTTAGATTGATTCGCTCTTTCCTCCTGCCATAAGGAATAATCATATTCTTCGCGTAACGTATTGTTTCCGAGGACACTGTACGCCTGATTTATCTGCTGCATTTTTTCATGAGCATAATCGGCACAACCCTCGGAAACATCGGGGTGATATTTTTTCGCCATACGTTTGTAGGCGTTTTTTATATCGCTGTCTGTTGCGTCTCGTGGAATACCTAAAAATTCGTAATAGTTCATGCTGTTTCTTTCGTTTCGATTTTTTGTTTTCACCCCATTATAACACAAAAAAGGCGATATTTCAAGCCTTTTTTGTGTTTTGTAAATTATGAGTATTTTAAAAAGTATTCGTTAGTCTTTTATTATGGACTTTCGTTTAGTGTGTTAGTTTTTTCGACTAACTCTGAAATTCTGTTTGAAACCCGTTCGACATCTACCATACAGGTATTTATGTTTTTTCCGTCAACGAGCATATCGTTTATACCGCTTTTCATTTTTTCTACTGACGAATTAAGCTCATCGACCGTAGTTTTTATCGTTATAATGATAGACGCGACACTTTCCATAGATTCATTAATTTGTTTATTACAGGAGTCCGCCTCTTTTACCGATGCCTGCGAGTTACCTGCGAGGCTTCTCACTTCCTCGGCGACGACCGCAAAGCCTTTACCCATTTCGCCCGCCCGCGCCGCTTCTACGCTTGCATTTATTGACAAAATGTTTATCTGCCGTGCTATATTATTTACGCTTGAGGTCATGACATTATAGCTTTTTACATTTTCGTTTATTTTCTCCATAGCCTGATTAATGTCTACCGAAAGTTTTTCAAGTCTGCTAAGTTTAGAGGTCGTTTCAGACATATCGTCGGAGCAGATGCGTCCTGTCAGGTCGATTGCTTCCGCTTCTTTTTTAACATTGGAGACATCATCGTTAAGGTCGTTGGCGACGATTCTGAGTTCGTCTGCCACACTCGTGAACTCGTGGAGAAGCTCATTAATCTTAGCTGAATGTTTTTTAGCTATGTATGCCGTGTATTCAAGACAACTTTCAGGAATACTAAGCCCCTTAAATATAGCTTTAGCCAAATCCTCGCAGCTGTCAAATCCGCAGGCATGACAGTTAAATTCGCGTTCGGCTTTTGTGGTTTTCCCCATACTTATAAAAATATCGTTTATCTGCCGATTTGAAGGAACAGCCATATCATACGGTATGGTCTTATATCCGCGGCAAAAGTCGTTAAGCTTCAGTGTACGGCTGAATTTCATAAACAAGTTATCTTTACCCGCGATTGTTCTGCGGCGTTTTCTTTTTAAAACATGGTTTTCAACACCGTACATAATATAATCCATTTTAAAAATGCTGTAGTGTTTACCGATGCCGGGTCCGCTGTTGCACCCGTGACCACAGGATAAAACGTCGAAAACTGCGGGTAAAAACTGCTCGTTTTCTTTTGCGTAATTATCTAAAGTGCGATATATACCCGGAGGTCCTTCTGCGTTTATTACATTGAGTTTTGGGATATGGAGTTTCAGGTTGTCTTTTAAACCGCCCGGACGCGGATAAAAAGAACCCGCCATACCCTGAAATACATCGAACTCGAATTTACTGTGTCCGCTCCTTTGTATATTAATTTTATTTTTATCTAAGTATTCGCCGAGCTTTTTAAAGGTGACGTTATAGTCCGCGAGTCCGGTTTGGTCATATTCGTCTTTTTTGGCTATACAGGGGGAAAGTACGGCGATTTTCATGTTACCGTGCTTTTTTTTAACGTAAATAGCAGTACACATCATAGGGCTGTGTACGGGAGACATATACGGTATAAGCTGATGCGCGTACCTCTGCACATAGTTTACAATCGCGGCGCAGGGCTGTGATATTACTTTTTTGCCCGGATTTCTTCTTAAATATACTAAATGCGCCCATGTGCATATATCCGCACCGAAGCTGACGTCATAAATATGCTTTACGCCCCTTTCCCTCAGCCATTGTAACACATGTCTCCAATATCCGTCATAAGCGATTTTAATTGCAGGTGCGACGATAACTGCCGTACTGCTGTTTATATTACGCATAAATGCCTCGGTATCGTCGGTAAAATCACGCGCATCATGACTACAGGCTTTTATACACTCGCCGCATTTTATACACATTTTATGGTTGACGTCTATGCCGATTGAGCCATCTTCCCTTACTTTGTTTATATTGGCGTCCCCGGCAGGACAGGCTCTGATGCAGGAATTACAGCCTACACATTTTTCGTCAAGGTATGTAATCAAGAGTGAAACACCTCCTCTTAGAGTTTAATTCTCTCTTCGGATATTATATCACAATGATTACTATTTGTCAAGGATAAATTGTGCGAAATTACCAAATTTTATTGTAATATATGCAGATATTTTGTAATTAATTGTAAATTTATTTTGATAGTTTCGTGAAAATTGATTACTTAAGTATTTATTCAGTTTTCGTTGTAAATTGTTGATTAAAAGATGCGGGACGACGGGGGCGGGGTGGATTTGTGGGACGCCGTGGGCGGGGTCCCCTACGATGCGAATTTGCGGGACGATGGCTCGTTCTGTAGGGCGTGTATGTCTTGCGCGATGCGCCATCACGCCGCAATTAGCAGATGTTTCGTGTTTTTTCGGCGCGATGAGGACATCGCGCCCTACAAAAACGGGGTTGACTTTTGAAGGCGGGCGTGATAGAATGGGATTAGAAATTCAATCATCACCCGATAAAACAATAACCCTGCGGGTTTTTGAATACGCTTATCGTGTCGCTATGCAACACGGAAAAGAACAGGGAAAGGATTATCTTAAATTAGATTTCCCGAAAACGGTTGTATTTTATTTGCGAAGTGATAAGAAAACGCCCCGCGAGCTGTCTATAGAACTTAATCTGCCCGACGGCAGTACAGCGGCGTATACAGTTCCGACAAAGCGGCTCGAAGAGTATAAACCTGAGGACTTAATCAAGAAATCGATGCTCATATTCGCGCCGTTTTATTCGATGCTTTGGGAGAAAAAGCTTGAGCAGAATCCCGCCGCGCTTAAAGAATTAAAAGCCGCAGTGCTTTTTATCACGGA
>Ga0099364_10000182_pt1 | contig 106447 bp, 112 predicted proteins | sample TergutTh196P3_FD_73070 | JGI IMG/M metagenome (GOLD analysis project Ga0099364, IMG submission 73070) | Microcerotermes parvus P3 segment gut microbial communities from Pointe-Noire, Republic of the Congo - Th196 P3 | ecosystem: Host-associated > Arthropoda: Insects > Digestive system > Gut ...
GCCACGCGAGTGCGAGGTAGCGTTCGAGGCGGCTGATGTTGAAGTCGTGGTTGAGCGACTGCATTATGAAAACATAATCGAAATTTGCGGCGATTGCTTGCTCGCCGCGCCCGGGCGTAGGGTCACGGCGGGAAAAGAAAGTTTTGCGCGGCAGGGTTGCGATAATTCTGCTGTCACCTGCGGGGTTGTAATCAATCTCAACAAAATCGCCGACGGTCGGGAATTGAGTGTCGCTGTTGTTGAGATACTTGCTGCTTTTGAGTTTTGCAGAAGCCGCGCCAACGTCGGTTACAAGCTCGTATCGTTCGCGGTGAACGGCGGTAATTCTTGCGATTGATGCAGTCTGTGTTGCTTCAGGAATGAGAAGTGTGTTCGGCGTAAAGCCGAAATCTGTTAGTTTAAGCATTTTTTCTCCTTAAAAATTCACATAAAAATAACACACCCTTCGGTGTGCCGCATTTGCAGATACACGAAAAGCTAATGGTATTCAATTAGGTTGAAACCACCCGTAAAATATTTAAGTTCATAAAACACACTCCTCTCGTGGGTTATTTTTATCATTGTAGCATAAATTTTTGCTGTTGTCAAGTTAAATTTTTTCGGCGCAATAAACCCCCAACGCCTCCCTCAAAAACTCCGCGCAACCCTCAGCAACTTTCTCGTAATGCGCCTTGAAGTCTTTTTGAAAATATTCTTAGGCACGTGAATTTTTTAAGATTCACGTGCCCTTACCTTTATATATAATGCAGTTATATTTTCTTTAAGCAGGTGCTAAAACTCAAAATGTCTTCCATCATACCAAACGAAAACTCCTTTGTTACCCTCGGCTTCATACGGTGGCGGGTTAGCGACAGTCTTTGCGATAAACGCCGCTGATTCTTCGGGTGACAAATCGGCTTTCGGCGGAGCGGGTCGAGTTTGAACCCAACCGGGGTGAATGGCAAGCACACGAAGCCCGAACTTCGGAGCCAACCGCCGTTGCAAAACCACGCAAGCGTAGTTGAGCGCCGCTTTCGCCATGCCGTAATCAATCCCGCTGTCGCGCCAACACTTGCCCATACTGCCTTGCTCGGAGGTTATGGCGGCAAGAACTGCGCCTTCGCTAAAGTGTGGCAGCAAAACCTGCGCCAAACGTATAAATCCGACGGCGTTCACGTCGTAGGCATTCAGCATATTTTCCGTGTCAAGTCCCTCGTCAACGGGCTTGTTGCCATCGCCGTTCGTGGCGGTTGCGTTGTTGATAAGTACGTCAAGTTTCCCATGTTCGGAGATAATTTCCGCCGCTTTTTTAATCAAGTTCAAGTCGGTTAAGTCGAGCGGAACAGGAAAGAAACTCCCTGCATGGTCGCGGCTGAGTGCCGCAATATGCTCCTGTTCGATGTCGCGGCAACTCCCGAAAACCTTGAAGCCGTTCTCAAGATACCTCTTTGCAAGAGCCGTGCCAAGCCCCATTTCACGGGACAGTCCTGTAATCAATACTGTTTTCATTTTGTTTCCTCCTTAGTTGTTCTTAGCCTAAACCTAATATTATTCCCCTTCAAGGTAATTCACTTCATCGCTCAATTTGAACACTTTTCTAATTTCATTTTTGCCGTGTTTCCAAGTCATCATTTTCCCCGAATCGGGATAAACCGCCGCTTCGGGTGCGGTTAAATCCACAGTGTCAACATCAAGATACACGAGCGGTGCATTTGAAGTGTTAATCAACATATGCGCACCTGCTTCGTTCGCAGGCATGACAATTACATCTCCCTCACAAACAGCTTTTTCACCATCGGGCGTTTTTAGCATACCACTGCCGCTTATGATATAAAAAACTTCTTCGCTACCCAAGTGATAATGATACGGATAGTTCGCTTTCCCCGGTTGCAAGGTGTAAAAGCAGACAGAGAGCTTGCCCACGCCTGCGGTGAAAGGGTTGCTTACCGCACTTTTTTGATACTCAAAAGAGCGTTTGTGTTCTTTTCCGGGTTCAAAAAACTCGTTAAGATTTGCGGTTGTGAACTCTGCAGTTTTTACGTTTGAAATGGTTATTTTTTGCATTACTGCACCTACTTTCTATCATTAATCAACGCCGCAAAACTGCGGTCGTATTGCCGTTCCGCTTCTTTCGAGAAAAAGCAAGCGGGGAACTCGCCCGAACGTGTATGATACGCCAAACATTCGCAACATTTGCCGCGCCGTGAACATGAATATGTACACGGGCATTTCATTGATGCGTTTTCTTTACAAGTTGACATAGTTAATATCCTCCCTGTTTCTTTTTCGATTAATTCCAATATCATAAAATTAATTTAGCCAATTCTTCGGGATTGTCTTTATTGACCTCGTGGGCGGCATTTTCGATAATTTTCAGCTTTGCTGTTAATATGCGTTCCGACAATTCCTTTGCCGCCTTAAAATTCGCCTTGTCCTTTGCTCCGCATATAATCAGCGTGTCGCATATAATCTTTGTTAGTTCCGTACTGAAATCCAATTCAATCATAGATTTTGTTAGTCTTAAAATGTCGGATTTGCTGAACCCCATACTTTTAAATGCAGACTTCGGCAGAATAATAAAAATTAAATTTTGAAATTTGAATAACCCTTTCGGTATTTTATACTGCGCTCCGATGAGTATTAATGACTTAACTTTTTCGGGATTATTAAGTGTGTAATTCAATGCTAACATACCGCCTAACGAAAGCCCACACAAGCATAAAGGTTCGGAAAGATTATCGCAATACGCCGAAAATGCTTTGTATAAATTCTGATAAGTGACATCTTTATCGTATATTAAATCAGATAAATTCGGGCAATTATACCGGACGGGGGTTTTTAGAAAAGATATTGTTTTATCCCAACTTAAAGCGGTTTGACCAAGCCCGTGAATAAATACATATGTTGATGACATATAAGCTTATATCCTCCTCTTACCCCGCTGTTAATGGCTTATTGCGAATGATTGTCTGCGCCTTCGTGCTGTCGCTTTTTGACATATTGCGAACGAGGGCTTTCAACTGCCTTGATGTGCGTATCATAAAAGCACCTCCAAGTATTGTCTGATGATTTTTTCCACCGAAAAAAGTTCTGCGTAGCGCATTAACAACGGGATATTTTTGTTTTTACGCTTGACATAACCCTTGACGGCGGATTGCAGGTCTTGAATTTCAATATTTCGCCGACTGCGAACCAAATCACAAATAGTTCGCTCCGCATTGTACACTCTCAAAGCGTTTCATTGGGAATACCCCTTTTTTCTTTTACTTTTATTATATTTCAAATGGTTGGTCTTGTCAATCAAAAAAACAGCCCGCCCTAAGGCGCGCTAAATTGAGATAAAACAAAAGAAGTAAGAGTAAAAATGAAAAAATACTAAGAACTTGGCATAATATAATAGATTCTCTCCCGCGGATGGGCATAAGAGAGTTTGCCGCGTGCAATGCTTTCCATATATTCGTATATATGCTCTTCGGATTCAAGATAACGTTCAAGCTGCTCGTTTGCGGCACGCATATCCGAAAGCCTCGCGTTCACGACTTCGTATTCATTTTTTTTATTTTGAATTTCCACCTGGGTAGATATAAGCAAAAATACTGCGTATCCCGCGATTAACAGGAGTATGAAATACGGGACAAAAGATTCACGCTTTTTTACCGGCGCTCCGGATAGTTCCGATTGCTTTGACCGAGAACGCTCCTCGGATTTCACCTTTGACGACATTCCTTTTTTCACCTGTAATAGTTTCTTTATTAATGGAGTTTTGGAAAACTTTGTTATTCCGTGCTGTTTTTTTATTATACAACACTTTGACCTTGCTTTTCAAGTGTTTTGAGGAATTTATTACGCGTTTATGTGTAAAATTGTATACATTGACAATTTTCAGGGCGAAAAAGCGTAATAATGCACAAGTTTTTTTGCTTAAAATGATGATTAGTCCCCATATCGGGACTAAAATATATTTTAAGATAATCGCGAGAAAACGTTTTACGCATTTTACAATAAAATTTGAAGCAAGGGAAATTACCCGTCCGACAGTCAAAAAATAAACCGCCGCGCCGAAAACTAACCCTAAAATATAAAACCAGCGAAAACGTCCGTTTCCGAGCTCAATTGAATAAGCAAAGGTAACTACTGCTGCAAGGGACAGAAAAAGAAAGTCGGTTATTCCGACAATTAAATTGCTTTGTAGCTTAAAAAGCCTTATAATTCTGATTATTTCATAAAACGCGGCAAGAAAAAAGCCAAGCACGGTGAAAGAGGACAACAGGGAAAGGTTAGCGGAAATCGGTTCAAACATTTTTTACACCATCCCTTAAAAGAGTGTTGAGCCTACGGATAATAGTGCGAGCACAGCGTACCGAGGCTCTCGGCTATTTGAAAATTTTGGTTATAAAATTGTTAGGCATCCGCTCTGTGTTGTCTGAGTATGACGCGCTGTAAATCTTTCCGGTTATTTCCATGTCGCCCCGTAGCGGACTGCCCGGAGCTTCTACGTTGACCTTTAAAATTTGCAGTTCCTTGCCTTTTATTTTGAGTTCTCCAAGAGTGGTATATACAACCACCTCGGTATCGTTAAAGCTCCCGACTTCGGTAACTCCGCTCAAAATAAGCTTTGAGCGGTTTTCCAAAATAAAGTTATGGGTTTTTTGCATTTACTTTCCCCCTTTTTAACCGGTCGGACTGTTTTGTCTGGTTTTGATTTATTACAGAGGCGGCGCATGTCCTGTTTTTTAATACTATTCAGGGCAGGGGGGGATTATGCAGGTTATATTGCTTCGTACATCAAATTAGCATTGTCTTTTCCGACGGTTTCAGTGATTTTTATAACTTTTATCTTTAGTGGGGTTTTACCGAGGTTAATTTCAATTATATCGTTTATTTTGACCTCGTAAGAAGCGCGGGCGGGCTTGCCGTTGACGGTTACCTTACCCGCATCGCAGGCTTCATTGGCAATTGTACGCCGCTTTATTAGCCTTGATACTTTTAAATATTTGTCTAAACGCATGGTCTTTTCCTTTCTGTAATAAATAAAAAGGGCGGTTATATTATTAAATAAAACAAAAAGGGCGGATATTCTACCGCCCCGTAATATTCGCTTTATTTAACTTACAGCGTCTTTTAAAGCTTTTCCTGCCTTGAAAGCGGGAACTTTGCTCGCGGCAATCTTGATTTTTTCTTGAGTTTGGGGGTTTACGCCCTCTCTCGCTGCACGTGTGCGGACTTCAAAAGAGCCAAAACCTACAAGCTGAACCTTTTCGCCGTCTTTGAGCGCTTCTGTAACCGAATCAATAAAAGCCGTAATAGCAGCGTCGGCGTCTTTTTTGGTGATTTCAGCTTTTTCAGCGACCGCTGTGATTAAATCTGTCTTCGTCATGTTTTTACCTCCGGTATTTTGTTTTAATAATTTGGTAATGTTAATGCGTTTGGTCGGAAAGTTCGACTGACTGCTTAGAAATTTCCCACAATTCATTTAATTCCGACTGCGGTAAAAGGCTGAGTTCTTTGCCTTGGCTCTCCGCTAACGCTTCAACTGCCCTAAATCGCATTATAAACTTATTTATCGCTCTTGTCAAGGCTTTTTCACTATCTTTTTTTAAAAATCTCCCTAAATTACAACAAGTAAATAAAATATCGCCAAATTCTTCCTCTATTTCGTCCTCATTTTTATTAATATCAGCAAATTCGAGTCGAGAGCCTCGACCCGCAAGTCGAGAGCTTTGACCCGTAAGTCGAGAGTTTTGAACTGCAAGCGCTTTTTCAAGTTCCTCTACTTCTTCTTTCAACCGCTGTATAACTTCTTCGGCGCTTATGAAATCAAAGCCGGAATTAGCGGCGCGCTTACCGACTTTTTCACCTCGCATAAGGGCAGGGAGAAGTTTCGGGACATTTTCAAGGCTGTCGGAGGCTTTTTCTTCGCCTTTGGATTTGCTTTTCAGCCTGTCCCAATTTTTAAGCACTTCATCGGAATTATCAACCTGTGTATTTTTAAACACATGGGGGTGGCGATAGATTAATTTTTTGCAAATAACGTCGCAAACTCCGTCGAAATTGAAATGATGAACTTCTGCGGCAATTTGTGAATGGAAAACGATTTGCAACAGCAAATCGCCGAGTTCTTCCTTTAAAAGTTCAGCATCGCCTGAATCTATGGCTTCAGCGACCTCATAGGCTTCCTCAAGGACATTCATGCGTATAGAAACATGGTTTTGCTCCTTATCCCATGGACAGCCGTCCTTTGAGCGCAACAGATGCATTATTTCGATAAGGTCAGCGATATTGTAAGAATTTTTTTGTTTAAACATTTAAACCTCTGTAATTACAAAAATCTGTCAGGAGTCCGACTCGCTTAATTATAATGGAACAGCGTCTGTTTGTCAATAACTAAATTGCATAACAATTGGATAAACATTTGACATATTCCACAAAAATGCGGATGACATATTAAAAAAATTGAAAAATGACCGATATTAATTATTAGGATAATTACGCTTAAAGGAGGAATTAGGTTATGTCAATTGTAATTGATAATGCTAACACGCATAAATTTTCTAAAACTAATATAATTAAATTCCCCCCAAAAACGACAGCCGATAATTCGACAAATGTCTTTTTGAGGACAAACAGATTTGATATTTTTATAAATGATGAAAATTACGGAGAAGGGAAGATTTCCTCTAAGACAAAAGTGCTTATTGAAAAATTAAATAAAACAAATGAAAATTCACAAGAAGAAATTATAGAAGAAACTATACACGCTTATTTAAATATGCAAAAAATAATACTCTCGGCTATTGACCGCGAGTACGGACAGCAAGAACAATTCCACCGCTTGAGTGATGAAAGGCTGTATTTAGCAGACTTGTTAAACTCAACAGAAAGCGACATTATAACGCTTATAGAAAAGAAACACAGTTTCAGTAATTATTCCGAAAATGTATTAAGCCGAGCGTGGATTGAAATGGAGCTTGCAATTGTAAATCAACGTTACGATGCACTTTTAAATCCAACAGCAGATTGCGTATACGGTTTTTTTTCTCCCAAAATGTTTAATCACTATGCAAACCGTTTTGCTGAAACTACCGGCTTATCATCTTCTGCGCTTGACGCATTTTCAGACGATACATTTGGTAGAATATCTGCAAGGACGGCAGAAAACTTTATTGAGGAATCTAATAAAAATATTGATTTATTAAAGAAACGTTCGGGGGAGATAAACGGATTAATAAACAAATACCTAAAAGAGCAGAGCCAGCCGAGGAAAAGTGATAATACGAAAATGTTGAATTACAAAAAGCAGGTAAGAGCCTTGACAAACATGCTAGATGAGAGTTTTATAAAAATCAATGTTATTTAATCTATTAGTGCTTAAAAGAGAAAACAAAGATATAAGTAGAAAAAATGATTATGGAGCTTGAATTAACTGTAATACAAAAAACACATGCCGCCGTCCTGATGTGAGGCAACGGCATGTGTTTTTTGCTCTATCGCACGCTTTAATAAAAGCGATAAACTTGATTATATAATCAAGAGGCTTGACGGAAAAGTGTAGTCATGATAAGATAGAAAGAGTATAGATGAAAGGAATACCCATTGAGGCGCGTATAATGAATACTACTAATTATTAGGTGGGAAAACTAAAAGGGCAGTAGAAATATATCCTTGACAAAACCGCTTGAAATATGGTATAATGAGGAAAAGACAGGGGGTGTAAGTATGGCTTATGATACGAAAGCGTTACTTTCTTTGATAGCGAACGCTATAGCTAAATCAGAAACACTCAAAGAGGCGTATGCCGCGATAATGGAAGCCGCAAATGTAGAGGGTGTATCTATACTTTCTTATGAAGAAGCAAAAGAAAAAATTGAAGAATTGAGAAAATAAATTGTAACTCAATATTTTTATGCTGGCGCTCTCATCAGCTAGCCAGCATATTATTTTTGAATTACAAAGCCGGGGGGCAAGTTAAAATTTAACAAGCTTAAATAATAAAAAAGCAGGGGAAACCCTGCTTTTTTATATTGTTCGTTTATTAACCCTCTGAAAATGATTTTTTAAATCCTCAATTTTGTATTCTTCCATGATTTTTAAAATCTCCTTGCGGTTTTTTTCGTCAAGGCGTGTGAACAGTAACATCAATAAAACGCGCTTTTTATCAATATAATATTCATTTTCGTAAATATTTTCTGAAAAAACATAAGGGTCGTGATTTTTTGGCACACGGTTAATTTTAGAGTGTAGTAATAGTTCTTTCTCTAAATATTCCCGACTTTGGGAAGAAAGCTTGTTGTATTTTTCTAAGAATTCATATTGTTCTTCATTTAAATAATATTTTTTTAAATCTCGATTTTTATTACCCTCAAAATAAAAAGTAACTCTATTATTTTGGGGTTTACCTGTTTTCTGTTTCTTAGCTTTAATTATAATTACTAAAACCGTAAATACCACAATTCCTATTGCAATAAAATAAATTTGCTGAGTTTCTAATGAGTAAAAAGCATTTTGTAATCCCATGATTTCACCTAAATATTATCGTGAATATTCGCCCTCATTTCAAGCGAAACAGAATTTTTTGCTCTCGATATGCCGTCAAGTTCAAAATTATTTTTTGCTCCAATACCTAATAGCCAATCAAGGCTAATGCCATAAAATTCGGCAAGTCTTCCTAAGGTTTCAATATCCGGTTCTCTTGCTCCTGTTTCATATTGAGCAATGGAGGGTTGAGATATTCCGGTATCTCTTGCTACTTCCCTTTGGGTAAAGCCTGTGTTTTCACGGGCTTTTTTTAATCTTTGTGAAAAAACCTCTCTGTACATGAGTTCACCTCTCTATGATAACATTATGCAATATTTACAAAATAAAATATTGCAAATTGTTATATATTACGATTGCAATACGTTATATTATATGTTATAATAATAACAATGTCAAGGCAAAATCTTAAAGAAAGGAGGACGCACGGTCATGAAAGTAAATTTGGTAGGATTACAGGATTTTAATTTTAAGACGAGAGAGGGAGAAGTAATTGACGGCGTAAAGCTCCATTATTTAATCCCCGAAGAAAACACCTACGGTTTTCAAGCGGAAAAAATTTATATTGCGCGGAATGTTTTTAAAAGCTTCAAGGTGGATATCGAAGAACTAATCCATTGTATAGGCTGTGACATCGACATCGAATTTAACAACAAGCGCAAGGTTTGCGGCATTGATTTGTTAAAAGCCTCTTAAACGGGGCATATGGAAAGGACTATAAATAATGGAAGCAATTTATTTAGTTGTCGGATTTTTAGTATCATTTATAGCCGTAAAAAGGGCTTTGATGAAATCTGGCGCGGGAAACTGCAAAATGTGCAAGTCGTGCGATTATTTTTTGGACTGTAAAAAACGCAAGGAAGAAAGCGACAGCCAAATTCTTGAAACTGTAGAGGTTTTGAAACAAAATGTCTGAATCTGATTATTCCGTATTTACGGACAGGGAGCTTATGGAAGCTCTTGTTTACCGGATTGATATAATTGTGGCGGTGTTATTAATTGCATTGGCGGTATCCGTTGCGGTTTTTTTCTGCTACATTATATATCGAACTATTATGAGATTTTTTTAAGAAAGGAGTGTTTTGAATGGATTTTACATGGAATGCTACAGTATTAGGACCGATTACTGCCGGCATAAGCGACGCTTTAGCGGCTGTAGTTCCTATCGGTATCGGCATTATGGGGACGTTAATTGGGATTAGCGTTGTAAAGCGCGTAATCTATACGTTTTTGTAAAGCGCGTCTGATTTCGGGCGGTTGGGTTTGGTAGTTGAAAGCTAAATCTTGCCGCCCGAATTTATTACTAAAAGAGGAGAACGCTATGTTTCAACAACTTCTTATTCTTGCCGGAGCGGTTATATTTTGGATAGGTAAGGGCTTTTTTTTGAGCTTGCCCGAATGTTTTTACTGGTGGTTTTGCGATTTAAAAAATTTTAGTAAAGGAAAATTCCGACCCTACGGTTTATATATGTTTTGCGGAAAGCAGGGAGCGGGTAAGACCATGGGTCTTGTATATACCCTCGAACGATACCGAAAAAGATATCCTAAAGCAAAAATTTACAGCAATATGAAATACCAATATGAAACTTTGCCTTTGAAAAGCCTTAATGATTTGCTTGATAAATCTCTTTATAATGGTGAAAACGGTACTATTTTTGTTATAGATGAAATTCAGAATGAGTTTTCCTGTGCCACTTCAAGGGATTTCCCTGAAACACTTTTACAGCTTATAACCATGCAGAGAAAGCAGAAAATAGTTATTTTGGCTACTTCGCAGGTTTTTACAAGGGTAGCTAAGCCCTTACGCGAGCAGTGTTTTTACGTTATAGATTGTTTTACCTTTTTGGGAAGATATACCCGCTTAAAATGGTTTTTCGCTGAAGATTACAACCAATACATAGAAAATCCGTCTCCTAAGAAGAAATTGAAAATGCGTAAAAAGCGTAAAGACTGCTTTGTTCAGGACGACAGATTACGTGAATTATACGATAGTTACGCCTTAGTAGAGCGAATGTCAAGGCATGGTTTTGTACCAAAGCTTGTCGAACCCTCCGCCAATGTCAGCATTTACACTAACGTCAAGAAAAAAAATATAAAGTAAACTCGTAACCGATTCCGCCGCCCCATGAGCGGAGCGGGGGGCGGCGGAACGGCGCGTTTACTTTATTATTGAAAGGGAAGACCATGAACAATAAAAAATTTTTAAGACGATTTTTTAGCTTAATTTTATCGGTTTTTATAGCTATTCAGTTCTTTTTTTCTTTTATATTCAATTCTTTTGCTGTGCCTGCTCCTGCTTTACAACCTGTTTTTGAATGGGTTACAACACATGGCGCACAACAAGCGTTTACTTTCTGGGACAAAATCGCCGCTCCTACATCTGAGCAGCTCGGTACTTATGCCGGAATGGGTTTAGAACTTCTTAGACAGGTTTTTGGTATGCTTGATGATTCTTATGAAAATCTTGTTAATGAAGATTATGATATGGGTTTTATAAGGTGGACTCCTTATGATGGTTGGGGTTTTTCAGGCGGATTTAGTTTAAATCCTGATTATGAGTTTTCTGACCCTAACGAAAAATACGCCGCTGAAGCTATTGTAGATTTTTTTAAAGGTCTTGAGGGTCGTTTTTTTAATAATGGCGAGCCTTTATTTTTTGTTGATGTGGCAAATCAGACTGTTAAATTAACTTATGATGAATACGTAGAGTTAAGTGAATTGGCGGCTGAACTTGCTATAAAGCTTAAATATGCACCCTATGGTGAAAACAATTGGGTAACAATAATGGGACGCACAGATGATTCCGGAGATTTTATTATCCGCCATACCCGCGGCTGGATAGAAATCGACGGTGTAGGTTACATGACAATTACCGACAAACGAATAAATAGCGATTTTATTTACGAAAACGCTACTACCATTACAGGTAGTAACGATAAAAACACTACCCGCCTTGTACCTTTTTTTCGTCATGACGGAGAAATATATGTATCTTCTCGAATGTCATTTGAGAATTTAAGCAATCATGTAAACTCAGGCAGTATGCAATCTGTTGTCGGCGGACCTCTTCTGAAGTTTTATGTAGGTAATGAAATTCGTTTAAATTTAAATTATTTAACTCAGAATAACGGATTTGTTTTTGTCCATTGGTTGACATTTTTATCTCCTCCAGAAGTTCAAATCTTTGGTAGCCTTCAATACCACAGACCCGAGAATAAAAACACATTTTTCTATCTTAATGCCCCTGATTCTACTTTAAATTATCATAACGGCGGACTATTTTCAGACAGATATTTTTATGTAAGTAATGAGGCGTATCAATCCGGCTTTGGTAAAAATAATGTTAGCAGATTACTTTTGTACATTCCCAACACCTACATGAAATTAAGCACAGGCGAGCTTGTCAATTGGTATGACGTAACCGACAGCCCCGACATTGATTTAATCATAGCCGATACTAAAGCGGACGGAACTACAATAGACGATGTGCTTGCAAGCCCTATTATTGGAACAACTGTTGAAATCGGATTTGAAACTATTCCCCGGTCGCCAATTATTGATATTATAGAGGAAGCCATACAAGCCGAAATTATAAGTCCTAATCCTTACATTGAAATTTCACCTGGCGGCATAACGAGAGTTGATAATATGGATGTTTGGGAATTTCTTGAAGAAACAGAAGTTTCTGACTTAGAATGGATAAGACCAATTATTACTCCAAACCCAAATCCCGACCCAAACCCAAATCCCGACCCAAACCCAAATCCCGACCCAACCCCAAATCCCGACCCAACCCCAAATCCTCGACCGCCGTCTTATGATGAAGATTTCGACATTGAACTCCCATTAATAATCGACCGTTTTCCTTTTTCTTTACCGTGGGATTTAATGGCGATTGTAGGTATATTAAGGGTAGAGCCTAAAGAGCCGATATTTGAGTATAGATTAAGATTTGAAAATGAAATATTTGGCGTTTATATAGACAGAATTATTGTTATTGACCCTACAATATTCAGGGTCGGCGGATATGATATTGTTAGAGAATTTATTAATTATGCTTGTATAATAGGGTTTTTGATTGTCCTTATAAAAGCTACCGCAAAAATCGGCATGTTGGGAGAGTTGTTTTAATGAGTACATTATTATCTATTTTAGGCTTTGTTGGGGATTTATTATTAGAATTTGCCAAAGGCATATTAATTCTTTTTCCGCTTTCTCCTTTTCGTGACATTGAAAACTATTTAAATGACGGAGTGAAAGAGTTTTTTGCCTATGCTAATTATTATATACCTTTTGAGGATATTTTAGCAATTGGCGGCGTTTGGTTGTTGGCTGTAGGTACTTACGTTGGCTATGGCGTAATTTTAAAATTAGTGAAGAGCGGTATAAGCTTACCTAAGATTTGAAATGACCAAAACAAATTATCGCCGTAGGCTCGATGCAAGAGGTCGTCTGACAATCCCAACACGATTCCGTTTAGAATTCGATTTTAAGTCCGGAGATGACTTTGAATTTTTTTATGAGAACGATTTAATAATCATAAGGAAGAAATGTAATTCAAAACTCACTCCCGCGGAGCTGAACCCGGAAAGAAAATGAATCACAAGGAGAAAGACAATGGCAAGGAAAGAAATAGCAAAAAGCATAAGAATGACAGAAGAGGTTTTTAAATACGTTGAGGGTTTTCATGGTAATGGTTTCAACGAAAAATTTGAGAACCTTGTCTTATTTTGCCTAAAGGAAGAAAAATCTATTTTGGCACGAATCAAAGAGCAGAAGAAAACCGAGGAATCCAATCAAAATAGATTAAAGCTATACCAAAAGGTTTTGACCGACCTCGGCGACATAAGTCTCTCAGTCAGCTATTTGTTAGACGTTAGCAAATCCGCCGAGGTCGTCGCCAAAGGCGTACAGCTTAAAATGAGAAAAGAAGAAGAAATCGAATCCGCTAAAGAGCAACCCCGGGGCAGGGGTCGCAACCCCTGATTGGCAAACGAAAACGCGGGAAAAAGAGAAAAAAGAAGAAGTAGCAGGGTCTTTTCACTGAAAAAAGTTGCAATGTGTGTTGTTTTCGTTCACGCTTACACAAACCTATGAACAGCAGAAAGCTTTTAAACGCCGTTGATAAAGCTTGAAAAGTCCTCAACTCCCCTTTTTATCCAGCCGTAACTCAAAGCGCCCGTACCTTACTAAATAAAGTTTATGTATCTAACAAAAAGCGCTGAAAGCGCTTGGCGCCCCCCGTAGCTAACAGGGGGGCAGAACGTACAGCCCGAAACCTGTAATCCCGCACTAACATTGATGTAGGAGTAGATTGTGAAGAAAAATGGAACACTCGGCTTTCAAGGTGAAGATTCAGCAGAAAATTTAATACTTTATGATTGGCTTTCGGTTACATCTCATAAGGACAGCTCCGAGGATATAGCTGAAATGCTTGGACTAAACGTTATGCAGTTTGAGGAAATGAGCGGTTTTCACGGTTACAAAAGCCGCTTGTTTTATGACGGCATAAATATACACTTTGACGGCAGGGAGGGAATGGGCGTAAACCTCGAAATGTCGGGTCAGGGTTGCCGGGTCTTTGAAACGTTCGGACACGGCGACTGGCAAGGTTTATTTAAACTGTTTGTATCGGACAGAAAAGCCTATAATATAACTCGCCTTGATGTAGCCTATGACGACCACACGGGAATATTAAACGTAGCAAAAATAGCGAGAAGTACCCGCAAGGGTTGGTATTCCGCCCGCGCCAAATCGTGGAATGTTGACTATTCCAACAAAGGCACAAGCATTTACATAGGCTCTAAAAAGTCTGAAATTCTAATAAGAATTTATGATAAAGCCGCCGAAAGAGGTTTTAACGATAAACATTGGGTCAGGTGTGAGTTACAGTTACGCCGCGAACGCGCTTTAAATTTCATATTACAAGAAAAGCCAATAGGGGAAGTTTTTGGGGGCGTGCTTAATAATTATTTGCGCTATGTAAAGCCAACAGGCAACGACAGCAACGTCAGACGGTGGGACACTGAAAAATTTTGGCTTGACTTTGTAAAAACAGTAGAGAAAATCTCACTTTACACGCCCAAAGACATAGAATACAACCTCAGCAGAGTTGAAAAATACATATTCAAACAGGCGGGAAACAGTATTGATACCTACATTCGGTGTATGGGGTTTGATTATTTTTTAACAAGCCTTAAAAGGCGCGGCACATATTTAAAACAGCACCAACAGGCGCTTATTAAGCAGTACGAGAATATGACAGGGGAAACCATAGGAGAAGATGAACACGAAGAACCGCAAGTCCTTGCCGAAAGCAATCCGTCAAAACCACGAACAGAATTATGACGATAACCGCCGGGAGAGTTCAGAACCGACTTCTTGCGTATTGTGCTGTTGCGCTTCCTGCACCGGCTTTAATTGCCCGTGGACAAAGAGCCAGGTATATATTCCTGACTGGCTTTCATTCTCAAATCCGAAAAGGTGCGGAATATGCCGCAAGAATTACGATTTTAAGCGGATTTATGACTGTGATTACTACACCTATTACAAACGCAGACGGTTTTATGTGCTTAAAAGAATCACCCGCCGTAAAAAGAAACTCGACGTAATAGGTGATAAACTTGATTATATAATCAAGAGGCTTGACGGAAAAGTGTAGTCATGATAAGATAGAAAGAGTATAGATGAAAGGAATACCCATTGAGGCGCGTATAATGAATATTATACGCGGTTAGGGGGAGCGGAAAAGGAATTATGAAAATAGAAAAACAAAATTATAAAGCAGACTCGCCGTTGTATCTGCTTGAATTCTTAAATTATGCCGCTACTGTTAAAGGGCGTTCGGAAAACACAATCAAAAGCTACTACGCAGACTTGAAACAGTATTTTCGCTTTATGAAACAAAAACACGCTCTTGTTTCAGCGGGAGTTGATTTTAACCAAATAAAAATCGCCGATTTGCCTGAGGATATAATTAAAAACTCGGGGCTTCATGACGCGTTGGAATTCTTACATTTCATAAGCTCCGAACGCGGCAACAACGCCAAGAGCCGCGCACGGCGCGCTGTGGCGTTAAGGCAGTTTTATAAGTATTTGACTTATAACAAGAGCTGGTTTTCAGTAAGCCCGCTTGACCGCCTCGAAATGCCGTCGCTTAAAAAGCCGCTCCCGAAACACCTTACATTTGAGCAAGCAAGACTTTTACTTTTAACTTCGCCGGAAATTAACAATATCACAACTATTCGGAATTACTGTATTTTAACGCTTTTTCTCAATTGCGGAATGAGACTTAGTGAGTTGGTTGGTTTAAATATTAACGATTACAGGCGGGAGCGGGATTTTGAAAACTTTGACAATGATGAATTTGTTCATACCTTGCGCGTTACCGGAAAAGGCAGTAAGGAACGTGTAATTTATCTTAATAAAGCCTGTGTAAAAGCGCTTGAAACATATCTCAGCAAGCGCTCTGAATTTTTAAACGCCAACAAAAGTCTTTCGAGCGAAAAGGCGCTGTTTTTGAGCAGAAACAATAAGCGTATTTCAAATCGGCGGGTTGGAGAGATTGTGGAGGAAGCACTGAAACGCTCAGGTTTGGACGGAATGGGATTTTCGCCCCACAAGCTCAGGCATACTGCTGCTACGCTGATGTTTCAGAGCGGTGTTGACGTGCGGGTGCTTAAAGAGGTATTGGGGCATGAAAACCTCGGCACTACGCAGATTTACACCCATGTGGCTAATAAACAGGTTAAAGAAGCTATGGAGAAGAATCCGTTGGGAGATGTTGAAAGTCCCGCCCCTCATGCCAAGAGCCTTGACAAACACGATAGAAAGAAAATCTAAGGACTTTTTTATAAGTATCCCGGAACAAGACTTATTTCTCGTACGTCATACATTGGTAATACCCTTATTTCCCAATATTATCTGAGATAATGCGCCGCCTTAGAACAGAAAACGGTTTCAATTTTAAATCGGTTTCTATAAAAACCCTTTCGGTTGCTTTGTTGGCGATTTCAATGTTCTCGCCGTTTTCATTTTTCATGGATTTTATAAAAAGCTTTTTCGGCGTTTTCCGAGGCTCTATTACTTCAATTTGGTCGTTGATTTTAAAATAATTACGTTGCGTAACGTCGGCTATGCCGGCATTATAATCATTCACCACGCCTATAAAGTCATACGCCCGAATATAGCCGCTGTCCTCATAAAACTGCTTCGCCTCTTCCCTGCTAAGGTAAAACCCCGTGCAGTATTCCCTGTGGCTGACGGTATAAACTTCATTTACTGCCCATTCGGGAACGGTAATATCTTGCTCTAAAGCATCAAGGGCGGCGCGGTAAGCATTGGTGATAACAGCTGTATAATACGCCGATTTCGCCCTGCCCTCTATTTTGAAAGAAGAAACCCCTGCGTCCCTTAACTTATCTAAATGCTCAATCATACATAAATCCTTGGCGTTCAATATAAAAGAGCCTCTGTCGGTATCCTCAATTTTTAAAAACTGTCCCTCCCGCTTTTCCTCCATGAGATAATACCCCCACCTGCAAGGCTGGGCACATTCTCCCCTGTTGGCGTCGCGATTAACAAGATAGCTCGAAAGCAGACATCTGCCCGAAAACGAAACGCACATTGCGCCGTGGACGAAAGCTTCAAGCTCTAATTCAGGCGGCGTTTTTTCCCTTATTTTTAAAATTTCGGATATAGGCGTTTCCCGCGCCAAAATCACCCTGCTTGCCCCAAGGTTATAAAAAGCGTTGGCGGCGGCGTAATTCATGACCCCCGCCTGGGTTGAAATGTGAAGAGCCAAAGACGGCGCGTATTTTTTCGCCATTTCAAGCAGCCCTAAATCGGCAACTATAACCGCGTCGATTCCCGTCTTTTGGGCTTCCGCTATAAATTCGGGGAAAAACTCGGTTTCTTCATTAGTCGGGATTATATTGCAGGCGAGATAAACCTTTACATCATGAGCGTGCGCGAAGCTTACGGCTTCGCGCAGTTCATTTATATTGAAATTTTCGGGCGCGGCTCGCATTGAAAAAAGCTTTGAACCGATATAAACCGCATTCGCGCCGTAAAGTACAGCCATTTTCAGGCTTTCAAGGTTTCCGGCAGGGGAAAGAAGTTCGGGCATAAAATTTATTCCTTTTTGTCAATATTTGGTTTGCTTTTGCAAACTACTATTATAAAAACATAAAATAATAGAGCAATTTGCTGAAAGTTATTTTCATCTGAAATCTCAATTAAATGTTCATTAAAAACCCAACCAATCTCCATTTCCTGTCAGTCGTAAATTCTACCTCCCCGCCGCCATCTGCTCTGCCACCATAGCTAAATTCGCTTCATGCTCAACCAAAGTTGTGGCGTAGAAAACTTCCTTAGTATCTATATTGGCGCAAAAGTAGAAATAATCCGACCGCGGGGCTGATAAAACGGCATTAATCGCGGCAAGTCCGGGATTGCCTATAGCTCCCGGCGGCAAGCCCGGGCTTATATAGGTATCATAAGCCTCCGCGACCGGCTGATAACGGCTTGCATTCCTTTGCGTAATATGAGGTTTTATAAAATTATCTGCATAATAACCCGTGGGGTCGGACTGCATATAAGGGAAAACCGAGCTGTTATTAAGCCTGTTTAAGAAAACCGATGCCACTAACAGCATATCCTCTTCAAAAGCCGCCTCCGCCTGAACCATAGACGCTATAGTTATAAGTTCGTCAAGGGTAAGCCCCATTTCGTTCATGGTTTTATACATCTCAGGGGTAATCATATCGTTGAAATGGTTGTAAATCTTATGCGCCGCCACCCTCGCGTATTCTATATGAGCTTCTCTTTCGCGTTCGCTCATGTTTTCGGGCTCTTTGCCGTCAATAAGCGCGTCCGATTTGAAAAATTTGTAGGTGTCGGGGAAAAGATAACCCTCAAGCTGATGAAATTTCATCACATTGTCTATTACGCGCCTTTCAAAGCGGAAAACATTTTGCTTATTAGTATAGAATTGTTCAAAATCTTCGGCAAAGCAAACAAAATTTTCTTCAAGCAAACGCCCGATTTCCTCCGCTGTCATGCCCTCGCGAATTGTAATTTCGGCAGTAAGCATTGTATTGTCGCCGGATTGCAGCGTATTTATAAGAGTGCCGTAAGTCATTGAGGATTCCAGCATAAAAAGCCCGTCTAAAAAGCCGCCGTCAGTACCCGATAAGTTAGAATAAAAGGTGAAAAAGCCGGGCATGGTTATTATACCCTTACTTTGAAGAATCTCTGCGACTTCCTCGGTTGTGGCGTTTTCGGGGATTTCAACCTCAACCTGAAACTCATTTGTGGTTATTCCCGTAAAATCCAAAGCCACCCTAACTATAAAATATGAGATAAACACCGACGCTGAAATAATAAAAAGCACTAATAAAATTCCCCCGAAAACATGCGTGAAAGTTTTTCGGCTCTGCATTGCCTTTAATGCTCTGATGCGCTGTTCGCGAATCAGGTTCTTTTTACGCTTTTTCTCGGACTTTTTTAAAGTCATATTTTCTATATAATATGGTTGACCGTCTTCTTCTTCCGATTTTTCCTCTTGGTTCGATGGTCTGCCCGAAAAAACGGGATTGAATGCGCCGGTTCGCGCTGTGTCGATAACGGTGGTTTTATCAGCGTCAAAAACTCCCGGTGCGGAATTACTCACGCCCGGCGAATCAAAGTGTTTGGTCATAGAATTCGGCGGGATTCTCTTAGAGAATGAGGACTGTCCGCTAAAAATAGCCGCAAGGGCTTCTTTTTCGCTCATGTCCTCCTTTTCATTATGAGGCGGATTCCCCGTAGCAACAGGGGTAAAAATACCGGTCTTATCATCCATAAAAAACCCCTCCTTCTGTTATAATCAGCTCGGCGGCGAGGTCGTGCGCCTCAACCGGCAGTTCAATAATATTTTCCGAATAACAAAGCACAACCGTCGAGAGCCTCGACCCGCTTGTCGAGAGCCTTGAGTCGCTTGTCGAAAGCCTTGAGCCACTTGTCGAAAACTTTGACGCGCCTTGCTCGTAATCCGCTAAAAATCGGTCATAACACCCTTTTCCGTATCCTAAGCGATAGCCTCTCTTATTGCAGGCTAAAGCGGGTAATATGCAAAGTGGCTTTGCAGCGTCTTCAATTCGCACTTCGGGGCGTGTTGTCACAGTGTCTGACCCGCACCAACTCAGAGGCTCTAATATACCGAACCTACCCTCTTCCACATCATCAAAGCTATTAATTTCATAAAATTTAATGATGTGAACTCCATCTGTTTTCAACAAGGTTTTAGGAACGGCGACTTTTTTCTTCAGTTCAAAGCAGGTTTGAATAAGCTTGCGGGTGTCTATTTCCTTTTCGGTTGAAATATAGCTTAGTATTAAATCTGATTCTCGAAACTCCTCTAAGGAAAGAATATTGTTAAAAATTAAACGCGCTTTATCAGGACAAGGGAGGCGGTTTTGAATAAGCTCCCGCCGCAATTTTTCCTTTTCCGACCTCGGATGTGTGCGGAATTTTGCTTCTACCTCTCGCATTGTAAAATCCCGCTTAACTTTTCGGCTTTCTCTGCGCCGCAAAGCACCTCAACAAGTTTTAAACCAAATTGCAATGCAACGCCCGCCCCTTTGGCTGAGATTATTTTTGCCTCTTCATCAAACACGACTGAATTGGTGCTTATTTCCGCACCCTTTAGATACTTCTCAAAGTCGGGATAACAGGTGAAGACTTTTCCGTGGAGCGGAGCTTCGGCTTTGAACAGCCCCATTCCTCCCAAAATCGAGGGCGCAGCGCAAATAGCACCTATGAAAATATTATTCTCAACGCAATATTCAATTATTTCTTTGACTTTTTCATTGGCGAAAAGGTTTTCAACTCCGCGTGCGCCTCCGGGTAGGACAATCATTTCGAGTATGTCAAGTGCGTCGGGGTTGTCGTCAGGTGTGACGGGATTTCCGATAAGCGGGTCAAGACTGTTGACCTCAATTTCAGAAAGGCGAATATCAGGAATCACCTTTAAGCCGTGAGTACCGGTGATTTCTCTACGCTCGGAGCTATGAACCGCGTTTAAAGCGGAATTTTCATTGTTTACGCCGACGGCGAACACCTTTTTTCCGGCGCGTCTTAAAACGTCTATGGGGCATACGGCTTCCATTTCCTCAAAGCCATCAGCTAAAAATACATAAATCATTGTATTCTCCTTGTTTATTTATGCGCTTTGTAATATTTCCCGAATTCAACGTCGTCAGATTTTATGTGACTGACTATCCAGCCTATAATTGAATTGCTCAAAGATAATGTGAATTTTGCCGAAGCACCGTTTGCAATAAATTCCTTTTTCAAATTCTGAAATTCGGCGATATACTGCTTGTGCAGAGCTTTGTGAGATTCAAGCTTAGGGTAGCCGCTCTGCTGTTGCAGTTTTTCCTCGTCAGCGAAATGTTTAACAATATAATCACCTAACAATTCAATGGTTTTACGGGTTTCTTCCGTAGAAATTGATTTCATTCCCATTGACGTAACGGCATTAATTCTGTTTACCAATTCCTTGTGCTGTGCGTCAATTTGAGCGATTCCGGTTTCCATTTCCTTAGTTAATGTAATCATGAAAACACCCCCATTTTACATAGCTGTGAACAAAGTCCGCACCCTACGCAAAGAGTACGGTTTACAACTGCCTTTTTATCCTTTATGGATACTGCGGGACAACCGAGTTTCATACAGAGTTTACAGCCGTTGCATTTTTCGGGGTCGGCATTGACGGGGGGATTATGTTTTACGCTCTTGAGAAGCGCGCAAGGCATTCTGGTTATAATAACGCTGGGTTCTTCTAAGTCTAAATGCTCTTTTATGACCCGTTCAATTTCAACTAAATTATCGGGTCGAATAACGGTGATGTGCTTAATTCCAATCGCCTTGCAAAGTAATTCAAAATCCACTTCGGGGGCGGGGTCGCCGTAAATGTCAAGTCCGTTTCCGGGGTGGTTTTGGTGTCCCGTCATGCCGGTAGTTCGGTTGTCTAAAATCATAACGGTGGAATTACTTTTATTATAAGCTATGTCAATAAGCCCCGTTATACCGCTGTGAACAAAAGTGGAATCGCCTACTACACCTACGGCTTTATCAGAGTATTTTCCCTTGGAGGCAGTAGTTACCGCCTTGCCCTTCATGAAACCGTGCAGACTGCTTATGCCTGCACCCATGCAAATAGTGGTATCCATAGCCGAGAGCGGCGGTGTGGCGGCAAGGGTGTAACAACCTATATCGCCATTTACTATAACGCCGAGCTTGGAAAGCACATAAAATATGCCCCTGTGAGAGCAACCCGCGCAAAGCACAGGCGGGCGCACCGGAACGGTTTCAGGGAACTCTTTAAACTTTTTATGCTCGCCGAGGATTTTTTCACGCAGATAGTTTTGTGAAAATTCGCCTATATTGGTAAAAAGCGATTTTCCTATAGGCTCAAGACCGATAAAACGGCAGTGGGATTCAATCACGGGGTCAAGCTCTTCAACGACATAAAGCTTTTTGACTTTTGAGGCGAAGTCTTTAATAAGCTTTACTGGGAGTGGGTTTATAATCCCTAATTTAAGATAGCTTGCGCTGTCGCCGAAAGCTTCCTTAGAATACTGATAGGCAACGCCGGAAGTGATAATCCCAAATTCAGCTTTTTCGTTTATTTCAACGGTGTTAAGAGGGGAGTTTTCAGCGTATTCAATCAGTTTTTTTGTGCGTTCTTCAACCATTACGTGTTTTGGTCTGGCGAAAGCGGGCATCATTACATACTTTTGCGCGTCTTTTTTATAGGGCTCTTTATGTATTATTTTGCGCTCGCCTCGTTCTACAATCCCCTGTGAATGGGAAATCCTTGTGGAAAGTCGTACCAACACAGGAGTGTCGAATTCTTCGGATATATCAAAGGCTGTTTTGGTAAATTCAAGACATTCTCTTGAATCGGCGGGTTCTAACATTGGGACTTTAGCGGCTATGGCGTGATGGCGGGAATCCTGCTCGTTCTGGGACGAGTGCATACCGGGGTCGTCAGCAACGGCAAGAACCAATCCGCCATTGACGCCGGTATATGAGGCTGTAAACAAGGGGTCGGTGGCAACGTTCAGCCCAACGTGTTTCATACCCGTGAAAGCGCGTGCGCCGGCTATACTCGCGCCTATGGCGACTTCAAGACCAACTTTTTCATTGGGAGACCACTCGGCGAAAAGCCCGGCATCCTTGAAATTAGCGCAGTACATGGTAATTTCGGTGCTGGGCGTTCCGGGATAACTTGAAACCACCTCTACTCCCGCTTCATATAATCCTGTGGCTACCGCGTGGTTGCCGAGAAGTAATTCTTTCATTCCTTTTTTCTCGCTTTCGGTTTTTTATGAATTATAATAAATTATAACATAATTTTGCCTGAGGTTATTATAACATAAATCTTTTGTCCCGTCAACAGCTTTAGAACATTGAAACATAATCAGCCGGACAACATAAGCCCGGCTGAAGAAATATTTAATTGTTTGACTTTCAGGGGCAAATATTGTATAATCATACTGGGCGGGTTTCCTGATTTGTGAATAAATTCCTGCACTCGCTCACTGAAAACCACACGCACTCGGCGCAAATATCACTTATAATTTCTCCGGTTATCTCAGAATTTATTTTTTGAATTATATCGCGGTATATGTAGCGCTTTTCTTCGATATTGAAATATTCAATAACTTTCCTGTCAAAACGCCGTACTTTGTCTTCATGTTTGCAGAAGTTTTCATTAATTTGGAGCGGATTTTCCACAAGATTCGGGCATTTCCCACATATACTGTCAGTTCCGAAAACAATATCAACGCCTATATCGTCGCCGTTTCGTAAACAATCGGTAATTTCAGTCATATTGGCTACGAAATTGTCGTCGTATCCCCTGCCCGCGAATCCTTGTGTACAAAGCAAGTGGTGCGGTCTGAGTTTAATGTTCATATAAGCACTTTTCCTTTAACCAGTGCGCTTTTAATCTGTCTGCCCGCCACTGCCGACAAGGCTACTTTTACTATATCTCCGGGAATAAAGGGTACTACACAATAGCCTAAAGAGGTAATAAAATCAAATGAGGTAACCTGCATAAACCACAACAATCCGCAAAGGTAATTAACCAAAACGCCTATGACAAGCCATGAAAAAAGCCATATTTTTCCTATGGCGCGCCCGCGACCGTACATGTTGTCGCCGATACCCGCACAAATCGCCAAAAGCGGGAACGTAACGATAAATCCGCCGGTCGCACCTGTGACAATTGCTAAACCGCCTGTAAAATTCGCAAAAACGGGAACGCCCACCGCGCCGAGCAATATGTAAACCAATGTCGCTATAGCACCTTTTTTAGGACCGAGTACAATTCCCGCTAACATTATTGCAAAAGTCTGCAACGTTACCGGAACTGTCAAGGGTATACTGATTTGTGCCATAGCCGCGATGATTGCCGCGAAAATTCCGATAAAGCACAGGTCTCGAATTGAAAATTTTGATTTTTCCATATTTCCCATAATTTAAAACTCCGTATTTCATTTCTTTAGATTTTGATATTAGGAAAATTATACATGAAAAATAATAAAATGTCAACCGGCAAATCGGCAGATGCATAAAAAATTGTCAGGGGAAATATTTCACCACTTGTTGGTGCTTGGAAAGGATGGTATTAAAAATGAAAAGTTACAGAAAAGAATTAACTTTCAACACCAAAACACGGCGAGCGTACATAAATATTACGCCGCAGGTTGAATCGGCACTGAGGGAAAGCACAATCAAGGAAGGTTTGGTTTTAGTCAACGCCATGAATATAACGGCAAGCGTTTTCATAAACGACGACGAGCGGGGACTGCACTCAGATTTTGAACGCTGGCTTGAAAAATTAGCCCCAGAAAAACCATACGACCAATATAACCACAACGGCTACGAAGACAACGCCGACGCGCACCTGAAACGCACAATTATGGGCAGAGAGGCGGTCTGCGCTGTTACAAACGGCAGACTTGACTTCGGGACGTGGGAGCAAATTTTTTACGCCGAGTTTGACGGAAAAAGGGATAAGAGGGTGCTGATAAAGATTATCGGGGAGTAGAAAACGGGCGGCAATTGCCGCCCGTCATTTTTATACTTTTTTGCTTTCAAGTCCTGAAAGATAGGCTTCAAGCAATTCTCTATCAGCCGGCGGCAGTTCACTGTAACGTTTGAGCAGTTCTTGCTGCTTTTCGGTTAATAACGGAAAAGGGTTGTCATCAGCGAAAAATTGCGACAGGGTGATGCCAAATCCGTCACAAATTTTTTCTAAGGTGGGAATGGAGGGGATATTGTTTCGGTTAAACAAATTATTTAAAGTTGAGTAGCTTATATCGGACTCCTTGGCAAGCCGATAAATAGTCCAACTCCTTTTATTACATAACTCCCGTATATGAATCAGTACGCTTTCTTCCATTTTTAACCCTCTGTTGTAATTACTTTCATACTCTATTGTAATGTATGAGAGAGGGAAAGAAAAGTGGGATTATGGGTTGACAAGCAATCTCAATTGGGTTATAATGTTAAATAAGGCAAAATATGGACGTATTTTGCCGAGATTTTAAGCTTTTAAGGAGAAAAATAATATGTGGAAAGGCTTTGTAAAGGTAGTAAAATGATAATATTATGTTTAATTATTGTTGGCTTTTGCATTTTTGTTGGAGTCGGCAATGGCGAAGAAATTGGCGGCACAATTGGTGCTGTTATTGGCGGTATTGTTGGTGGTATTGCTGGCATTGCTTTGAGTTTTTTGCTCTTTATTATTCAGGGATTCTTTACTACTAAAAACGGTTCAGAACACGAAAAAACGGAGAAAAGAAGCAATGAACTTGCAGCAAGCGGTAAAGTATGTCCATTGTGCGGAAGTAAAATCCGTGAAATAATTACTGAATATCATGGAACTGATTATTCTTGTACAGAGTGCAAATGGAGAACGTGGTAATTTAAAAACGGGCGGCTTGGCGCAATGCGCTTTGCCGCCCAGTTTTTACTTCCCCACGCAAAACCTCTTAAACACTTCTTCAATCACAGTATCGCTCACGCTCTTCCCAGAAAGCTCATAGAGGCTCTCTAACGCGCTTTCAAGCGTAACCCCAAGCATATCAAGGGTCATACCCGCGGTAATGCCGTCTATGGCTGTGCCTATTGCTTTATCGGCTAAAGCGGCGCACTCGCGTTGACGCTCGTTAGCGATGAAGCCCGCCGACATATCCACGCGGCTGAGTTTCAGCGTTTTGCCGATAACAGCCGCCAAAGGCTCAAACGATAACGGGTCTTTCGCCGTAATTTCAACAACATTGCCGAATTGGGTGGCAAGAAAGGTCAAATCAAGTCGGTTGTCCAAATCGGCTTTGTTTATTATGCAAACCGCATTTTTGCCTTTAAGTTTTTCTAAAAGTATATAATCCTCTTTTTCAAGACTGCGGGAATTATCGAAAACTGCAAGGGCAAGCTCGCACTGTTCAAGGCGTTTGAGCATTATGTCAACGCCTATTTGTTCCACCTCATCTGCGGTTTCGCGAAGCCCCGCGCAGTCGCAAAGTCTGAGCGTCACTTCCCCTATATTAACGCTTTCCTCAATAATATCCCGCGTAGTTCCCGCAAGAGCGGTGACAATACTGCGGTCGCTTTTTGAAAGCAGATTCATAAGGGTAGATTTGCCGGCGTTGGGTTTACCTACAATTGCAGTTAAAATGCCCTCCCGCAATACCTTGCCGATTTCAAAGCTTTCCAAAAGCAGTTGCAGTTTGGTTTTGCAGTCGGCTAACTGCCCTAAGAAAGAACTGGTTTCAAAATCATCAAGAGCCTCGTCGGGATAATCAACCCAGGCGGCAATCTGCACGGTTATTTCAAGGATAATATGGGAAATTTCCTCGATTTTTTTATAAAGTGCACCGTCGCGCTGGGCTAAATTATAGGTTAAATATTGTTTGTTCTGGGAATTAATTATATCAATGACCGATTCGGCTTGGGTAAGGGAAAGCTTGCCGTTTAAAAGTGCGCGTTTGGTAAATTCCCCCCCGCTTGCAAGTCTCGCTCCCGCATTAAGGCAGGCGCGGAGAACCCGCTCGGTCACGTAAATTCCTCCGTGGCAGGTGATTTCGGCGACATTTTCACCCGTGTAGCTGTGGGGGGAAAGGAAAATTGTCAGTACGCCGTCGTCTATTTTTTCCTCGCCGTCGTAAATATTGCCGTAAACGGCTGTATGGGATTTTAACTGCTTGACGTTTTTTCCCGAAACAGGCAGGAAAACCCGCCGCGCAACGTTTACTGCGTCGGCGCCCGATACCCGAATCATGGAAATTCCACCTGCGTTACGTGCGGAAAGTCCGCTCCAAGGCGTGGCTATTGCGGCTATGGTTTGCATAAAAAATCCTTTCAGAATATGACACACTGCTGTCATATTTTATCATGGTAAAATTAAAAAAATAAAAAAGAAGAAGTGCGTTTTAAAGGACAAAAGGTTTATGGGTGTATGTTTGTTGGCGGGGATATTTCGTAATTTCATGAGAAAAACTTTTTAAAAAAGCTTTTGGGTTTTTCACTTTGTAGCGGGTTTTTGTCAGGATTATCGTCGATTAATTCAGCTCCGTCCACTGCTTTAAGCAGGAGCGGCTTTTTCACAAGCTCATCCGCGCTTTCGTTTTGTAGGTAGGTGTAGACGCTTTCGGGTTTATTTATAAAAAAGTCTTCGATTTTGTCAAGATTTAAAAGCTTTTCAAGCCCTTCCGCCATGTCAGCAATTACATGTTCCTCCATGCTCTCGTAATAGCGCTGGCTTGAAATATTGAATTCATCGGCGGGATTTTTTCCTCCCACACTTGTAAGGTGAATCCCCTCCCGCAAAGCCGACGTAAAAACTAAATAGTCGCTCCATGCCCGGTTTATAACCGATAAAATCAGTTCGCGCTGTAAATGATTTACCTTTTCCTGACCGAATTTTTCGGCAACAGTTTTATAGTCTTCAGGTGAGTTATCCTGCCAAAAAGTAGGCGTGTTTTCTCCGGTCGCGAATTTTTTCCGCGATTTAAATATAGCGTCTCTGTGCTTTTCGGAAATCATGGTAAATTTTAACAATCTTTTGCGCTCATCTAATCTGTCCCCTTCCGAAATACGCTGAATCCGCTCGCTTTCCCTTATTACCGCTTTATCTGTTATGGCTTCCTCTGTATAATCGGGATAACGATACTCGGGTATTAGCTTTTTCAACTCATATTTGAGCATAATTTCATCGTCAAGTGCTGTGAAAACCTTGCTTTCACCCACATCGCCCTGTCTGCCTGCCCTGCCCCTAAGCTGACGGTTAATCCGTGAGCTTTCTCGCATGGAGGTGCTTATAACGTAAAGTCCGCCCGCTTTCACTACTTCTTCACGGCTGTTTCCGTCATGTCCGCCCAAAAGAATATCCACCCCCCGCCCCGCCATATTAGCGGAAACAGTGACGGCGTTCAGTGCGCCGGCATTTTTAATCACTTCGGCTTCAGCACGGTCATTTTTAGCGTTAAGAACTGCCGGATTTATTCCTGCTTGTTTGAGTTCAGCCGCTAAAATCTCGCTTTCCTCTATGTTTTCAGCCCCGATTAAAACCGGTTGTCCTTTTTTATGTGCGCGGATTATATCTTGCTTAATCGCCTCAAATTTTGCTTTTTTATTATAATAAATTTCCGTTTGGCGGTCGATTCTTTTAGGTAAAACGTGAGGTGGGATTTTTTCCGCTTTTAAGCCGTAAAGCAACTCGAATTCAGCTTCGGACGGGAAAACAGTTCCGGTCATTCCGGAAAGATGTTCATATTGCCGAATAAAGTATTGAAGCGGTACATTTCCCATAACTACGCCGCGGTGTGTTGCTTTGATGCTATGCTTAATTTCAACCGCGCTTTGCAATGAATCCGGATAGCGGCGGTTTTGCGCCGTTCTGCCGGTGAATTGGTCAATGATTAGTATTTCATTGTCCCTGACAATATAATCAACGTCTTCTTTCAGCACGAAATTCGCCTTTAAGCAATCGTTGAACGTCGAAAGCAAAAATTCGCTTTCCTCGGCGTATAAATCAACTTCAAAGAAAGTTTCGGCTTTTTCGATTCCGCTGTCGGTAAGATAGGCGTTTTCAGTTTCGCCTGAAGTTCCGTAATCGCTTTCCGAAAGGGTTTTCACAAAGGCGAAAGTACTTTCAAGTTCGGCGTCGAATTTGGCGGGTAAGCTTCCCGCAATCACAAGCGGAATACGCGCCTCGTCAATCAATATGCTGTCGGCTTCGTCAACAATGGCGCAGTCGAATTTTTTATGCAGTACGTTTTGGGACTTGTCCGCTATAAAGTCCCGTAGAAAATCGAAACCGCATTCCTTAGCAGTATTATAGACGACCTGACGGGAATAGGCTTTTTTACGCTCGGGTGTCGGTGTGGATTCAATAATATAGCCTATTTCCACCCCTAAAAGGTCATAAATCGGTTTCATCCAATCATAGTCGCGCTTGACAAGATAATCATTGTAGGTCAGAATATGGACGCTGTGATTATCCAAAACCCGAAGAAACGCCGCAAAAACCGCCGAAATCGTTTTACCCTCGCCGGTTTTCATTTCTATGACCCTGCCTTTATAAAGCGCGACCGCCGCCGTAAGCTGCTGGTCAAAAGGCTCAAGACCGATACCGTTTTTGCAGGCATTACAACAAGCCGCCAAGGCGTAATTAAGCCTGTCTTTTTCGTTTGCATTTCCGGCGGAATTAAGCAGTTCCTTTAACGGGCGTTTTTCAAGCCCTCGTATTTTTTCTGTAGAATAAGATAAGTTCATCATATATATTATTATACGACTTTTATGGAGGGCAGTCAAGGTTTAATTTTGCGATATATTTTCTCTTTGCTATTCTGTAAATTGTGTGCTTTGCACAAATACAATAATCCGAACTCTTAGCCGATTAGTTTTGGCGTAGGGTTCGGATTATATGCTTTTCTTACGGCTAAGAGGACTTGAACCTCCACGGTTTCCCACCGGAACCTAAATCCGGCGCGTCTGCCAATTCCGCCATAGCCGCGAATACTCATTAAGTTTATCATAATTACGGAAATATGTCAAGTAGTTGCGGCTATATTTGATTTATTGAAACTATATATTTAAGGCACGCCTATGACTTTCTTCTTAGCAATGTCGGTACGGTAAACAATTCTTACCTTAGCTTCGATTCCGTCCTCGCGCAGGGTGAAGGTCTCGTCAAAGGAAACTATCTCGCTGTCACTGTAGAAGTTCTCTCTATAGGTGTCAATTTGTTTCCTAAGCTTTCTGTGCGCCTCGTTCTGTCCGATTTGTACCTCTACTATGTCGTAGTGGGTATAAATTCCTGTTTTGAGCCTGTACGGAAGCCTAAATCCCAAAAAGGTCGGCGCTCTTGTTTCCATTGAATAAACGGCATTTTCAGGTGTGCTTTCTTTTATGAACAACGGGAGTGTGTTGCCTAAAAATAAGATGAAAGGTTTTTTGGTAACTTTTCCTGTTTTCTTTCTTTCCAAAGTAGTGAACGGCATTACAAATTCAACTTCTTCTTCACATTCCGCTATTATTTTGGCAGAGGCATGGCTTAGGATAATATTTCCTGTTCCGTCTTCAACTACTCCGCTGACTATAATGTCTCCTTGGTTTATGCCCGAGCCTTTTTCAATTAAAAGTGTTCCCCTGTAAACTTCGGTTTCCACAATCTGACCCGATTTCCCTGCCACAATGTTGCAAGGCGATGTTATGGGAATCTCGTCTGCTTCGGCTTCTAAACGCTCGCTGACTTTTATGTTGACGCGGCTTCCGACCCGTTCTACATTTACCCAAGCCAGCCTGTCCAGTTCGAGAACAATCGCAAGTTCCGCCTTTTCCTTAGCGGAGCTGAAATCACTTATAAGTACGCCGCTTCTTATACCGTGTTTTTCTAAAATTTCGGTGATTTGAGCGTTTGAAACCGCCTGGTTTCCGCTGACCCGAACGTCCCATATAAAGTTTGAAAAGAGTACAATTATACCTAAAAAAGCGACCGCGCCGAAAAATACGCCATATCTTTTTTTGTAACGGCGAACAATAAAATATGAGCCCCGACGATACTCGACCTTAGTTCTCATTCCGTGGCTGAGGGCAATTTCCGCTGTTTTTTTATAGTAATGAGGTGATAAATCAAAAAAAATAACACCGTCTTTATTGATTACATTCCATACCATTATATTTTCTTTCATGAGTTTGTTCATGAATTCTTCGATATATGAACCGACAAGTGATACCGTGATGTAGCTTTTCATTTTATATACCATCCCTGCCCCGATTTTTTTGATTTAATCGCCGCCAAATTCAATTGAATGTATTTTCCCGCTTATAATAACGCCATCATTACTGAAATTTCGCATTTTCATATCTGCGCCTGTGATTAGCAGATTGTTGTTTACTAATTTCAGCTTAATTATATTTTCATCGTAGGCTGTAATCTTTTCACAGCGATCAACAATTATTTCATGAGCGTCGGTCATTTGAATATAGGAATGTTTGTAGAATCCCGACTTCAGCTCATCAAATTTTCCGGCTAATTTATTTATGTCCATCTTTCTCCCCTTGTCGAGAGCTCTAACTCGATTGCATAATTAACAGACCTTAAAAATATATATGTTGTACAAGGCAGTAAAATTCGGAGGGAGAATGAAAAAAGAAATTTTCAGTGTGGTGCGGTCTATAGTAGCGTTTATTTTAACAAAGCTCATACTGGCGGCTATGATTATTGACGCCTCGGGCTTGGCGGTTTCTGTAGTAAAAGCGGTTGAAACCTGCCTTTACACGATTATTCCCGCTTTATTCGGGTTTATGGTTATTTCTTCTTTTTTGCTGAAAAGCGGACTTTACAGAATTGTATTCAAGCCCTTTTATCTGCTTTTTAGTTATGTTATAAAACTAAATGAGGAAGAGTTCGGAATTTTCCTTCTAAGTCTTTTTGGAGGATACCCCGTAGGCGCAAAACTCCTTGTCGAGAGCCATAAAAAAAACACTGAACACATTTTGCCTTTCTGCTACTGTCCCGGTCCGGGGTTTGTAATTGCCGTTGTGGGAATCGGCATTTTTTCAAACGCGAAAGTCGGACTTGCCGTTTACATTTCAAATGTGCTTACCTGTGTTTTGCTTGCAATTATTCTGAGCGCTAAAAATAAAAAAGGCTTTCCTTATAAGCCGCAAAAATCGGAAACAAATCAATCCTTGAAGTGTTCCCGAGATGTTTTTATTTCATCGGTTATGTCGGCAAGTTCGGCGCTGTTTCCTGTTTGCGCGATTGTAGTGACTTTTGGGGTATTAAACCATGTTTTAAGGTTTTACGGAATTGAGCGCATTTTCGCTTTACTCGGCGAAGGGTTTGACATATTCTTTTTTGCTGTAATGGAAATCAGCAACGCATCCAAATTGCCGCCGAGCCTTTCCTTTCTGCCTATAATTGCCGCCTTGTTTTCGTTCGGCGGACTTTGTATAATAACGCAGATTCCCGCTATTACAAAACAAAAAATACCGCTAAAGCGGTTTTTCTTGTGGCGTATTCCGGCGGCTTTGATGTCCGCGCTTATATGTAAACTGATTGTTATAAACGGACTGCTCACGATAGATTATACAGTGCCGGTTATCACAAGGGCAACCGGCGTTATTTTGCCCTCGCAGGCGCAGAACCCGATTGCCTCTGCCGCACTTTTAATCATGTCGATGATTTTGGTAAAAACAGCGCAGGAAAAGAGGGCGTAAAATATTAGATTACGGAATCTGTGCATATTGTAGTTTACTACTGCTTATTCTCCGCCTTTTCCGCTCTGCTTGCCTTATGGAAAAACTGTTCGACTACAATACATTTAGTTGGGCAAATAACGGCGCAAACACCGCAGGCAATGCAGATGTCATAATCAATAGCCGCGATGTTACCCTTAACCCCAATCGCGTCTTTCAGGCATTTTTTGCCGCAGACCCCGCAAGCCATACAGCCGTGCTTGCAGATTTGCCGGGTATCTCTGCCCATTTTGGACGAGCATCTGACCTTGGTTCTTTCGCTGTGCTTTCTTAGTGAGATAATCCCGTTGGGACAAGCCCTCGTGCATAAACCGCAAGCCCAACACTTTTGAGGCTCTACAACAGCAACGCCGTTTTCAAAGCGTATAGCGCCGTAAGAGCAAACCCGAGCGCAGTCGCCGAATCCCAAACAACCGTGCGCGCAGTTGCTTTTTCCGTTGTAATAAAGCCGTGCGGCTTCGCAGGTTTCGGTTCCCGAATATGAAAATCTGTCCTCGGCTGTAGGACCGGCGCAATGTACAAAAGCCGATTCCCTTTCGCCGGGCTTTACTTCTATACCGAGAAAATTTCCTATACTCATAGCGGCTTCTATTCCGCCGGGCTTGCATAAGTTAGGGGCAAGATTGCCTTTCTTCACTGCCTCGGCATAAGCTTCACAGCTTGCCAAACCGCATGCGCCGCAGTTTATACCGGGGAGAAATTCTAATATTTCGCCAACCGATTCATCAGACTCGACCTCAAACGCTTTTGACGCAATGGTCAGCATAACCCCTGCCGCGCCGCCGATAAATAAAAATACGATGATTGGAACAATATAACTGACTACCATAGTTCATAAACCTCATAAATTAAAATTACAAGTTTGTCTTTTTTATACGGCGGCGTAGGGGTTATGCTCCGAAAATTCCCTCGACTATACCGCCGAAACCTATAAACGAAAGCGAAACGATTGCCGCCGCCACCAAAGTAATCGGCATACCGCCGAGGGCGGTGGGAATATTGCAGCGTTCGATTCTTTTTCTTACTCCGGAGAAAATCAGTAATACAAGTAAGAATCCCAGTCCCGCGCAAAAGGCGTTAAAAATTGCTTCTATAAAGCTGTATTCGTTGGTAATGTTCAATATAGTCACACCCAAAATAGCGCAGTTGGTAGTCATTAGCGGAAGATAAATACCAAGCGACTTGTAAAGCGCCGGAGCAAATTTCTTCAAAATCATTTCGGTAAACTGTACGAATAACGCGATAATTAAAATAAATGCAATATTATTCAAAAACTCAATATTAAGCGGTACTAAAATAAAGTAATAAATCGGATAGGTTAAAACAGACGCACAGGTCATTACGAAAATTATCATACACCCCATACCGAAAGAGCTTGAAATTTTCTTGGAGACCCCCAAAAACGGGCAAACTCCCAAAAACTGCGACAACACTAAATTCTCGGTAATTACGCAGGTAATGAGTATTATAATAAGATTTCTTGTTAATTCCATAGCTTATTTAATACCCTCCCTTGTCTTACAAATTGCCTTTACGGGGCAGGTGTCACAACTTATGTGGTTGGGGCGCTTTTTAGCAAGCTTGTTTACAAGAGCAATCACCATTCCGAGTGTAAAAAATCCTCCCGCCGGTAATATGAAAATCATCATGGGTTCAATCTGCTCGGGAAAAAGCGTCATTCCGAACCAGGTTCCAGAACCTAATATTTCCCTGATTGAACCTAATATAAACAACGCAAGGGTGAATCCGAGCCCCATTCCCAATCCGTCTAACGCCGACGGCAAAACTTTATTTTTTCTCGCGAAAACCTCAGCACGTCCCAAAATAATACAGTTTACCGCAATAAGGCTTAAAAATAACCCCAACGCATCATAAAGCGTAGGTATAAACGCTTTCAGCATAATACCGGTAAATGTTACAAAACCTGCTATTACCACTATGTAACACGGAAGTCTTACCTCATTCGGAATCACCTTTCTTAAAAGTGAAATAACAATATTGGAACAGGTTAGTACAAACAAAGTAGCAAGACCCAAGCCGAGCGCGTTCAGCGCTACGGTGGTTAAGGCAAGCGACGGACACATTCCGAGCAGGGTGAAAAAAACAGGATTTTCTTTGATTATACCTTTAGTGAAAATTTTAAGGTAGTTCATAATCGCTGACCTCCGCGTTTTCTTCAGTTTCCCCGTCTTCTCCAAATAACAGCGCATAGGTTTCAACTGCGATGTTCACCGCTTCTGCTACTCCCCTCGAGGATTTTGTGGCGCTGGTAATCGCCGATACTTCGCTATTGTTTTTGGGAGCGGATTTAACGATTCTGACCTCGCTTGATTTTCCGATAAAGTTGTTAAGAAACTTCCTGTCGTTGACCTTAGTTCCTATTCCGGGAGTTTCAGTGTTTTCGACCACTGTAAGCTCTTTAACGCTACCGTCCTCATTCATTACAATCAGCATGTTTAAGCCGTTTTTATTATACCCTTTTGTAATTACCTGAAATGCAAGAGCGCCGCTGTCCGTGTTTATGATTAATTTGTCAACGTTTTGAGGCTTTTCTATAGCATATCCGGCTTCGAGCCAGTCAAAAACTACCTCGTACTCCCCTTCTCCCATAAGTTCAAAGCAGGCGTCTTTTAATTTTCCGCTGATTGCTTCGTTGTCGGAATGTAAGCTACGTTCTGAAATCACCAAAACTCCGGTGACTATGGCAATTATTACAGCTAAAATTAAGCAGGGCTTATAGTTAAAGTCTTTAAGCTTTTGGGGTATTTTACTCATTTTTTTCGTCTCCCTTCTTCTTAAAGGCTGAAAAGGTTTCCCGTGAAGCGCCGAAGGGTTTCGGCGTTGTAAATTTATCAATATAATAGGTCAGTATGTTCATAATAAGTATAGCGAACGAAACACCTTCCGGCATATCGGCAAAAAACCTTATGGCAAGCGTAATAAACCCGCAACCAATCCCGAAAACAAGCTTTCCTGACATTGACACCGGCGTTGTGGCATAGTCTGTCGCCATGTAAATAGCTCCGAACAGAAGTCCGCCCGCTAAAATTTGAAACAGCACATCTTCCCCCGCAACAAAAGCACCAAGTGCAACAGTCGTTACATAGGCTACGGGTATTACCGGACGAATGACCTTAGTCAGCACAAGGTATACAAAACCCAATATAAGAGCGAGGGCGCAGGTTTCTCCGATTGAGCCGCCGTGAACCCCAAAGAACATTCTCAACATTTCCGGAAACTCCTCCCCTGCCGCTACGTCAATTGCGAGAGGTGTGGCGCTCGTTATTGCGTCAGTGTCTCCGGTGTAATAAAAAGGAACCACCCAGGTGGTCATGTGTACGGGGAATGAAAGGAAAAGCACGATTCTCGCCGTTGCGGCAGGGTTGGCAAAGTTTTGCCCTAAGCCGCCGAAAAGTTGTTTCACCACGACAATAGCTATAAAACAACCGATAATCGCATAAAAGAAAGGGAAAGTCACCGGCAGGCAAAAGGCGAGAATTAAACCCGTTACTGCGGGTGAAAGGTCGATTCCTTTATCCTTTTTTATAATTCGGCGGAAAAGAACCTCAAACAACATGCAAGCAAGGATACAAACAATGCTCAAAGTCAGCGCTCTTACCCCAAACACGAAAACAGCCATCGCCAAAGTCGGCAGTAGCGCAATAATCACACGTGCCATTATTCTGTCGGTGGTGTTTTTACTTCTTATATGCGGCGTTGGTACGACAATAAGTTTTTCCATTTTTGTTTTTCCGTTTCTTAGTGATTAGTTTCATGACCGATTGTTGTATTTACGTTTCAGATTTACTTTTGCGTATTAAATCCTTGGCAAGTTTGTTGGTTTCCGCAAGGTTTCTTTTGGCGGGGCAGATATATGAGCATGAACCGCACTCCATACAGGAGTTTATATTAAGTTTCATGAGTTGTTTTGTGTCCCGCGCTTTATAGGCGTTTTCAATTTCAGTAGGCAGAAGCTTCATGAAACAAGCGCGGACGCATTTACCGCAACGTATGCAGACAGTGATTTTTTCATTGGGAAAACCCTTGAAAAACAAAACTGCGCCGGTTGTTTTGGAAATAGGGGTGTCCATATCATAAACACTTCTCCCCATCATTGGTCCGCCGAAGATGATTCGGTCAGGTCGGAGGCGTAAATCCGCTTGGCTTATAATATCCCCGAGGGTTGTCCCGATCGGCATAAGAAGATTTGCGGGTTTGTTGACAATGTTTCCGTCTATAGTTACACGGCGGTAAATAAGCGGTATGCCGGTTTCAACATACTTGGCTATAAATGCCGCGCTTGATACATTGACAATAAGGCAACCCGCTGCAAGCGGTAACTGCCCTTCCCTTACCACCCTGCCTACAGCGCTGTAAATAAGTACTTTTTCTGCCCCTTGCGGATAGGTTATTCCGAGCCTTTTTACGGTTATGTTTGCCTGCGGGCTGTCAGGATAGTTGTCCGCATCTTTTTCAATCAATTCGCGCATAAGCCTTATAGCTTTGGGGTTCTTTTTCTCAATCCCTATTATAGCACGGGGAATTTCGCAGTATTTCATAATAAGCTTTATGCCTTTTATTATATTTTCTGCGTTTTCCATGAATTCACAGGAGTCGGTGGCTACATAAGGTTCACACTCGGCTCCGTTTATGAGCAGGGTGTCTACTTTGAACTTTTCGGGGTCAAACCCGATTTTTACGTGCGCGGGAAAACCCGCCCCTCCAAGTCCTACAAGACCGCTTTTCCTTACAGCTTTTATAAAGTCGGCGCGGTTTTCTATTACGGGTGGGGCAATAGTTTCACACATAACCTGCTGACTTTCGGATTCTATAACAATAGCTTTGTTAAATCTGCCGCTTATGTCCTCTATATCCTTTATATCGGATACTTTACCTGTCACGCTTGAATAAACCGGAGCGGAAATAAAAGCTTCGCTGTCGGCTATGAGCTGTCCTGTTTTTACGTTGTCGCCAACTTCCACTACAGGAGTACAAGGGACGCCTATACCTTGAGCCGTGCTTATTATGACTATTTTGGGCGTAGCTATTTTCTTTGTACGCACCTCCGCCGCGTCTTTCCGGTGGGGAAGTTTAAAGGATTTACCGGATATTTTAAACGCCTCCCTTTTTATAATGAACAATGAATAATTATTGTTAAAAATACCTTTTATATAATTGTAATATAAAAGTAGAATTAAGTCAAGTGGTTTTTGTTTATTATGATTATTCTCTACCCTTATAATTTAGGCGTAAACGGAAAATCCGCTTACGCCTTTTATAAATTAATTGTTAATTATTTAACTGTTTACCATAGACGCCACTTCATCAGCGAAGTTGTCTTCTTTTTTGGTAATACCTTCACCTTTTTCGTATCTCACGAAAGAAGCTACTTTTATATTTTTTCCGACCGATTCCACATATTTGGCAACAGTCATGTCGGGGTCTTTTACATAAGGCTGGTCGAGCAGGCAAATTTCCTCAAGGAATTTGCGAAGTCTGCCCTCAACAATTTTTTCAAGCACGTTTTGGGGCTTGGGTTTTGCCTCATTTTCATTTTTGACCATTCCGAGCTGGGTTTCTTTTTCTTCGTCAATAACCGACTGGGGAACATCTTCCCTGCTTACAAATTGTGGTGTGCTGGCGGTAATTTGTAAAAGCAGATTCTTGGCACATTCTTCTACTGCAGGGTCGGAGGCGTTGTCAGATTCAAGTTTCAGAATAGTTCCGATAATACTTCCTCCGCCGTCATGTACATAAGAGTATAAGTCTCCCTGAAGTTTTGCAAAACGTCTGATTTGAATATTCTCGCCAATAGTGGCTACTTTTTCAATACGAACATCTTCAATTTTTTCATCTGTGCCAAAAGCTTTTACGTCTTTTAACGCCTCAACATCGGCAACATCGTTTTCGATTATAGTATCGGCGACCTGCCCGACGAATTCCACGAATCTTTCCGATTTGGCGGCAAAGTCGGTTTCGCTGTTGACTTCTACGATTACGCCAATTTTTTTATTTTGATTAATTTTTGCTAAAACTAAGCCTTCCGCTGCTATTCTTCCGGCTTTTTTAGTAGCCTTCGCGAGACCTTTTTCACGTAAATACTTTATCGCAGCGTCCATATCGCCGCCTGTTTCTTCAAGAGCGCGTTTGCAGTCCATCATACCGCAGTTTGTCAGCTCTTTTAATTGTTTTACATCTTGCGCGGAAATTCCCATTTGTATTTACTCCTCCTATATATTTTCTACGGTTTCTGTTTCTTCATTGCCGATTTCTTCTGTTGCTTCTCCGACTGTATCATCAGGGGTTTCTTCCGTTTCTGCAGAATCCGTGCCCATTTCGCCCTGTCTTGTAGCTATAATTGCGTCTGCCATTGCGCCGGCAATTAACTTTACAGCACGAATCGCGTCGTCGTTACCCGGAATAACATAATCTATTTCGTCGGGGTCGCAGTTGGTGTCAACGATAGCCACGACGGGGATGCCTAATTTTTTAGCTTCAGCTACGGCTATTTTTTCCTTACGGGGGTCAACCACGAACAAAGCGCCGGGGAGACCGTTCATATTTCTAATACCGCCGAGGAACTTTTCAAGCTTTTCAATTTCAAGATTAAGATTTAAAACCTCTTTTTTAGGGAGCAAGTCAAAAGTTCCGTCCCCTGCCATTGCCTGAAGCTGTTCAAGACGTCTGATTCTTCTCTGAATGGTCTTGAAGTTGGTCATCATGCCGCCGAGCCATCTTGCATTGACATAATGAGCACCCGCGCGTTCGGCTTCTTCTTTGATAGAATCTACTGCCTGCTTTTTTGTGCCGACGAAAAGTATTTCTCCGCCGTTTGCCGCAACCTCGTGAATGAAGTTATAGGCTTCGTCAAGCTTTTTAACGGTTTTTTGCAGGTCGATAATATAAATACCGTTTCTTTCCGTAAATATATACGGAGCCATTTTGGGATTCCAGCGTCTTGTTTGGTGTCCAAAATGAACGCCTGCTTCAAGAAGCTGTTTCATTGATACTACTGCCATGGGTGATTTTCTCCTTTTGTTTTAATTTAATCCGCCGCCGCATAAACGCTGACTGCATCTCTGCAATAACGCGCAATAAAAACAATACGGCGTGTGAATTTGCAATTTTTTTACAATCGCCATAACATTATAACACAGCTTTATAGCTTTGTCAATCATTTTATTAATATTTCGCCAAAGAAACAGGCGGCGTCTATCCTTGCGGATAATCTGCCGCCTTTATGTTACTTTATAAAGCTTTTAACAAATCCGAATCTTCTCCCTCTGTCGGGGAAGTCGCAGGTAACTAAAATTGTGTCCGCGCCTATAACCTCAATGTCGCACCACGGAATCACAAAATCGTCTTCCCTGCCGAAAAGCCCAAAGCATTTAGGTCTGCCGTAGACCACTAACTTTACTATTTTCGCGGTACAGCTTTCAAATTCCACGTCATCGGGATAACCGATTTTACATCCTGTTCTGATATTTATAATTTCCTTGCAGCGTAAATCCTCAAAGCGGCATACCATAAAACTCACCTCAGTATTATAGTATGAGCCTGTTTGTCTTTTAATGTCAAATAACCTTGTCCAATGTCAATTGTTAATCGTTAGTTGCCCATCGTACCAATCATCCCGCGTTATATCCATATAAATAACATCATGATATTTATTATTAACCTATTGCCTCATTATTATCATTGCAGACAATCGAGAATTGATATTCGCCTTTTTTCAAAGCGTTTTCTATCCATTCTTTCTCGTTCGCAATATTTATGACCATATGCGAATCGCCGAGACCCTCGGTAACAGCGCGGTCATTAAGCCAATTTGTGCATTTTTCCACGTCTTCAAGGCTTAGAGGGGATAAATAAATCCGCTCGCCCGGGATTTTTTTAAAATATTTCAAGAATTATTCCTCCTGAACATCAAATAATTTTCCAAAATCACCGCCGCCGCAACTGCGTCAATAACCTCGCGGCGTTTTTTTCCCCTTTTGTTTACTTGATTCATGATATTGTGTGCCGTGAGCGTGGTAGAGCGTTCATCCCACATTAAAACAGGAACATTTATAGCCTTTTTTAACTTTTCGGCGAAAAGTTCGCACTTCTCGCTTCTCGTTCCGCGCGTGCCGTTCATGTTTACGGGATTTCCGACCACGATTTCATCTATATTATTCCCAAGCGCCGCCGTCTTTATTTTTTCAATCAGCTTGTCTGTATTACGCTCGTGTATAACGGCAAGCGGCGAAACAATGGTTTCGGTACTGTCACAGGTTGCAAGCCCCGTGTGTGCGTCGCCGTAATCAACCGCCATTAACTTCACTTTATATACCGACCCTTTCCAAATGCCAATTGGCTTAAACACTGCAAAACTAAACTAATTAACGGTGTCGCCTAAGTCTAAAGCTTCCCTCTTTTTATATTTTGTTATATCAAAGCAGGTTAAAAGGCAAACCTCACGGTCGGAGAAATCGGCTTGCCATTTTAATTTTGAAGCCGTGCATTGATTCCAACTATCCAAAACCTCGTTATAAATTTCATTTTGTACCACCGCGCCGGTTTTTATGCACTCTGCCGCAGGGCAGTTGTCGCATACAGAATCATGGTCTCTAAACGCCTGATAACATTTATCCCCTATTTTAGCATATGGAAAAAGGCTTTTAATAGTTTTATTTACCATTATTATTTCATAGGTTTCGGGGTTCAATACATAGGACGCGGCGGGTATGTTGTCAATTAATGAAACGATTAGTTGGCGGCTATTCTTTAATTTTTCGCTGTTTTGGTAATTCATGTAGAACATACCCAATACCCTTGAGGCGTACATTAACGCCTCTATCTCTTCCCCGCTCCATTCTCTTTTGTTTCGGCAATCATCATATCCGATAACGCCCGCAAATTCGCCGTCTGACAATAATGCAAATTGCGCAGACGCTTTAATGCTCTGCGTTATTAAGATTTCGCGAATTGTCGGTGTAAGCTCGCTAATGTCATTGCATATAAATGTATTTCCGTTACTGAAATAACTTTGATATGAAATCCCCTCATATTCCAAATACTTCGCGGGGAGTTCCCGCATGGTACTAATTCGCGGCAAAACGCCCTCTGCCGTCCATTCAAACGTATTGCAATAGGTCTCGCCATCCTCGCTTAACTCAATTATATAGGCGCGGCTGACGTCAAATCTGTTGCCGATATAGCTTAATATCGACGGAATAGCCAAATCAGGTTGAGGAGAATTGTATAGTATATCCAATATATATTCTACAAAATTTTCGTCAAAGGATTTTAGGAAATCTTGTTTAATCTCGCTCCAAATTGAGGTTTTTACGCGGTTTTTAGCTACCGGCAATTTGAGACTTTTTTCAAAAAGCGTGCCTGTTCCGTAACCGAAACGCTTTGAATAATCTAATGCGACATCGGCGCAGAGCAAAATATCATCAAAGCTGTTACCATGCTCCGGAAAAAGTGCCGCGCCTATACAAGCCGAAGTTTTTATACTGCTGTTATCGGATTCTAAAAAGTTTTCAAGTGCTTTAAGACGTACCTTGGCTTCTTCGGAATTTTTAAAGCCTCTTAAAAGCATGATAAATTCATCGCCGCCGAGCCGCCCCGAAATTTCGTTATTTCCGAGAAAACGTTTTAATTTCCCCGCAATTTCACACAAAAGCATATTACCTAAGGTCTGTCCGTGCAGTCTGTTTATACTTTTGAAATTATCTAAGTCAATTATCGCGAGCATACAGCTTTCATTTTTCTCCGATAATATTTCCTGCGCCTTTTCAAAAAAATATTCCCGATTGTAAGTTTGCGTCAGAACATCATAATATTCCTTGGTTTTTAATTCTTCATACATAGCAGTTTCCTTTTAAATTGATAATTTTTCGGATATTTCGGCAATTATTTTGCGTCTTATTTCATTAATTCGCGCCGCGCTTAAAAACAAACCATCTTCTGTTTCGCAGATTATTTCCCCCGTTGAAAAAATCGTACCGCCGAGCTTTGAAAGCCGTGTTATGACTTCTTCGGCAGTGGTTTGGCGCGTCAAAGCGGGTTCGGCAGAGGGGAAGTTAAGGGTTGCGGTAACTTTGTCACAATAGGTATGGCAAAGGATTTCCGCGCCTGATTTTATAATGAGTTTAATGTTTAATTTTCTTCGTTTAAAAGGCTCTTTATATAAATCTCTTAACTCTTTCAGCACACTTTCGGTTTGAAGAACGTCTTCCCTGCCGCGAAAACCGCGCATTAACGTTGTATTTCCCGTAAAATAACCGTCTGTGAAACCGCCGCGTGAAAATACGGATTTTAATCGGCTTGAGTCTTGTGCTTGCTTTGACAAGTGCGCCGACGGCAAATTTTCCGCTCTTAAATCAACACTTCTTTCTCTATAACAAGCATCAACCGCCGCCGCGACATATTCAGGGCGTTTCATTCGCCCCTCAATTTTAATTGATTTTACACCTGCGGATTCAAGCTTTTTTATATTTCCTATAATTGAGAGCTCTTTTAAAGATAAAGCGTTTTCAATCTCCCCGACGGTGAAATTCAGCCTGCAGGGCTGGGCGCATAAACCTCGGTTAGCGCTCCTTATATCCGTTTTTCCGTGAGCAGTGGACTTTTCACTTGAGGCGGACTTTCCGCTTTTGAAAAATGCGCTCATATAACATTGTCCGCTTAGACAAACGCAAAGCGCACCATGAACAAACACTTCTGTTTCTATACCCGCGATTTTAGCCGATTCGGTAATTTCTGCAATCTCCGGAAATGAAAGCTCTCTCGCCAAAACCACCCGGGAAAACCCTAATTTCTTTGCCTCAAGCACCCCTGAAACAGAAGTTATTGTCATTTGCGTTGAGGCATGCAGACGGAGCTTTGTATTTGCCGACTTAAACGCTTCTTCAACTTCCTCTATAAGACTCAGCAAAGATAAATCTTGAATTATAAAGGCATCTGCGCCCGCTTGAATCGCGGTCTTAACAATATATTTCGCCTGCTCTCTTTCATCGTCAAAGAGTAGTGTGTTCAAAGCTATATACAGTTTCACACCCGAAAGGCGGCAAACACTTGCCGCCTCGTACAATTCCTCCGCCGTGAAATTTTTAGCGTTTCTCCGAGCCGAAAAGCCGTTCATTTCGGAATTTTCCGGATTCAGCCCCAAATAAACCGCATCGGCGCCTGTGTTAAGGGCGGCTTTCAGGCTTTCGGGGCTTCCCGCAGGAGCAAGTATTTCAATAGGTTCAACTGTGTCACTCATAGTTCAAACCATGCTGTCCGTTTGGTTTTTCAGTAAGCTTTTGCTTTAAAGACGCATATTCAAGTCCCGCCTCATCAAGTTGCGCTCTAAGCCTTACTATTTCTTCCTCTTTAAGTTTAACATAATTGTCAAAGGTGGTCTCATAAGTATTCAAGGTACTTCTTAGGGTGTTGTTTTCGGTTTCCTTAACCCGCGCAATATGCTCTAATTCCTTGCATGCACTGTCAAAACCTTCGTGAAGCTTTTTTATTTCTGTTTCGCGCTCTTTCATAGCCCGTTCTATATACATTTCATATTCGGCAAGTTTCTGCCGTAGCTGTTCATTTTCTTCATTTTTATAATGGGCTATGTTTGCCATTTCGCTTGACGCGCTGTCAAATCCCTCCCGAAGCTGTCCGAGTTCGGTTTCGCGCTCTTTAACAAGCCTGTCTACATATTGCTCATATTCGGCAATCTTCTGCCTTAACTGTTCGTTTTCCTCGTCTTTATAATGGGCAATGCTTGCCATTTCGTTAGAAGCGCTGTCAAACCCTTCGCGCAACTGCCCGAGTTCTGACTCGCGCTCTTCCATAAGTTTTTCTATATACCGCTCATACTCAATAATTTTTTGCATGAGGCTTTCGTTTTTTTCTTCTTTTACCCGTGCGATTTGTTCAAGCTCCATCGTCGCACTTCTGATATTTTCGTTTAATATTAACTGAGCTGATTCTTTTAAATCCACTATTTCCTGCTCAAGGGAGTAAACCTTTTTATGAAGTTCGCCGATTACGTTTTTAACCGCAACCATGTCCTTTTCCGATTCGTTCATCACATTCAACGCTACGAGGGTAAGTCTTTCCTCGTCTGAGCGGGTTTTAAGTGCGCTGAATTCGTCTATTTTATGCTCTAACCTTTCGGCTATTTTTCTTATTACCCCCGGAGCGTCGTCGGTAACAAGGTTGTAGTCCCTGCCGCAGATTGTGACTTTTACTCTTTCCATACCCGATTTATTCCTCCCGCTTTTTAAAACCTGTGTTCAATAACCCCAAATATTGAACACCAGTTCATATATCTAATCCGTGCGCGTAAAGCTGACGTCCACCTGCGGGTATCCGACCACCCACGCGGGGATTCTAATACCGCTGATTCTGTATTCTACTACTTTAGAAACGGTAACAGTGTCGGCAGTTATATCCATCCCCATAAGGTTTAAAGTAACCCTTATATCGCCTGCAGACATAGACCTGAGATACGAAGACGGTCCTATTACGGAAACGGTCAGCTCCCTCGTCAATATATCCACATTATAACCCGATGGTCTGTTGCGTATTGTTATGTTATCTCTCGGAATGGCGAATTCAAACTGCTCATAATCGTCAACGCCTATAAATTGTAATGAAAAAGCCGCCTCGCCCGAAATATTCTTATACCCTTCCGGGAGTTTGGGAGCTATTGTTTCACGGGTTACACCGTTTAACATATCAAGCGTTATGTCACTAATCGGCATTTCCCAAACCTCAAAGCTGGCGAGATGGTTAATGGAGGTGTTTGGGGAAGACAGCGTAAGCTCATGTGGCGTCAGTACCATTTTAGACCTTAATCCCGTTATATCAAAATTGTTCTGATAACCTGTTATCAGAAAATCAAGAGGCAGGGTTTTCACCATGTGAAGCGGAACAGTTACCATAAACGTATCAGAGTCTAAAGAAATATCGGGGCTTTCCACCCTCACGTTATCACTGTTAAAAAGTACAAGCTCGCCTTTTAATTGCAGTGTTGAAAATATTTCGTCTTCATGAAAAGCTTGGGCTTCAGCGGAGGTGATTGAGTCAATAAGGCTTTTTTCGCCTTTTATAGTTACAGTCGGCGGGTTGACGGACAGATTCGGTTCGTCAATCAGCATACCCTCGGCTAACCTCATATTAACGGCTTGCGGCTCTACTTCAAGGGTTTTAGAAACAATTTCGGCTACCTTTATATTCGCTGTGTTGGTTGCAGACGTAACCTTAAAATCAGTGGTAGATTCATACGTAACGTCTATATCAACCACGTATTCCCCCTCTGCAGTTATGCCGGAAAGGTCAAGTTCAGCCTCAAAATCGTTGGCGCTGTATTTTCCCACAATGTATCGCTTGCCATTTATCTGAATACTGGTGGAAAGTTCCTGCGGGTACAATAATTCAAGGTTGTTTTCAATCATATAGGGGGTCAGGTTTACCTGAACCGGTATATCGGTAATGTGTTGATTTATATCGGGGAAAATTTGAAGTGAAATAACAAGCCAAGCCACCGCAGAAAGAAGAACTGCGGTAACAATTGATTTTATATTAGTTTTAAATGTTGTAAAAAACTCATGTATCATACTCATTTTGCTTTTTTGAACCTCTACTGAACCTCTGTTTTTTCTTGGGGCGGGTTTTCCTCGTTTTCACTGACTGCGTGTGTTTCCGGATTTTCCGGGTATTCCGTATTTTTTTCAGGTGCAGGCTCTGTCTCCGGGAGGGGCTTAGTGCGCTTTTTAGCTCGTTTTTGCCTTAAAGTTTCATTTTCAACATCTTTAAGAATGGTGTCGTTCAAATATTCGGTCAAGCCGTCGCGGTTATAACCCCTTGTGAGCTTACCGTTTTCAGCCACCGAGATGATTCCCGTTTCCTCCGAAACAACAATTACAATGGCGTCGCTTACCTCTGTCATACCAATAGCGGCTCTGTGACGGGTTCCGAGTTCTTTGGAAATAAATTCCTCTTTTTGAGGTTTCGGAAGAAAGCATCCCGCCGCTAAAACCGTTCCCTCTCTTACGATCACCGCGCCATCGTGAAGAGGCGAATTCGGGAAGAAAATATTCCCGAAAAGCTCGGCAGAAGGCATGGCGTTAAGCATTATACCGGTATCGGTCTGCTCCCCTAATTTAGTTTTACGCTCCATTACAATAAGAGCGCCCGTTGCCGTTCTCGCAAGTTTTTCACAGGCGTCCGTAATCTGGTCAATGGCTATGCCCACATTGGTTCTTACGTCAACGGTACTGCTTTCAAAATTAAAAGTGATGGTTTTGGCGACCTTAGCCCTGCCCATTTTTTCAAGCGCCCGCCTTAGTTCGGGCTGGAACATCACTATAATAGCCATAAGCCCGATACTGAAAAAAGTATCGCTAAGAAAAGCCATAACCGGCAGGTAATCCGTCATCTGACGCACTAAAAGCAGAACCACGAAAACCAAAAATATTCCGCGCAAAATCTGCTCCGCTCTGGTTTCACGAACTAATTTCAGGAGCTTATAAATAAGGAATGACAATAATAATATGTCAATGAGGTCAAAATACTCAATTCCTTTTAATATACTGATAAAGTTTTCCCACAAATCCAATAAAAATGGCATGTCAGAATAAGGTCACACCTTTCATAAGGCGCAAAACGCCCCGGAATATTAGAAAATTATATTATTAAAATATGATTTCAACCGCTTTTTCACTTGGGTAAATTAGGTTTATTATAATCTGCGAAAATCCGTAATCATTTTTTCAATTAACCGCTCTAAACGCGCCGACGGACGTTCAAAGCAGGAATTGTCTATAAAAATGATTCTGTCTTGGGTAACTGCGTCAAGCTCCCGAAAATATTCCGACGCAAGTAAATCGTCTATTGTGTATTTGTCGCTTAAAAGAATGATGTCAGGCTGACCCGCCGAATCCTCAGAAAGAGCCGAAAGCAACGACATATCGAACTCATAGTCAGTTCCGCCGGCGGCTAAATTTTCGCCGAAACAGGAGAAAATTGAACTTTCAAGCGTATCCCCCGTAGCGGCTTTTAAGCCGTCGGTAATATATAAGAATTTTCCTATATTTACAACCCCGATGTTGTCGCAGGCTTTTGAAATTACCGCGAAAGCCTGGTCTCCCGATTCAGCTCCGGTAAACATTCCCTCAAATACAAGACCGAGCGCACGATAAATATCTCTCAAGCCGCTTAAATTTGAAGCGGCGGGAATGGTCAAAGTAGCGATTCCCGCTTGTTCCATGCGGAACATGTCACGTCCCGATAAGGGCGTTGATACAAGGAGCAACGACGGCGAAAGCTCAATGATTTTTTCAATGTCGGGGTTTGCGCTACTACCGACGTCAGGTAAGCTTAAAATATTCGGAGGATAATCACAGTAGGTACTCCTCCCGATGATTCTGCTCCCATAATCCAACTCGAAAATGATTTCCGAAAGTGATGGAGAAAGGCATACTACACTTTCAGGGCTTGAAACAATTTCAACATCGCCTATAAATAGCGGATAAGGCATAGGCTCGTCAACTTCTTCTATTATTTCAGGCGTTTGGTCTATTATGTTTTGGTCGTCGTCACAACCGCCGATAAAAGCAATTACAAATATTAAAGCTAAAGCCGAAATTCTTTTTAATTTCATAAATCATTATCCGTTTTAATTTTTTCAATCAGGCGCAAAAAATCCTCTTTGCTCGCTAAACCCGCGCTCATACCTCTGTAAACCGCCGCGCCGCGAAAGCCTCTCAAATACTTAGCTATGTGAGAGCGCGCCTGTTTCATGGCTACGGTTTCGCCTTTATCATCTATTAAGAGCTCGATATGACGGCTCATTATTTCAAGCCGTTTTTTTGTCGGCAAAGCTGCCTGTTTTTGTCCGATTTCAAGAAATTTCTTTATTTCCTCAAAAATCCAAGGCGCACCCCAAGCCGCCCTGCCTACCATTACGAGGTCGCAACCGGTTTGTTCATACATCAATTTGCACCTTTCGGCGCTTGTGACGTCGCCGTTGCCGATTATGGGGATTTTTACTGCTTGTTTGACTTTTGCGATTACTTCCCAGTCGGCAAAGCCCGAATAAAACTGCTCCCTTGTCCTTGCGTGAATTGTTACCGCGCTTGCACCACAGTCTTCACAGAGCTTGGCATTTTCCACAGCGTTAATGCTGTGACTGTCCCACCCTGAACGTATTTTCACGGTTACGGGAATATTTACGGCTTTAACGACAGCTTTTATTATTTCCCCGAGAAGCTCAGGGGTTTTCAAAAGCGCCGAACCAGAATGATTACCCGTAATCTTGGGCATAGGACACCCCGCGTTTATGTCGATAATATCGGGGTTATAACTTTCGGCGATTTTAGCCGCCTTTGTCATAAAATCGGGAGAATTACCGAAAAGCTGTACGGCAAATGGCTTCTCGCTTTGACTTGAAACAAGCAAATTACAAGTTTTTTTGTTAGGAGGGGACTTTCCGTTTCCGTATATTAAGCCCGCCGAGCTTGCCATTTCCCCGAAAACAAGAGCCGCGCCGAATTCTTTACATAAAACACGCTGGGCATAATCGCATACGCCCGCCATCGGAGCAAGCACAGCCGTTTTTTCAATTTTTACGTTACCTATATAAACGTAGTCCATAAATAACAGTATATCACAAAATTTTTGCCTCGTCAACATATTATAACTCAAAAAAACGGGATACTGCCTAAACAGTGTCCCGCTTTTATAAAAAATATCAATTATTTCAGTTCTGCGAAATACTTAATAGTTCTTACCATGTTGCTGGTATAGGAATTTTCGTTATCGTACCAAGCGACAACCTGTACCTGACACAAATCATCGGAAACCTTAGTAACCATTGTCTGCGTAGCGTCAAACAACGAACCGTAGGTCGAACCTATTACGTCGGAAGAAACGATTTCATCTTCGGTGTAGCCGTAGGAATCGTTGGACGCCGCTTTCATAGCCGAGTTAATGCTGTCTTTGGTTACACTGCCTTTTACAACCGCAGTCAAAATAGTAGCTGAACCGGTGATTACGGGAACGCGCTGTGCCGAACCTATTAATTTACCGTTAAGTTCGGGAACTACAAGCCCGATTGCCTTTGCCGCGCCTGTAGAGTTGGGAACGATATTCGCCGCCGCTGCTCTTGCACGTCTGAGGTCGCCTTTTGAGTGAGGTCCGTCAAGAGTCATTTGGTCGCCGGTATAAGCGTGGATAGTGGACATTATGCCCGACTGAACAGGAGCGAGGTCGTTCAGCGCCTTAGCCATGGGAGCAAGACAGTTGGTGGTGCAGGACGCCGCCGAAATAATGGTATCGCTTGGTTTCAGAACGTTTTCATTAACGCCGAAAACCACAGTAGGCAGGTCATCACCGGCAGGAGCGGAAATAATAACTTTTTTCGCTCCTGCGTCTATATGAGCCTGTGATTTAGCTTTTGAAACATAAAAGCCCGTACATTCGAGAACCATGTCTACGTCAAGCTTACCCCAAGGTAAATCCGAAGCGTTCCGCTCGGCATAAATTTTAATGGTTTTGCCGTCTACGGTAATCGAATCGTCGCCCGCTTCTACCGTATGTCCGTTATAAGCTCCCTGAGCCGTGTCATACTTCAAAAGATGCGCTAACATTTTCGGGTTGGTTAAGTCGTTGATTGCCACTACGTCATAGCCGGGAGCGTTGAACATCTGCCTGAACGCAAGTCTTCCTATACGTCCGAATCCGTTGATTGCCACTTTTACTGCCATTTTGAATATCCTCCTGTGGTTGTTTTTTAAATTGCCTTTTAATCATAACATATATTTGACATCAAGTCAAGATTTGTGATATATTAAATTAAGATTTTATTTTGGAGAATAACCCATGACATTATATTTATCCGACTTAGACGGAACATTGCTCAATTATGCCGCAAAATTAAAACCCCGCGCCGCCGAAATGCTTAACAGATTTATTCGTAAAGGCGGGGTGTTTTCCTACGCAACGGCAAGGCGTATTCAAACCGCCGCGCCGATTATGAAAGCTGTAAGTTTAAACATACCGGTCATAACCTTAAACGGTGTTGTTTTGGCAGACCCCGAAACCGGAAAATCAATTTTTACCGAGTATATTTCATGTGAAATTTTAACAATCGCAAAGAATTTTATCATACAAAATAAAGAAACACCGCTTGTTTATGCCACTGTTGACGGAATGGAGAGGATAGCTTTTTTGAAAAACAGCAATGAAGCCGTCCAAATTTTCAATAAATCAAGGAGCGGCGACCCCTCCCGTTATGCCTGCGATGATTACGACGAGCTTTTCAGGGGCGAAATCTATTACATAGCCATGATGAACACAAACAGTAAAACAAATGCGTTAAACACCGTATTCAACGCCGATAGCGGCTTTACCTCTGTTTGCTACTCCGATACTTATGACAATAGGCTGACATTTTACGACATTTGGAGCGCAAAAGCCTCTAAATCCTCCGCCGCCCTTAAATTAAAAGAAATTACGGGCGCGGACAGGATTATCGTTTTCGGGGATAATGTCAACGACATTCCCATGTTTGAAATTGCCGATGAATGTTACGCCGTGGAAAACGCCGTCCCTGAATTAAAAGCAATCGCCACCGGCATTATTTCAAGCAACGAGGAAATGGGAGTGGCTGTTTTTATAGAAAAAAGAACGGCAAAAATTTGGGATTACGCGCCGCCAGTCGGAAGTGTTCCCAATAAAGTGCGTTTTGCCGCCGCAATTCAAGAAACCGCGAATGTCGAAAACCAAGGTATCGGCACACTCAATGAAAAATCAATCCACGCCGCATTAAAACGCTATTTTTCGGAAACCCCCGACCTAGAAGCCAAAATAGGAACTTTTGTAGCTGACGCGGCGGGGGAAAGCGGCATTTTTGAAATTCAGACTGCAGATTGGGGAAAGCTGAATAAAAAATTAGATGTTTTCCTTGAAGCAAGCCACGTTACGGTGGTTTATCCGTTTGAGGAGCGTGTTCATATAATAAATATAAACGAACAAACAGGCGGATTTCTCAAGAATTCGGTTAGAAATAATAAGGATTTAACCAAGTTTTTTCTTGAATTATATCGCATTAAGGGCTTTCTCACCCACCCCAATTTAACCGTTTGCCTTGTAGGACTTGAAATTGAGAAATTTCGGTACATAAATCCTGCAAAACCGCGCAAAAAAGGACTTTCAATAAAAAAGCCCCTTGCCCTGCTTTCAGAAACATATTTAAATTGCGGTGACGATTATCGCATGTTTTTACCCCAAGACCTGCCGGAGCTTTTCACCAAAAAAAATTTCAGGAATTCACTAATTCCTGAAATTTTGGAATATATGTCAGTAATTCAAAAACGCGGGAAAAAAGGCAATGAGCTTATTTATTCAGTCTCTCCGCAATCATTCTCGCCGCCTTATCTACGTCCCCGCAACCCATAGTTATGATTAAATCTCCGCTTTCGGCGTTTTGAGCAATATATTCTGCAATACCGTAAAAGTCCTGAAATACTATTGCGTTTCCCGGGGCGAACTTTTCGTTTATTTTTTCCGCCAAATCCTCGGATTTCACAATTCCCTCGTCAACCTCGCGCCCGCCCATAATCGCGCTTAAAACAACCTTGTCGGCAATAGACAGCGCTTTTGCAAACTCGTCAAGCAATGCCGCCGTCCTTGAATAAGTGAACGGCTGATGAACCGCCCAAATTCTTTTAAAATTCATGCTTTTTGCGGTTTTGAGAGTGGCTTCAATTTCGGCGGGGTGGTGGGCGTAGTCGTCTACGACGGTTAGGGGCGAACAGTCCGCGCCGTTATTTCCGGAGCAGACGGTCTGCTCGTAAATCCGCTCAAAACGTCTGCCTGCGCCTTTAAAGCCGCGCAGACCTTCTTTCAGGTCGTTTATGCCCGTTTCCAAGCTGAGAGGATTCTGTCCCATAAGGTAAATAGCCGTAGCACAAGCCGCAACGGCGTTTAGTACGTTATGCTCTCCCGGCGCTCCGATAACTATTTCCGCAAGCCGCTCTCCATGCCTCCAAAGCTCAAATGAACTTTCAAAATCGGAAATTTGCCTTATATTCTGTGGGTAATAATCGTTCTTACCCGAAAATCCGAAGGTTATGATTTTATCCTTTGAATCGCGCTTTACGCTGAAATCGCTTTTGTTGACGGCAAGTACAGTATTTTCGTCGTCACCGTTTATAATCAACAAATCTGTGGTTAAATCGCAGAATTTGCTGAAAGAGCCGCGCAGATTATCCATCGTCTTGAAATAATCCATGTGGTCTTCATCAATATTAAGAATTACGGTGATATTAGGCTCGAGTTTCAGGAAATTGTTATTGAACTCGCAGGCTTCCACCACCATAATCCCGCTGTCGCCCATGCGGGAACTGCCGTCTAAAATTTCCAATTTCCCCCCTACAAAAGCCGAAATATCAAGTCTTGCCGCAAGCAGGATATGAATAAGCATGGAGGTCATTGTGGTTTTGCCGTGGGTTCCGACGACGCAGACAGCTCTTTCGTGACGGCTTGTCAAAAGTCCTAAAAGCTCTGCCCTGTCGTGAGCCTCAACGCCTTTTTCAACAGCGGCGTAAAGCTCCGGGTTTTTCACCGAAATGGCAGATGAATAGATGATTAAATCGGCATCGCCTATGTTTTCCGGGCTATGCCCGAGAAAAACTTCAATACCCATTTTACGCACAGCGTCAAGGGTTACGGTTTCGTTATTATCCGAGCCGGTGATTAAATATCCCTGATTGTGCAGAATTTGCGCCAACGGATACATTCCGCTCCCGCCGATTCCTATAAAATGAATGTGCTTTTTGTTTGTAGCGGATAGTCCGCTTTCTAAAAAATCTGTCATAATGCCTGCCTTTATGTTTTATTTTATATGTAAAAAATATTCCCTGCTTTGAAAAACGCGCTTTCGGTCAACGCTTGAATATTCCCCATCGCCGTGATATACAAACCCTAACTTTTCAATGATTCTGCCGGATGCGGTGTTTTCCTTTGCGTGACAAACAAAAAACGTAGTTTGTTTTAATTCTTTTACCGCAAAATCAATAACCGCCCTTGCGGCTTCGGTGGTCAGTCCGTTGTTCCAGTATTTTTTCATTATGCAATATCCGATTTCAAACATCTTATGTTCTTGGCTATAAAAAAGTCCGAAAGAACCGAAAAGTTCCCCTGTTTCCTTTAACATTAAACCCCAAATATAGCTTGGGGTTTTCCCGTCATTCTCCTCTATTGAAATCAACCATTCTTTGGTAACGTCTACCGTTTCGTGGGTGTTATACCGCAGATATTGCGTAACTTCGGGGTCGCCCGCCCAATTGTTGAAAACGTCTTCGGCGTCGGTTATTTTTAAAGGGCGGAGGATTACTCTTTCGGTTTCAAGCACCGGCGTTTTCATTTTAATCACCATGCCTTTCCGCACAAACGTGCTATGAAAGTACATTTTCCCAATTAACGAGGATTTACTTTCAAACTAAACAAAATACCACCTTCTCATAATTAAACTTCCCCCATTGCTTTAAATTATATGAATATTTCAAAACTCTATGTCTACACTAAAAATATAAAAACACAGAGAGGTAACACAATGGAAATAAACGACATTCGCATAAGAAAGGTTTTGCAGGACGGACGGCTTCGCGCCGTGGTTTCCCTGACCATAGACAATGCCGTAGCGGTACATGATATAAAGCTTGTTCAAGGCGACGACCGCATGTTTGTGGCAATGCCGAGCCGCCGCGACGAGGCGGGAATGTTTCGGGATATAATCCACCCTATTAACCCCGAAGCCCGCAGTATTCTCGAAACCAGTATATTGCAGGCTTATGATGATTATATGGGTTCGGATCAGATGAGGCAGTAATACTACTTTACAGGAACATCAACAGGGGCGGTGTGTTTTCTGAAACTACGCGCCAAAACCGTCAGCCCGTTGCAGAAACCGTTTAAATCCTACTTCCACGTGCTGAAACCTTTTAAAGTTTTAAAACGGGAGGCAATAGATTTAAACGAGTGCAAGCGGGCGTACGGTTATTAGCGTAGATTTCAGAAAACACACCGCCCCTTGCAGTACATAAAACATTTATTACATATTATTGAACACAACCTGCGCCTTTAATAGCGCGTTTTGGGTTTTCGCGTCGGAAATTTCGCTGTCGAGCGCCATTTTAACCGCTTCTTCAAAGGGAATTTCCACAATCTCCAAAAATTCGTCCTCGTCAAGGTTTTGCGCGGTTTTGCGTAATCCCTGCGCCAAGTAAACATAAATTACCTCACCGACATAAGCCGGCGTTGGAATCAGTTTGCCGAAAAACTCAAAGCTTTCAGCCTCGTAGCCGGTTTCTTCCTTTAACTCGCGAACTCCGCAAAGCTTAGGGTCTTCCCCCTCTTCAAGTTTGCCCGCGGGGATTTCAAGCATTGTCATTTTATGGGCATAGCGGAACTGGCGCACCATGACAACGTTATTTTCATCGGTAATTGCCAAAATACAAACCCCACCGGGGTGTTTTACCACCTCGCGGATTGTTTCCTTGCCGTTTTCAAGCAGAACGGTATCTTCAAATAAATGAACTACCTTGCCCTTGAATATTTCACGAGTTGATAATGTTTTTTCTTCTAAGTGCATGATGAAAAACTCCTTGCTTTGTGATTGTGGGGATATCGCCTATTAGTTTTGTTGAGTATTACAATTGCCGTCTGCAAAACCGCATTTGGGTTTGCTATGTATAGGTTCAATGACAAAGTGTTCGGGGAACAAACCAATCGCTGTACCGCAACATTCTTTTGCACAAATTCCACACCTTGTACATTTATCATAATCAATTATAATTCTGCCGTAGGGAGTGCCGCCGCAATCGTAAAGAGGGTTGTTGCCTTCACAACCACCGACACAATCACAACCGCCGCCGGGGTTCGCCGACATAGGCGTTAGCCCCAACTCCTCACGCTCGTTACAGTTGCATTTCAAAACTTTGTCGGTAATCGCCACGTCAGTTTCTATGTAACCGACTGCGCCGAATGGACAGAGTTTGATTGCGGTGCAAACGGTTTTGCTTGCGAAACATCTTTTAAAATCTACTACCGGTTTCATGGGTTATACCTCAAATCTTTCTTTTAGTTTTTTATAATAATTCTGTACACTCTTGTCGCCGTCATTATTTAAAAACAGGCAAAACGGCAAACTGTCCGTTTCCCTGTGTTTTGTAATACAAGCACAACATTTTTTGTAATTAGGGCAACTTTCTTTTGGACAGCTACACTCTTTAACACTTACACAAGGCATTTATTTTCACTCATTTCCTAAATCCTACACAAGCTTTACATTTTTTCCGGAGCTTCTACCTTTAAAATATCAAGTGCGTTTTTCAGTGCGATTTTAACCGCGTGGCAGAGCGCAAGCCTTGACTGCAAAACTATTTCTTCCTCGCCCTTGATTCTGCATGAATCGTAAAACTTATGAAAAAGCTGTGATAATTCAAGTACATATCGCGTAATACGTGCGGGGTTAAGCTCCTCGGCGGCATGGTTTATTTCCGACGGAAGGACGGCGGCTTTTTTTACAAGCTCGAATTCCGCCTGCTCAGTAAATTTCAGGTTTTCAGGGAATGTACAAGTAATCCCCTCGTCACTGAGCCGCCTGATTATGCTGCAAATCCGTGCATGGGCGTACTGAACGTAATAAACGGGGTTTTTACTGCTTTCTTCAATCGCCAAATCAAGGTCGAAATCAATATGAGTGTTTGCCTCACGCAAATTAAAGAAAAACCGAGCCGCGTCAAGCGGGACTTCGTCAAGTAATGTCGAAAGGGTGATTGCCTTACCCGAACGTTTGCTTAATTTTACCGTTTCCCCCGACCTTGTTAGCCGAACCATCTGCATGATAATTACTTTCAGCCTTGAAGTATCTACACCGAGAGCCGCTAAAGCCGCGTTCATGCGCGGAATATAGCCGTGGTGGTCTGCGCCGAGAATGTCAATGGCAATGTCGAATTTTCGCTCCTCAAGTTTATTATAATGGTATGCAATATCCGGCACAAGATAGGTCGGTACGCCGTTGCTTCTAATAAGCACTCTGTCTTTTTCGTCGCCGAAGTCGGAGGATTTAAGCCAAATCGCGCCATCCTGCTCATAAGTATGACCTTTTTCTTTAAGTAATTCAACAATTTTCAAAGGCGCGTCTTGCTCGTGCAATGTGCTTTCTTTGAACCATGTGTTGTATTTGATTCTGTATTTCAGCAGGTCATTTTCAAGCGTTTTAACATTAAGCGGCAGGGCGTAACTTGCAAGCCGACTCCGCCTTTCTTCTTCAGAAACTTCCATCAGCTTATCGCCGTGTTTAGCGATATATTTTTTTGCATGTTCTATTATATCTTCTCCGTGATAACTGTCCTCGGGCATTTGCGGTGACTCGCCAGCGGCAACATTTGCACCGGAAGTCTGTAATATTTGTTGATAACGAATATCAAGGCTCAAGCCGAGCTTATTAACCTGATTTCCCGCATCGTTGACGTAAAATTCCCGCTCGACGTAATAACCCGCCCGCTCCATAACCGAAGCAAGGCTGTCGCCAAGTGCGCCGCCCCTTGCGTTTCCGATGTGCATTGGACCGGTGGGATTTGCGGAGACGAACTCTATTAAGATACGCTTGCCTTTACCGAAATTAGTTTTGCCGTAATCTTCTTTTTGCGCGGTTATGCACTTTACCGCCTCGGAATACCATCCGGGGGCAAGATAAAAGTTGATAAAACCAGGACCTGCCGTTTCACATTTACTGAAAAGCGGGTTGTCCGAATCAAATATTGCTTTATTATTTTCAATTTCTTTTATTAAGAAAGCCGCAATCTCACGCGGCGAAAGTTTCGCTGACGGATTTTTATTAAAAGCCTTAGCGCAAACCATAGCCGCGTTACAAGAAAAATCCCCGTTAACAGGGTCGGCGGGCGATTCCACAATGAACGGAGGAAAAGAAACGTCTGTCAGCTTATTTAAAGCCGACAGCACCGCTTCTCTTATTTGCGCTTTGGCGTATTCTGTAAGATTTAATGTCATGTTAAATACCATCCCTTTAGACTTGTTCTTTTTTTAAAACTATAACCTCTCTTTGATATTAATAAACATTTCGGTTTCCGACATATAGCTCGAATTTATATCTATAGTATATTTCAGATAAACATTCCCGCCGCTGTCATTAAGTTCAGAGCGGATTTCATCAGCGGTCACCCCTACCATAAAATCCCCGTATGGAGTACCATAATGGCAATGGTGTTTTTTACCTTTTTCAATGACAAGACTACTCAAAGCATCGCCTGAACGGTTGAGCGTTACCATATCGTTACCCATAACGTCAAGGGTTACAACGCTTCCCTCAAAGCCTGTTGCCTCGCTTTCTTCGTAGATGATTTTATATTTGTTTCGCTCCCGCCCGCGTTTAAGCCGTCCGTAGGTGAAAAGTTCGGTAATGTCCTTTTCATCATCGGCAAACTGGGTGCTTTTTATATCAATGCAAACATCTTTTTCCATAGTTTTTCCTTTCTTTTTATGTAGAAAATGCTTATTATCTTATATGCCTTTATTGCAGGGGCAAACCTTGTGCTTGCCCGATTGTATTTGCCTGATGATAATACGGGGCGTTGGATTTTTCGGGCAGACACAAGGTCGCCCCTACCCCGTTACCGACTCAATCAGATTATCTAACAACTCAGCATACCCTACCCCGCTTTCTTTCATAAGTGCGGGGAAAACGCTGACCTCGGTAAAACCGGGTAAAGAGCCGGCTTTCTTTAAATAAAGTCCTTCTTCGGCGAGCACAAAAGAAAACCGAGCGAAATTTTTACAGCCGAGCGCCACAAAAGCGGCTTTGGCGGTTTCTGTAATTTCATTTACGGTGGATTTTTTAAGCTTGGCGGGAATCAATGCCGAAGATTTTTCAAAAAGCTCTGATTTCTCTTTTCGTGCGGCAGGCTTAACCTCACCTACTACTGAAACCTGCGGTTTATAAGCGCCGCCGGTAACGGCAACCTCAAGCTCTCTGCCGGAAAGACATTCCTCCACTAAAACCTTATGATGATGTGTGGCGGCAAGCTTAATCGCTTTTAACAACTCTTCCCTGTCAGCGGCAATATTTGCCCCGATTGAGTTACTACAACTTGAGGCTTTGACGTACATGGGGTAATCAAGCTCCGCCTCAATCAGAGGTAAATACTTATCCATATCGTCAAGCCAGGTGCGCTCTATATAAAAGTACTTAGGGACTTTTATACCCGCCTTGTCAAGTAACAAATACGCCAGCATACGGTCACTGCAGGCGTTGGCTGCTTCAAAACCGCTCCCTACGAAAGGAACGCCCGAAAGACGGCAAAGCGCCTGAATTCGTCCGCATTCGCCGTATTTTCCGTGCAACACGGGAAAAATAACGTCTATTCGCTGATGTGCGAAATTCCCGCTTTCAAGAATTTTTAAAATTCCGCCGTGGTGCGGGTCGGGGCTTATTACGGCAGAACAGCAGTCGGAGTTCTGCTCCCATGCTCCGCTTGGAATTTCGTTATAATCGCCGGGGAAAAACAGCCAACGCCCCGCCCTCGTAATACCAATCGGTATTACGTCGTATTTTTCATTTGACAAAGCGCAAAGCACCGAATAAGCCGACTGAAGTGAAGCCGCGTAGTCCTGCGACGCGCCCCCGAACAAAACCGCGATACGTGTTTTTGCCATAATCGTCCCTCTTTTAATATAAATGTTCTTATAATTATAACATATCGTAAAGAATTTTGCAAGCGAAAAAAGTAGGGCGACTAACAGCCGCCCTTTATGCACTATTTAATTATTAACACCCTTGGCGGCTGTTAAAACTTTGCTTTAGCAAAGTTTTCTTACAACAGAGGCTTCATAACCGCCCTGAACTATTTATTTTTATACTTTTTGCCTGTCGTTACCGTTGGTTCTAACCCTAAAAATATCGTCTTTATCATCCATATAATAAATCCAACTGCCGACGACACAAATCTGATGTACCCTGTCATTGGTTAATCTGGTTTTATTTTGTCCGTCCAACCCGATTCTGTAAAGACTTCTTCCGTTTTTATTATCGGCGAAAAAAATCGAATTTCCGACGACATTCGCGGCTCCCCTGCCAATCCAGTTCCAACCGTCTCCAAGCAAAAGTTCTCTTCCTGTGCCATCGGTTTTTACCCTGTAGAAATTATCAAGCCCGGTGTTTCTGTCGCCTCTGCCGGAGTAATAAATCCAACTTCCGATGATTTGAAAGCTGTTATCTAATGAAGCATTACTAAGCTTATCTTCAACCGCTTTGACTCCGCCCGTACCGTCTCTCGCACTGATTTTGAATTTATAGTCCCCTGTGGGATTCGAGAAAGAAAACCGTGTGTAATAAGCCTGACCGCCGACAACCGCAAGACCGTAATTCGGACCGTCTCTCCGAAGTACCGTTCTGCTCGTGCCATTAGTGTTTATTCTAAAAATTTGCTTTGTTATGCCAGTATTGCTTCCGATATAGTAGACTATATTGCCGACAACATTTATATCCTCTGTGGCGTCCTCGGATAACATTTCTCTGCCTGTGCCGTCGGTTTTAATTCTGTAGAGTTTCCCTGCCGTAGTAACGCCGGCTTTTTTCATATCGCTTTCGTTTGAATAATAAACATAGCCGTTAATTACATTTATGAACCTTGCTTTGTCGTCGCTTAATTTTGTTTTGCCTGTGCCGTTGGTTCTGATTTTGTAAAGCTTGTCATCATTTCCGGCGTAATAAATCCAGTCGCCGCTTATTGCGGCAAGTCCGCCGTTTGTTATGTTCCCCGTGGAGTTGCCTCTGTTTTCAACGCTGACTCTTGCGGTTGCGCTAACCCTCTCAACACTTGCAGTAATATGCACTGTGCCTGCCTTTAAGGGTTTTACCAAACCGTTTTGGTCAACCGTTGCGACTTCTTCATTATCGGAAGCCCAGGTTACGGCTCTGCTTGAATTGGTAGTGGCTGTAAACTTATAGGTTTCAGTCGTGCCGCGTATAGTGACGCTTGTTGCGTTGAGCTTTACGGTAATTTCTGTGTTTGCTGCTGCCGAAACCGAAAGTGTAAGCATCGTTACAGCTAACGATAAGACCAAAACTATGCTTAAAATTTTCTTTACCATGGTTTTGCCTCCTAAGTATTTTTAAATTTCGCACTGAGATTGCATAAAATAAAGATTAATGCAGAAAGTATTACTTTTTTCATTATATCTCAAAAGTAAATTTATGTCAATAGTTCTTAACGGTTTTGGTAAATTTGGCGTGATTTTGGTAAGTTTAGCAAAAAAACTGTCCTTTTCAGACTAAAGGCGACTGTTTGTGCAGTATGCATAGCCACGATAATCCTTTCGGTTTTTCAGCAAAGAAAGTCGGGCATATTTCCCGTCTGTCTGTCATAAATATTACAAGAATAAGGAACGTATTTTAAATAACGTCCGACAAAAGAAAGGAATACGGGAATGGCAGAATTTTTAGCCGAGAGCCTTGCCCCCCTGCCGGAGGGGGAACTCTTTTGCAGGGAGGACAATAAGTATTACACCGCCTCTAAAAAGGCGTTAGAGGAATGTCTTATGCAAAATCGCACGGTTGAAGCTCCCTGTATAGTTTGCGACAGCCGCCACAATTTGATTATAGATTTCGGATTTATGAAAGGCATGATTCCTCGTTTTGAGGGCGCGCTTGGAATTGAAGAGGGTATAACCCGCGACATCGCACTGATTTCAAGGGTTAATAAACCTGTTTGTTTCAAGGTCACAGGCTTTACAAAAGACAGTTTCGGGCGGGACACCGCCCTGCTTTCGAGAAGGGCGGCACAGCATGAATGTATGCAAAACTATGTAAGCGCGCTGAAAAAAGGCGACGTCATAGGGGTAAAAGTAACCCATCTTGAACAATTCGGCGCGTTTGTGGATATAGGTTGCGGAATTCCGTCGCTGATTCCGATTGACGCGATTTCGATTTCACGTATTTCCCACCCGTCCGACCGATTTTTTATAGGACAAAAAATCTTTGCAGTTATAAAATCAAAAGAGAGCGGAACAACCGCCTCAAATGACGGCTCTTCTTCCGGACAGGGCGGCAAAATCACACTTTCACACAAAGAATTATTAGGCACATGGGCTGAAAACGCCGCTAATTTCTCGGTCGGCGAAACCGTCGCAGGGATTGTCCGCTCGATTGAAAACTACGGGATTTTCGTGGAATTAGCGCCTAATTTAGCGGGACTTGCCGAACTACGCGATAATGTGAAAATCAATCAGCAGGCAAGCGTTTACATAAAAGCCATTATCCCCGAAAAAATGAAATTAAAGCTTATTATTGTAGATATTTGCGAATATAATTATATAAATCATACCTATGATTATTTTATAGATTCGGGAAAAATAAATAAGTGGGTTTACTCGACGCCGGAGAGTGAGAAGTTGATTTTGAGTGATTTTACGGCTGAATAATTTTTTGCGGTTTTTATAATGTTAAAAGTAAAAAAAGGGCTTGTCCCACACTTTTTGTGTATAACGTTCGCTTCGCAAGAAAAAGTGTAGAACTTGCATACCTTCCTTTAGTTTTATAATTAAACCACAATCGCCTCTGACTGCGACATATAAAGCTTATAATAATCACCTCTACCTGCAATAAGCTCCTCATGCGTTCCCGATTCGGTTATGCCTTTTTCGGAAATATACATGATTCTGTCGCAATTCCTTATAGTTGAAAGCCTGTGGGCTATGATAAAGGACGTTCGGTTTGATGCGGCGTTTCCGTACTGTTCTTTTCTGCCGTGCAAAAGATGATTTATTCCCGCTTGCAGATTGCGCTCGGTCTTTGCGTCGATGGAAGAGGTGGCTTCATCAAGGACTAAAATCTTAGGATTAGCCAAAATCGTTCGCGCAAAAGAAATAAGCTGTTTCTGTCCGCCCGAAAGACCTCCGCCGCGCTCCTGAACTTCGGTATTATATCCGTGTTTGAGGCTCATTATATAATCATGAATCCCGACAATTTTGCACGCCTCATAAACCTCCTCATCGGTAGCGTCAAGTTTACCGTATTTTAAATTAAACATGATTGTACCGCCGAAAATAAAGCTGTCCTGAAGCATGATTCCCATCTGCCGTCTCAAAGAATTCAGCGTTACCTTTGAAATATCATTACCGTCAATCAGGATTTGCCCCGAATTAAGGTTGTAAAACCTTGAAATAAGATTTACAATCGTGGTTTTCCCCGCACCGGTAGGACCGACAAGGGCAATGCTTTCTCCCGCGTTTACAAAAAATGAAAGGTCTTCCAAAATATTAACGGCGGGAGCGACGGATTCACCTTTTTCATAAGAAAAAGTCACGTTTTTGAACTCCACATTACCTTTTATCTCCGGTAGCTCTTCAGCGCCCGGTAAATCATGGACGGTAACAGGTTCATCAAGGGTTTCAAAAATACGTTCAAGATAGGCAATGGCGTTTATAAAAGAATTCATAAGACTTGAAAGGTTAATAATAGGCATCCAAAAGCGAAAGGCGTAGCCGCTCATGGCGATAATAGTCCCAAGGGTTACGTAATCGGAAAACATCAGCAGTCCGAAACCAAACACGCAGGCACTGACAGCTATTTCAATCACGCTGAAAGCGGGCCACAGCAGATGCACAAAGCTTATGGCATACATCCAGTCTCTGCGGTAGGCGCGGGAAAGCTTGTCAAAAATGCCGGAATTAACTTCTTCACGGGTGAAAATCTGGGTTATACGCACCCCGATTATGCTTTCATGTAAATAAGCGTTAAGGTTGGAAGTTTTATTTGAAACCGCCTGCCAACCTTTGCGCTGTTTGTTTTTTATAAGCAGTACAACCAAAGCGCAAAACGGTAGTCCGCCCATAATTACCAGCGCCAATCTCCATGAAACCATAAACATAAACACAGCAATAAAAACAAGGTTGAAAATTTCAAGCACAAAATTTATCATTCCGTTTGTCATAAAGTCGGAAACGCTGTTGATATAGTTAATTACGCGAACTAATATTTTTCCGTGGGGTCTGTTATCGTAATATTCAAACGGCAGTTTCTGCAAATGGGCGAATAAGTCCCGCCTTATTTCATGGATTATTCCCTGCCCTACCTTGGTCATAATAACCGTTCTTGCGCGGGCAAGCAAAACGCTTGTCACAATGGCGCAAAACGCGCCTACAGCAAGCATAACAAGCAGTTTTTGATTGCTTTCGGGAATCGCCACGTCGATTGCGTGTCTTATTATAATAGGCTCTAACAGCGCAATTACAATGGCGAAAACACTTAAAATAAGCGCCGCGGTAATTCTGCCCTTATATCGGCCGGTGTAAACAAGGGCGCGCTTAAAATGTTTTAAACTAAACGGCGACTCAAGGGTTTCGTCTATGTCGAATTTGTTACGTGCCATAATTAAATTCCTTTCAGGGCTCTAACTTATGATTTATCCCATTCAATATTTTTCGGAATCCAAAGGTTTTGAACTTGAGCAGGCGCAAAATAATGAAAACAAAATTGCCACGATAAATAATAGCTTAGGTATTGATTTCATCAACACCTGACCCCCCTCAGCAGATTCTGTTTAAATTTCATTTTATCCAACGCGGCGGCAAACACAAGAAACAGTATCGCGCTACCGACAGCTTGAACAGTGTCACCGATTACGCCGATAACCGCGCCCGACCAGCCGTAAAACCACAATCCGGTGAGAAAATAACCCACGACGGTGATGAATCCTGCGGGTATAATCATAATGGCGTTTCTTTTGGTAAGAATCTGAACGCTTTTCGGACTGTACGGACATGTAATCAGCGCCTTGATTATTAGAGTCGGAACAATATACATGGCGTAGCCCCCAAGTGCATCTGATAAAGCTCCGCCTATTCCTGCGGCGAAAATCGCATACGGAAAAGGCAGAATACATGCCGCAAGGTAGATTATGCTGTCCCCTATGTGAATATATCCGTTTCCTACCGGGATTTTTCCGAATGAGGTCAGTACGAAAGTCATTGCGGCAAACAAAGCCGTCAGGGTAAGCAGTTTTATATTCTTATTCATAAGTTTCTCCTTTTTTTATATATATTTTTCATAGATTTAGCGCCGATTCAACTACGACTGCAAATCATATATTTCTCTATAATATCCGTTACCGCGAACCAATTCGGCGTGGGTTCCGGTTTCGGCGATTTTTCCGTCTTTGAGGACTATGATTTTATCGGCGTTTTTAACCGAAGAAATGCGTTGTGCAATTATTATCTTGGTACAGGTAAAACCAAGATTTTCTGGATTTTCAAGCTTTTCGAGATTTTCCTGAATATATTTCTCGGTTTCAAGGTCAACCGCGGAAGTCGTATCGTCAAGAATCAGAATCGACGGCTTGATTGCAAGCGCCCGCGCAAGTGCCACCCTTTGCTTCTGCCCCCCCGAAAGCCCCACGCCGCGTTCACCTATAATTGTGTCATAACCTTGACTCATTTTGGTGATAAATCCATGCGCGTCGGCTAAAACCGCACACTTCAGAACTTCGTCCACAGGCATTTCAATGTTTCCGAAAGCTATATTGCCCTCCGCCGTGTCCGAATAGAGTAAAACCTCCTGCGTGGTCATGCCAATGTTTGAGCGCAACTCTTTTAATTTTAACATTCTTATGTTTATTCCGTCGATTTTTATTTCCCCACCCGTAACATCGTGCATACGCGGAATCAGATTTACAAGGGTAGTTTTCCCTGAACCTGTTTCACCCATAATCGCTAAGGTCTGCCCCGCTTTTATTTTGAAATTTATGTTTTTCAAAACCTTTTTGCCGCCGTATTTAAAGCCGACATTTTTGAATTCAATTTCGCCTTTAAATCTATCTTCGTGAGCTATGGCATCGGCGCGGTCAACAATTTTTGGTCTGCTGTAATAAACCTCAATTATTTTATTGGCTGAAGCGGTGAAACGCTGAAGGTCGTTTATAATATTTCCGAGCATTCTCATAGGGTTGGAAATTGTCCAAATCAGCGACATAAAAACAGTAAACTCGCCTATGGTAAGCCTACCGCCGATTACAAAAAGCCCGCCCGCCAAAAGCTGAATGACCATTAAGCCATTTGCCGAGGTTTCAAGAAAAGGAAAAAATTTCATCCATAAAAGGGCGGCTTTTTCGTTGGCTGTTTTATATTCGTCATTCTTTTTTCCGAAACGCTCCATTTCATAATCTTCACGGGCGAAAGCCTTGACCACCCGATTGCCTGAAATATTTTCTTCGGCTCCCGTATTCATCTCGGAAAGGCGTTCCCGTAAACCTATATACATGGGGCGGATTTTTTTATTAAAAATAAAAGAAATAAGGAAAATAACAGGCGTCATAGCAAGCAGACAAACCGCCATAAGCGGGTCTAAAATAAAGAAATAAATCGCGCTGACCGAAAACAGCACAGTAGACTCTATGGTTATTTTTACGACCCACGCAACCGAGTGACGGACCATTTCAAGGTCGCCCGAAAGCCGCGTCATAATATCTCCTGTACGGTAATAATCGTAAAATGAACCGTCCTGTCCCTGCATATTATTGTAAAGGTGGGCTCTCACCCTATACAAAAGCCCCTGTGAGGAATGTTCAAAAAGCATGGTGGAGGCGTAGTGCAGAGAAGTTCGCAGTAAAGTAAAGCCCACCATAGCTATGAGAAACCAAATCAGCAAATTCTTTTGCTCCGCAAGGTTTTGCGCGGCATTGTCATTGTCTATGAATGTGTCTATTATTTGCTGCCTTATATAAGGAACAATTACAAACATAGATTGGTTGATTATGGCGAGCGAAATACCTGTTAAATATGTGAAACGATAGTTTTGTAAGTTTTTCCAAAGCCATCTGAAAAGAAACATAATTCCTCCAAAGCAGAGGCGGACATCGCCTATACTTGATTTTACTGTCTTAATGTTGTATTATAGTAACATGAACTATTATTATTATAAAAATGAGAATATGCGCAATGAGCTTTTGCAATGCGCCCTTGAATCCTTACCCGCTTTAAGACGGGCAGAGGCTGAAAGATTAAAAAATCACGAAAGCGTTAAATTATGCGTTTTAGCGTATAAGCTTTATCAATTCGCGCTCTTTAAAGAAAAAGGAATTGAAGACCTTGATTTTATCAAAGATAAATGCGGGAAACCGATTATTACCGAGCATAATAACCTGCATATCAGCCTTTCTCATTGTAAAAGCGGCATAGCCTGCGTTGTTTCGGATTTTCCTGCGGGAATCGACGTTGAGGAAATCTCCCGCTTTAATCCCGAAACCGTCCGCAAAATTGCCGATAGAATTTGCACCGAGAACGAGCTTTTACTGCTTGAAAAAGCTTTGAATAAGCAGGAACTGCTTTGCGGAATGTGGGTTCTGAAAGAGGCTTATTCAAAGCTTACCGGAAAAGGGTTATCCGAAGTTTTCTCGAAAATCGAAACAACTCAAAATTCATTCCCAAACGTGCATTTCTATGCAAAAAAGAGAGGCGGTAAACCGCCTGTTTATATAGGAATAGCGTCGGAAAACGCTTTTTCTCAAGAACCCTGCGAAAAAATTGTCAGGCTTAATGATTTATTCACATTCTGAACATATCGGTCGTAAACATAGTCATGATAGCCCGCACAATGTCAAGCGGTCTTTCTAAAAATCGTCTTTGAATATCAAGCGCGCTTTCTTTGGAAGGCGCGTATAAATTTATTTCCATTAGGTCAGGACCTCTAACGGCAGAAAATTCTATTGTGGCGTATTGCCCGCTTGTTATGAATTGTTCGTTTGTGGCAGATTTTCCGCTTTTGATGAAATGTTCGCTTGGGGTGGGCTTTCCACCGAATTCGTTTAAAAGGCGAATATTAAAGTTATAGCCTTTAGCGTCTTCACGCTTTTGCACCTTCCAGCTTACGGTTTTGCGAAGCTCAATTTCGTTAAGGATTTTTTTCCCCTCGAGCAGGGATTTTTCACGCACGGAAAGCGGAACAGAGCCCACCTCAGCGGCTACTGTGCGCCCGTCCTCATTTATTTCATAATACCGTTCGTCTTTCTTCTCTACAAAATTGGCTAAATTTTTATTTTCCAAAATACCAAACGCCTCCGTCAAATCAAAATGATTCACGGTTTCATCTAAAGTAAGTATTTTTGTAAGCTGATACTCGGTTAATGAGCCTAACTCGTTCAGCAAATAACAGATTAACACGGTTATTTTAAACGAATCGGTGAGCTTAATTTTCGGAGCTTCCATTTTTTGTCCTTTCCGCTTTTATATATCAACCTTGCCCGACGTAAACACGCCGTAAAATAGTTTCCTCTGACGCTTGCTCTTTATTTCAAATTAATTCATATCCTTTATATCTTTCATGGTTCGATTTTTGAGGAAAATAAACAGTTTTGGCGAAAGCTTTTTTATAACCCTTTTGATTTTTATAAAAACATCTTCTTTTAATTTTGCCGTCCTGTACAAAAACTTCCTCGGATAGTGTTTCGAGGTTATTTTTTTATCAAGCTTTGCTTCCTTTTTCCTTGCTGTTTCCTCTGGTAAGGCAAAAATGGCACGGTATTTTCTGACTAATTTATTAAAATTAAACGCCATAAATAAAATATCATATTTAGAGTACTGGGGCATGCGTAGTTGAACCGGGTCGTTGGGGTCAACATTCGGGTCTATAAATCCGGCGTCCCGTGCGGTCTTTTCCAAAATCGTCATGGGATAGGGGTAGAAAATATTGGGAATAACCTTATCTACAGAAAGCCGCGCATTAAGCTTAACGGTTTCAAGGGATAGCTCCAGCGTTTCATAAGGTAACCCTACTATATTATAAGTAAGCGTGGTGATTTTGTATTTTTTGAACCATTCAGCTACATTTTGCATGTGGTCGTTTTTCATGCTCCTGTGGAGATATTTTCTCCTGAATTCCTCATTGCCGTTTTCAAGCCCTATGTCAATCATGTAACAGCCGCCTTCTTTAAGCGTCCTCACCATTTCCTCGTCTAAGATGTCAAAACGCAGGTTACAGTTAAAAGGCAGACGGATTTTTTCAATATACATGGGCATGAACTCGTAAAACCAGTCCTTGTACATGTTAAAAATAGCATCGCGGAACTCAATATATTTTATAAAAGGATATTTTTTAAGCAAAAGCTCCAAAAGTTCTATGGCTTTTTCTGGACTGCGAAAACGACAGTAATTTTGCTTGTTGGGATAAATATTACGAAATTGTGAATTTCCGCAATAGGTGCAGGAAAAAATACAGCCCCGCGAAAGCATTACCATAGCTGTGAAGTTCTTCGAACGGTCAAGATTGGTAAAATCAAAAAGCTCAAAATCGGGAAACGGCAACTCATCTAAATTCTCAATCATAGGAGCGACGGGATTTGTAATAATGTTTCCGTCAGGAAGCTTAAAGTTTATACTTTGTATGTCCGTGCGATTTTTACCTTCTTTTAAGGAATTCAAATATTCTAAAAGCGGATATTCCCCTTCTCCTACTACAACCATATCAATTCCGCGCAATTTTATGCACTCACCGGGAACCAGCATGGCGTGATACCCACCGATGAAAGCGGGAATTTCGGGTAAATCCCGGTCTAACCAGCCTGCCATTTCCTCAATGAAAGGCATAGCCGTGGTGCGGGCGGAAAAGCCGATGACGTCGGGGTTATATTCTTTAACTTTAGAAATAAACTCCTTTTTATCAGGCATATAAATCTGGTGAAAAAGCTTTACGTTATGCCCCGCCTTCTTTAAAACCGCCGAAATCGACGCCAATCCCTCGCTATAATTTCCGAGTTTGTTTCTGTTATATTTATCTTCTTCAAGAAAGTCGGGGTAGATTAATAATAAAGTCAATATATTATTCTGCATTTTTATTTTATCCTTTTTATTTTTAACCGTATGAATATGTTTTCTTAAAAAATAACTTCATGGTATATTATACTATAAAGTTCCTTACAAGTCAAGAAGTATTGTCGTTTGAATTTATAACGGTTCGCGTTATAAATTCAAACGGGATGCCGCCGTGTGTGCACGGCGGACGCTGACCACAGTCAGCGTAATCCCCAATTTAATTAAGAATGGAATTCTTAATTAAATTGGTTATAAAGTCCGCCTCATGACGAATATAGCAAAACCTGCGGGCATATAATTAAAGGACAAGTAGGTTAAGGGCAAAAAGCATGAGCTATTTGTCCTAAAAAGGCAATAAAAAAAAGGACGGCTCGGATTATGACAAAAATAATCGAAATATTCAAGCACAAAAAGGAAGAAAATACCGATAAAGAGGATTTAAAATGTGAATTGTTCATGGTGAACGAGAAAATGAAAAACCGAGAGAGGGAATTCAACATGACCGACAATGAAGACCTATTGGAAGCGTTGATTTACGAGCAGAAAGCTTTGCAGTCGCGGTATTCTTTCCTGATGAAAAAAGCGCGGGAAACAGGGCTTGAAGTGGATTTTTTTGACAGAGATTAACGACATAACCGCAGACAAAATATTGTGAAAGGAATAAAATGCTTTATTTAGCTTTTTTGGCTTTAGGGATTATAATTTTACTTAATTACATAAAAGTTCTCTTAAAAAGCGAAAAACCCGTGAAAGTTGCGGCGGTTTCCATGCTGACGGGAGTTTTCGCCCTTGGCGCTGCAAGTTTAATAACGGGGCTCGGGCTTTTAGGGGCGCAGGTCGCGGTGAATCTCTACACGGTGTTCATTTCTCTTACGCTTGGAATACCGGGGGTTGTGTTTATTATTGTTAAGATGTTTTTTATGTAAAAACGAGCGGAGTACTCCGCCCGTTTTTACGTTTAACGTTCACTTTCCGAAAAAAGTGCAACACATTTTACGCGCCGCTTTCAATTTCATCAAATTCAACCGATTCCACCTCTTGAGATTCCGGGATTGCTGTTTCAGGCTCGGAAACGGGTTCAGATTCAGGCGGTTGGCTTTCGGGCTGAGATTGAGGTTCAGGTTCGGGAATAGTTTCGCTAACAGGTGCGTCTGTAATCGTCGGCGCGGCGGTTGTATTTAAGCCGCCTCTCCTGCTACGGGTAGTTTCTTCAGGTATTTCCTCTTCTAAAGGAATTCTGATTATTTTGACCGATTCTATGATAATTTCCTCAACCGGCTTTGACTTTATATTATTTTCATCGTCTAATTGGTTTCCCGCCACAACTTCGGTGGTTGCTATGGCTTCTATTACCTCGCTACCACCAACAAGCTGTCCGAAAACCGTTGTTTCTCCGTCAAATTGATACGCGCCGCCTCTTGTAAGATATAGCTGTCTTACATTCTCGGGAATTGCCTTTAATTTTTGAAGGTTGGTTTCAAGCCGCGCCCTTGCTGAATCATTCAACGGTCTTTCGCTGTCATCCAATAATTCTTCAATTTTAGCTATATCGGCGTCAATGTCCGCCGACTCATTATTTGTAACTATATAGAACTGGCAATAATTACGGTTTCTTGCGTCCGCCGCCATGCAAAGCGCACCGTAAAAATTACGCGCATATTCGGAGGTTTCGGTTTTAAAGAATTCTTTTTCCTCAACCGCGCCGTCAGTGCCGTCGAAATTAACCGAGCCGCCTTGAATCAACAGGTTCGGAATTACCCTGTGAATATTTCGCCTGTCGTAAAAACCACGTTCTGCCCGAGTGATAAATTGTTCCACAGCCTCCGGCGCAATCTCCGGAAAAAGCTTGAAAGTCACTTCCTGCGGATAATCTAAAAATTTAAATACAGCGTATATATCGCCCGGTTGGTCGATAGTTATTTCATAAATGTTACCGAGAAATTCGTCGGAATCTTCACCGGAACAGGCGGTAAGCGGCAATGCCGTTAAAATAATTGCCGCTGTTAAAACAATAAACCGCAAGTGAAAACTTAAACGCATAATTTTTGTTCCTTCCGTTTTATTTCAAGACTTCAATTTTTGTTATATAGATTTCATCAATCGGGCGAAAATTTTCTCCGGCATCGGAGGTAGGTACAGAGAGCAACTTATCCAAAGTGTCAAAGCCGTCTGTTATTTGTCCGAAAATAGTATAGGTCAACGAAAAATGTACAACAGATTCATTCTCCCTAAAGGCTTCAATCAACTCGTCGGGTATAAGTTTGTTGCCGTCAGAGTCTACGGCGCTTCTCATTTCTTCCTCGAATTCTTCGGTAAAAGGTACACTTCCGGCTATAAAGAATCTACTGTCGCCGAATCCCCGCGTACCCGAATAAGCCAGCAACGCGCCTTTAAAAGGCCAAAGGTCAACCGAATATTCGTTCGGTATTAACTGTCCGTCTTGGGTTACGCCCTGTGTACCTTCGGTGTCCAACGCGCCGGTTAAAAGAAATTCCATTTCCTTTACGGCAAAAATCGGCTTGTTTTCATAAAATCCGTCGTCAACCCTCGCTAAAAAATTGCCGACTGTATTAGGCGCGTACTCCGGAAAAAGCATAGCCGTAAGCTCGCCCAAAGAAGTATAAATTTTAACTGTCGGCTGATTTTCAAGCGGCGCTTTAAGCTGAACTAAGTCCATCTCGGAAAAGTCGTAATCCAAAAGCGGGTTTTGCGGCGCGTCGAAAAGAAAACTGCAACCGCTTAACATTAACAGCGAGATTAGAATTATTAATAAAAGTTTTTTCATTTATACGTTTTTCCTTATAACAGTCCCCTGTCGCGTTTCCTCGACAGTGTAGCCTGATTCTGTAATTTTTTCCCTGATTTGGTCTGCAAGAACGAAATTTTTATCCTTACGCGCCTCTTCCCTTTTTTTCTGAAGTTCAAGAATTTCTTGCGGAATTTCCTCGGATTGGTTTCCGTACAAAAGCCCCAAAACCCCCGAAAGCTCTTTCAAAACGTCGTAAAGAGCGGCTATATCGTCTTTTGAGGCGTCATCAAGAGCCGTTATTTTGTTTATCTCTCTGACCAATTCAAAAATAACAGCAATCCCGTCTGCGGTGTTCAGGTCGTCGTCCATAACTTCTATAAAACGTTTTTTATGGCTGTTCATTATTTCAGCTACGGCTTGCGAAACGCCGTCCGCGCTTATTTTTGCCCCCGCAAGAAGCCGTTTTATAGTATTTTCGCAGTTGTAAAGCCTTTCAACAGCGTTTTGCGCGCTTTTCATAACTTCCTCAGTGTAATTCATTTTACTGCGATAATGGGCGGCGAGTAACATGAAACGAATCGGCTCATAGCCGTAAGCACCCGCAACATCACGTACAAGAAAGAAATTGCCTCTTGATTTTGCCATTTTCTTATTATCAACGTTAATCATTTCGTTGTGCATCCAAATTGAAGCGAGAGGTTTTCCGGTCGCCGCCTCGCTTTGCGCAATTTCGTTTTCATGGTGAGGGAAAATCAGGTCGGCGCCTCCGCCGTGTATGTCAATAGTATCGCCCAAATATTCTCGCACCATTGCCGAACATTCGATATGCCAGCCCGGACGCCCTTTTCCAAACGGCGATTCCCAATAAGGCTCGCCCTCTTTGGCGGCTTTCCATAAAGCAAAATCCATAGGAGCTTTTTTATACTCGTTCTCCGAAACCCGCTCACTCGCCCCCGCTTGCAATTCATCAAGAGGCATTTTTGAAAGCTTGCCGTATTCTCTGAATTTTTCGGCACAAAAATAGACATCCCTAAGCGAACTGTCCGCAACGCCTGCTTTATAAGCGTAGCCTTTATCAATGAGGGTTTGTATTATGTCAATGATTATTCCCATATTCTCTGTAACTTTTGGGTGTATGTCGGCTTCAATAATGTTAAGCCCTTGTGCATCTGTGAAATAATCTTTTATGGCGTTTTCGGACACTTCAGACGCCGAAACGCCGAGTTCGTTGGCTCGCTTTATGATTTTATCGTCAACATCGGTAAAATTCTGAACATATTTTATTTTAAATCCGCGGTATTTTAAATATCTGCGTAAGACATCAAAAACGCAAAGCTGACGCGCATTACCTATATGGAAACGGTCATACACAGTAGGACCGCAGGCGTAGATGTTAATAATTTCAGCATTATCCGCTTTTTCAGACGGGCTGATTGCCCCTACAGTTTCTTTTATTTTTGTCATGGTGTTATAAATTTTCATGTTTTTTATTCCTTGGATAATTTTTCAACTTCTTTGTGTAAATATTGGATTTTCTCGGTGAGCATTTCAAGTTGCTGGGCAATTGGGTCAGGGACATGAATATGGTCTAAATCCTCCGTACAGTACGAATAACCCGCTCCACTCCGTAACGGCTCTTTTATACCGTCCCGCTTTACAACCCTTGCGGGAACGCCCACAGCCGTGCAATTGGGCGGCACTTCTTTCAGTACCACGGCGTTGGCGGCTATTTTTGAATTATCGCCGACCTTGAAAGGTCCTAAAACCTTTGCGCCCGAACCGACAAGGACGTTATTTCCCAACGTAGGGTGACGCTTGCCGGTGTCCTTTCCGGTGCCGCCGAGGGTTACACCCTGATAAATAGTGCAATAATCTCCGATTTCAGCAGTTTCACCTATTACAACCCCGCTACCGTGGTCTATAAATAAGGCTTTTCCTATTTTGGCGCCCGGGTGGATTTCTATTCCTGTTTTTTTGCGGGCGCGCTGTGAAATCCAGCTTGCCCAAAAATACCAACCCCGCTTGTAAAACCAGTGCGCTTTCCTGTATGAACGCAAAGCCTTGTAGCTCGGATAAAGAAAATATACTTCAAACGCTGTCTTTATGGCGGGGTCGCGCTCCCTGATGGAGGCTATTTCTTCTCGTATTCTTTTGGTCATATGGTCATTGCCCTCCTCCGAATTTCGTGTTTCGGAACAATATAAAATAAAATTAATTTGCGCGATATATTATATATATTATAACCTTTGAGCCAAAATTGTGAAATTTTTATCTGCTGCTAAGAAAACCGGAAATAATGTCGTTGAACCCATAACTCAAAAGTGCCAGTCCGAGTGCCACAACAGCGATAATCCAATTTCGCGTTACTACCTTTTTCCTTTGAGCTTCCTCGCGTATTCTTTTTTCCTCTCGCTGTTCACGTTTACGCATGACAAATCTCCTCTGCAATTTCTGCAATAATCCGCCGCAATTCTTCAACTCCCTCTCCGGTTTCCGCCGAGAATTCAATTATATTAATATCCTCTTTTTTTAGCGTAGCCAATTCCTCAGAAAGCCCGGTGCGGCGTTCTTCCCGCTGTTTCTTTTTAAGCTTATCGGCTTTGGTCAGCGCGATTACAAAAGGAATTTCCCTCTCAACCAAAAAATTCAGCATTTGCAAATCATCAAAGGTCGGCGGGTGACGGAAGTCGATTAATTGTACTAAAAGCGCGATTCTGCTTGGAGCGGACTTTCCGCTTGGAGCGGACTTTCCGCTTGGAGTGGACTTTCCGCTTGAAGTAATATACCGCTCGGTCAATTCACCGAAACGTGCACGTTCGGATTTGGCTGTTTTTGCGTAGCCGTAACCGGGCAGGTCTACAAAGAATATACTGTCAACACTGTAAAAGTTAATCGTCACGGTTTTCCCCGGCTTTGAGCTTACTCTGGCAAGTGACTTGCGGTTCAAAAGCTTATTAATAAGCGACGATTTACCCACATTTGACCTGCCGGAAAAAGCAATTTCCGGCACTTGGCTTTTTTCCGGAATTTGCGGGTACTTTCCGTATGAGGATAAAAATTCTGCTTTATTCCAGTTTATTTTATTTTCCATCATACAATATCATTTAAGGAAATCAGGCTGATATTTGCATTTGTTAAAATATTCACAGCCTTGTCCGCATCATTGACTTTTATTACTATATCGGCTTGCTTTTGGTTTTTCCCCATAAGCGAATATGAATATTCAATATTTATGCCGTTATCCCCTAAAAGCTTTACTACGTCGTAGAGTGAGCCGAATTGGTCGGGAATTGTAAAGGCAACGACTTCTGTGACTTTAGCGGTGAAGCTACTGTTGCGAAGGACGGCGGCGGTTTTTTCAGCATCGTTTACCACCAATCGCACAATGCCGAATTCGGCGGTGTCGGCTATAGTCATGGCGCGAATGTCGATTTTAGCCGCCGCAAGGGTTTCCATTATGGCGCAAAGCCTGCCGGCTTTATTTTCAACGAAAATTGAAATTTGTTTGAGCATGGTTTTTCCTCCGTGTTAATTATTTTTTGAAAATGTTTTTTTATGCGCGGCAGATAATAACTACTTTTCAAACCTATTCTTAATCTTCCTGTTATCCACAACCCTAACCGCTTTTCCCATTGACCGCGCCAAAGTTTTAGGCTCGACTAACCTTACGGTTACGCCCACGCCGATTGCCGAATCTATGACCGCTTTGACCTGCTTGCTGTATTTTTCAAGGTCTTTAATATTATCGCTTACCATATCTTCACGAATTTCAATCTGTACTTCAAGGGTATCAAGATTATTCGCCCTGTCTACCACAAGCAGATAATTAGTTGCTTTGTTGTCAAAACGCAACAGCGCGGCTTCAATTTGCGACGGGAAGACGTTTACGCCCCGGATAATCAGCATATCATCGGTTCTGCCTTGCGGTTTTTGCATACGAACTAATGTCCTGCCGCACTCGCATTTATCGTAAATCAGCGTGGCAATATCCCGTGTTCTGTAACGTATAAGCGGCAAAGCCTCTTTAGTTATGCAGGTGAAAACCAATTCTCCCTGCTGTCCTGCAGGTAAGGGTAAAAGGGTGTCGGGGTCAATCACTTCAGGAATAAAATGGTCTTCGCATACGTGCATACCGCACTGATAAACACATTCGCAGGAAACCGACGGTCCGATTATTTCAGAAAGCCCGTAAATATCATAAGCTTTCAGTCCGAAACCGTCCTCTATTTCATGCCGCATTTCCTCCGACCACGGTTCCGCGCCGCAAACGGCGGCTTTCAGCTTAAAATCTTCTTTGCCGAATCCGTTTTCACGGGCAAATTCAATAAGACTAATGGCGTAGGAAGGGGTCATACAGACTATAGATGAGCCGAAATCGCGGAACATTTCAAGCTGACGCATGGAATTTCCCGCCGACGCAGGAATCGTTACAGCCCCGAGCTTTTCAGCGCCGTAGTGCATACCGAGTCCCCCCGTGAAAAGTCCATACCCATAAGAAACATGAACGTAATCATTTTTAGAGCCGCCTAAGCCCACAAGGGAGCGCGCCGCACATTCCGCCCATATATCAATGTCTTTTTTAGTGTAGCCGACCACCGTCTGCTTGCCTGTTGTGCCGGAGGAGGCGTGAATTCTCACCACGTCGCCCATAGGCACAGCGAACATGCCGTAAGGATAATTGTCCCGTAAATCCTGCTTCGTGGTGAAAGGTAGTTTATCTAAATCCGAGAGTGATTTTATGTCTTCAGGCTTAATCCCCGCCTCGTCCATTTTTTTAGCGTAAGGCGCGACTTTTTCATATACATAACGGATTTGCCGGGAAAGACGAAAGGATTGCAGAGTTTCAAGCTCATGGCGCGGCGCGGTTTCGATTTCTTTAATATAGTATTCCATAAATTATTTCCTTTTGCTTATAATATAATGTGCTTATTTTTCAGCCACAAGTATGACTGTATTTTCTCTGCGCCACACTTCCTTGATACTTGTAAACCCCGATTCCGAAAGCATTTGTATTTGATTGCTTACCGTACAGGGCGTATCGTAATGATACTGTTTTTCATCGTTTAATTCTTGTTCTTTTTTTAGCCGCTCATATTCGGAAAAATAGAAATCTTCTTTTTCCTGCGGATTTTCATACTCATGTTCGGAAAGCATATAATCACATTCGATATACACGCCGTTTGGTTTAAGGCAAGCATGTATTTTTTTATACAAATCGGTTTTAACCTTGTGAGTATAATGATGTAATGTCATTACAGATAAAGCAACATCATATAAGTCTGTTCCGAAATTATAATCTAAATAACTCTCACAGTGCAAATTTACATTTTGAACGGGATAGCTTTCCCTAAGTATTTGCAACATATTTTCGGCAACGTCAAGCCCTGTAATCTCTGCGTTTGGAAAACGCTCAAAAATTTCTTCAAGTTCCAGACCTGTACCTATACCAAAATCAATTATTGATTTTGTGTGGTCGGGCAAAAAAGAAGCTATTATTTGCTTACTTCCTTTTGCCACATGACCGAGATGTACCGTATTATAATCCTCTGCACGTGTATTAAAAAAATCGCTCATTTCTTCTAATGGCTGTATTCCAAGCGTTTGTGTACTCCATTTTTCCATAACGTTTAGGCATTTCTCCCCAATTCAAACGCTTTCAAATTAATATCAAGCGTTTTTTGGGGTGCACAATCTTTTACAGCTTTTTCCCAACTCTCTAAGCTGAAATCAAGCTTTTTGGACATAGCGCCCATCATGACTACGTTTACCGAACGGGCGCTTCCGGCTTTTTCTGCAAGCTCAAGCGCGTTCAGAGTAATAACGTTTATTCCGAGGCTCTTAATTTTTCCGATAATATCTTGATTATATTCAACCGCGCCTGTTATAACCGGCATTGGCTCGATTTGCTGTGTGTTAATAATCATTACGCCGCTGTCTTTAACATAACTTACCCAGCGCGCAGCTTCCATAAGCTCAAAGGCGACTATGATGTCGGCTTCTCCCTTATCTACTATGGGGGAATGAACCTTTTCGCCCGAAACGTCTTCGTATTTGACATAGGTCGTCACCGAGCCGCCGCGCTGACTCATTCCGTGAACCTCGCTGACCTTAGCGTCATAGCCCTCCGAAAGCAGTAACTGTCCGAAAATTCTTGACGCTAACAGTGTCCCCTGCCCGCCTACTCCTACAAACATAATTGATTTTGTCATAGCTTTTTAATTTTCTCCTTTAATTATATTTTAAACCTGTTTTGGGTTCTTAATTGTAAAATTGTCAATTGTTTGATACCGCGCTGAATTTCTCCTCCATAAAAGCCGGATGGTATGACATTTTGGCTTTGCGAAGATTTTCAACCCCCATATCCTCCTCGCGGTTTATAAATTTGTAATCCGCACAGGCATAACTGATAAACTTGTTATTTATTGCGGGATAAGAGCCTGTAATCCTTGAAAAAGCCTTTTCAGCGTGAATAACAAAAGTATCGTTTGTGACAGATTCTCCAAAAGTGAATGCGATTACCTCTCCGTCAACCCGAAGCAGCCCACCCGTAAAATCAAGGTCGAAAAAGTTTTCAAGCCCTATATTTACAACCTTGCTTTCAAGTATTATATTCCTGTCGGCAGATTCGTTTTCTTTCAGCCAGCGCCGGCTCATTTCGGCGCACTCGCTTATATTTTCACGCATAATGGATTCATACCGCCAATCGGGATATTCTCTGAAACGGTTGATAAAATTACGCTTTGAGTGGTATTTTCTGCCTTTAAGTTCAGCCAAATCCTCAAAATTATAAATATAATCGTAAACCCCCGGGTCGTTATGAAAAACAAACTCATTCGGATAATGACTGCCGAGGAATTCCATAGAAGATTTGTTCATAGTAACAAATCGGAATCTTTCACCGTTTTCGGCGGCGTCCCGACGCAGAATTTCCACGGCTTGTCTAAAATCCCCCCTGCCCGCAGGGAAAAAGTACCCGCTGTTGGATTTGGCAAAGTAAAAATCCTTATAACGGGCGATTTTGGTTTTAAAAACGTATTGCCACAAAAAATTATTGCCGAAAGTATATTCGCAACCGCGATACGCGGAATATGACAGCAGTTCCCTGACCCACTGCTTGTCCGACAGCTCAACTTCTTTAAATTCTATCATTTAGCAGATTCCTTTAGTGTTTCTAAAACTATTTTAAGCAATTCCGCGTTAATGTCCTCTATTTCGCGGGGTACATACAGATTATCCTGATTTTTTTTGGCGCAGTTTATTTTTTTCCACCCATCTTTAATTACGGCGTAATCGGCGGCACGTTTACAGGTTTTCAAAAAAGCGAGGTCGGATTCGTGCATATCTCTGCAACCGCTGTTTTCCTTGTAACGCTTATTCAAAAGTTGCTCGGAAACCTCAAACGGCATATCAAGAAATATAGTCGCGTCAGGCTTTGGCAGGGCTAACTTCTCAAACTCCAAATCATAAAGCCAGTTATAATAATCGTCCCATTGGCTCCCTTTAAGCTTTGCCATCTGATAAATTAAATTTGAGCCGGTATAACGCGCTGAAATTATATTTTTGCCATCGATATAATCCCCGCCCCAATTTGTTTTAAAGCTTATATATCTGTCTACCGCGTAAAAACAGCTTGCGGAATAACTGCCGTCAGTCGTGTCTAATCCCGAATAAGCGCCGCTAAGATATTCTTTTATAATTCTACCGCTAAAAGAATCATAATCGGGAAAAGTAATGAATTTTATCTCCGTGCTCGAGTTGTCGCGGTTTAGTGATTCCGTTTTTTCGGATAACAACTTTAACTGGGTTGACTTCCCCGCACCGTCCAAGCCCTCTATTACTATAAGTTTCCCTGCCATAAAATTACCGTCTTTACGTTTATTTTTACGCCGTTTTTTGCTTTATTTTTTATAATAACATAAAAAGGGAATTCAGTCAAGCAAGTTATGGCATAAACTTGTTGACAAGCCTAAAAATTTATGCTATAATTAAAATTGTTTTTGGGCTATCGCCAAGCGGTAAGGCACCAGACTTTGACTCTGGCATTCTCAGGTTCAAATCCTGATAGCCCAAGTCGCGAGCCGTGCAGGCTAAATAAAAAAGGAGTGCATTGCACTCCTTTTTGTTTATATTTCTTATTTCTTACTTAACCTTTATTATTTGTTTAGATTAGCGTACTCATAGGGAGTAAAATAAACCCTTTGGGAATTTTGAGTGAATAAGTAGCTTTTTAAAACATCTGACCCTTTAAACCCTGCGGAAAGGTTTGGTTTCACAAACAAACGCCAATGTCAATAAGTTTTAGCTGTTTGTCTGTTTTTTTGGTTATTTTGCACAATGTCTAAAATGTTGATTTATAGCAAATATATTTTTATATTAGAAATTATTGACATTCTCCTTTTAAATAAGGTATAATAAAATGAATATGGCTGAAAGGGCGGCAAGGCATGAAAGACACCAAAAGGGTCGGCTTATTGGACGAGATACGGGGTTTTGCTATAATCTGCATGGTAGTTTACCATGTGATGTTTAATTTAAACTCCATTTACGGTGTAAAAGTACCTATTTTCTTTGAAAGCTGGTTCAATATAATAAGGAGCATTTTCGCGGGCGCATTTATTTTTATTTCAGGTTCTGTCTGCCGTTTCTCCCGCAATAATTTAAAGCGCGGCGTGCAATGCTTTTTCCTCGGTATGTTAATAACTTTTGTCGTCGGACTGATACAGCCCGAATTCGCCGTTCACTTCGGGATTTTGCATCTTCTCGGTATAAGCATGATGATTTTCGCGCTTGCCGAGCCGTTTTTCAATTTTGTGCCGCCCTTAATCGGAATTGTTATATTCGGATTCTTATTTTTCTTTCTGTACAATGTGCCAACCATAACTTATGTTGACAAAGTTGTTCAAAGCTACGGCTATATCGGCTTTGACGGCTTATTTAAAATTGAACTGCCTGAAAGCTTATATAAAGCGGGGGTGCTTTTGCCCCTCGGTTTTACGAAACCCTATACAAAATACGGAGATTATTTCCCGCTGATTCCGTGGTTTTGTATATTCGCGGCGGGTAGTTTCTTCGGGGTTTACGCTAGGGATAACCGACTTCCCTCGTTTTTCTATAAAACCCGCATCCCCTTTTTGGCTACGACAGGGCGTTATACTATTTGGATTTATATGTTGCACCAACCTATTGCCTTTGTGGTTTTGAATATCATTTTCCACTGAACAGGCGCAAGTAATAATTGCATACATGAAAGGACAAACTAAATCTATGAAATGGACAGGCTTAAATGAACTTCGCGAAAGTTTTCTCACTTTTTTTGAGGGAAAAGAGCATTTGCGTCTGCAAAGCGCACCCCTTGTCCCAAAGGACGATGACTCTATATTACTAATAAATGCGGGAATGACCCCTCTGAAAAAATATTTTCAGGGCGTTGAAACGCCCCCCCGCAAAAGAGCGGTGTCCTGCCAAAAGTGCATACGCACGCCCGATATTGAAAACGTAGGATTCACCTCTCGCCACGGCACTTATTTTGAAATGCTCGGGAATTTTTCTTTCGGCGATTATTTCAAGCGTGAAGCCATTGCGTGGGCTTGGGAATATTTCACCGAGGTGCTTGAAATCCCCAAAGATTTATTATGGGTCACGGTTTATCTTGAGGACGACGAAGCGGCTGAAATTTGGGAAAAAGAAGTCGGCGTATTCCCTGAAAGAATCGTTAGACTTGGGAAAAAAGATAATTTTTGGGAGCATGGTAGCGGTCCTTGCGGTCCCTGCTCCGAAATTCACTATGACAGGGGTGAAAAATACGGCAAAGACGCCCGCATTGAGGATGAAAATGACCGCTATGTTGAAATCTGGAATTTGGTTTTCACCCAGTTCGATAATGACGGTAAGGGAAATTACACCCCGCTCGCCAATAAAAACATAGACACCGGCATGGGCTTGGAGCGGTTGGCTTGCATGATTCAAGGTGTTGAAAACCTTTTCGAGGTTGATACTATTCAGAATATAATTAAAAAAGTAAGCCAAATTACCGGCAAGAATTATAAAGCCAACCCCAAAGACGACGTTTCAATCCGCATTATCACCGACCACATCCGCTCGACTGTATTTATGATGTGCGACGGCGTTTTGCCGTCTAATGAGGGCAGAGGATATGTGTTGCGCAGATTGTTGCGGCGCGCCGCCCGCAACGGAAGGCTCTTGGGGTATCAAAAGCCGTTCCTTTATGAGGTCTGCGATACGGTAATTAACGAAAACCAAACCGCCTACCCCGAGCTTGCTGAAAAGCGCGATTATATCAAAAAGACCATCAAAGCCGAGGAAGAAAGCTTCGCTAAAACTGTTGAGGGCGGCTTGAAAATCCTTTCGGATATTATTGCGAAGTTGCCGACAAACGGCGTATTAAGCGGAGATATCGCTTTCAGACTGCATGATACCTATGGGTTCCCGTTAGATTTGACTAAGGAAATCTTAGCCGAGAAGGGCTTCACCCTTGACAAGGAAAAATTCCGCGAACTTATGCAGGTGCAAAAAGATACAGCAAGGGCAAATCAAGCGTTTAAAGGCGGTTGGGACGACGAGCAACTGACAATTAGCGATGAATTGACTGTTTCGTTTGAAGATACAGGCGAATGTGAAACCCCGGTACTTGAGGTAATCGAAAACGACGAACTTAGTATTGTCGTACTTGAGAAAACGCCTTTCTACGCTGAAAGCGGCGGACAGGTCGGCGACACCGGGCAGTTGAAAACTACAGACGGACAGCTCACCATTAAGGTGCTTGATACTAAAAAGACCAAGAAGGGGCTTTCGGTGTGTTATTGCGAGGGCGGTAACGGCAGACTTAAAAAAGGCGATAAAGTTACGGCTAAAATTGATTCCACCCGCCGCGAAGCAATAACGCGCAATCATACTGCCGCGCATTTATTACAGGCGGCTATGCGCGATGTTTTAGGCGAACACGTCCATCAGGCAGGCTCGCTTGTAGACGAAAACCGTTGCCGCTTTGACTTCACCCATGGACAGGCTTTAACAACCGTTGAAATTGCGGAAATAGAAGAAACCGTAAACGATTTTATCCTGGCGAACGACCCTGTAATCATAAAGGAAATGCCGATTGAAGAAGCAAAAAAACAAGGCGCAATCGCCCTTTTCGGTGAGAAATACGGCGACACGGTTCGAGTTGTAAAAATAGATATGGTTTCAGCAGAGTTATGCGGGGGAATACACGTAAAAAATACAGGAGAAATAGGTCTGTTCAAAATCGTTTCGGAATCAAGCGCGGCGGCAGGAATCCGTAGGATTGAAGCCGTGACGGGATTCGGCGTACTTGATTTATTTGATTTAAAACAAAACGAATTCAACCAAAGCTTGGAGAAATTAAAAACGCAGAATTCGGCACAACAAAAAGAAATATCTCGCCTTAACTCTGTAATCGCTGGTATGCAGGCAAAATCGGCTGAAATTGATAAGGTTGGCGAAGTAAGCGGTATTTCACTCTTCACACAGAAAATCCCCGGCGCGAATGCCGACGCTTTAAAGCAGGCGGGAGATAAACTAAAATCCGGAAACAAGGATTTTTCAGCCGTTATAGTCGGCGAAAGTAATTTCTATTGTATATGTGACATGGGAGCGGTATCAAAAGGTCTTAACGCAGGTAATATTATACGTGAAATCGCCGTCGTTACAGGCGGAAAAGGCGGCGGAAAAGCCGATGGCGCAATGGCGGGAATCGGCGACGTTTCAAAAATTGACGAGGCACTGTCTAAGTTTAAATCTATTATTGAAAATAGATAATAACATGTATTCAAGCTCTTATTTTGTGCATTGAATACAAATTTCTGAAAATTACTGTCGGTAGTTCGGCGGCATAAGGAGTTTTTAAATGAACGATTGTATATTTTGTAAAATAATAAATAATGAAATCCCATCAGAAAAGGTCTATTCCGATGATGAAATAGTAGCCTTTAAGGACATTCAACCACAGGCGCCGACCCATATCCTTGTTATACCCAAAAAGCATATCGAGGGTGCGGATATGCTTACTCCGGGGGAAGACACCGAGCTTGCAGGCAGACTGATTTTGACGGCGGCACGGATTGCGGAGCAGTTTCATTTGGAAAAAGGTTATCGTATACAGACAAACGTCGGCGAACACGGCTGTCAGACCGTCAGACACATTCATTTTCATTTATTGGGCGGAAAGCAGTTGAATTAAAATCATTTTATAGGAAGACATAAATGAAACTTAAATCCGCAGTTATTGGTTTTTCTTATTTGGCGGGGCTTATTTTCGCTTTTCTTTTGGCGGACAGTCCGCTCCAAGGCGGAAGTTTAAACCTTATAATATTTATTACGGGTATTATTGCGGGTTTATTTCTTATTGTAAAAAAAGTTCAACCTAACGTAGGGGCGTTTTTACTTGTTTTCGGAATCGCGTTTGGTGTTTTCGCGCTTTATAAGGCGACTACTCTGGATTTTATTCATGAACTCGATGGTCAAACCCGCAGTGTTACAGGAATTGTCACCGACAAAACTCTGCCCTCACATGATATGGCGGGTTATACGGTTGAGGCGGTTATAGATAACGTTAAAGTCGGATTTTCATTATACGCCCCTGATACCGGAGCTGAAATAGGCGACAGAATAAGCTTTGACGCCGCTTTCACGTTTTTGCGCGATAATACGGCTTTTGCCGAGAGTTCTTATTATATGAGTAAGGGGATTTTCCTGAAAGCTACGGCAAAATCCACCCCTATAGCCGAAAAGCAATACGGCTTTTCTCTTTCGGGGCTTTTTGCGGGTGCAATACGCGATTTCAACCAAAGCTTGAAAAGCAAGGTTCTCACAGCGTTCCCGAATGACGTAGGCGCTTTGATTTGCGCGGTTTTCTTAGGCGATAAGTCGCGGTTGTCCCCTGCCCTGTCAAAAAGTATATCAAGGGCGGGAGCGGCGCATTTCACCGCTGTTTCAGGACTTCACCTTACCCTGATTGCACATCTTTTCATGTCGGTTTTAAATCTTACACGATTTCGCGTAATGCGAAAAACTAAATTCTTCTTTTTAGCTTTTCTGACTTTTACCTTTATGGTTTTCTTTAATTTGTCGCCTTCTGTTACCCGTGCAGGAATCATGTTGATTGTATTTTACGGTGGTGAACTTTTTATGAGGCGTGGAAACACGCTGAATTCCATTGGTTTGGCAGCGTTAATTATACTGCTTTTTTCACCCTTTGCCTGTCTTGACGCGGGTTTTCTGCTTTCAGTCGCAGGGACAATCGGCATAGGCGTTATTGCTCCGGCGATAACACAAAGACTTAATCGGCATTCTGCCGGAGTTAATGCTTTTATACCTCTTACAGGTTTTCGGGAGCTTTTTATAGGCAACCTCTGTGCGAACTATGCCACTTTACCCCTTGTTGCGATTTTTTTCGGAGGAGCTCCTTTAGTTTCCCCTGTAACGAGTATAATCCTACTTCCGTTTTTCACGGTTTTGGTTGCGTCTATGGTAATTTTCGCAATTACTGCGGCGGTTGGATTAGGCGGGCTACCACTATTGATTGCGGGGATTATGTCCCGTCTTATGGGGGTTGTAATAAATTTTTTCGGCGGACTGAAATTTGCCTACATACCTTTGGATTATAGCTTTATTACATCGTGGGTGATCATATCGGTTATGTTTACGGCACTCACAGGATTTTTCTATAAGGACGTTTTAAAAGCCGCAAAGGCGGGGGTTATAAGTCTTTTCGCCCTTGCTTTTATGGTAATTTCCTCCGAGTACCTTGACCTCGACAAAACTCGTTTTGAAATATACTCCGACGGCAGCTCCGCTTCCATATTTTTGCGCTATAAAAATAATTCGGCCGTAATAGTCACTAACGACGGCATTAGAACGGCTTATGCGGCAGAGGATTTCATAAGCAATAATTTCCTTAATGAAATAGGCTTGCTTTGCGTTTTAAACAGCACTAACAATTCCCTGCCCTATTTCTCGGAAATCCCCGCGCTTGAATTTAAGCCGCCTGACGATGAATTTATAATTTATGATGTGGGCGGGGTTTTCACCGTTACAATAGACGGCAATGAGGCGTTCATAATTTATAACGATACCGAACTCAGCGTTACGCATGTGCGTTCATCGTCCGATTCGGACATAAACATAACCTACGGATTTTCGATTAACGCGGGGGAATTCAACGGTCTTGTCATCAACACCGCCCGCCGTCAGGAGGTAATAAGACCCGACGAGCTGAACGCGTTTTTTGAGAAAATAAATTGGGTTTTAAATTGATAAATATAGAGACGAAAATCTGCCGACCTGTCGTAGGAAATTTATATTTTGCATGAAAAGGGTTAATTATGAGCAATGTCATAAAAAGCATAAATGAACAACTTTCCGTCATTGAATTTGATTTTTCTCATAATTGGCGGTAAATATGAGGAAAACACCCACTAATAAGCATTTTCTACTATCTGAAGTCATAAAAATAAGGAATCCCAACATGAAAATCACCGAAGACATTTTAAAAGAAAATCTGAAACTAAATAAGCTTTCAAATCTCTACTACTTTTACGGCAGAGAAGCTTTTCTTGTCAAAACTTATGCCGACCGCGTAAGGGAAAAGTTTTCACCCGATTTGGACGACTTTAACCTTGTAAAATTCAATGGTTGTCCCGCCTTTGAGGATTTGGAAAACAGTATTGAAACCCTGCCTGTTTTCGCCGAGAAAAAAGTTTTGATTATAAACGATTTTGACGCGGAGAAAATTGACGCGGATACGCTGGAGCGCATTATAACGCTGTTTTCAGACATTCCCGATTACTGCGCGGTTATAATTGAAATTACCGGATTTGAGCCTAATTTAAAATCCGCTAAGACCAAAAAACTTTTAGCCTGTATTGAGCAAAACGGCATAAGCTGTGAATTTGCTCTTTTGAGCCGCGCAAAAGCCGCCGAATTAATTATAAAAAAAGCGGCGCGGTCAGGCTGTATAATTTCCCGTGCAAACGCCGAATACCTCTGCGAGCTGACACTCGGCAGTCTCACCCTCATAGGCTTTGAGGTTGATAAGCTTTGTTCATATACAGGAACGGGAAATGAAATAACAAAACAAACCGTTGACCTGTTAGTCCCGCGCCTGACCGAAACGAATGTTTATGACTTGGCGGCGGCGCTGACGGCAAAAAAAGCTGAAACAGCTTTTAAGATTCTTGACGACCTGATGGCGCAAAATTGCGCCCCTGTTATCATTCTTGCATCACTTTCGGGGGCTTTTGTAGATTATTATCGCGCAAAGTTAGGGAAAAATTCCGGGGTTTCCCCCGAAAAAACTGCCGGGGATTTTAATTATCCCAAGAACCGCGCTTGGGTTATGGGCAAAATCGCCCGCTCGGTAACAAGCGTAAATTTAGTTTATATAAAAAACTGCCTTTCGGTTTTATACAGCGCCGATATTAAGCTTAAATCCACAAGCTTAAATGACCGTACAATTATAGAAAAGGCAATGGCGGAGATATTGATACTTAAATGATTAAACTTAAACAAGCCGTAATCGTCGAGGGTAAATATGATAAAATCAAACTTTCGGGACTTATAGACGCGGTTATTATAACCACCGACGGTTTCGGTATTTTCAAAAACCGTGAAAAACTTGATTTAATCCGCCTTTTCGCGAAAACGCATGGCGTTATTATACTTACAGATTCCGACAGCGCGGGTTTTTTAATTCGTAACCGTCTTAAAAGCCGAATCAACGAGGGCGAAATTTACAATATTTATATCCCCGATGTTTTCGGTAAGGAAAAGCGCAAAACCGTTTTCTCGCGTGAAAATAAAATCGGCGTCGAGGGGATTAACGCTGATGTTTTGAGGAAAGCCTTTGAAAAATTCACTACCGCGCAAAGCTGTGAATTTTCTAAAATAACCCGCGAGCGGTTATTTAACGACGGACTTATAGCAGGGAAAAATTCTTCCGCCCTGCGTAAAAAACTGCAAAGAGAGTTGCACTTACCCGAAAGCCTTACGGGAAAAGCGCTCCCCGGAGTGATTAGCGCACTTTTTACCGAGGAAGAATATACGAATGCGTTAAGCAATCTTTTTGACTCAAATTATCAAGGAAGGTCAAACTAATGGTTTTTTCAAGCATAACTTTTCTTTTTATGTTTCTGCCGGTGTCGCTGGCGGTGTATTACGCTATTCCAAGACGTTTTCAGAATTTATTTATTCTGTTAATCTCCTTATTTTTTTACGCTTGGGGAGAACCGAAGTACATACTTGTCATGTTAATCTCTATTATGGTAGACTACTGCGCCGGAATCGTCATGTGGAAATTCGATGACAGAGAAAAAATAAGGAAAATCGCCCTTATTGTTTCGATAATTTTGAATCTTTCTTTGTTAGGTGTTTTTAAGTACGGTACTTTTGTTATTGATAATATCAATAACATTTTCGGCACCCATATCTTCGGTGCACCCGAAACCTATCCTATTTTTCATCTCGGCATTTTTGACCTTCCGATTGCACATCTCCCTATAGGAATCAGCTTTTTTACCTTTCAGTCTTTATCCTATACCATAGATTTATATAAGCGAAACATAAAAGTACAAAAGAACCCGATTTCTTTCGCGGCGTTCGTTACCCTTTTCCCCCAGCTTGTAGCGGGACCGATAGTGCGCTATAACGATATTTCAAACGAGCTTGATAATAGAAAAAGCTCCCTCAACATGACATACGACGGCATATTGCTTTTCATTACAGGACTTGGAAAAAAAGTGCTGATTGCCAACAATATCGGTATGCTCTGGTCAGAGGTAAAGGCAATGCAAATCAGTGAATTGTCGGTAGCTACCGCATGGCTCGGAATTATAGCTTTTACCTTCCAAATCTACTTTGACTTTTCGGGTTACTCGGATATGGCGATTGGTCTCGGCAAAATGTTGGGTTTTAACTTCCCGAAAAACTTTGATTATCCCTACATGTCAAAAAGCATTACAGAATTTTGGCGGCGTTGGCATATTACCCTCGGCGCTTGGTTTAAAAGCTATGTTTATTTTCCATTAGGAGGAAACCGCAAAGGACTTAAACGGACGGTCATGAATCTTGCCGTGGTATGGCTTTTGACAGGAATTTGGCACGGAGCGAGTTGGAATTTTATAATCTGGGGCTGTCTTTACGGCTTGGTAATTATAATAGAAAGGCTTTTCCTCGGCAGATTCCTTGAAAAAACACCCGCGTTTTTCTGCTCTGTTTACACTATGTTTTTGGTAACTCTCGGATGGGTGCTTTTCGATACAGCGGATTTATCTACGGCTTTCGGTTATATGGGGGCAATGTTCGGAGCGGGAGGCAACAGCCTACTTACCGACAACACGGCAATTTACGCACTGTTAAATTACGGCATTATTTTTCTTATCTGCATTTTAGCCTGCACTAATTTATGGAAACGGGCTTATGATTATTTATATATTAAAATCCCTGTTTTCCTCAATTACGGCGCTGTAGGGTATCAAATGACTGTTTTGGTTTTTGTTACGGCTTATCTCGTGGACGCGGGATACAACCCGTTTTTATACTTTAACTTTTAGAGCCTGTTTTAATTCACATAAAAATTCTAATTTAAAAGAAAGAGGTACATCACTATGGTAAGAAAAGATTTATTCCAACCAACCGATTCCGACCACGCTCTTGAACTGCTGAAAGAGGGTAACCGGCGCTTTGTTGAGGGTCAGCCGCTTATGACCGCCGATATTTCGGAAATTTCCGAAGTCCGCCGCGCTCTTTCCGAAAGAGGGCAGATTCCTTTCGCGGTAATTCTCTGTTGCTCCGACTCCCGCGTTCCGCCGGAGGTGGTTTTTGACGTGAGCGTGGGGCAAATTTTTGTAGTGCGTACAGCGGGAAACGTTGCCGACGCGATTGCCATCGGAAGCGTGGAATACGCTGTTGAGCATTTAGGCGCGAAATTAATCGTAGTTTTAGGTCATGAAAAATGCGGAGCGGTCGCAGCGGCGGCAAGCGGTATAAATTACGGACCTAATATCGGCGCGATTATTGCCGAGATTGAGCCGTCTATGAGGAAATTACGGGCAGGCGCAGGGGGCGGCGAATGTGAAAGCTTTAATTGCAAATGCGAAAACGAAAACGTTCGTCATACCGCCTTAAAATTATCAAACAGCGATATTTTGAAAAAACATATAGACGATAAGACTTTGAAAATTGCCTGTGCTAAGTATGGTTTAGAAACAGGCTCGGTTAATTTCTTTTAACCGAGTGCGTCCTTTCGGGCGACTGAGTTTATCTGAAACAAATCAAAATCTGAACATTTCGGGTATTGAAACCCTGTATTCAATACCGCTCAAACGTCCATGTTTTGGGTGTTGAATACAGGTTCTAATTTATAGGTTTAAAAGGAACAATAACATGCACAAAAAACTAATGGCGGTACTTTTCTTTCTGTTTATATTTTTAATTCCTGTCATTTCCTTAATCACAATGCCTAAGGAAAAAGTTGTTTTTTCCGAAACCGAAAACAGATACCTTGCCCGTTTTCCGACTTTCAGCCTTGAAAAGGTTCTTGAAACCGAGTACATGAAAGAGTTTGAAGACTGGGCAAACGACAGGGTGGTAGGACGCGAGTCTTGGATTAAATTAAAAAACAGAACCGAACGCGCACTCGGAAAAATAGAAATAAACGGGGTTTTCATAACCGATGAGCGTATGATGCAAACCTTTAGCGGTTATGATAAAGACAGAGTCGGGAAAAACCTTAATGCGATGAACAATTTCGCAAAAAGGCATGAGAGCGTTCCGGTTTATTTCATGTTAGCGCCGACGTCATTGGAATTATACGGCGATACCCTGCCTAAAAGCTCTCCGATAGCTTCTCAGAAGGATTTCATGCGATATTGTCATGATGAACTTGACCAAATCACCGGAATTGACATTTTGACCTTGTTAGAGGAGCACAGGGAACGGTATATTTATTACCGTACCGACCATCATTGGACTTCTCTCGGCGCATATATCGCATACACAGCGGCGGGAACGGCGATGGGCTTTACACCACTTAATATGGACAGGTTCAACATTGAAACCGCGAGCAGTGATTTTTGGGGTACGTTACATTCAAAAACCCTCGATGACAGCATAACGCCCGATATAATCAATATCTATACCCTTTCCGAGGGGGAGCCGGAAGTCGTATTAACCGTCAACGACGGCGTAAACATAACCGAGCATCAAAGCCTCTATTTCCGTGAATTTCTTGATACCAAGGATAAGTATTCAACTTTCCTCGGGATAAACGCCCCTATTATTAAAATCACTTCCGATATAAGCGGTATTCCCGAAGGCAGTTCTTCATCAGGAAAAAAACTTTTGATTTTCAAAGACAGCTACGCACACTCCCTCATTCCTTTCCTCGCTAAAAATTACAGCGAAATTACCGTCGTTGATATGCGGTATATAAATATGGGTTATAACGCATTCTTCACTGTTGAGGATTTTGACCAGGTGCTGTTCATGTATAATGTAATAACTTTTTCCGAGGATACCAATTTGGTTAAACTGAACGCAGGCGGAATAGGCAGGTATTAAAGTCCCGTCCTTTATGTTTTATTAAATTATAAGCAAGATTGGCGGCTAAGAAAACTTTGCTTTTGCAAAGTTTTCTTAGCCGCCCCCTTTTTGGTTCATTGTTTCGATTTTTAAACTAGTTAGTCGTTTTACTTCAAAATCGGCTGTATCAGGTAATAATTCTAAGTTTCCCTATAACCGGAAGCTCTACCGCCTTTCCGTTGACAGCGTTTATAATCCCGTAAATTGTGAAACCGAGAGGCGCTAAGTAAATAATTGAAAACGGATTAAATCCCCAGAAAATAAACGTAAACGGAGTATTTAAGATTCCGCAGGCTACCCAAAGCAGAAAATTAATCAGCCCCTGATTTGCGTGAAAACGCCCGAACTTTGAGTTTGGAGCCGCGACAAGGGGAATAAAGAATAAGAAAAACAAATAAGCAAACAGTGAAATCACCTTATTTGCCGCAATATCCCCCGAGTCAAAGGAAGATGTATAATCAATTCCCATATAATTTTTATCGTTATTTTGCCCCTGATTATGCGCCTGATTAAAATTTTGAGAATTTTGGTTCTGTGTCCCCGCCGTTTCGCCGCAAACTGTGCAAAAAGCATTTCCGGCAGGAATTTGTGAACCGCATTTTCCGCAGTACATATAAAAAAACCTCCTATAAAAACTATTATCTATATTGTAACATATTGTACTATATATTGCAAGGTACTATCTTCACAAACATAATGATAGCAATTTATGTATTTTTTATATAAATTTAACAAAAATTAAGGACGGATGGCAATCCGCCCTTAAAAAATTACAGCGCTATTCTCAGCGTATCGGGGTCAGGGTATTTACGCTTTACGATATCGGCTCCAATTGAACGAAGCTTTGCTGCCATATCCTCATATCCACGTTCAATATGATAGATGTCTTCAATTTCTGTAACGCCCTTAGCACATAAGCCGGCGACAATCAATGCCGCCCCCGCCCTTAAATCGGCTGCTTTTACCGGAGCGCCGGTAAGCTTGCTCACACCTTCAATTACAGCGACCTTTCCGTCCACCGAAATATCCGCGCCCATACGGCGAAGCTCGTCAACATACCTGAAACGTTCCTCATAAATGCCTTCTGTAATTATGCTAGTTCCGTTAGACAGGGTTAGTAACGCCGCGAATTGCGGCTGCATATCGGTAGGGAAACCGGGGTGAGGCGAAGTTTTAAGGTTCATGCGGTCGTAAGGCTGGTCTTTTCCGATTATACGCATACTGTCGTCATACTCCTCAATCAAGACGCCCATTTTCGATAACTTTGAGGAAATAGGCTCAAGATGCTTAGGTATAACATTTTTTACAGTGACGTCACCGCCCGTAGCCGCCGCTGCGACCATATAAGTTCCCGCTTCTATTTGGTCGGGGATAATGGAATAATTAGTACCTTGAAGTTTTTTCACTCCGCGGATTTTTATAACATCAGTACCAGCACCCATGATGTCTGCCCCCATCGAGTTAAGGAAGTTTGCCAAATCCACTATATGCGGCTCTTTAGCGGCGTTTTCCAAAATAGTAAGCCCGTCAACCTTAACCGCTGCGAGCATAGCGTTAATGGTAGCGCCTACGGTAATTTTATCAAAATAAATCTGAGTGCCAATCAGCTTTTCAGCGGAAATATCTACCATTCCGTGTTCTATGGAATAGGTTGCTCCAAGCGCCTTAAAGCATTTAAGATGTTGGTCAATGGGACGGTCACCGAGAGCACAACCGCCTGGCATTGAAACTTTGGCGTGATTGAATTTAGTCAGCAGAGTTCCCAAAAAATAATAGGAAGCTCTTATTGAACGCGCCATTTCGTATGGAACTGCCGTATCTCTGATATGTTTTGCGTCGATTTGGATTGTGCTTTTGTTGAGAACCTTGACCTCCGCCCCCATAGCGGACAAAATCTGTAAATCAACCGTAACGTCGTTTATGTTAGGTACATTTTCGAGAACGCAAGGACCGTCCGCAAGTATTGCGGCGGGAATGATGGCGACTGCAGCATTTTTAGCGCCGCTGACCAAAACCTCTCCGCTTAACTTTTTTCCCCCGTTTATGATAAATTTTTCCAATTCTCTGAATCCTCTTTGTTTCATTAATTTTGTAAATGCAAAAATCGGAACGCTGTTTTTTGTTTTTAAGCCCGCTCCGTTAATTTTCTAAATTATATCATATAATTATCTAAAAAAAAAGCCTTTTTAATAAAATCATCATTTTTACTATATATTATCGTGTTGATTTGTAATTTTTATACGTTGTTGTAGATTTTTCCGCCGCAAATTACCGCTTGCAAGATATCTTTTAGCATATAAGGAGGTTGTTATCTTTAAATTATAATCGGCTTTGTGGTAAGCTCTAATCCGCAGGGCAGAAATTTTTCAAAGCTGAGAGCGTAAATGTCAGAGCAGTGAAGTTCTAAAAGCGCCTGTTTTTTGCAAGCGGCGCTGTGTTTCATAAGCGCGGCAAGGGAAGCGTCTATAGGGAATCCCTCTTTTGGCTTTGCTTTTGAAAGAATTTCACCGCCTTTTTTGTTCATACCGAGAATTCTTATATATTGCGGCGGCGTCTTGGCGTCGGTTTTGGTAATTTCCAAAAGACAGCAGAGTATAATTCTTCTGAGCCTTGCAAGGGTATAACGCTTGGTTTTTATAAGAACCATAAGCTCTTGAAGGTTTCTTGCCGCCCGCGCCGATTTTTTTATTCTATTTTCGAGCCCGTGCAGGACGCCGGGCGATTTGCTTATTTCATCTGCGCTCATGGAACGCAGTTTATAGAGAATTGCGGTTTCAAGCCTTGTAATACAGGCTGGCGAGCCGCCTGTGGCAGAATTTTCTGCTCTATTTTCAATAGGGATAAAATTTGAAACATTTTCGTTATTTAGTATCATCTTTCTGAGCAGGGATGCGCTGGCAGTGTTATTTTCTGTTTCATCAGCGTCATGCTCCGCGCCAAAGCGTTTTATGGTAACAGGCTCAATAAAAGAGCCTGTGTTGGCTAAAGCCCGCAGATACTCAACACCGAGAGTATTATTGGGGGATAAAAGCGCCTCTGTTATTTCGTCCTCGTAATATTTTTCAATCGTCTTACTGAGTGCGGCGGGATAGGTCAGCCCGCGCCGCATCATACCGAAGAATTCATCGGTTTCGGCGGCGAACATAACCGCGCCTGCCGTTTCCTGCAAAAGGTCAATATCTCCCGATTCGCTTCCGAAACTTAATAAATCTACGCAATTAAGACTATTCAGGATATTAATCGCCCCAGCCGCAAATTGCTCCGCGCTTCCGAGAGAGACGGCAACAGGTAATTCGAGTACTAAATCAACTCCGTTTTCTAAAGCCGTTCTGGCTCGTGAAAATTTATCAAAGATTGCCACGTCTCCCCGTTGGGTAAAATTTCCGCTCATCACGGCAATAATATGGGTAGCCCCGTATTCGGCTTTGGTGCGTTCTATGTGATATTTATGACCGTTGTGAAAGGGGTTGTATTCGCATATAATGGCGGCGGTTTTCATAAATTTTTCCTTTCCCGTTACCTAAGAGTCAGCGCAAAAACGATTGCAAGGGTTAAAGCCGTTAGTTTTTTCATTGCTTTTTTCCTTTATTAAAAAATATTTATATCAAAACACTTGCTTTTTTCCTTATTTAGGTATAAAATATTGATTATAGTTGATTAATAAAAAAGCGAGGAAGTTATTATGAAAATTCTTGTGGTAAACGCGGGCAGTTCGTCTCTCAAGTACCAGCTCATGAACATGGAGGACGAGAGCGTAATAGCAAAAGGCAACTGTGAAAGAATCGGCATTGACGGTCACATAACTCACACGACCTTTGATAACAGGCGGTTTGAGGAAAACATAAGCTTTCCGTCGCACACCGAGGCTTTTATGAGCGTCGTGGACGCATTGACAAAAGGCGAGGCGGCGGTTATAAAAAGCATGGACGAAATAGGCGCTGTCGGACACAGGGTGGTACACGGGGGAGAAATTTACACCGAAACCACTAAAGTTACCGACGAGGTAATAGAGAAAATAGACCAACTTCGTGAGCTTGCTCCCGTACACAATCACGCTCACGCTCTTGCGCTTCGGGCATGTAAAAAAGTCATACCGCCGAGCGTACCGCAGGCGGTAGTGTTTGACACGGCGTTTCATAACACTATTCCGGAAAAAGCCTACATGTACGGTATGCCTTATGAGGCTTACGAGAAATACAACGTAAGAAAATACGGTTTCCACGGAACTTCCCACAGCTACGTTTCAAAAAGATTAGCTCTGCACCTCGGAAAAGATATTAATAACATGAAAATCGTTACCTGTCATTTGGGCAACGGCTCGTCGATTACGGCTATAGACGGCGGAAAATCGGTCGATACCTCAATGGGTTTCACCCCCCTTGACGGCGTTCTTATGGGAACGCGTTCAGGCGCGGTAGACCCTTCTGCAGTTACATATATAATGAAAAAACTGAATTTTTCCCCGTCTGAAATGGAAGACTGGCTAAATAAAAAATCAGGTTTGCTCGGAATAGGCGGCTACAGCGACAACCGCGACCTCTCAAAAGCAGCGGGAGAAGGGGATAAAAAAGCCCAATTAGCCGGTGAAATTCTGCGCTACGGCATAAAAAAATATATAGGTGCTTATGCTGCGGTCATGAATGGCTTGGATTACGTTATTTTCACGGGCGGAATAGGTGAAAACGCTTACGACGTAAGAGAAGCTGTCTGCTCTGATATGGAATTTTTCGGAATAAAGCTTGATAAGGAGTTAAACAGCCAAATCCGTGGTGAATTGAAGAAAATAACAGTTGAAGGCAGTAAAACCGAAGTTTGGATTGTACCTACCAACGAGGAACTGCTGATTGCCCGCAGCACCAAGGAGTTGTTTAACTTATAATACAATGCAGGGAACGGTTTTAACCGTTCCTTTTTTATGGTTTAATGCCGTTTGGATTGCTTTACAATAGCTTCCATTTGCGCTAAGTTTACCGAGTTCATCTCGCCGTCAAGCAGTCCGATAGCCTTATTAAGCCTTTGAGCTCTTTGGTTTTTGTCGGTTATATTATCGCTTTCATATTTTGCGTAATTTTTAACATAAGATTCAAGCTGAGGGATATATTCACGGTACATGGGGTCGCCTTTTTCCAAAATATCGGAAAAAAGGCTGTTAATACTGATGTCGTTTATGGCGCAAAGCCTTTCTATGACATATTTGTGGGTAGCCGTGAGATTCGGATTCAGAACAATATCTTCGGTAAACTTCAAAAAACGCTCAAAATCCTCATATTGCAGGTAGTTGCAGGCTGTAACAATGCTGTTATAATAATTGCCTGAAATAATAACTTCGTCTTCGTATTTAGTTTCACCCGATAACAAAGCCTCAAGCTGTTCGTCTGAAAGCCCCGTAACCGCATGTGCCGATTCAACCATTGAACTGTCGGGGAGAAGCTCGGCTTTTACCAAAATTTCCCTCGGAATGGCTTTTTTGCCCGTTGTGCGGAGTGATTTTCCGGCTTTTCTGATTATATCTGAAAAAGATTTGGGTAACGTGCCCGAGCGGCGCAATAAAAAGCTTTCAAGCATGGGTGGCGGGATTAAACTTAAAGGAATCTTTACATAAGGGCAGGAAAGCGCGGTTATTCTCGGCTCTCTACCATATTCCGCTGCCTGCTCGGCGCTTTCGTAAAGCAGGTCGCGCAGTGGTTCTATAACGATACATCTGAAATCTGTATCGGTTAAAAGGCAGGCAGCAGAGCTGTGATGACCGTCAAGCAATGCCGAGAACATTCCCGACACATGATAGGCAAGTCCGCCTATTCGCTTGCCTTGTTTCATTTTTTCGCGCTGAGTTCTTACCTTTGCCTCAGAAAATTCGTTAAAACCGGTTGTCGGCAATAAGAAACAGGGAGTATAATTGCTTTCCTTGCCCATAGTACGGTTGTAATTCGCGCTTCCTGCAAGTTCGCGGCGAATCGCGTAGGCTGTCCAAAAAAAGGTTCCCGAGCCGTCGGAAGGAATCATCTTAGATTCATGGCAGACATAAATCCCTTCGGACAGAAGCTCAAAAACGGGATGAAGCGATTTGGTCATACTTTGGGAATATGTGAAATAACTGTCGCTCACTGAGGAAAGTGCGGCTTTTATGTTTTCATCACATACAGAAATGGTGCTGATTTGGTGAACCATTTTTTCGGAATATTCATCGCCCCTGGCGGGTCTGGTCAGGTTAATCAATGCCTCGTTGTCGGCGTAAAAAAGTTCCGTGACCGGATACCCGCCCCAATTTAATGTCTGCTCATTAACCTGAGCTGTAATTTTGGTAGTTCCTATTAAGCCTGCCGACCTTGAAACATCGGCTAAAATGAACTCGCGGTCGCCGACCGACATTTGATAGGTGTTTATCATGGGATTCATAAGGTTACTTCCTTGTTATTGTTTTTTCGCACAGCAGAACGCTATTTCTGCTGTAATTTTGATGATATGAATTCTGTAATTTCAGTCTGTGTTTCCTTTGAGAAAAGCCTTTTCGGCAACCAAAAGACCGACTTTTTATTTTTATAAATTATATAAACCGAATTAGTTTCTATAAAGTAAGCCGCCTGCGACCACGGGATAAACTCGTAACCTGTATTAAGATGGCTTTCCACGGCATAAAATCCGTCAGAAGACATAGCGAAAGTTATTTCCTCGGAAACGGCGGGGTCAACCTTAAAAAGATATGCGAAGTGGAAATTAGCTATTAAGGCGCAGATTAAATAAACTAACATAACCGCTATTCCGCCTGAAAAAAACGATACGGGTAGAAAGTAAAACCAGTTAGTTGACGTATTTCCGTAAAAAAAGTGCAAAAAAATGAAAATAGTTAAAATGGTTACTGCGGCTATAATTTTAAATAATTTCCCTATCCGGGTGTTAAGCAGAATCACATTGCTCAAATTTATTTCGCGCTCCTTATAAACGCCGCTTGCCGTATAGGGGGAATCTCTCATATCTCCGGTCATGTAAAGGTATTTGGGCGGGAGTATGCGTTTGGTGTGCTTGTAATCAATTTGGGGATTAGCCGAAACCGCTCCCTCGAAAACACAGCGCAGATTAAGCAGATTTTTTTCCTCCGATATGCAGGATTTAGGGATTTTATAGGATTTAGAGCCTGTGCCTGCTACTATTATGAAATCGGTTCTGTTTTCGGTTATGGACTTGATTTCAGACCAGCGGTATATGGTCGGAATTTCCTCCCCTTTATTATAGACCGCAAAAAAATCCCCCGCGATAAATGTCCGCTCTGTAGCCTGTGAAACAATCCGCGCACCTGGAATCGACTCAAAAGCCAAGTCAATCACCTCGTTTTTGTTAATTGAATCTAAACGTTCTTTTCTGTCTGTGGTCATTATACCATATTTCAAGGTAAAAATAAATACCTAATCGTTTAAAATCATAAAAATTAAATAAATGCTTGAAAAAAGGCGGGGATTGGTGTATAATTTATTTAATAATGTAGCGGCGCGGTCTTTTTTTATTCCCGCCCGCCGAAAGGATTCATCAAATGCCTGACGCCAAAAAATTAGTACAAGAAATTACCTCCCGCTCCGAGGACTTCGCCAAGTGGTACACCGATATAGTAGTAAAAGCAGATTTGGTCGGTTATTCCGGCGTAAAAGGCTGTATGGTCATACGCCCTTACGGCTACGCAATTTGGGAAAATATACAGAGAATACTTGACAGGCATTTTAAGGACACCGGACATGAAAATGTCTATATGCCTATGTTCATACCTGAAAGTTTACTGAACAAAGAAAAAGACCATATTGAAGGCTTTGCACCGGAGGTCGCATGGGTAACTCACGGCGGAAGCGAGTTACTCACTGAGCGTCTTTGTGTGCGCCCTACGTCTGAAGTACTTTTCTGCGAGCATTATAAGCAAATTATTTCCTCCTACCGCGATTTGCCGAAACTTTATAATCAATGGTGTTCGGTAGTAAGATGGGAAAAAACCACCCGTCCTTTTCTGCGTTCAAGGGAATTTCTGTGGCAGGAAGGGCACACCGTACACGCCACCGCCGGGGAAGCTATTGAAGAAACCGAGAAAATGCTCAACGTCTACGCAGATTTTTGCCAAAATTCGCTTAATATGTCCGTTATTAAAGGCAAGAAGACCGAGAGCGACAAATTTGCAGGGGCGGTCGCAACCTACTGCATAGAGGCACTTATGCACGACGGAAAGGCGCTACAGGCGGGAACTACTCATTACTTCGGCGATGGTTTTGCCAAGGCTTTTGATATAACCTATACCGGTCAGGATAATACAATAAAATATCCCCACCAAAGTTCTTGGGGTGTAACCACGCGCCTAATCGGCGCAATTATAATGTCCCACGGCGATGACAGCGGATTGGTTCTGCCGCCTGCGATAGCTCCGATTCAGGCTGTTATAATTCCCGTAGCACAGCATAAAGAGGGCGTGCTTGAAAAAGCCGCTGAATTGTGTGAAAGGTTAAAAAATGCGGGAATCAGAGTAAAGCTTGACGACAGCGACAACAGCGCGGGCTGGAAATTCTCGGAATACGAAATGAAAGGCGTGCCTTTGCGTATAGAAGTAGGTCCAAAGGACATTGAACAAAATCAGTGTGTGATTGTCCGCCGTGACACACGGGAAAAAGCTTTCGTTTCCCTTGAAAATTTAGAAACAGCCGTTTTTGAGCTTTTAGACGCGCTTGCAAAAGGGATTTACCAAAAATCCCTTGAAAATATAAAAAACAAAACCTATGACTGCGAAAATATTGAAGAAATAAACGCCGCGCTTTCGGAAAATGGCGACGGTTTCATAAAAGCCGCATGGTGCGGCGATGAAAAATGTGAGGAAGAAGTAAAAGAGAAAACCGGCGCAGGTTCACGCTGTATGCCCCTTAAAACCGATGCTGTATTTGGCGAATATGTTCTAAATCGGGGTAATAGCTCACTATGTGTATGCTGTCAAAAACCCGCCGAAGAAATGGTTATATGGGGAAAGGCTTATTAGAGCCGCAGGCTCAGGTTTTTGCAGATAGTTGTGTCAGAAATTATAAATTAATGCTGTATTTTACTTTAAAAAAATTAAAAATAAATAAATTTAAAATATTGAAAGGGTAAGAAAAATGAAAAAACTTGCGGCAATTATAATCACATTTGCTTTATTAGCGGAATTTGGATTAAGCTCGGCGGCTTTTGAGGATGACGAGAATTACAGTTATGACGACAGCTATGACGATGAATATTTTGATGAAATCGAGGGCGGAGATGAATTTCCGCCTGAAGACGGTGACCTTATCCCGCCTGACATAGAGCCTGATGATGATTTAACGTTACCGCCGGTAACTTCCCCTCCCGCTACTACCCCGCCCCCACCACCGACAACCGCAGCAACCACTACTCCCGCGACCACCACCACGCCGCCCCCGCCCCAAACTTCCCCTTTAACAAGTCCCACGACCCCTCCGACAACGCCTCAAACTACCCCTGAATTAACAATAACAGAAACATTACCTCCCGAACCGCCCCCGCCCCCCCCTGATGAAGAGTTAGATATTTCAGGCGATATGGACGTTTCCGACGATGATTCCGATGTAGGCAATAATTCAAGCGGCGGCGGAATAATCCTGCTGATTTTATTTTTGATACTTATGTTGGCAGGGGTGGGAGTAACAGCGCCGTTTATAATTAAGCATTTCCGAATCAAGAAGATTTACAGATATTAGTCGAGAGCCTCGACCCCCAATGTCGAGAGCCTCGATTCCCAATGTCGAGAGTTTCAACTTTTAATTATAAAAAAGCTGTGATTTGTCCCGCTCTTTTTTGCGTTTAACGCTCGCTTCGCGAGAAAAAATAGCGGGACTTGTCCCGTCCCTTTTTGGCGTATAACGCTCGCTTCGCGAGAAAAAATAGCGGGACTTGTCCCGTCCCTTTTTGGCGTATAACGCTCGCTTTAGCATACAAACGCACAAAAAGGAATGGAACAAGCCCGACCGTAAGTTTTTCAGATACTAATGCCTCCGGCGGTTTGCCGTCTAATGCTCAAATCCGTAATATTCTTTGAGCTTGATTAAAACCCTTTCTATGGTCTCTTCATCGGGCATGAACAGAAAATCGCTTTTCACTTCCTCCTCGCCGATAAAAAAACTGTTGTTAATTATTATTAATGTATCTGATTTCCTATCCGAAATGCCCGAATCTTTGTAAAAATCATTACAATGCGTAGGGGTTGAAATGTCAATCAGCAATCCCGTCATAGCGGCAAGCGAGTTGCAGTACGCACCGGAGGTTATATTTCCGATTTCCTGAATTACCGAAAGGCTCATCTCGTCCAAATCCCCTAACTCCTCTAAATTATTTTGAAAAAAGTAGTTGATTATGTGCATGGCGAACTTTTTGGTAAGTATTTGTAAAATAGTGCCGCTGGCGTTGCCCTGCAATCCGAGCTTGACGCCCAAAGCCGAATCCCCGTGCCGATTGAGGTATTCACAGGCTTCTTCGGGGCTCATAATATAAACCGCAGGTATAGTCATGGTCACTTTCATGTTAAGCATCTGCGCCAACGACGTAGATGCATGACCCATACCTATACTCCCGATTTCTTTTAATATATCAAGATTCTCGTTTAGAAGAAGGGTAAAATTTTCCACCGCAATATTTCTTCCTTTAATTATTATCAGTTATTATTTATTACATTATAAATAATAACATATTTTTATATATTTTTCAATAGTATTTTTACATTAATTTGTTCGTTTTCAAGCGTTTACGTGAAAATACAACATATTTTGAGGTCTTATATGAGAATGAGAAAGAAAAAAAACCTTTATAAAAGATTTTCAGACTGCTCAGATTATCGGCTTTGCAAGATTTTTCATAAATCTCCGTCGCCTGAAATTAAGTTTTCGGAAATATTTAATAATGATTTTCCTGTTTGGCTTGAAATAGGTTGCGGAAAAGGCGGTTTTATAAATCAAGCCGCAAAAATTTACAAAGACATAAATTTTTTAGCTGTAGAAAAAATTGAAAATGTAGCGGTTACGGCTATGGAGAATTCCGCCTTAGAGAAAATAGCGAATATCCGCTACATTATCGGGCTTGCCGAAAATTTGGAGCGGGTAATCCCGTCTAATTCAATTGAAAAGATTTTTTTGAATTTCAGTTGTCCTTTTCCCAAGAGCAAACACGAAAAGCGCCGCCTTACTCATAAGCAATATTTGGAAATTTATAGGAGAATTCTTACATCAAACGGCGTAATAAGCTTTAAAACCGATAATTCAGACTTTTTTGAGTATTCTGTGGAGCGCTTTAGAGAAAATAATTTCCTGCTGAAAAATATAACCCGCGATTTACATAACAGCGACATAAAGGGAAACATTATAACAGAATACGAAAGTTTTTTTACGGATAAAGGATTTAAAACAAATTATTTAGAGGCTTTTTTGGAATAATTGGAATAATTTTCAAAAAAAACTCTGATTTCCCTTTACAATTTATAAAAAATGATATATAATAATAACAACATTTAATTAAGAGCCTATTCTAAATAACCGAAATGCTAAGATAGGTTCCTAAGACATTTTCGGAGGTGTTTTTATGAAGCTTATTACAATTATACTCGGGGCGGCTACTCTTGTCGGGATTGGTGTTTATTTAAGCAGGAAATTCGGTGTAAAAAATGAAGAGGATGAATCGGTAATCTATACCGAAGAAAATGAGACTTACGGTGAAAAACTGCATAAGGCTTCCCTGTTCGCGGTGGGAGCTATAAGAACCGGAGCTGATAAAATCGCCGAGGGCATTAAGGATATAAGAAACCAAGATATGGTCAAAAAAGGCGGCGAAACCTTAGACAAGGTAAAAGGAACTGCCGGGGATATTGTTGAAGATTTAAAGGACATGGTGGTTTCCATAAATGTTGCAGGCGGCGAAATCAATGTAAGTGATGATGATATTATTATGGATTTAAACGCAGGCGTTGCCGATGATTTTAACAGCATCAACGGTTTAAACGGGTCAAGTGCGGTAAACAACCCGTTCGACAATAATATCGGACAACCCGTTTTAAGTGAGCAGTCCGCTCCAAGCGGCTTTTTCATGCCTAACCTGCCGGAGGACGAAGACCCTTTTACCGATAAGTTTTAAACCTGTACAAATTATTTGCTTATACAATAAAAAACGATTGCTTTTTCAAAAAAAGCAATCGTTTTTTATTGTATAAATACTACCTTTCGTTAAATCCGATATAATCGCGATGCTTGCTTATATTCTTGTAAGCGGGTCTGATAATCTTTCCGGCGCCTACAAGCTCTTCCATCCTGTGAGCACACCAACCGGGGATTCTCGAAATAGCGAAAATCGGTGTGAAAAGCTCCTCAGGAAGAGAAAGCATTTTATAAACAAAGCCGCTGTAAAAGTCCACATTGGCACTTACACCCTTAAAGGTTTTGCGCTTTGCGCCTATGACTTCGGGAGCTAATTTTTCAACGCGTGAATAAAGCTCAAATTCGTCTTCAAGTCCTTTTTCCTTTGACAAAAGCTCAACATACTGCTTAAATATAAGGGCGCGGGGGTCGGACAGCGAGTAGACAGCGTGTCCCATCCCGTAAATCAGACCGGATTTGTCAAAACCTTTTTTATCAAGCAAATCAGCAAGGTACTGCTCTATGTCCCTGTCGTTAGTCCAGTCCTTTACATTTTCTTTCATATCGTCGAACATCTGAGATACTTTTATGTTGGCACCGCCGTGCCTCGGACCTTTCAGAGAGCCGATTGCCGACGCTATGGTGGAATATGTATCTGTTCCTGTTGAGGTTATAACCCTTGTGGCAAAAGTTGAGTTATTACCGCCGCCGTGGTCGGCGTGAAGCACCAAGGCTATGTCAAGTACTTCTGCCTCAAGCTCGGTGTACTTATTATCGGCGCGAAGCATGTAAAGAATGTTGCGGGCTGTGGAGAGCTCAGGCAGAGGCGCGTGTATATGCAGACTTTGGTCTCCGTGATAATGTTTATAGGCGTGATAGCCGTAAACCGCCAGTCTCGGAAACAGCGAAATAAGCTGTATGGACTGCCTTAGAACATTGGGTATTGAAATATCATCTGCCATATCATCATAAGAATAGAGCGTCAGCACGCTTCTCGCGAGTGAATTCATCATATCGCGGCTTGGAGCTTTTAAGATAACATCGCGTGTAAAGCTGGGCGGCAAATCGCGGTATGCAACCATAAGCTCATTAAAAAATTTAAGCTGTTCAGGTGTTGGAAGCTCCCCGAAAAGCAGAAGATAAATCGTTTCTTCAAAGCCGTGGCGATTGCCTTTGACAAAGCCTTTTACTATTTCATCAATATCATAGCCGTGATAATAAAGCTTTCCTTCGCAGGGAATCATTTCCCCGTCGTCAATTACATAAGATTTAACCTCGGCAATATTCGTAAGTCCGGCAAGAACACCCCTTCCGCTAATATCACGCAGTCCTCGCTTAACGTCGAATTTCGAGTAAAGCTCCGGCTCTATCTTCATACTGCCGGCAACCCGTTCCGATAATTTTACAATATCTTCAGTTACTTCCGAGTAAGATTTCAACTTTTGAACCATAAATCTAATTCTCCTTTTAAATAAAAACACCGTTTCGACAAAGCCGAAACATGCCCGCAAAGCAGGCGGTAAGCGTAAACGCTTGCATTAACATTTTTATTATAACATATTTTTTATAACTTTGCAATATTTTAATAAAAACCTTTCGTTTTGTAATATTTGCACAATTTATCCTTGATTATTTATACAATTCGCATAATTATATCAATATTGTTGAAAAAAATTTTATTTCATGCTATAATTAATATGTAAAAAAAGTTTTAGGGTGAGAATCATGAGAGTTATAAAATCAAACACTTATAATATAATAAACCCCGAGCCTTTTGAAATACCGTTTCCGTTGGTTTTTGAACTTTTGTCGGGTAACACCTTGCTTGCGGAATACACCATTTCGGAAAACGGCTTGGTTGATTACAGTTTTAACCCGAATACAAGCGAAAAAATTCTAACCAGTACTAAACGCGCCTTAACTCTTAACGACATATTTTTCCTTTTCAGCACCCGCATTTTTCCTGATAAAACACCCTACACAGCTATTGAAATGGAGCGCTTCGGGATTGAAGAATATCAGCCTTACGCCATTATCCGCAAAACTCGCGGAATGTTACCGGGTGATAAATACTGGTTTCGTTTTGAAAATGAGCAGATTAATTATAAAATGGCTTTACAGGAGCACCGCGATTATTACGAAAGAAGCTATCGGCGGTACATGGAAGCTTTTGAAACGGCACAGCAAGCCGAGTTTTTGGCAATGCAAACCGAATTACAGGAGGCTGCCGCCGCCGCGCAACTTGCTTCCGAATCTGGAAATCCTGAAGCTGCCGATATACTCATGAGCTCAATAGGCATTAAAACCGGCGATGAAAAAGTTTCCGCTATCATGTCGCAAAGCCATGTCGCTCCGTCCGAGCCCACACCTGAAATCGCGGAAATTCCGCCGGTTTCTGAAATAGCAGAATCACCCCAAAAAGAATCTTTAAATGAAAAAATGTCAGACGAGGAGATTGCCGCGCTTTTGGCGTTTAGTCAAGAGGCTCTTCCTAATGAAGAACCCGCGCCTGTTTCCGATGAAAAAATGTCCGATGATGCAATTGCGGCAATGTTCGCTCAAGTTACCGAGACACCACAGGAAGAACCAAAGCCCGCATCTAACGAAAAGATGTCTGAGGACGCCATAGCGGCAATGTTCGCTCAAGTTACCGAGACACCACAGGAAGAACCAAAGCCCGCATCTAACGAAAAGATGTCTGAGGACGCCATAGCGGCAATGTTCGCTCAAGTTACCGAGACACCACAGGAAGAAC
>Ga0099364_10000183_pt1 | contig 106245 bp, 98 predicted proteins | sample TergutTh196P3_FD_73070 | JGI IMG/M metagenome (GOLD analysis project Ga0099364, IMG submission 73070) | Microcerotermes parvus P3 segment gut microbial communities from Pointe-Noire, Republic of the Congo - Th196 P3 | ecosystem: Host-associated > Arthropoda: Insects > Digestive system > Gut ...
AGGAGGGACAGAGCATTTTCATTTGTGCATTGTGCGAAGAATCCTCTTTCTTTTAAGTTCTGAATAACTGAATTCATGGTAAATGAATCTCCTTATGGTTAATTTACTGAGATAAAACAAATTTTTTAGCGGATTGGCCCCTCAGAAAGAGGGGCAAAGATAGGTGTATTGGTAACCGGAAATGTAGATTTCGAAAAACATAGACATATTTAAACAAAAATATGTCATTTTGTCAATACCGGGGGACAGAGCACTTGGAGAACATGGCACCGGAGCAGGTCACAGGGACAGAACATGGCACCGGAGCAGGTCACAGGGACAGAGCATCAAAATTTAAAGGGATTGTACTTGACTCCCAGATCATATACATCCAAACCTTCTGCTTTTTTCAGTAACCAAACAGATAAATATGTCAGAGGGGTTAAAATTATCTCAAAAAAGACTTTTAGAAGGCAGTTTGTAAAAACCAGGGTAAAAAATAACTCCCAGGGAAAAATTCCTGTTAAACTGGCAATGGAAATAAATACAATACTGTCAAAAAATTGCCCTATTACGCTGCTTCCGATGGCTCTTAGCCATAACAAACGTCCGCTTAGTAATACTTTTAAACGGGAATGAATAATTACATCAAAAAATTTCCCCACAAGATAGGCAGAAAGACTGGCTATTATTATTCCTCCAGTACTCATTCCACCAAGGATGGCTTCGAATGCCTCTGTCCCTGCATATTGCTCCCATAATTCTTCTCCGGGAAGCCTGCCAAGAATAAAAAACAGGAAAGCAGATAATAATAAAACAGAAAAACCTGTCCATATTGCCCTTCTGGCTGCCTTAAAACCATATACCTCAGTAATAAGGGCACTGATTATATAGGCCAGCGGGAATAACAGGGTTCCTCCATCAAATGCCAGATCAATTCCAAAAAATGAAAATCCCGGATCTACAATTTTCGCTGATGAGGCAATATTACTTGTTATTAATACCGAGACGAATATTGCTATCAATAGATTTAAGTACTTGGTTCCTGGTGTCCCGGGGACAGAGCCGTTTTCGTTGGGGACAGAGCCGATCTCTCCAAAGCCGGAACCCGCTTCTGCAGGGACAGAGCCGGCCGCTGAGCCGGTTGCCTTATCCGAAGGTGTCAAAAAAGTGTTGTTTTTCATATAAATTCCTCGTTTTGTTAAGGCGGGTGAGAGGCTGTGTCTTTAAGACAGCACTCTACTCTAGGATACCGCCAAATTTTGGGCTAAGCAAACTTGTTGGCTTAAGTCAACTTGTTGATTAAGCCCACTTAATAAAATTACTCCTGTATGGATGAACCAGTGCTTCATGTTTGGGCATGATTCTTACAGTATGTCCCTGTATACCTGTGTCCTCACATTCAACCCTGACCTGATATTTATAATGATTCCCATCTTTTCCGGCTGGTTTCATCTCAGCCTTTCGTGCATTTACTATTGAAGCACTTTGATTGGAAACAGAGCCATAATAGAGTTCGACCAAAACCTCATCAGGACTTAGAGGTCCAAGCTCAATTTTGGTTGTTACAGAAAGAATATCTCCCCTTTGCATAACCGGTTTTGCATTGGACTCCGGTTTTGCAATGGTTATATTGTCCCAGGCCTGACGAAGTTTACTCATGTAAGCAGCCAAAGCTTTGGATTCCTGGTAATCATCTTTGATTATTCGCCTGTAATTTTTTAAAGCCGGCAGATAGAACATATTGGAATAATCCATCAGCATGCGATGGCTGGACATGGATTGGCCTATGATCCTCATGCAGCTTTTCATTAGTTTTATCCATTCTCTTGGAAGCCCGTCTCTGCCGCGCTGGTAAAATAAGGGGACTATTTCCCTTTCCAGAAGATCATACATGGCATTGCTTTCAATTTCATCCTGAAGATTTGTGTCTGTATACTCTTCACCACGACCTATTCCCCATCCTACTTCCGGAGAAAAAGCTTCGTCCCACCATCCATCAAGTACAGAGAGGTTTAAAACACCATTCATGGCTGCTTTCATTCCGCTCGTTCCGGAAGCTTCGAGCGGACGTCTTGGTGTATTTACCCACACATCGGCTCCGCTTGTTAGATATTTTGCAACAGTCATATCGTAATTTTCTACAAAGACAATACGGTTAGCCACATCATTCTTCTCTGCAAAATGAATTAGCTCCCTTATTAATTCCTTGCCAGGAAGATCATGCGGATGTGCTTTTCCTGCAAAAATTAACTGAATAGGCCTGTCATTATCTTTCACAAGTCTTAAAAGGCGTTCCGGATCACGTAATAATAAGGTTCCCCTTTTATATGTAGCAAAACGGCGGGCAAAACATAAGGTAAGAGCATAGGGAGAAAGCGCATCTTCCGCCTGACGGATACGTCTTTCCGATGCCCCGCTTCGTTTATGTTGAATTGTGATCCTGTCGCGGACAAAAGCAACCAGTCTTTCACGTCTTCGATCATGGGTACGCCAGAGTTCTTCATCGCTTATCCTGTCCATTCTATTCCAAATGGATAGATCAGTCGGGTTATCATCCAACCCTGGCCCAAAATAACGGTTAAGAAGTTCGCTCATATTGCTCGATAGCCATGTTTTTGAATGAACACCATTAGTTACATGACCAATTGGAATTTCATCCATTGGAAGTCCTGGCCATAGGGTCTTCCACATTTCTCTTGAAACCACTCCATGGAGCCGGGCGACACCATTCGCATATGCAGCAAGTTTAATTGCCAGTACTGTCAAACAGAAGGTTTCGTGATCATCGTAGGGTCTTTCGCGTCCAAGGCTAAGGAAATCCCTCCAGCCAATTCCCAGAATCTGGGGCCAATCATTGAAATATTTCTCTACAAGACTTATCTCGAAACGTTCATGACCGGCTGGAACAGGGGTATGGGTTGTAAAGATATTGGTTGGCCAGACAGCTTCTCTTGCTTCATCGAAAGTGAATTTTTTTTCTGTAATCAGTTCCCTGATTCTCTCCAGTCCGAGGAAGGCAGAATGTCCTTCGTTCATATGTGTAGCGGCAGGGTTAATCCCCAATGCCCTAAGAGCCCTGATTCCTCCAATACCAAGGAGTATTTCCTGCTGCATTCTGGTTTCTTTATCGCCTCCATAAAGGGAAGCGGTAATATTCCTTAAATCCTGGGAATTTTCCGGTATATTAGTATCAAGAAGGTATAGGGAACTCCGACCTACCTTTACTTCCCAAATTTGTGCAATGGTAATTCTGTTTGCCATTTCCACAGAAATTTTTATCGGTTTACCGGATTTGTCGGTTTTTAACTCGACAGGCATATTATACCAGTCATTTTCCGGATAACTTTCCTGCTGAAACCCGTCAGCATTAAGGTACTGTCTGAAATATCCCTGTCTATAAAGAAGTCCAACACCAACCAGTGGAAGTCCCATGTCGGATGAGGTTTTCATGTGATCACCTGAAAGGATCCCCAATCCGCCTGAATAAATTGGCAGGGACACATCCATTCCATATTCCATTGAAAAATATGCAACTACATCTTTGCGGGAACCCCTATACCAGGTACTTCCTCTTTTATAATGCAAAAAGCGGTTATATGTTTCTTTTAAAGCCGCCAGATAAGAATCATCTTTTGCTGCTTCAGCAAGCCTTTCCTGGCTTACCATGCCCAAAGTTCTGACAGGACTCTGCTGGGAATGAATCCAGACATCGTAATCCAGACGGATAAAGAGCTCAACTGCATCAAAATTCCAGGAAAGCCACAAATTACGGGCTATTTCCTCCAAAGGTTTCAAAGAGTTAGGCAGTTTTGGTTTTACTGTGTATGTAGAAATATTCATAAGATAAGAATATTCTCCAATATGAGTAATGTCAATGTGTAAATTGCACATCTCCAAATTATGTTGGGTTTTTAGGTAGTCTTTGGGGACAGAGCATTAATTTTGTTGGCTGTTGTAGATAACTATTGGGGACAGAGCATAAAATCTAGACGAAATTTCGGAAAAAACAAAAATTATTTGAAAAAATCTTATGAATGTATACCGAAACGACTGGAAAGTTCTTTCAAATGACTGCCAATAAAGATTGCTCCATAACATGTAAGGACTATACCTATGGTTAGACCTATAGGTAAAAGAAATGAGAGACCTTCTTCGTTTGCAATTTGAAGGAAATTATAACCAAGAAAAGTACTTGAGAGTGAAAAAAGTACTAAAAAGCCAATAATTACCCAAGATCTGAATGAAAATCCTGCCGGAATATAATTATTTTCACTTTCTTCTTCAATCTGTCCGTCATTAATTTTTTCCATGATTACTCCTTCCAGTTCCGGAGATTGGAACAGGAAATCGTTCATCATAATTTCTTTAATAACTTTTAGTTTATTTAATTCATCAGAACAATGGGGACAGAGCAGTAAATGAAGATCAACTCTAATTTGATAAAAGACAGGAACATTTTCATCAGTTTTATGGAAATTTTCCTGTACATTATGACAATCAACCCAAAAATATTTTTTCATTCAACACTTCCTTTGCTATAATCAGCGAGTTTATCTCTTAAAATCTTCTTTGCTCTGAAAACATGGGATTTTATTGTATTAATCGGGAATCCGGTTATAATTTCTATCTCTTGGTAGGATCTGTCATAGAAAAAAAACATATCAACACATAGTCTAAACCGTTCCGGCAATTCCTTTACTGCTTCCAGTACGGCTTCTTTTGCCAGATTCCTTAGTAGTTTTCTTTCAGGGTTATCGTTGACGATGATTATTTCATTTTCTGCAAGACTGTTATAATCTTTTCTTCTGGTAATATTATTAATGGCATTATTATATGCAATCTTGTAAAGCCATGTAGAAAATCTTGAGCGGCCTTCAAATTGAGTCAAATTCTGGAAAACCTTGAGAAAAACATCCTGTGTAAAATCAGAAGCGTCTTCAGAGTTACGAAAAAAACTCATTCCCATCCCATACACCGCCTTTTCATGCCTTTTAATTAACAGTCTAAATAACTCTTTCTGACCTGAAATGATTTGGGCTATAATAATTTTGTCTTCATCGTCACTTTTGATTGAAATATCATTTGATGTCATGTTTTTTGTCGCTGCGTTTAATCCCATAATAAACCAATAGTCCACATCCAATAGATAAGGGAATTATTCCGCCCAAAAGCCCAAAACCCGGTCTAAGTGCAATGGCAAGGAAAATTGTTAATGCCAGGCCGACAGAACTTAATAAAATCCCGGTGAGCAAACAAAATGTAAGCAAATCAAAATCAGGTTTATTATACTGACCGGCTTTTATTAATAAAATTCTGCGTTTATGGTTCCAGAGAAGATAGAAAAAAACCACCACTGAACCCATAACAATCCCAACAATCGGTATTATTGAGATTATTACCCTAACGGCATTGTATGTAGTATGCTCCATTATAATGTCTCCTGCCCCCAAGTATACCATCTTTTTGACACGAATTGTTATTGTAGGTTGCAATCTTTTTGACACGAATTGTTATTGTAGGTTGCATTTTTTGCTCTGTCCCTTTTTCAACCCTCTAGCCTCAATCTATCTAAAAAAAAATTATGATATTTATCACTATTTTTTTCATTAATCAAAGCATAATAAATATGAATGCCGTAATATGATATGAGAAAAAATAGAGTACTTCACGATGGAGCCGAATATCATGTTACTGCTCGAATTAACAGGGGAGAAATGGTATTTTTGGACAGAGAAAGCAGGGAACTTTTTTTAGTAATTCTAAAAAGAGCTCGAAAAAAGTATAGGTTTACCTTAAAAAATTTTTCTATAATGGGTAATCATATTCACTTATTAATTAAGCCAGGAAAAAATGAATCACTTTCCAGGATTATGCAGTGGCTACTTAGTGTTTTTGCACAACAATGGAATAAAAAACATAATTTGTCTGGTCATTTATGGGGAGACAGATTTTTCTCCAGGGTAATTTCAGGATTTTTTGATTTTTTAAAGGTTTTTAGGTATATAGACAATAACCCTATTGCTGCAAACATGGTAAAGAAAGTAGAGCAATGGCAGTATGGAGGCTTATGGCATCATAAGAATGGGATAAAAGAGATTGTTGATAATCTAGATCCTTTTGAATTATTTTTTTTCCCCGAGCATAAACAACTAACTAATGATTAAATAATCAATAAAGAATAATGTTTCTATTTTCCCCAGTCTCAAGATAGCATTAAATCTATGAAGTAATTCTGTCTTTATATCGTCTTCATCTAATTGAGATAATTCATTTAATGTAAATGTGCTGAAAAAACCCGATATTATTTCTCTAAAATCTCTAATTCTTAATACCAACTCCTCAGAAAATCCTATATTGTTAGGATCGAAATAGAATGATACAAAAATAATCACCATTCCAGGCTGATAATCAGCAGTTGAAACACGAATTTGCCCAATTCCTGAAAATGTCTGGCTTTCATTATCAAAGTAACTATTTTCCTGTAAATCAACACTTGTTCTTTGAATTTGAATTCCGTATATTGTACCGATTATCAATATTAATACTAAAAAGATAATAAAAAATATTAGAATTTTATATAAAAGTTTGGGTTTTTTTTTGGCTCTGTCCCTCATTTCTCTGTTATCCTACTACCTTTTATTATAGCATCTATTCAATGTCAAGTATTTAGTTAATAATAAGTTAATAATATAACAATATCGTATATTTTCGGAGGTATTTATGGTTATTCAACGAAAGGAAATGAAAGCGGAAGATAAAGAAAGAATGAGGGATGGTGATGGGATTGCTCATCTTACATATCTTTTAGATGCTGATACTGAAAAAAATGCCAGAATGTTTGCGGAAGTAGTACTAAATCCGGGATGTTCCATAGGTTATCATCCTCATGATGCAGAAACTGAGTATTATTTTATATTGTCCGGAACCGGAGTAGTCAATGATAACGGATCTGAAAAAAATATCGGACCCGGAGATGCAATGATCACCGGGAATGGTATGTCTCACAGTATAAAAAATAATGGCTCTGTCCCTCTAGTCTTCCATGCAGTGATTATAACTCATTAATATGATAGACATCCGAAGTGATACAGTTACAAAACCCACTGCTGCCATGCGAGAGGCGATGGCTATGGCGGATGTTGGTGATGATGTTTACGGAGACGATCCTACTGTAAATAAACTTGAAAAACTGGCTTCAAAGATATTGGGTAAGGATTCGGCCTTATTTGTGCCTTCCGGAACATTTGGTAATCAATTGGCACTTTTTACATGGTGCCGGAGAGGGACAGAGGTACTTTTAGGCGAAGAGAGCCATATTATTCAGAACGAAGCAGGTGCTGCTTCAATAATAGCAGGTGTTCAGACCCGGCCTGTTCCATCTCCAAATGGCGTTATTTCAGAAAAATCATTATTGGATCGATTAAGAAAACAGAACTTACATGCACCTTCTACTTCATTAATATGCTTAGAAAATGCTTATGGCAGCCGTGCTGTTTCTTTAAAAGCTATGGATGAAGTAAAAAAAACAGCAGATCAGTGGAATATACCTGTTCATCTGGATGGAGCACGTATTTTTAATGCAGCTATAGCATTGGGTTGTGATGTTAAGGATATTGCTGCTCGTGCAGATTCTGTCATGATTTGTCTATCTAAAGGTTTATGTGCACCAATAGGTTCAATTTTGGCTGGCAGCAGAAAATTTATCCAGGAAGCAAGAAATAAAAGGAAAATAATGGGCGGAGGTATGCGGCAGGCAGGAATACTATGTGCTGCAGGAATCATAGCACTTGAGGGACAGAGCAAAAAAATATTTGATGATCATATACGAGCAAAAAAAATTGCTGTAGAATTAGCAAAAATCCCGGGAATTTCCATCAAACCAAAAGAAGTTGAGATTAACATGATTTTCTTTTCCTGGCCTCCTGCAACCAATAAAAAAATTGCTGATAACATTGTGAAAATTTTCAATAAACACAAAATTATAATTAATCCTCCTGATAATAATGGTTTATTCAGATTTGTTACTCATTACTGGATTGGAGATAAAGAAGTAAATGATATTTTAGATGCTTCCCGTGAGGCATTTAAATAGGGACGGAGCATTTAAAGGGGCTTTATTTTGAGTAATTTCCAGAAAAGACGAGAAATAATTTACAATTGGATGAACAATGAGAAAATTGCTTTAATTATGATCGAAGATTCAGAAGGTAAGAGGAATACAGACCTCCGTTGGCTGTCAGGGCAACCTGGAGATTCACTTCTTTTTTTGTCTGCACAGGGAAAGAGTTTACTGGTTCCATGGGATATTAATCTGGCTAAAATATATGCAGATGCAGATCAGGTTTTACCATATGGTGAATTTGAGAGGCAACCCGTAAAAGCATTAAAAAAGGCTCTAGAATACTTTAAAATCATTGAAAATGCTAAAATTGAGATTCCAGGGACAACTTCTTACCCAAGTTATGTTAATTTTACCAAGGAAATTCCTAATTATAATATTCTATGCCGTGAAAACGGAGTAGCTGGATTTATTGAACAAAAAAGAGCAATAAAGGACGATTTTGAAATAAAACTCTATAGAAAGCTTTCTGGTCTTACAGATGAAATAATTAATATGGTTGAAAAAGGAATTTTCTCCAATAATTTAAAAACAGAAGCGGATGTTGCTCTATTTATAGAGAATGAAAGCCGAAAAATGGGTTGTGAAGGAGTAGGTTTTGATATTATTGCTGCCGGACCAGCCAGAAGTTTTGGAATTCATGCGTTTCCTTCCTATACGGGAGAGAATTTTAGGGGAAAAGGGTTGTCAATTTTGGATTTTGGTTTAAAACTTGATGGGTATACCAGTGATGTGACTTTAACATTTGCTAAAGAACCCCTATCAAAACCTCAAGCAGAGATGGTCTCTCTTGTAAAGGAAGCCTCTCAAATTGCAATTTCCATGGCTAAAAACGGTGAAAGAACCAGAAATATAAGTCTGGCTGTAGATAAATTTTTTAGCAATTCCGGGAAAACCATGCCTCATGCACTTGGTCATGGTATAGGTCTTGATGCACATGAAGCTCCCTCAGTCAGAAGCCGGATCGATAATGAATGGATACTTGAACCTGGTATGATTCTTGCACTGGAACCGGGTCTTTACGATCCTGTTCATGGAGGGTGCCGGTTGGAAAATGATGTACTCATCACAGAAGAAAATTACGAACTGCTTACAAATTCCAGAATAATCCATTTATGACGGTATTGAGGGACAGAGCATTAATTTATTTCCAGAGATCTAACCACAACCACATCAATTCCTGTGTTTTTCCAGTTTACTATAGGTTTAAAACCAGCTTTAACGGGTAAACTTATATTAATTAGGTAGATATCGGTCAAAAGATCGTCGATCATTTCTTTTGGACATGGCTTGCTTGTTTTCACTGGGATTCTGTTAGGTAATTGAGCATTAGAGGGACAGAGCATATATTTATTTTCAATTTTACATGTGGCTGTTACCATTCTTTTTGGGGCAAAAATTTCTTCTATAGCGTATTCTTTACCTCTTGGGCAGCGATTACCTGTGGTTTTCATGTTTTCTGGGACAGAGCCGTTTTCATATTCAACAGAAATTAAACATCCAATGGGACATATTATGCAAGTTAGTTCACGCATTGGGTACCCTCCATTAATAAATACTTATTTCCAGTATTGATTCAGGTCTTATTTTCCAGTTATTAATTTCATTTGAATAAAAAGTATGATTAATCATTTCAGATGGCTGTACATTACCAATTTTTTCTTTTTTCTGTAATTTATTATCTAGCTTAACTTCCAGAATTGCATTATTTTTCTTTATCATGGATCTGAGATAAATTTTATTATCCCAATGGGGACAGAGCATTCCAGGATTTACATATCGTACATTTGCACCTGCTCTAATCCGGATTTGGTTCTTCGGCTTTGTCCCTTCAAGCCATGCTGCTGCATTTTTACCTGCTCTTCTGGCTTCCTCTGCTGCTCCATCAACCAAATCATGAACATGAAGAACATTTCCGCATGCAAAAACACCATCAATATTGGTCATTAGACTGGCATCTACCAATGGACCGCCTGTATTGGTATTAATTTCAATTCCTGCTTTTCTGGAAAGTTCATTTTCCGGAATTAATCCTACAGAAAGCAGTACTGTATCGCAATCAATGCGGAATTTTCGATCAAAGACCAGTAAACCGTCAACCATAGGAGTTATTTCTACTCCTTCTACACGATCATTTCCGAAAATTCTGGTTGTTTGAGATGATAAATATAGCGGAATATTGAAATCCTCAAGACATTGAACCACATTTCGGGTTAATCCTGATGGAAAGGGCATAATTTCTACTACTGCCTTAACTTTGCATCCAACCCAGCTCATTCGTCTTGCCATTATAAGACCAATATCTCCTGAACCGATAATAACAATTTCTTTTCCGGGGATGAAACCATCAATGTTCACTAGACGCTGTGCTAAACCTGCGGTATAAACACCGGCTGGTCTTGTTCCGGGAATTCTGACATTGCCGCGGTTACGTTCACGGCAGCCCATGGCCAGGATGACAGTCCTTGCTAATATATGTAGTACTCCTTTTGGAGAAACACAGTAGAGCTCCTTCCATGTTGTGGGGACAGAGCCCTCAGGGACAGAGCCCTGCGAAAAAAAAGAGGTAACAGTTGTATCCAGAAAAACATCAATGTTAGAAGAAGAAATTTGTGATATAAAACGTTCAGCAAATTCTGGTCCTGTTAATTCTTCCTGAAATTCATGAATTCCAAAACCATTATGAATACATTGCATTAAAATCCCGCCTAAATGACCCTCTCTGTCAATTATTGCGGTTTCATAACCTTTTTTATCTAACTCCAGGGCTGCAGCCATACCGGCGGCACCGGCTCCTATTATCAATGCATCATATTGAAGTTCAATCATAATTTTCCTGTTAATTTACCTATCATTCCATCTCCATTTCTATTAAATGGCTATTCGCTCCATGTTTACTTATTTCATTCCACGACAAACCTGTTTCACGCATGATTATCTTAATAATTTTATATGTGCAGAAACCTCCCTGACAGCGTCCCATCTGGGCGCGCGTAAAGTATTTTATTCCATCCAATGTATAATGCCCAAGTTTTATTGATTCTACTATTTCTGCTTCACTTACATTCTCGCAGCGGCATACAATATTTCCCCATGCAGGATTGTCCGAAATCAAACTATCCAGTTTTTCCGGAGTCATTTCCCTCGATCTTGGTCGATCTTTAACATAAGGATCCCAGTTTGGGTTCTCAGAAAGAGGCAATCCCATATCCAGTAAAAGATCCTTAACATACTCACCTATGGCTGGCGATGCTGTTAATCCCGGTGATTGAATTCCGGCTACCTGAATAAAATCCGGCACTATTTTTGAAGCTTCTATATAAAAATCTTCGTCCAGACAGGGACGGAGCCCAGCAAAACTGGCAATTACATCATTTTGACTAAGGGAAGGAATTATTGCTTTTCCTGATTCAAGAATTTGTTCCAGTTTTTCTCTGGATGTGGAAAAATCTGTCTTATCTTCCATAACTTCAGCAGTGGGACCAACCAGCACTGTCCCTTCTACAGTTGGTATTACCAGCATACCTTTGGAAATGGGTGTTGGAACAGGAAAAACCACTTTTTCAGGATGTGCTATTGTTGCTTTATCCAGTAAATAATATTCGCCTTTTCTCGGACTTATTTTGTATTTTTCTGCTCCAAAAGCACTGGAAATTTCATCTGCAAATAGACCTGCAGCATTTACTACATAGCGGGACTTTATTGTTCTGCCATCTTTTGATTGAATTTCCCATATTTCATCCTCTTTTTTTAATGCTCTGTCCCCAGTTATGCTGTCCCCAGGTACACGAAGTCCCTTAATTACCTCAAAATTTGTAAAAAAATGGGCTCCATTCTTCATGGCTGATTCTGCCAATGCAAAAACAAAGCGGTATGGTTCAATTATACCTCCGCTTGGTGCATAAAGACCCCCTGTTACATCCTTTGTAAGCCTGGGTTCCAGATCCAGGAGTCTTTCTCTGGAGCAAAGTTCCAGGTTTTCTATTCCATTTTCCAAACCTTGAAGGTAGAGATGTTTAACTACAGTCATTTCATCTTCATGGAGGGCTGCCACTATAATTCCGCAGCGTTTAAATGGAAAGTCCAGTTCCTTACGAAGCTGATCGAACATGAAACTTCCCTGAATTTCCAGCCGTGCTTTTAGGTATTTTTTATTATGATGAAATCCGCCATGTATTATGCCTGAATTCGCTTTGGATGTTCCAAAAGATACATCGGCCGCTTTTTCCAAAACAGCAATTTTTACATTAAACGAAGAAAGCCGTCTGGCAATATTAACTCCGGACACACCGCAGCCTATTATTGCTACATCATAATGACTTTCTTGTTCCGGATTTAGATTTTTTGGCATATTTTTCATTTATTTTATTAAATCTACTATATTGGGAGTTAAATTTAAAGACATGGGGACAGAGCAGTTTTTCTCTAACATGTTTTATTTTGGGTACAGGGACAGAGCAAGTTATAAAGATCAAGTTTTACAGGGACAGAGCATTATTTTTTTTTCAAAATAGCAATATAATTCCTGCATGATCAATTTTGATTTAACAAGAGATTGGGTTATTATCTGTCCACCGGATCCGGTTCCTGTAAAAAAGTGTATTGATGATCTGGCAGAAAATTTGGGGAAATTAATGGGGAATAAAAAACCCCTTCTGGCAGATGCCTTTAATCCGCCGCTCTCTGATTGTGAGATTATTTTAAACCTGGATGATCATGGCCATGAAGAATGCGGTTTTCAATGGAGAATGGGTGATGGCAGGGTGGAAATATATGGAAAATCCCATAAGGGATTATCCAATGGGATTTATGATTTTCTGTCTGTCCTTGGCATTAATTGGCCGTCTATGGGAAGGGAAAGTCTTCCTCCCCCTTCTTCCATGATTGTACTTTCCGTAAATAAGGGCTCAGATTCCGGACGTAATTTTTATTTCCCTTCCCAAAAAAAAGAGATAAGGAAAATTACCGGTAACCCGGAAGAATTTTTTATCTGGGCTGCAAGGCAGCAATACGATTCCATTGTCTTTCCCTTTTCAGCCTTTTCCTCAGCTTTTAATAAAAAGGGATTAATCGGTAAACTGACTAATATTGCTTCCTTGTACAATATAATGATCGAAGCAGGAGGAAGTGAAATATCTGCATTGCTTCCCCGAAGGCATTATTTTTTTAACAGGGGTTTTTTCCATATGGAAGAGGGAAAACGTAAAATGCATAATCACCTATGTCCGACAAATCCTGACGCCTTAAAACTTTTAATTAAAAACGCGAAAAAAATTTTTAGTAGAGTAAAGGGTATTGGTTTTTTTTATCTTAGGCCTGATACAGGAAAGGAGAATTCGTGGTGTTCCTGTCCCAGCTGCAGAGCCTTCAGTAAACAGGAACAATTTTGCATTATTGCCAATGCGGCAGCAGATGCATTATCCGAAGTTCACCCGGATGCCTATATTAGAATACAGGCAACAGAAAATAAAGAGCAATTTCCATTGAGAAAAAATATAATCAAAATTGAAAGGCCGACGGATTAAGAAGAAGGAATATTTGAATTGCCGCCCTTCTTTTTATTTTTTTTCTCGTCCCTTTTTTCTTTAAGGGATTTCTGCGGAGCCTTTTTGTTGTCCTTTTTATGCATTACACGTTCTGCCATAATATCCTCCCCGTATATTTATTATTTACATTATATATCAAACTGATGATTAAATTCAATAATGGAGTTGTTGTGAAATATCAGTTTTTAAAGATATATGAAAAACAGTGCCGTTTCCATTATTGCCATCTACACTGATTTTTCCGCCATGTGCATAAATAATGGCAGCGGCAATGGAAAGCCCAATTCCTGCCCCTCCGGTGCTTCGGCTGCGTGATTTGTCTGATCTGTAGAAACGTTCAAATACATGGGGAAGATCTTCTTTTGGAATGCCAATACCTGTATCGATAATACTGACCATTATTGAATTTTCCAGAGGAATGGAATCCAATTTTATACTGACATATCCCCTGTCTGTATATTTTACTGCGTTGGAAATAAGGTTAATAAATACCTGTTTTAGGCGATCATAATCTCCGCTGACAATATAGTCCCGGTTTTCATCCATGAATAATTTTAGTTCCAGTCCTTTTTCCAAAATTGCAGGTTTCCATTGATCTGCCAAATCGTCAATGAGCTTTCCAAGATTAATTTCGCTTAGGTTAAGTTTAATGTTTTTCCATTCAAGGCCTGTAAGTAAATTAAGATCGTCTACTAGCCTGTTTAAACGTAAAATTTCTTCGTGGCAGCTTTCCAGATGCACTTTGTCCGGAGTATAAATCCCGTCAATCATTGCTTCCAGAGATCCCTGCAAGGTGGCAAGAGGAGTGCGAAGTTCATGGGCAATGTCATTGCTTAACTGACGCTGCCTGCGTTCACCTTCTTCCAGTTCTTCTGCAAGGCTGTTAATGGAACCGGATAATTCTGCAATTTCTCTTGTTCTGTACTGCTCGTTTATTCTAATGCCGGAATTATTGCCGAATTGCAGAGTATTTCTGTTATACGCAAGCGCAATACGCCTTGCAGTATCTCCCGCTTTTAAAATAGGCTTGGCTATTGTTCGGGAAAGTAAGACAGAAACCATAACGGAAAGCAGGGTCAGTACTATCCACGCTATTAAGAGTATTCTGTTAAGAGAAGAAAGAAAATGGAATTCGGTTTCGCTGTAAAAAACCGGGGCAAGTGTCTCTATGCTAACAGTTCCTACCCTGATGTTTCCAATATTTACCGGAAAATGTTCCCTGTGAGTCTGCGGGATTAAACCCATCCCTGGATTGCCGCCCCGTCTGCCCATTCTCCTCATGGATGAATTATGATGCCCCTGCTGTGCCGGCGGCAAAATTGATCTTGCATCCCATATCAGGTTTCCCCGCTCATCTTCCAGAGCTACCAAATATCCCTGCTGTGCAAAGTACAGACCAATAGCTCTAAGGGATGTGGTATCGAAACTTCTCCTTCCTTGGTTGTACTGTTCGCTTATTAAACTGACAATTTCTGTATTTCTTGATGTTATGTTTTCCCTGACTAAATTATCAAATATTACCGTCGTGAAAATATTTATCAAGAGAATTAATATCCCTATGGTTAAACTGATAAAGAAGGCATAGGTTAGAGCCAGGCGGTTTTTTAAGCTGATGGAAAAATTTTTTTTCATTGATCCGCTCCCAGCCTGTATCCCATTCCGTAAATTGTAGATATGTATTTAGGATCCTTTGGGTTATCTCCGATTTTAGCCCTTAATTTTTTTATATGAGTGTCGATGGCTCTGTCAAACCCGTCATAATTGTTTCCCTTAACGGCATCAAGGATTTCATCCCTTGTAAAAATTTTTGCCTGATTGGATAAAAGGAGTTCCAGTATATTGTATTCATCCCTTGTCAGGTTAAGCGAAATTTCTCCCTTGCGGACGGATCTTTTTTCCCTGTCCATTGTTAATTCCCTATAGCTTAAAACAGGGCTTATCTGCGCCGCTTCATTCCCCTCATGCCGCCTTAAGACAGCTTCAATCCTTGCCATCAACTGTCTTGGGCTGAAAGGTTTGCAAACATAATCATCCGCTCCTGCCTTTAAGCCGTAAATTATACTGGCCTCATCCGCCTTTGCCGTGATCATGATAATCGGAACCTTCGATCTTTGCCTGATTTTTTTGCAAAAATCCTCTCCGGAAGAATCCGGCAGCATGAGATCCAAAAGAATAAGGGAAACAGGGCTTGGGGAATTTTCGGATTTTTCAAAGAGGGACATTCCTTCCCCGGAGTTTTTTGCACATAAGGCTATATAGCCGTTCATATTTAAATATGACTTTAACAGTTCCAGGATTTTCGGCTCATCATCTATTGCCAATATTGTCCTATTATTCCCCATATATTTATTATAGTACAGGATTGTGACAATATTGTGTTAAAGATACCTTTTGGGATCTTTGGATTTTACCTGTGCAAAAAGCTCTATATATGGTTTTGCTGTGCTTCTGGAGATTTTTCCCAGCAGGACTTCTTCCACCTGAAAAAGACCAACCTCGCTTGACATGGAAACTTCTAAACGGATTGGTTTTTCCTGACCCTTGATTATCCTGACATTTTCTATGGAGTTAGCGGAGTATTGGTGAATGTCTCCCGCCCTAGGATTGTTACTCAGCGACATGGAGATTCTGGCTCTGCCGCTGGTCATGTCACATCCATCGGCTATCTGTACAAGTCCTGCTTCCAGGGAATTTATACTGCGGTTCCCCATATGACCCGAAATTGCCTCAAGGGCAATGGATTGAATAATCAGCTTCTTCCTTAAATTCCCCGGGAAAGCTGAAGCAAGAAGCCTGTCCAAAATAGGGAGGGAAAGATTTGTGCTGTGAAGTTCATGATCCTGCCGTCCAATGCTCATCCCGAGATCATGGAGCATGGATGCATAAACGCAGGCTATTAGGCTGTCTTCAAAATCTCCCGATTCTTCATTTTCCATGCTGGTCTTTATTCCTTCTTCCCTTAAAAGACCCAGCATGATAATTACATTTAATGCTACTATCCGCATATGAACCGGACCATGGTCATTTATTCCCAGCCTTACGATGGAAACATTGTTTGCAATGTCCTGTGTAAGCTGTACTTCCTCATCAGAAAGAATCAGCTTAACCGCATTCTTGCTGGTCTCGGACAGGGAAAGCTTTTCCAGTTCCCTAATAATTTTATTTTCCAGTGAATTTTCTTTAGGCGATCTCATTCCTGATTTTATCTTATTTCACGCTTGTCTGCCAGTATTTCCTGCCATTTCTTTACCGCTATCATTTTTTTGGATTTTTTATTATTATTGGCATTATGAGAGAATCTTTTAGGATTGTTCTTTCCCTTATAATTTTATCATTATTCCTTTATTCCTGTGGGGGCGGGGGACAGCAGGCATATAGTTTCCCGGCAGCTTCTCCGCAAATTTATGCAGAACCTGTTAGCATGGAATATATTCCATTATTCTATACCGGTTCAAATACATCCTGGGAAGGTACGGGTTTTTCCGGCACAACAGATAGATTATCCGGGAGCAGAAATAGGGACTTCAGTCCTTCACAGCAGCTTGCTTCAGGGGATTTTATTAATGAAAGATTGCTTGTAAAGGAAGCTCATTTGTCGATTAGGGTATTTTCCCTGTCTGTTACCGAAGAAGACATTATGGATTTGATGCAGATATATCAGGCATGGTTGTCTTCCACGATAATTTTGGAAAATCAACATACTTATACAATCAGGGTTCCTTATGATCTATATGATGCCATGCTTTCAGACCTCTCTGACCTTGGCATTGTATTAAGGCGTACCGAAACTGCAGACGATGTTACTTCAAGATACTATGATCTGGAAAGCCGCCTGGAAACACAAAACGAATTATTAAGAACATACAGATCATATTTAGCGAGAGCTCAAAATATTGATGAAATTATGACAGTTGAAAGACATATTGCAGAGCTTCAGCGGGAAATAGATTTTACAGGGAACCAGTTCAGAAATATCTCCGGCCGCATTGAATATTCCACAATTACATTGCAGGTTCAGGGAAGCTCTCCTTTTTATTCCAGACCCTCCATGGGAGACAGAATAAACGAATTGTTAGGCTCCTTTGGCGGTATTTTTTCTTCCGCACTTGTTTTTTTAATTGGGGCTATTATTTATGGTGTTCCTGCAATTCTTGTTCTAATAATATTTTTCTGGATATTTTTTGGAAGGGTGGGTCTTATTAGAAAATTATGGCGTCTTGCTTCAGGCAGGAAAAAATAGGTATGGCCTTTTTATATGAAACCCATGTGCATACAAGCCAGGCCAGTGCCTGCGGAATTTCACCCGGCCGCGATTATGTAAAGAGATACCAGGATCTTGGCTTTTCCGGAATCATGATTACCGATCATTTCTACAGGGGGAATTGTGCTTTAAGGCGTAATCTTCCCTGGGATAAGTGGGTGCACCAGTTTTGCCGCGGTTATGAAGATGCGCTAGAAGAAGGTATGCGCATAGGTATGGATGTTTTCTTTGGCTGGGAAGAAACCTTCAGCGGAGATGATTACCTTATTTATGGACTGGACAAGGAATGGCTGCTCCGTCACCCGGAAGCCCGAAGCTGGACCAGAAAAGAGCAATATGACACGGTCAGAAGCAATGGGGGCTGTGTAATACAGGCACATCCTTTTAGACAGCATAGTTATATTCACTGTATTCACCTTTCCGCCGGTTGTGTTGACGGAGTGGAAGCTGCCAATGGAGGAAATAATGATGTTTCCTATGATGCTCTGGCATGGGTATATGCAAATAAGTTAAAATTACCAATTACAGCAGGTACGGATTCCCATTCTATTGATAAGGTAAATGAAAATAATGTGATGGGTGTTTATCTGGATAAAAAATTGGATTCCATATCTTCCTATGTGGAAATGGTTCTTAGTAAATCTCTTGGTCCCATAAAAATACCCCGGGGACGCTGTGACTTAAAGGGAAATGAAAATGTTATTCTGCCTGTGGATATAAGGGATAAAAAGGACAAAAGTACCGGAAGGGATCTTTGGGATTTTTTGGGGATGTAAGCAGGAGGTAGAAATGCAGGATGTTCAAATACCGGGAAGGATTAAAGAGCTTAGGGAAATACTGGATATTAGTGCAATGGACATGGCAGGCGATATTGATGTTCCAATGAATACATATTTAAATTATGAAGAAGGAAAGCTGGACATTCCCATTAGTGTCTTATATAAAATTTCTGCAAGACTTGGAGTAGATGCAACGGTGCTTTTAACCGGAGAAGATCCGCGCATGGATACCGCCAGTGTCTGCCGCAAGGGGAAGGGTGTAAAAATAGAAAGGTACCCCGGTTATGAATTTTCCAGCCTTGCCTATAACTTCAGGGGACGCACAATTGAACCCCTGCTTGTTTACCTTGATCCGCAGAAGGAGGCGGCAGCTCCTGTAAGTCATTCCGGTCAGGAATTTAACTATGTGGTAGAAGGAAAGGTTAAAATTACAATTGGCATGAGGGAGCATATTTTACAGGAGGGAGATTCAATTTATTTTGATGCCGGTCTTCCCCATGGTCAGGCAGCAGTAGACGGGCCTGCAAGCTTTATAACAATTATTCAGGAAAAGCAATGAACGAAATTTTAACACGTCTCTGTCCCCGTATAGACTTTGACAGCTATGAAGATTTTTACAGTAACTACAAATGCACGGTGCCGGACAATTTTAATTTTGCCTACGATGTAGTAGATGAATGGGCTAAAATAAACCCTGAAAAAACTGCCCTTCTTTGGACTAACGATGAAGATGATATAATAAGCTTTACCTTTGATGATGTTAGACGACACTCCAACAGGGCTGCAAATGTCTTTAAAGCTCTCGGGATAGGGAAGGGCGATGTTGTTATGCTTACCCTTAAGCAGAGGCCGGAGGTATGGTTCCTTATGTGTGCCCTGGAAAAAATCGGGGCAATATGTATTCCCGGAACCTACCAGCTTACACAGAAGGATCTTGTTTACCGCTGCAATATTGCCGATGTAAAAATGCTTGTTACAGTTGATGACGCCGATCTTGTTGCCAATATCGAAAAGGCTATTCCTGAATGTCCTTCCTTAAAGCATATCGCTGTAGTTACAGGCAATAGGGAAGCGAATAAAATACCCGCTTCTTTTATTGACATGAAGAAAGAAATGGAAAACACCGATGAGAATTTCATCCGCCCCACCGGAGAAAATGATACAAAAATAACAGAACCCATGCTTGTTTATTTTTCTTCTGGAACCACCGGAATGCCCAAGATGGTATTGCATAATCATAGCCTGCCCCTGGGTCATATAGTAACTGCAAAATACTGGCAATGCGTTCAGGATGGCAAGGTTCATTTGACACAGACAGATTCCGGCTGGGCTAAATTTGCCTGGGGGAAAATATATGGCCAGTGGATCTGCGGTGCAATTGTAGGAGTATATGACACTGAAAAATTTTCGACAGAAGGGATGCTTAAAGCTCTGCAAAAACTAAGACCTGCCAGCTTCTGTGCCCCTGCAACTGTTTTCCGCTATCTTATTAAGGAAGACCTGTCCGTCCACGATTTCAGTTTTATCGAACATTGTTCGGTTGCAGGGGAGCCTTTAAGCCCTGAAGTGTTTAATAAAATAAAGGAATATACGGGTCTTGAAATAAGGGAAGGTTTCGGGCAATCGGAAACTTCGGTAATGGCGGCAGCTTTTAAATGGCTCAAAGTAAAACCGGGTTCCATGGGAAAACCTGCTCCCCTCTTCGATCTGGATCTTCTGGATGAAAATGAACAATCCTGTGATGACGGAATTGTTGGCAATATAAGTATTAAAAGGGCAGGGTTTCATATCTACGAAGAAGAATCCCAAAAAAAGTCCGGGGAAAATTCCCTTGCCAGTCTTCCGGGGCTTTTTACAGGATACTGGAAAGATGAAGAAGGAACTAAAAAATCCTGGTATGAAGGGGTCTATCATACGGGAGATATGGCCTGGCATGACAGTGATGGATATTACTGGTTTATTGGAAGAAACGATGATGTAATAAAATGTTCGGGATACAGGATAGGCCCCTTTGAAGTAGAGAGTGCCTTAATGGAACATCCTTCCGTGCTTGAATGTGCCGTTACCGCAGCACCCGATCCTGTAAGGGGTCAGGTTGTTAAGGCCACTATTGTACTTGCGAAAGATTACGAGCCGGGAGAAGCTCTTAAAAAGGAACTTCAGAATCATGTTAAAAGGGTGACTGCACCCTATAAATATCCCCGCATCCTTGAATTTGCAGATGAGCTTCCCAAAACAATTTCCGGCAAAATTCAAAGAAACATTATTAGAAAACAGTCTGAGTAGTACATTTCCAGCGGACTGTAAGCCGCTTCAGCGGACGACGGGAGTCGAACCCGCGTCACAAGCTTGGGAAGCTTGGATAATGCCGTTATATGACGTCCGCATTGTTATGTTCCGCATGAACAATTTAAAGGTATTATAGCAGCGGATTGTTGTCAATCTATTATAAGGCTCTTATTATAGACAAGTTTAAGAAAAACTTTTATTATCACCATATGAGAAAGCCCGTATTCCCCAGAATCCTGGTTTTATTTTTTATTTATTGTATTTTTTTTACATTAATTATTTCTGTCCAGTTCCCGGGGCTTCAAAGAGTTTCGGGAATGACCAGAAATGATATAATTAGGGAATTAGATCCCGGAAGATTCATTCTTCCGCTAGCAGAATCCAACGAAGTCTTTCTTGGAGAAATTTCTGCCTGGCGCGAAAATGCCTTTTCTGAATGGAGCTCTATTATTCAAAGGGCAGGCGATGAAGATATTGTTATTGCCTATTTAAGCGAGTCCATCCTAAGGGGAAATTACAGACCTGCACTTGCTTCAATATCACAGGACTTTCTTAGAAGCTCATCCAGAACCTACGAATCTTCGGTATTTCTGGGAGGCATGGTGAATGCCGGTCTTTCCTATGCTTCTGCTGATCTGGGTAAATTATCACGTATTTCCCAATCAATAGAAAATTCTTCCCTGGATTTCCTTTTGGAAAAAAATGTTTTAGACTTTCTTGCTGTCAGAGCTCAATTCGACCAAATTATAGTTGCTGCAGAGCTAATCCGAAGTGCAAGGACGGATGCCATTGTTCTGGAATTAATCCCCGGAATTTTCGAAGGATATATGGACTGGCATTTTATACATCCGGGAATAGTTAATCCCTTTGAAAGACTTGTGGACGATGCCAGGTTCTATCTGCTTCCCCTTCTTCATCTGGACGAAGAAAATGAACTGCTTTTTATTTGGGAAGAGATGGACGACTCGGGTAATTTCCTGGTTAATACATTTTTCAATTTACGGCTTGGAAAAGCACTGTTCAATTACGGTGAATTTATTAATGACAATGAGTATGAAGGAATTGGAAGGTCTTTAATTCTTTCTGCCCTCTCTCTGGAAACAAGTTCCCTTGCCAAAGCCATGTTTTACAGGGAAGTTTTTCTCTCCCCCTTCCTTCCGCGCTCTGTAGCCCTCCGCCTGGAATCGGGGAATATATCGGCCTTAACCGCGGCAGAGAATATATCTATCTCCCAACGCAGTAACGGATACGATATTTCTGTTTCATTTCCCCTGGGCGAAGCTCATTATATGATAATAAGAGGTGTTGAACCTTTTTCCAGAATCCAGCTTAATAATGTAGATTACCGCACCGCTCCTGATTTTGAGATTTACAATTCCTCAGGCTATGTTTACAATGCCCAGGATAGAACATTACTTTTAAAAATAATGCACCGGGAGGATATTGAATATATCCGGATTTTCTATTAAGTAGGTTTTATTATGTTGATGACAAAGGAAAAACAGGAAGCATTGGCAAAAATGGTAACAGCTCCCTACATGGCACTGGCAACCATGGCAATATGCCGGCCGCGCAAGGTTTCGGGAAATCAGTTCAGGCATATGGCAGCCACAAGGGACATCCTGATAGATTACGGACATATTGATGAAGTACTGCATAAGGCTGCCCTTGTCCATGATCTTCTGGAAGACCTTGATGAATTCGATCATCATCTAATTATTAACTGCGATCGTGACGGCCCTGAAGTTTATAAGCTTGTTGTAGAAGTTACCAGAACCCACATGGAAACCAAGGTGGATTTCCTTAAAAGAATCTATGAAACCGGAAGTGATAAAGCCTGCCTTATTAAGGGAGCAGACAGGATAGCAAATCTCTGCGATGTCATGTTTCTAATGGATAACGATTTTATTAAAAGACTCTGTGATGAAAGCGAGGAATACATTATTCCCATTACAGACCGTGTTTGTCAGGATATGGGTGTTGAAATTAGGGATCTGATTTTCAGGGCGCGTCTAATGTTGACTCGATTAAAATGAGGTTTTAAAATAATTTCATGGACGATAATGATCTTGACAGGCTGGAAGATATTCTTGTTTCTGGAATTCGTGATTTCATGGGTAAAACCGGATTTAAAAAAGCTCACCTTGGTCTTTCAGGCGGCATAGATTCCGCCATTGTTGCCTATCTTGCGGTAAAAGCCGTTGGCTCCGAAAATATTACATGTATTTCCATGCCCTCAAGGTTTTCTTCCGAACATTCCAAAACAGATGCAGCAGCTTTGGCAGAAAACATAGGCTGCCGCTATGAGATCCTCCCGATAGAAAATTGTTATACCGCATTCCTGTCTACACTGGAAGGAATTTTTAAGGGACTTCCATTTGATCTAGCCGAAGAAAATCTGCAGGCAAGAATCCGCGGGGTAATGCTTATGGCTTTTTCCAATAAGTTTAATTCCATGCTCCTTAATGCAAGCAATAAAAGCGAAATTGCCATGGGTTATTGCACCCTTTACGGAGATACAATTGGTGCTCTGTCCCCCATTGGAGATGTTTTTAAAACAGATATTTTTGCTCTTTGCAAAAGAATCAATTCGCGTTCGGCGGAAAGGGGAGGGGAAGAAATAATTCCCCGCTCCATTATAGAAAAGGCTCCTTCTGCAGAGCTTAGGCCGGATCAAAAAGACGAGGACAGCCTGCCTCCCTATGGTAAATTGGACGGGGTTCTCCGGCTCTATTTAATGGAAAAATTATCCCGGGACGAAATAGTCGGCAAGGGCTGGGATGCTGAACTTACAGACAGCATAATCAATACCCATGCAAAAACAGAGTTCAAGCGCCGCCAGCTTCCACCGGCCATTATGGTAAATACCGGTTCCGGACTCTCTTAAAGATGCAAAAACCTAAAGGTTCTAATGAATCTGAAGACCCTTATACTTCCAGACTGCCTTCCCTTCTTTCCTTCCGGTAAATATTGCTGAACGTGAGTATCCTGCATCAAGCATGGCTTTTACGGCTTTATCGTAATGGCCATCCAATTCTCCTGCGTTATGCGCATCTGCATTTATTACCATATCAACCCCATGGCTGTAAAAAAGTTCCAAAAGCCATTGTGAGGGGTAGCAATCATTTATTCTTCCCCTGTTTAATCCGCCCGTGTTTACTTCTCCCAATATGCCTTTTTCGGCACAGAGAGGGGGAATGGCAGATGCCAGTTTTCGGTAATCAGGATCATCTTCATTAAACATGGCAGAGCCGGAATTGTTTTTCTTTATAACATCGGGATGGGCAAGAATATCAAAAGAGCCTGTTGATATCATTTTTTCCAGTGTAAGATAATAAACTTCCGCCATTGCAAAAAAATCACCGTCATAAGCTTCGTTTATTACCTTGCTGACTTTTTCTGCAGAATTATCCACAGTAAAAGGCTCTCCCTTTGGAGAGAACAGATAATGCAAAGCACCTATGGTAAAATCCAACTCCATTTCCATGTAGTCCCTGTCGGCAGGACCCATTAAGCCGTCTATATAATCAATTTCAAGTCCAAGATGTACCGGGAGCCTTCCTTCCCAGCGTTTCTTTGCAGCTTTAACTTCGTCAATGTATTGGTGAAGTTTATCATCCGGAAGATTCCATGAACTCTTAATTCCGGTTTTCCCTGTTACAGGCGAATGTGCACTAAAGCCTATGGAATCCATGCCCTTGTCAAAAGCACTTTGACAGCAGCTTTCTATACTGTCTTTGCCGTCGCAAAAATCCGAATGAGTATGAATGCAGGCAAGGATCACTTAATTTACCTTGAATTTGTGGGAGACCTTTAAAAATACATCCACCAGAGCGGGATCGAACTGGGTTCCCTTTCCCTGAATTATTATTTCTACAGCTTCCTCATGGGAAAATGCCTTTTTATATGGACGTTCAGAAATTAATGCGTCGTATACATCTGCAATTGCCATTATGCGTCCGAGGAGGGGAATTTCCGTTCCTTGAAGTTTCTTGGGATAACCCTTGCCGTCCCATCTTTCATGGTGGCTGGAGGCAAATATCTTTGCATATTTTAGAAAGTCGCTTTCCCTTGCCATGCTTTCAATTTTTTCGATTATGTTTTCACCGAATGAAGCATGGCTCTTCATAATTTCAAATTCCTCGTCATTTAGCTTGCCTGGTTTTTTCAGGATATTATCGTCAATCGAAATTTTCCCGACATCATGGAGCTGGCTGGACTGCAAGAGGAGATTAAGATCCCAGTCTGTTGTTTCGTCACTGTAAATGCCGCTGCTTTCAATTTCTTCAACAATATGTTTTATTCCATTTTGTGTTCTTTCAATATGTCCGCCTGTAATGTCATCCCTGCATTCAACGAGTTCCGCCATTGTTTTTAGAAGGGCGTTTTGTAAATCCAGAACACTTTTTGTTTTTTCGTCCACCATTTTCTGCAGATTCTCATTAAAGTTTTGGAGCTCCTTCGCCTGAAGCTCCAATGTCTTCTTTTGATCCTCCATAAGAAGATGAATTTCAATGCGTTTTAACAAAAGGGATGGCTGGAAGGGTTTTGTTATATAATCTATGGCACCCAGGGTGAGCCCCTGAAGTTCATCCCCGTAATCGACCCGGGCAGTGACAAAGATTACCGGAATGTTTTTTGTCAGTGGATTTTCCTTTAAAATTTTTATTGCTTCATACCCGTTCATTTCCGGCATGTCAACATCAAGAAGGATTATATCGGGAATATTATTTTCAAGAAGGCTGAAAAGTTTATCCCCCGATGGAGCTGTAGCGACATTGTATTTTTCCGAAAGCACATTTTTTCCAATCCTTAAATTTGCAGGATTGTCATCAACCAAGATGATTAGTCTTTTTTGGTTTTCCACTTCTTCATCCTCCCGTATTATAGATTTAATGGAAAATTACTTACCTATGCATTTTTCTATATTTTCAATCAGTTTTTCAGGTTCAAAGGGTTTTGTGAAATATCCTGCCGCACCAAGGCTGCGTCCTTTCTCCTCATCGCATGATTCACTTAAACCTGTAAGAAAAATTACAGGAATATCCTTTGTTTCTTCCTTAGATTTTAAAACCTTAATTGCCTCATATCCATCCATTTCCGGCATATCTACATCAAGAAGAATAAGATCCGGATGATTGTTTTCCAGAAGGCTGAACATTTTTGCCGCCGATGGAGAAGTCGCAACGGTATATTTATCTGCAAGTGCATTTTTGCCGATTCTCAAGTTAGTGGGGTTGTCATCCACAAGAATAATTAATTTCTTTACTTCTTCCATTTCCATGCTCCTGTTTTTTTCTTCATCATTTTCCAGAATCTCGGCAAGCCCGTATTCTCTTTTGCTTTTTGAAATCCAGAGCGTAAGAATTTCATCCAGCTTTGAAATATCTATGGGCTTGGCAAGGAAATCATTGAATCCCTTTTCCAAAAACATTTCCTTCATTCCCGAGACTGCGTTAGCCGTAAGTGCAATTATGGGCAGGTCGAATTTTGTGACTCCCTGATTTTCCAGCTCTTCTTCCCATTCACGGATTGCCGCCGTTGCTTCTATGCCGTCCATTTCAGGCATCATATGATCCATAAAGACAAGATCGTACCTGTTTCTTTTTACAAGTTCAATGGCTTCTATTCCGCTAAGGCAGGTGTCTATTTTTGCATTGTAGGGAGCCAATAGTCCTTCCGCTACTTTTAAGTTAGTCGCAATATCGTCCACAACAAGAAGTCTGGCATGCGGAATGATAAAACGAATCTGACCCATGCTTTCGCTTGAGTCAAAATAATTTATGTTATCGTTCTTGCCGTTAAGCACATTGGCAATGGACAGAGCCTGTATGGGTAAAGACATAAACCTTGCGTTTGGCACATAGGTTTCCGAACCCCATTCAAGCATTAACGTAAAATGAGGTTTTTGACCTCCGGGAAAATCGGAATCCGGTCTTTCCATTATGTGTTTTATTCTTTCGTATAATCCATAGCCGGAAAAGAAGTGAGTAAATTTTTCTTTAAGAATAGTCTCTTCCAGGGATTTTTCATTGTCTGCCATGGTAAATTTAACATCCAGATTTTCCAGGGTCCAGCTAAGGGATTCTGTATATACCGAACGTCTTTCAAAAACAATTACATTAATGTCATTTTTATTTTCCACAGCCGCAAATGGCAGGAAGGAATCTATTTCCTGTGGAATAAATACGGTAAAATCACTTCCCTTGCCGTATTCACTCTCTACAATTATATCGCCTCCCATTGCAATGCAGAGTTTCTTTACAATGGAAAGACCCAGGCCTGTGCCTTCTATGCTGCGGTTTCTCTTGGTATCCACCTGTATAAATTCGCTGAAAAGTTTCGCCTGATCTTCGGGTTTTATTCCAATGCCTGTATCGATTACGCTTATTTTAAGCCAAATGCTGTTATCATCTTTTTTAAGCTGTGAAACAAATATGCCAATATGACCCTTATGCGTATATTTAACTGCATTGGAAAGCAGATTTAGCAAGACCTGTCTTATTCTTACCTCGTCCCCGATAAGTGAATGCGGAATATTTGAATCTATATTTGTAAAAAACCTGATTGGTTTTTCCATTATCCTTGCCCTGATTATGCTTACAACATCGTTAATAAGCGAAGACAGAAGATAAGTTCCATTTATAAGTTCCAGTTTTCCCGCTTCTATTTTTGAAAAATCCAGAAGATCATTAATTATGGAAATTAAATTCCCTGCCGCATGTTTAATGTCCTGTACATAGGATCTGGATTCATTTGTCAGGTTCTCTCTTAAAAGCAGCTCCGCCATTCCCGTTATGGCATTCATGGGAGTGCGTATTTCGTGGCTCATGTTTGCAAGAAAATTACTCTTTGTAAGGCTTGCAGTTTCTGCTGCTACCTTTAATTCCATTAAACGCCTGTTCTGTTCCCTTATTTCGTCTACAATGTTAAATACATATTCGCCGGTTTTTTCCACATTGTTTTGGTAGACAACCAGCATTTTTTCAATGTCCTCTTTAGAGACATTGGACTGATCCACCATGGCTCTTATGCTCTTTTTTATGGTTTCAAAATTATCCGAACTTTCCAGTTTTCCCGAATCTGCATCCAGGCTTCCCTTAAGATAGGAAATGGTAATATTTAGAAGCTCGCTCCGGCTTACAATATCAAAGACCAGGGATTTTAACTTGCTGTCCGTATAGTGAAAGAGCCTCTTTGTTTTATAGGGATCGGTTGTACCTTCCTCCGGGGAAGAACCGAAAAACACAGCCGTTAGAGTCTGATTATGGTGGGTGAACAGCTCTTCTCCGTATGTGTTAAAACCTATCATGGGGAATGCGCTAAATACATTGTTAAATGCATCCAGTTTATCCAGTTCTTTTAATTCAAGATAGCGCAAAACGCAGTTAAAAAGCAGACATCCCTTTATGCCCGGCAGGAATTGCGAAACACCCATAAGACTTTTTTCCGCATGACCAATTATGTCTCCCTGTTTTAAGAGGTTAACCCTTGTACCTGCCTCTATGTAACAGTAAAACTGAAGTCCCTTGCCCTCTATTACCGCATTTGGACTGCGTACATAAACAGAATTTCCTATTTTTAATCCAAGCGGATGTTTGGCGAAAACCCCCGCATCCAGTTTTGTAATATCATCCAGTCCTATCTGTTTGGCATAAAATACTGCTGCAGGTTCTCCGTTTATTTCCCATGCAATCCTCTTCATGGTTTCTACACGGGTAATCGTAAAGGAGGTCTCTGTTGGAAGATAATGCACATAATGGTTAAAGAAAAATGGTATTTTCATTTTCAGAATAACAGCCGCAAGTGCATCTCCTGAAAGTTTACTTCCAACGCTTACAAGGGTTTTTGTAAAGTTTAGAATATCCGCCGCTGCTCCCCCGACAAAGGCCATGTTTAAATCCTGATCCAGAGAAAATTCCTTCATTATAAGTTCGCCAAGGCAGAGTCCATCGAAGAAAATCAGACCAAGGTATTCATCCGGATTTAATTTTTCTCCTTTGGTTTTTTGCTTTAGTTCACTTATGGCATTTTTCGCCGATTCAACGGGATCTTCCTTAACACCTTCCTGAAAGGAGACAAAGACATCATCCACTTCATCTGCGGAAAGAGACATGGCAATAATGCCGTTTTCCAGCGAGCCATGATTGGACCATCCTCCTATCATCGATGAACCTATGCAGGCTGCATCCGGAAAGGCAGAGGCAAAAGCTTTTTGAGGCTCGTTTTCCTCATATGATGGAGAGAAAAAGAAAAGAATGACTTTTACATCTTCCTGTTTTATTTCTTCGATTATTTCTTTGATTTTATATTCGGAACTGCATGCCGTTTTAATAGCCATTTTAATTGCCTTTTTTAATGAAGGAATCGATTATTTCCTGAACGGTAATTCCGGCAGATTCATATTCGGACATAAGTACATCATCAGATATTTTATCCAGAGAATCAATGGTACTGCTTTCAAGATTTTTCCTGATATTTTCTTTCTCAAGCTCATTTAAAAATTTTTCTATTGAAGCAATATTTTCTGCTTCCAGGGCTTTTTTTAGGTCGGTAATCAAGCGCAAAAAAGAATTATCGGCACTTTCCTTTTCCTGCGATTCCAGAGCTGCTCTTATATCGCCAATTAACCGGGTCAACTCCGTATAAAAAGCCGCCTGTTTCTCGTTAATTAAGGCAATATTCCCCTCCTTGCCCGCTTTTTCCATCTCTGCCGCCCTTGCCGACATTCCCCCAGCTCCTATGGAAGCAGAGGCTCCCTTAAGTGCATGCATGTGGGTGGCAAAAAGGTGGAGATCGTCCGTCTTTTCTATGAAGGGAAGCCTGTTTTCCGCATCCTTGCAGTATTGTTTTAGTATCTGAAGGTAAAACTCAGGTCTGCCCCCTGTCATTGCAAGACCCTTTGCAATGTCTATTTCGGGGATATTGAATAAAACCGCCATTGGCTGTTTTCCGCCGGCTTCATTACCATTCATTTATTTTTTCCGTCTATATTAAAGTTTAACATATTTTTACTTAATAGCCAATCTTATAGCTATTGGAGATCTTGAAAAAGGTCTCTTTTTCATAGTAGGCTGAATTTCACAGGAGGCTATATGTCTGAATCATCTGAAATGGTAAAGGAAATTATTACCCGAATTAAGGTTCTTAGAGATATTGAAGGAATCTCTGAAAATAAGCTTGCCCAGGAACTGGGCTTTGATCCGGAAGAATACATACTGTGGGAATCCGGAGAAAAGGACTTCCCCATGGGGGCACTGGTAGAAATTGCCGGCAGGTTTAATGTGGATCTTTCCGAGCTTTTAACCGGAAAGGTATCAAAACTAAAAACATTCTGTCTTACCAGGGCAAATGAAGCTCCGGAAGTAAGCAGAAGACCCATGTATACCTACTGGAATCTGGCATATAACTTTCATAAAAGAAAGGCCGAACCCTTTCTTGTAGAAGTAAAAGCGGAAACAGAGTCCAAACCCCTGAGCCTAAACACGCATCCGGGGCAGGAATTTAACTATATAGTGGAAGGCAGGCTTCTTATTTCGATAGGAGGTCATGAAATGGAACTTGGAGAGGGGGATTGTATATATTATGATCCTTCCGAGCCGCATGGAATGAAGGCCGTGGGCGGAAAGCGTGCCCGCTTTTTAGCATTTGTTTTTTAACAGGGGAGTCATACATCATGATGGATAATTTTATACCAAAAAAAGATTTTGAATCATATGAAGAATTTTACAGGGACTTTGCAGTAAAAATTCCGGATAATTTTAATTTTGCCTGGGATGTAATGGATAAGCTTGCAAAGGAAAAACCAAACGAAAGAGCCTTGCTCTGGTGCGATGAAAAGGGAGCCGAAGCCGAATTCTCCTACGAAGATATTAGAAGGTTAAGCGATCAGGCGGCTCATGTACTTGTTTCCGGAGGCATTAAAAAGGGAGATCCCGTAATGCTTGCCTTAAAAAGGCGTTACCAGTATTGGCCCATTCTTTTGGCTCTGCATAAAATTGGAGCGGTTGCAATTCCTGCAACCCATCTTTTAACAGCAAAGGACATAATCTACAGAACGGAAGCCGCAGATATTATTTCCATAATTTGCGTGGACGATTCTGAACTAATGGCAAGGATAGACGAAGCTGAAGCCAAAACTGCCGTTAACGGGAAAAGCCGTTTTTGCTTTAAGGCCTATGTACGCTCCGTTCATACTTCGGCGGAAGATAAGCCGGATGAGAAAGCTGCCGGATTGAATTCCGAAAAGCCCATGACAAACTGGACCGATTTTAATGCTCTGTCCCTCAAGGCTTCGGAAACATTCCAAAGGCCGGAAAATGTAAACAAAAACGAAGACAGCATGCTGCTCTATTTTACATCCGGCACAACAGGAATGCCAAAGATGGTACGCCATAATTGGGTTTATCCGCTTGGTCATATTGTAACCGCATATTACTGGCATCAGGTAAAGCCGGGAGGACTTCATTTAACCGTTGCGGATACCGGCTGGGCAAAAGCTGCCTGGGGTACAATTTACGGTCAATGGATCTGCGGTGCCACTGTCTTTGTTTACGATTATGACAGGTTTGTCCCAAGCGCAATGCTGGAGGTTATTTCCAAATATAAACTCAATACCTTCTGCGCTCCCCCTACAATTTATGTCTTTTTCGTAAAGGAAGATCTAAAAAAATATGATTTTAGCTCCCTAAAGAATTGTGCCGTTGCGGGGGAGCCCCTTAACCCCGAAATTTACGAGGCATTTTTGGCTGGTACCGGAATTAAGCTCAGGGAATGTTACGGCCAGACCGAACTAACTGTAACCCTATGTACCTATCCCTGGCTGGAACCAAAGCCGGGTTCCATGGGCAAGCCTTCTCCCGGATACGATATTGATCTATTAAGGGAGGATGGAACTTCTTGCAATATGGGAGAGGAAGGGCAGATAGTTGTCCGCACAAATAAAAGAAAGCCGGTTGGAATGTTCGGCGGTTATTACAGGGACGAAAATCTTACCAATAGCGTTTGGCATGATGAAGTTTACTATACTGGGGACATAGCATGGAAGGATGAGGACGGTTATTACTGGTTTGTCGGCCGCTCCGATGATGTAATAAAAAGTTCCGGTTATAGAATAGGTCCCTTCGAGGTGGAAAGCGCGCTTTATGAGCATCCCTCCGTACTGGAATGTGCCGTTACCGGAGTGCCGGATGCCGTTAGGGGAACCGTTGTAAAAGCTACGGTGGTATTGGCCAAGGGGTATGAGCCTTCCGATGAACTGGTTCTGGAGCTTCAAAACCATGTAAAGAAAACCACCGCTCCATATAAGTATCCAAGAATTATAGAATTTGCCAAAGAACTGCCAAAAACGATCAGCGGAAAAATCCGCAGGGTACAAATACGGGAACAGGACAATAAAGAAACATAAGGAGAAATGATGAAGAGTATTAAGAACATTAAGGCATCTTATTTAAAAAGCATGGAGGAAAATGATTTTATCGATCCTTCAGATTACGGAAAATTCGATGTAAAAAGAGGACTCCGCAATGCCGATGGTACAGGCGTCCTTGTCGGACTAACAAGGGTAGGGGATGTCCACGGCTATGCCATAGAAGATGGCAAGAAAACCGCCGTTCCCGGAAAACTCTTTTACCGCGGCATAGATGTGGAAGAAATTGTAAGCGCATCTGTCAGGGCAAAACGTTTTGCCTTTGAAGAAACAATATATCTTCTTATGTTTGGCATGCTTCCAAACCAGACCCAGCTCAATGATTTTACAGCTCTTTTGGGAAGTTTAAGGGAATTACCGAGGAGCTTTGTCGAGGATTCCATTCTTAAATTCCCCTCCAGGGATATAATGAATAAACTCGCCCGTTCTGTATTGACCCTATATTCCTATGATGAAGATCCTGAAAACCAGTCCCCGGATAATGCCCTAAGGCAATGCCTTGAGCTAATTGCACGTTTCCCGACAATTGTTGCCTATTCCTATATGGCGAAAAAGCACTATTTTGACAATGACAGTCTTTACATTCATATTCCCGATCCCGGTGCATCCACAGCCGAAGTCATTCTTTCGCTCATTCGCAAGGACAAGCAGTACAGCCGTTTGGAAGCAGAGATCCTGGATCTTGCCCTTGTTCTTCATGCAGAACATGGAGGTGGCAATAATTCCACCTTTGCCGTTCATCTGGTTTCTTCCGCCGATACCGATACTTATTCTTCCATTACTGCCGGGATAGGTTCTCTTAAGGGTTTCAAACATGGCGGAGCCAATATCAAGGTTATGGAAATGATGGAAGACATTAAAAAGAATGTCCGAAATTGGGATGATGAAGCAGAAGTAAGATCCTACCTTGAAACCATATTAAAGGGCGAGGCCTATGACCACTCCGGTCTGGTTTATGGTCAGGGTCATGCCGTTTATACCATTTCCGATCCAAGGGTTGCCCTGCTCAGGGACAAGGCAGCAGCATTGGCCGAAGAGAAAAACGAGCAAAAAGAATATAACCTTTACTATATGATAGAAAGGATCTTCCCCGAAGTTTTCAAGAGTTTTAAGGGAAACGACAAAGATATTTGCACAAACGTAGATTTCTATTCGGGCTTTGTTTATAAAATGCTCGGCATTCCCGAAGAGGTTTACACGGCTCTCTTTGCAATCAGCCGTGTGTCCGGCTGGTGTGCCCACAGGATGGAAGAGCTCATTTCCGGCGGCAGGATAATCCGCCCCGCCTATAAATGCGTGCAGCCTGAAGTTCCATACACATTAATGGACAGAAGATAGCAAACAGAAGATAAAAAATGGCTTGTCCGGGATGCCGGACAAGCCTCTTGCTTTTTTTTCGATGCCGGAATTACCCGGCAGTCTGAATTTCCTGTATAATATTTCGTCTCCGGTTTACTCGTCTTCTTCCTGTACCTTGAAGGCTTCCGCTGCCTTAATTACATCTTCTGCTATGCGGCCTGAGATTGGCGCATAATGGCTGAAGGTTACGCCAAAGGAGCCTGTTCCCGATGTAATGGATCTAAGGTCTATGGAATAACGCAGGAGTTCCGCCTGGGGAACTTCCGCCCTTATTTCCGATATGCCGCCTGTGCTTTCCTGACCGAGTATCTTTCCGCGTTTTCCGGAAAGATCGCTCATTACGTCCCCCAGGTATTTGTCTTCCACAAAGACGGTCAGGCTCATAACCGGCTCCAATAGGGTGGGGTTGGCCTGCCTCATTGCCTCCCTGAATGCATTTCTGGATGCAAGTTTAAAGGAAAGCTCCGAAGAGTCTACAGGATGATGCTTGCCGTCTACAATTGCCACTTCCACATCCACCGTTGGATACTGCGCAACTGTTCCATGAGCCATGCCTTCTGCAATTCCCTTTTCTACGCCGGGAATATAGTTCCTTGGGACGGCACCGCCGAAAATTTTATTTTCGAACTTGTAACCTTCTCCCCTGGCAAGAGGGCCAATATCCAATACTACTTTTCCGTACTGGCCATGACCTCCTGTCTGCTTTTTATGGGTATATTCGGCGGAAGCTTTTTTGCCTATTGTTTCCCTATAAGCTACCCTTGGCACACGGGTTTCTACTTCTACCTTTTGGTTTGCCTTTATCTTGTCCAGAATAATGTTTATCTGAAGCTCACCCATTCCTGATATTACCGGCTCCTTAGTTTCGGCATTAAACATATAACGGAAGGTCTTGTCTTCTTCTGCCGCCTTTACAAGCTGTTCGGCAAGTTTATCATCATCCTTTTTGGATGTGGCGTTAACCGCAATTGAATGTACCGGTTCCGGCAGGTTCAATGGCACATAGGTATAGCCATAATCCGCTATACCGATTGTGTCGTTCGTTTTTAGGGTTGCCGACTTTGTAATTATTCCGACATCTCCTGCACAGAGTTCCCTTATTTCTTCCAGTTTCTTGCCCTGGCAGGTATAGAGTTTTCCGGCTCTTTCCTTTTTATTGTCATTTATATTAAAGATATCCGAATCTGCATTAAGGGTGCCGCTCATTACCTTTACCCAGGACAGTTTTCCGGAAAATTGGTCATAGGATGTTTTTATTACCAGAGCCGACATTGGCTTGGCAGGATCTATAGCCGCTTCCTCTTCCTCTGTCCCCTTGATTATCCTGTCCTTTGTCTTTCCCGGATTGGGAGCTGCACTTGCAATAAAGTCCATAAAGGGAATTAATCCCGAATTTGAAGGAGCAGAGCCTGCAAAAACCGGAAGTATTTTATTTGCCGAAAGGGCTTCCCTAAGACCAAGGATGGTTTCCTCCGGAGATAGGGTGCCGTTTTCCAGATACTTTTCCATCAGCTCATCGCTGCCGTCAGCGGCGGCTTCTATGAGCTGTTCCATTGCACTATTTAAATCGCCTTCAAATTCGGCAGGAATGGGAGCTTCTTTTTCCAGGCTCCCGTCCGCCTGCACCAACCAGGCTTTCTTGTTAAGTACATCGATTACGCCCTTATAAGCCGAACCCTTGCCCATGGGAATTGTAACAGGTACCGGAGTCTGCTTGAACTTTTCTTTTATATCTTCCAGTGCATTGGCATAATCTGCCCTGTCTATGTCCATGCGGGAAATAAAAATTCCCCTGGCCTTGTTTACACCCTCAAGGCTCCGCCAAATTTTCATCGTCTCTATCTGAACCCCGTTCTGCCCATCCACGGTAAGAATGATCATTTCCGAGGCTCTGAAACTTAGGATTACATTTCCTGCAAAGTCCGAGGAACCCGGGGTATCAAAAATATTTATTTTTACTCCATTCCTTTCCACATGACCCATAGCCGCATGAATGGAAATCTTTCTTTCGATCTCTTCCGGGGTAAAGTCACTGACCGTTTTACCAGAATCTACTGTTTCCGCCCTTGGAATAAGCCCTCCGGCAAACAATAAATGCTCAAAAAGGGTGGTTTTTCCCGTGCCTCCATGCCCTGCAATGGCTATATTCCTGATTTTGTCAGTGGTAAAACTCATAATTGCTCCTTTCGGCGCAGACCTTCCTGTCTGCTTGTCAGATAAGATTAATTTTTGATTATATCATGACCGGGGGATTAGAGGTCAATAGTATTTCAGACCTACAATACCAAACCCAGGGAGGACAATTCGCGCCGGGCGTTCTCCGGATCTTTCCATAGGAAAGCTTCTATGCCCAGATCTCTGGCACCTTTAACATTGGCAGGAATATCGTCAAAAAAGACAGTCTCACCGGCTTGCACACCCAGAAGTGAAAGCAGTTTCCGGTAGATTGCCTCTTCCGGCTTGATAGAATTCACCTCACAGGAATAAACACCAACATGGGGAAGCGAAAAAACCGGAATAAGTTTTTTTGCCCAGGCAAGAAAATCGGGCGGCATATTGGAAAGGATGGCCAAAAGTAAACCGGCCTTTTTAACATCCTCCATAAGTTTTATGGTTCCGGGGTTAATATTGCTCCAGCTTTTATAATCCATTTCGATCATTTCATCAATTTCTTCGTCCTTCATACTGAGATTTAGGCTGGAAAGAATATTCTTAAAATAAGTTCTGGGAGAAAGAGTCCCCCTGTCATATTCACCCCTAAAGGACCAGTAGAGGGACTCAAACATTTTCCGGTCTGCTCCTGCACGTTTTGAAAGCTCATCCAAAACTTTAGGATCCTGAAGCATCGAAATTACCTGGCCGTAATCAAAAACCACCGCTTTAATTTTCATTATAATACCAATCTAGTCCGATTTTAAAGCATCGTCAAAAGCTACGGTTGAAGGCGAAAAATTCATCTTTTTGACAAATTCGCAGGCTTCTTTTGCGCCGAACTCCCTATCCATTCCTGAATCTTCCCATTCCACCGAAAGGGGGCCTTTATAACCCATGGCGTTTAATTCCCGGATAATATTCTCAAAGTCCACATCCCCGTGGCCAAGAGAACGGAAGTTCCAGCCGCGGCGGTTATCGCCGAAGGTGAGGAAGGAGCCCAGTATTCCAGCCTTGCCGTCCAGGGTTACAGCCGCATCCTTCATGTGAACATGGTAAACCTTGCTGGCAAAGTCCCTAAGGAAAATATGAGGCGTAACGCCCTGCCATATCAGGTGGGAGGGATCAAAATTAAGACCCAGGGTTTCACGGTTCTTAAACTCCTGGAAAAGACGCTCGGTGGTATAGTAGTCATGCGCAATTTCCGCCGGGTGTACTTCAAGGCCAAACCTGACGCCGCATTTGTCGAATTCGTCAAAGATGGGGTTCCAGAGATCTGCTGTCCTCTTAAAGCCCTCGTTTATCATTTCCTCGGTGGTCTGGGGGAAGGAATACCAGTAGGGCCAGATGGGGCTGCCCATAAAACCTGTTACCACCTTGATGCCCATGTTTTTGGCAGCCTGGGCGACATAGATCATTTCTTGAGTGGCCCATTTTCGTATAGCCTCATGGTTGCCTGCAATTTCCGAAGGGGCAAAGCCGTTGTGCCTTGGATCCAGGATATCGGCCACACACTGCCCGATAATATGGGTTCCAAGAGCCCAGCTTTTAAGGCCGTGCTTTTTTAAAATTGCCAGACGCTCTTCCACGTACTTTGGATCTGTGGCAGCCAGCTTGGGGTTAAGGTGTTCCCCCCAGGCGGCAATTTCTATGCCCTCGTAGCCGAAAGACTTCATCATCCCGCAGAATTTGTCAAAGGGAAGATCCCCGAACTGTGCAGAAAAAATAGTTACCGGTCTTGCCATGTTATTACTCCTTGAAATTAAAAATCGACCCAGACGGCTCCCTTTTCGGAGCTCTCTACGCACTTGTTAATAAACCTTACACCGTCGTAGCCGGCTTCGGCGTCGGGGAAGTCCAAATCCGCTTCGCCAAGAGCCTTGCCTTCTTTTTGCTTAATCAGAGCGCTTATATAAGTCTTGTATAAATTTGCCAGTGCCTCGAAGTAGCCTTCGGGATGGCCCGATGGAATGCGGGAAAAGCTCTGGGCATGGGGATGCAGAGGATCCCTTCCCCGTGACAGGATAACAGTGGGCTGCCCGAAGATGGAAATTTTAAGGTAATTGCAATCCTCTTCCTCGAATTCTATTGATCCCTTGCTGCCAAAGATCCTTACCTTTAGGGCATTGTCGTAACCGGATGCAACCTGGCTTGTCCAGTACATTCCCGTTGCTCCGCCTTCATAATCCAGGAGAATGGTAGCATTATCGTCCAGAACCCTGTTATGGAGGGTTTTGGTGAGCTTGGCACAGAGGGATTTTATTTTTAAACCCGTCATGTAGGAAATGGTATGCTCTATATGGCTGCCCAGGTCTCCCACGCTATTGGATTTTCCTGCAAACCTGGGGTCTGTTCGCCATTCGGCCTGCTTGCTCCCCTGTTTCTCCGCATCGGACAAGAGCCATTCTTGTGGATATTCACCATTTACAAAGTGAACCTTTCCTATGTCTCCTCTTTTAATTATTTCTCTGGCGTGCTTCATCATGGCATTCCCGGCATAGGTATAGGTAACCATAAACAAGAGATTGTTTTTCTTTGCCAGATCCATTAATTCCCTGGCGTCGTTATTGTCGGTACAAAGAGGTTTATCGCAGACAACGGGAATCCCCCGGCTTAAAAAGGCCTTGGCTGCATCTGCGTGTGCATAATTTGGGGTGACAATCACCACAAAGTCAATTTTATCCGGCCGTTTGGATTCTTCTTCCGCCATCTCCTGGTAGGTCTTGTAAAGCCTTTCGTTGCTTATACCCAGGGCAAGGCCGGTGGCCAGGGTGTTCTCGGGGGAACGTGAAAAACAGCCAGCCACGATCTCGGCCATGCTGTCCAGGGCAATTGATTTCCGGTGAACATCGCCGATAAAGGCCCCTTGCCCGCCGCCGACCATACCGTAACGCAGCTTTACGCCTGCCTTTGCGTCAGCACTTTGTTCTATCATATGACCTCCTGCCTTTAATCCTTAATTATATTATAGTAGCACAACCTTTTTCGTCTTGGAGCTTTCCAAAGCTTTTATCACCATCTTGATACTGTTGATATTGTCACGGCAGTCCGTCTGGGGACGAATGCCTTTTTCAAGGGAATCGAACATATCGAAAATACATGCTTTGTGACCCGAGTTTTCTATTCTGTTTACATTAATTTTATTTTTTTCTTCCGGGTCTTTGCCCCAAAATTCTTTTTTCTTTCCGTCCCAGAACAATTCTTGGTTTCCGTCCCAATAGACTATGCCATCCGCACAGGCAACAGACCACTGGGAATGCCAGGATGAAATTAATCCAGTGGCGCACCAGGAACCACGGTAATCGAATACTGTTCCGTTTTCCATTTCGAAAATACATAACGCGGCAGCGTCTCCCTTAAACCAGGACCAGGACGGATTAAATTCATGGCAGTATACGGATTTGGCATTAAGCCCCGAAATAAACCGCACCGCATCAAAGGTATGTATGGCCATATCAAGGATCAGGGGGCTTTCCATTTCTTCCCTGAAACCGCCAAAACGGGGGTTCATTTGAAAATTTGCCGAGAGCTGCCCTATGGCGCCTAATTCCCCTGATTTAACAAAATTTTTAAGGGCAATAATTTCACTCACATAACGGCGGTTCTGCATGACAAAGTATTCTTTTTTGGTATCGTCCGAACACTGTATCATTTTTTCGGCATTCTCGACGGTTTCCGCCATCGGCTTCTCTCCGAAAACATGACAGCCTGCTTTTAACGCAGTTGTAACAGTCTGATAATGATATTCCGGCGGAGTTATGTCAAAGACAATATCTGCGTCTTCCTTATCAAGAGCATCTGTTAAATTGGCATATACATTTGCGTTTAACTTATATTCATCCTTTTTGCCCCTGGCGTTTTCGATCATGGGATCAACAAGGGCTGTAATTTCGCAGCCCTCACGCTGCATGGCAGTCTTTATCCAGGTATTCGACATACTGCCGCAGCCTGCAACAATAATTTTCTTCATAAGTTTACTCCCTAAATAGAGTTGTTCGAAAAGCTCCTAGTCGGCCAGCAGATTCGGAACAAAGTCTCCACCGCGGCAGTTCTTTAAGTATTTAAGCCCTTGCACCTGCCCTGTGAATTCCAGCTCTCCCCTGTATACAGGATCATGAAAACCTTCTATATCTATGCTTCCCTTATAACCGTTCATCCTTAAAATAGTTATGATGTCAGTCCAGTTAGTATCTCCAAAACCGGGCGTACGGTGCCAAACATATCTCTCGCCGGAGTGGATACCCTTTTCGCGGATGACATCCCAGGCAATGGTGGCGTCTTTTCCGTGGACGTTAAAGATCTTCTTTGCCCACTTTCGCAGCTGCGGTATGGGATCAACCAACTGCACCATCTGATGGCATGGCTCCCATTGCAGACCCAAGTTTTCATCGGGGATAGCTTCAAACATCATGTCCCAGGCCTTTGGTGTAAATGCCATGTTCCAGTCGCCGCGTTTCCAGTCCCCATGCATGTCACAGTTTTCAAAGGCGATGCGTACGTTTTTCTTTGCAGCCTGCTTTACCAGAGGAGTAAAGACTTCTTTAAAAATTGGCAGTGATTCATCCACTGGCTGATCAATAAGCCGGCCGGAAAAGCCGGTTACAAGATCGGTACCGAACATTTCTGCTGCATCAATCAGTTTCGCCCATTCCTTTCTTCCTCTTTCCCCTCTTTCATTGTCTACAAGGGGATTGGTATAAAGCGAAATACAGGATATTGTGCAGCCGCTTCCTTCAAGGGTCTCCTTAACCTCTTTTGCCAAAGATTCCAGATTCCATTCTCCCATATTCTGCCAGAATGTAATGGAAAAGGTTTCAAAACCATAACCGACCAATTTTTTTAGCGTCTTTCTGAACTGATTTGCATCAACCAATGTTCCGATTTTAATGTCATGCATCTTTTTCTCCTTCATGCATTGTTATTTTTTATTTTAATCCTGTTTTTGTAACGTGTCAATGAGAATTAAATTCCAGGTCGCATTCGGCTTAACATATTGACGCCATATGATAATTATGATATAATATTGGTATATTTATTTCAGGAGGAATTTATGCCTACAATTAGACCCAGTGCAGATTTACGGAATAATTATAATGAAATTTCTGACTTCTGCCATGAATATACAGAGCCGGTTTTCATTACAAAAAATGGCAAAGGGGATCTCGTTGTAATGAGTATGGAAACATATGAATTATTATCTGGTAAGTTAGAATTATATTCATCAATTGAAGCAGGATTGAATCAAGTAAAGCAGGGAAAAATTAAACCAATGAAAGAAAGTCTTAACTCTATACGACAAAAGATAGTGTAAAAATGTATTTTGTAAATATAACTGATATTGCAGAAGAAGAAATTCTTGTCACAGTAAGGTATATTTCGAATGAACTAAAAGCACCTATCGCTGCTAATAATTTATTGGATGAAATTGAAAAACATGAAGACAATCTTTCAAAATCTCCAAATATGTACCCAAATGTACCGGATGAATTTCTTGCCTCACTTGGTTTAAAATTTGTAATTATAAAAAACTACTTAATGTTTTTTCTAATTGATGAAGAAAATAAAACTTTAAATGTAATAAGGTTCATGTATGGGAGAAGAGATTGGAAAAACATATTGGCAAATTCTGAAGAAATTGGTAAATAATGCCCAAATGTCGCATAACAGGATTAGTATATTTAAGGATATGGTTTTATTATAAGGAAAGAAAAATGCTTGCAATGATAACAGATTTCCATGGGGAGAGCAGAAACTCTACAGAAATTAAAGACGCTTTAATACGGATAGCCCGAGCCGGGTTTAGCCATGTCCATTGGTGCCATGAATGGACAGGTTTTTACCTTTATTCTGTCCACGAAATGCTCCAGATTCGCCAATGGTGTAGTGAACTTGGATTAGGGGTTAAAGGAGTCCACGCCACTGATGGAGAAAAGGGTTCTGACCTTAAAAATTATACTTCGCCTAATGATTATAATCGTCTTGCGGGGGTAGAATTGATTAAAAACCGAGTAGATTTGGCACATATACTTAATGCAAAGGATATTGTTCTTCACTATAATCCACCTTTTGAGCGTTTTGCAAAAGAAGATGAAAAAGAAGTAATAAAATACGCTTTGAGATCCTTTGACGAGCTGGAACCTTACTGTAAAACCCGGAACATAAGAATCTGCCTTGAAAATGGCAGCGATCCTCCGGCTCTGAACTGCCGCATTTTCGAAATTCTTTTTGAGCGCTATGACAGGGAATTTTTGGGCCTTTGCTTTGATACAGGGCACGCCCATATCTACTGTAAGGAAAACTCTCTTCTTTATGCGGAACGCTTCAATGACAGGCTCTTTATGATCCATATCCACGATAATCAAGGGGAAAAGGACGAGCACATCCTCCCCTTTGAGGGTGGTTTTAATTGGGAGGGCTTTGCCCCGGTTCTTGCCCGTTCCCCTTATAGTTACCCAATTCTAATGGAGCCCACATTCAGGGAAAAGGGGGACGATAAGGCTTGGCTGGAAAAGGCCTTTGAAGCGGGCAACCGCTTTTTGGCTATGGTAGAAAAATATAGGCGAACCTAAAACCTGGAAGTTCCATTCTATCTCATCATACATTGTACAACACCACCAAAAATTTAAATAAAAAATCTTGACAAAATAGTCCTTTTTTGGTATTATTAAAGTACTTATTTCAGGAGGTCTTGTATTAATGAACATTAATTTAAACACAGATGTTAAACCTATTTCTTATATAAAGACAAATGCGGCTGATGTTATTGAATATATAAATAGCCATAAAAACCCAATAATTATAACACAGCATGGAGAAGCAAAAGGAGTTTTTTTGGACATTGAATCATACCAAGATATGATTAATGCTTTATCGTTAATGAAATTATTACAAATTTCAGAAAAATCAATCCTTGAAGGAAAGGTTTATGACAGTGAGCAGGTATTTTCTGATTTAAGGAAAAAAATTGGTAAAAAAAATGGCTAAAAAATATTTAGTCAAATGGACTGAACCTGCAAGAAATGATGTTGATGAAATTAATGAATATATCTCTAATACTAATATAAGTTATGCAGTAAAAGTACTGGACAAGATAGAAGCGGCTGTAAAAAGTTTGAATACATTTCCAGAGCGATATAGAATTGTTCCAGAATTGGAAAAATATGGTTATTTTTTATATAGAGATATAATTGTAGACTATTGGAAAATAATATATAAGATTGAAAATAATCTTGTATATATTATGCTTGTAATTGATAACAGAAGAAATTTAGAAGATATATTGTTGAAAAAAATGCTAACAAGAGAAGATATATAAAGATGCTACTACCATAGAAAACAATCGGGTATGTTAATGATCTCTCCCCCTCTAATTGCTGATTCGTGGGCACAAACTCCCGCTGCAACTATATTGGCACCATTTAATTCATTTATATAGGCCTTACGTTCTTCCAAAACACTCCTTATAAATTCGTGAACCATGTGCGGGTGGGATCCCCTGTGCCCTCCTGAAGCATCTCTTTCAAGGGAGAGCTGGGGATTGGTTTCATCGTAATCGGCGGATCTAAGCGTGAAACGCCTTATCTCTTCAGGTAATAACACGTGGAAGTTTCCTGTAGGAAAATGCCGAACCTCTACGGGCAGACCCCGCATTGGTTTTCCGTTTTCTCCGGTTTTAGGAGGCAGCAAGGTGTGTAGCACCGGCTGTTCCCTTTCGATCTGCTCCCATTCAAAAGTTTTTTTTGAGCCATATAGGTTGAATTGTTCCGTGTAGGCATGGGCAGTTTCAAAGAGAGACCGGGTAGCTTCGGCCTTAAGTCCCGAAGCGAATTCAATCTGCATGGTTTCAATGGGAAAAGGATTCCCATATTGGGTTTGGAGTTCCTTCCTCATGGTTCCTGAACCCAGGCCTCGAACGCGGACAATGGGGGAATCTGCAAGCATAACCAGCGGGCCAATGGCATGGGTTCCGTAAAACATGGGCGGTAGTCCCATCCAGTAATCTGGCCAGTATTCCATATCCTGGTAATGGGCGCCGCGCAGAAACTGAATGGAACCGAATTCTCCCTTTTTTAACATTTCCATAACTTTAAAAAAATGAGTTGAATATACCGCAGTCTCCATTACACAGTAGGATTTTTTTGTTTTCTTTACAGCATCAATAATGGCCTGGAGATCGTTCAGGGTTAAAGCCATGGGAACTGTGCATGCGCAGTGTTTTCCCGCATTAAGAACCGCCAGTGTTTGTTCCACATGGAGAGGAATGGGTGAAACAAGATGGACCGCATCTACTGCGGAATCTTTCAGTACTTCATCGAAACTTTGATAGATCCTTGCCTTCTTTAAAGGAGCAGCGACATTTTTTGCAAGCGTGGGATCCGGATCGAATATTCCAAAGGAGGCTATGTCAGGGTGAACATCATAGATTGGTGCAAAAGCGGCTCCAAATCCCAGGCCGACGAGAACCAAGTTTAATTTATTCATAATGATATTATTTTCCAAATATTGAAACGTGTCAATATGCCTTAAATTCCATGTCACATTCGGGTAGTTGAGACGCATTATTTAATGTTAACATGGGTAAACTTTATGGAAGTCATTCTGGATAGAATAATCCACATATACCCCAAAGATGAAAAGACAAATATATGTATCCCTTTTTCATTGAAGAAAAAATATTCATCACTGGAATTTATTTGTTCCTATGAACCCAAAAAATGCGAAGATAAAGAAAAAGCCAGACAGATGATCCTTAATGAGCTTGAAAAATATTCACCTCAAGTTGATCATGAATCAAAGGGCTCTTGGGAGATCTATCTTTCCAAGGTAGTAAGTCTTATTACCGTTTCAGTAGATTATAAGGGGCAATATCTTGGATGCTCTCACCGTCTGGATAATGAACAAAGGCATATTATCTCCGCAGATTTTTCTTCCCCGGGATTTTTCCGCCATTCTGTGGAAGCAGGAGACTGGCGTGTATTGATCAACGTACATGCAGTTGTCAGCCCGGATATACGCTGCTGCCTGCAAATTATTGCGCATAACAGGAAATCTGTCTGATGGAGTGGAAATGTATTGAACTCCACACTCACACCTTCCACAGCGACGGTGATTTTAGCCTGCAGGAATTATGCAGTATTGCTAAAAAATTTCTTTATGATGCCATTGCGCTTACTGATCACAATACCATGTCGGGGATGGATTTTTCTTCAGGCGAGGAGCGGCTGGCCCTTCCGGTCATTCCAGGCATTGAATGGACAACTTATTATGGGCACATGCTCGTTATTGGGGATGATTGTATGGGTGACTGGCGTTTTGTCCGCCCGGATACCATTGATGAATATATCAATGGTATAAAGGAATCAGGCGGAGTTGTCGGCATAGCACATCCCTTTGCCTTGGGCGGACCCATTTGTTCCGGCTGCCGTTGGGATTTTAATGTCAGGAACTGGAACAATATCGATTACATAGAAGTATTTAACCGCCCCTTTCCGCATAAGGACTATATGAATGATGCCGCCTTTAAATGGTGGACTGAACTCTTAAACCAGGGGCATCATATTGCTGCTAGTGCAGGCTGGGACTTGCACAGGCTCAAGCCGGAAAAACAGTTACTTATTGCCGCCACCTGGCTTGGTCTTCCGGACGGAACAATAAGCACACAAACAGTGAAGGAGGCTCTTGCCTCGGGCAGAACCATTGTAAGCTGCGGGCCTTTTCCCGACATATCTCTGTACCGGGGTGATAAAACTTATTTTCCCGGAGATACTCTGGAAAAAGGCAGGCTAAGTTTTTCCATAAGTGTGAATGAAAAACGGAGAAAAGAGGTATGGCATTCCTTTGGAATCCGCACCAAAACGCTTCATTTTACGCATAACGGCAATTCCATAAAAACTTTTTCATACAGGTCCGGCGATTCTTATGAAGGAAGTATCGATCTTTCCCCCGGTTGGTTTAGGCTGGAAGGTTACGGAGATTTAGACGGCGAAAAAAACAAACTGCTCTTTTTTACCAGCCCCTGGTATATTTGCTAAGAATTACCATACATGGCCTCTCTTAGGGGACGCTGCTTCATCGGCATAGCCAATATTGTCTCCCATCCTCTCTCTAACCATCCGTCGTTGCCTGTATACCCTTCCGGGCTGCCCATGGCGGAGATGCGGACGGCAAAAAAAATCACATAAAAAGTATTGACAAATACGATTATTTATCGTATAGTCTATCGTATGAAAGTAACAGCAATAATAGATGACGATTTAGTCAATAATGTAAAGGTATTTACTCAAAGTTCTACAGTCACAGAGGCAATAACTATTGCCTTAAAAGATTGGTTGGATATTTATAAGATAAAAGAATTGAATAAAAACCTTTCTAATAACCCTATTTTTATTGAAAATGGACAAAAAATTAGGGAAATGAATCGTTCTATATGATTATTCTTGATACATCAGTCTGGATAGAGCATTTAAGGAATAATCCAAATTATTTTCCTAAAGTAAAGACTTTAATGGAAAATTTGGAAATTTTGGCAGTAGAATGTGTTTTTGGGGAATTATTACAAGGTGTAAAGAATAAATCTGAAAAAGATATAATAATAAATTTTTGGACACATTTACCAAAAGAAAATTTTGAAGACATAATAATTCAAGCAGGAGTATATTCTGCACAATATAAATTAATAGATCATGGAGTTGGTTTAATTGATGCAATAATTTTAATGCATGGTATAAAAAGTAATTCGAAAATATGGACATTAGATACCAAATTTTTAAGAGTAATTCCTGAAGAATTAAAATTTATTGATGATCCAAACTTCGCCTAACAAAAAAAACACGCTCGCCCTGCCAACCCCCTACCCATTAAACTCCAAATCACATTCGGTCTGGGCTTTTGCAAGTGCTTCTTCTGGACTGGCAATGCCCATGGCGGAGATGCGGACGGCGTTGCCGAAGATCTGCTCGAACTGGTGTATGTCAAAGCTGGGGTGTCTTTTGCTGCTTATGCGCCGCCAGCCATGGGGGTAGTGTTCTTCCATATTTCTTAGCCAGGGGTAGACGGCCAGGATTTCTTCGTTCTCAAAGACGGATCTGCATGGGGATAAGCCGCCAAGGAGGGTGATCATGTTTGCAATTTCATCACTGTAAATCCAGTCAAAAAAATCCAGACAAGAGTCGATTTTTTTGCTTTCTTTGGAAATACCTATCATGCCGCCGCCCAAAAGGGGAAAGTTTCCGGGAACCGGAGCAGCTCCAACTTTCATAATCAGACCCGGCTCGCTGATCTTAATAATTCCGGAAGCCTGATTAATATAAATAATGGTCATGGCGGAATGTCCGGCGGAGAATTCCTTTAGGGCATCATCCCACCAATAATTTATCGTTGGATTGCTGAAAGACTTTAGCTCCAGGTAATTTTCTATTGCCTTCTTAAAAATCTGATTATTAATGCTGACCTTACCTGTTTTATCAAAAAACTCTCCCCCAATTTCCTTTACCCTGGGCAGAACCTCACTTGCCGCCACCGTTGCACTGCCATATACCATGGCACTGCCGTAAAGCACCGGAGATGAAGGATTAAAGGAAGCGGTAAAAAAAGCTGCTATACGGTTGTACTCCTCGTAGGTTCTGGGTACTTCAAGCTTCTCTCTGGTTTTTTCATAATACAAACGTTTTATACTGGCATTTTCAAATATGTCCTTGCGGTAAAAGAGTAATTGGATACTCAGGTCCAGGGGAATGGAGTAAAGGTTTTTCATGTCCGAAAGGAAAATTTTATTTATCGCTGGCAGAAAGGTTTCATAAAGGGGCATTACCCTGTTTGACAATTTATCCAGAGGATAATAGAGTTTCCGCATAAATTCTGTGTTCCATGATGTATCTACCCTGATAAGATCGAAGCCGCCGGTTTTACCGGAAACAAGTAAATTTGAAAGCTCATCATATTGAAGAACCGCAATTTTTAACTTGATGCCGGTGCATTGTTTAAAGTATGGAGCCAGGTTTGCAAGTATGTCCGAAGTAGGGCTGGTAACTGTAAGCAGGCTTAACTCATGGCCTTTCACCAGTCCGGGAGCTTTGTCCCAGGTATTTGAAAATCCCTTGGCCCTTATTAAAACCGGCTCTCTGGCTTTTTTCTCCGAAATAAAATTGGCTTTTATCTTACTATGAGTAAGCCGGGCTAGATGCATGAAATCAAGTTCATAACAGGGATATTGGGAAACCCGAATCGTTTCACTTATATTAAAACTCAAGATTTCCGGTAAAGAAGAGTCAAGAAAATCCTGTACCCTCTTGAGTTTATTATTATTAAATGGGTTTCCGGTTATAATAAGGTCAAATTTTGGATTATGTCTTAAAATTGCCATTGCTCCGTGAAAAATCTGGCAGGGATCATACCAAAATGGTATTAAGTTAACCGAATTTTGCCTTAATTTTTCTTCAATTACCTTAAAAAAATACTTGAAAGCCGGTGTTACAGGAGAATCGAGCAATAAAGCTACATTCTTGTATTTTTTGGCGCAAATATGCCCGGTAAATGAAGCTGCAGCCGCATCAAAGTCAAAGGAAATAGAAAGACGGTTAACTCCGGGTTTAATAAAAGGATTATTAATAAAGATAATTTTTGTATTAATTTCCTGATACTCATTGGGATTTTCGGTGCATGAATCAATAATTATGTATTCAGACTGGTTGGACAGAGCCTTTTGTATACAGAGCCGCTCCATTTCCGGAATATTGCCTGTCAGAAATAAAGAGGTATCGTAGTCATCGTCTTCGAAAAGGGGTTTAAGGCTTGAATAAAAGATGCTGTAAAACTGCTGTTCTATGTCGGGGAGTATTATTGAAATATGTTTTACATTATCTCTTCTGAGTTTTTGAGCCTGGATATTGGTGTTATAGTTTAATTTGCCTATGGCATCCTCTACCAGGCGTATCTTTTCGCTGCTTACATTCCCTTTTTCGTTAATTACATTGGATACGGTTCCCTGAGAAACACCGGCAAATTTCGCAATATCCTTAATAGTAGGCAAATTTTTCCTCTTTATTCGTCTTTATACTCTTTATAATAGAAGAATTTTAACATAAGGGGAAAAAACAGTAAATGGGGCATGATTATTTACCCGGATATTGAATCGTTAAAATATGGTTAATTTTGTATATTTTTAAAAATTTTTATTGACACGTTTCATTATGTAGTCTACCATTTATTAAAATGCTAATTAAATTACAGGAGGTGTTTTCATGGATTTAAAGGCAAAAAAAAAGACTAAAATCCAAAAAACACTAAGCACAGCTAGATCAAACTGGGAATTATATTTATTTATCCTTCCGGCAGTACTTCTGATTTTTTGTTTTAGCTATATTCCAATGTATGGGGTGCAGATTGCTTTCAGGAATTACACTCCATCAAGAGGCATATGGGGAAGCCCCTGGGTAGGACTGGAGCAGTTTTTCCGGTTTTTTCGAACTTATCAATCCAGTATAGTTATTACAAACACCTTTTACCTAAGTCTTTATGGTTTAATCGCCGGTTTTCCCTTACCAATTATTCTGGCATTGCTTATAAATTCATTATATTCAACTAAATATAAGCGGATAGTGCAGACCATTACATGTATGCCCCATTTTATATCAACCGTTGTTATTGTCAGTATGGTTACTCTCTTCCTTTCCCCGCGAGGGGGTCTCTTTGCCAACATTAGTACTGCTTTTGGCAGAACGCCGGTAAACTGGCTGGGTCTCGCTGAAGTCTTTCCTCACGCTTATGTATTATCCGGTATCTGGCAGAGCATGGGTTGGGGGAGCATAATCTACCTGGCTGCACTCTCCGGTGTAGATCCGGGTCTCTACGAAGCTGCTACTATAGACGGCGCAAGTAAATGGAAAAAAATTATTCATATTGATATACCAACCATTGCACCTACAATAATAATTTTATTGATTCTAAGTGCCGGTGGTATTTTAAGCATTGGCTTTGAAAAGACATTTCTAATGCAGAATTCCTTGAACCTTCCAAGGAGCGAAGTGATCAGTACCTATGTGTACAAGGTGGGGATAATAAGTGCCCAATATAGTTTTTCTGCTGCAGTTGGGCTTTTTAATACCCTCGTTAACTTTGTAGTTTTGATAACAGTAAACAGAATTGCCCGGAAAGTCAGTGAAACCAGTTTATGGTAAGGAAGTATATATGTTTAAATATATGAAACGGCAGAGCACAAGTGATAATATTTATGACTTCATAGTGCTTACTCTGAGCCTTGTTCTTCTGTTTATTGTTGTCTACCCCCTCTGGTTTGTTATTATTGCCTCATTTAGTGATTCACGTTTGGTTAATGTCGGACAGGTGTGGTTATGGCCAAGGGGTTTCACATTATTGGGGTATGAGAGAGTTTTCGCTGATGCCCGAATTTGGTTGGGTTACAGGAATACCGTGTTCTATACCATTGCCGGAACATCCATTAGCCTATTATTCACCTTGCCGGCAGCCTATGCCTTATCCAGAAAGGACTTTCCGGGCAGAAATTTATTTATGATGTTTTTTGTATTTACCATGTTTTTCGGCGGCGGATTAATTCCTACATTTCTGACAGTGAGCAATTTCGGGCTTTTAAATACCATCTGGGTACTGCTCATTCCCTTTAGTGTGAGTGTATACCAGTTGATTATCAGCAGGACATTCTTTAGTTCAAATATACCCTTGGAACTACTTGAAGCTGCAAAGATGGACGGCTGCTCCAATACGCGGTTTTTTGTTCAGGTGGTTCTGCCATTGTCCAAGGCAATAGTGGCGGTTATAGCTTTATACAATGCAGTGGGCCAGTGGAATCAATTTTTCTTATCGTTAATCTATGTACGGAATAGAGACCTGATCCCTTTACAAATGGTCTTGCGTGAAATACTGCTGGAAAACCGGCTTTGGGATGAAAGAATTTCAGAATCACACGCCGAATTCCAATGGGCAGCAGAAATAATGAAATACAGTCTGATCATTGTAGCCACCGTGCCCGTTATGTGTTTTTATCCCTTCATTCAGAAATATTTTGCCAAGGGGGTTATGATAGGTTCTGTGAAAGGGTAAAAAGCTAATTTTGTCTCTGTTTATCCGCGTTGCGGAAAACATAATTTTATTTTTTAGGAGTATGTATGAAAAAGAAGACTTCTATTCTTACGGCTGCTTTGCTTTTAACTATGATAACTTTTATAGTATTTGCAGGCGGATCCGGACAGAGAGAAAGTGTCGAAACACTGGCGGAAGTGGGTTTTAGGGAAACAGGTTTACCCATTGTTACAAGGCCGTACTCAATAAGGGCAATTGGCAGCTCACACTCAAGCACTCCTCCCTGGGAAAACCTGGAAATATTCCAAATATTGGAAAGAGTGACCGGTATCCATATCGAATGGGTACAATATGCCGGTGCTGATTGGGCTACTCAGAGAAATTTAATTTTTGCCAGTGGTGATTTACCGGAAATATTTTTTGGTAGAGGTATTTTAGATGAGAGTCAAGTGATCTTGAACCGGGAAGCATTTCTTCCCCTGAATGACCTTATTGCCAGGTATGGCCATAATTTACAAGCAGTGTTTAGAGATGATCCCAATATGGAAAGATTGGCTCGTGCCTATGATGGTACTATTTACGGTCTTCCTCAGAAGATGCCCTACCGTCCGGTGACCAACCAGGCATGGGGGATAAATACCATTTGGCTTGAAAGGTTAAACCTGCAAATGCCGACCACAACCGAAGAATTATATAATGTACTTAGGGCATTCAAGGAACGAGACCCTAATAGAAATGGCTTAGCCGATGAAATACCGGCTTCTTTCCTTGGCGGCAATCATGGCGGAAACAGGGGAATAGAGAATTTCTTTGGTCCTTTTGGAGTGGTTCCATCAGGAGGTGACTGGCTTAATGTAACCAATGGCAGGGTAAATTTTATTGTTACTCTGGAAGGTTTCAGGGATGCTACTGCTTATCTTCACAGGCTTTATTCTGAGGGACTCCTTGATGTGGAACTCTTTACACAAACCAGTAGTATGCTAGCCGCCAAAGTTAATCCGGCTGAAGGGCAACCTGAAATAGTAGGATTATCCGGCCAGTGGGGTCGGAATTATCACTTTGGCCCTGAGCGAAGCGAACATTATGCCTTAGTAATGCCGCTCAGAGGACCCAGAGGTCATCAGCAATGGGCGTACTCTCCTGAATCAAATCAATATGGAAGATATGCCTATATGATCACTACCAGAGCCCGGCACCCGGAAATAGCAATGCGCCTGGGAGACGCCTTATATGAGCAAACAATGAGTCTCAATCTCTATCATGGCCCTGAAGGGCTTGCATGGAGATATAATGCTGCCGGTAATGTTGAAATGCTGGAGCCGACGCCTGGTTTTCAAGGTGATTGGGGTTGGGGAATTGCTATAAACGATCGAGCACCTGGTTATACCAGCGACCGGATGAGTAGTCAATATGTATGGTTAGGTTCGGGCGCACATAATGCTCAGCATATTGCTGATAAACAGAATTTTGAACCGTACTTTCCAACAGAATGGTGGCCACAAACACATATGATTAGTTTTACTGCAAATGAACTCGCTGAACTGGCATTATTAACACAAGATATTGTGGGGCCATCGAGAACCAGATTTGCCGAATGGGTAACCAGAGGTGGTGTTGAACAGGAATGGGAAGCATGGGTAAGGCAGATTAACAATATGGGCCTACCGAGGATGCTGGCGATTTATCAAGCTGCTTACGACCGCTATATGGGTAGGTAAAGCGTCATTAACTAAACTATCTTTTCCGGTAATTCCCTATAATAGGGAATTACCGGATTTTTTGAACAATGCAACTTTCTTCATCAACCAATATTATAAAAATGTAACGTGTCAATAATATATTGACATATTTAAAACGAAACATTACCTTAATAAGGTGAATAGATATGGGTAAAAAACTGAACTACGGGATCATCGGCTGCGGCGGAATTGCCAAAGAGAAATACCTCCCTTCCATCCAAAAATTGGGCGATGTGGAAGTTGCTGCCTTTTGCGACACAGATTTATCCCGGGCGGAGGTAATCAACCGGGAGTTTTGCGGGGGAAAAGCGAAGGTTTTTTCAGATTACCGGGAACTCCTGGCAATGGAATTGGACGCTGTCTGTGTACTTACGCCTAACAATACACATTGTGATATTACCGTAGCCGCCCTTAAATCCGGCAAACATGTGTTATGCGAAAAACCCATGGCCAAGACTTATGCCGAGGCCAGGGCAATGGTTGCTGCAAAAAACGAGAGTAAAAAGCTCCTTAGCATTGGTTATCAGAACCGTTTTCGTCCGGACAGTCTTTTTCTAAAAGCGGAATGCGAAAAGGGAAGTTTGGGAGAGATTTACTTTGCCAGGGCAACTGCCCTAAGGCGCCGTGCGGTTCCCACCTGGGGGGTGTTTCTGGATGGGGAAAAACAGGGCGGCGGCCCCTTAATAGACATAGGAACACATGCTCTGGATCTAACCCTCTTTATGATGAATAACTATGAGCCGCTTTACGCTGTGGGAACTGTCTACCATAAACTTAACAATGATAAAAACACAGGCAATAGATGGGGCGACTGGAATCCGAAAAACTTTAACGTAGAAGATTCTGCCTTTGGTTTTGTGGTGATGAAAAACGGTGCCACAATTATAGTAGAAAGCAGTTGGGCTTTAAATATCACCGGAGAACGGGAAGCTGTATGCACCCTTTGCGGAACCAGGGGTGGCGCCGAAATGCCGAAGCAGGGAGAACTTGTACTAAACGGCGTTAAAAATGGTAAGCTCTATACCCTAACTCCAGCTTTACAGGGGGGAGAGAAAAGCAGCGACAGAGAAGCCAGGGTTTTTAGGGATGCTATAAGGGGCAAGGGAAAACTCTGTGTGCTTCCCGAAGAAGCTATGGTTGTAACAAGAATTCTTGAAGGAATTTATAAATCGGCCGAATCGCAGAAACCTTTTTATTTTGGCAAGGATGACAGCCAGGAGGATACATGAAAATTGCATTTATTGGAGCGGGAAGCGTCGAATTTAGCCGCAAGCTCTGTTCAGACATTCTTTCGGTACCTGAATTTCAAGAGAACAATGGTTCCATTGAAATATGTCTTGAAGATATTAACGAAAAAAACCTGGATATGGTTTACAATGTGCTGGATCGGGATATTAAGGCAAATAATCTTTCTGCGCTTAAACTAACCAAAACAATGGATCAAAAAAAGGCAATTGAAGGAGCCAAATATATAATTTGTGTTGCCAGGGTAGGGGGGCTTGAGGCTTTTGCTCTGGATATAGAGATTCCGCTAAAGTATGGGGTGGATCAATGTGTGGGGGACACTATCTGTGCGGGCGGCATTATGTACGGCCAGCGTACCATTCCGGTTATAATGGATATTTGTAAGGACATTAAAGCCGTTGGAGCTAAAGATGCCCTTTTCTTGAGTTATTCCAATCCCAATGCCATGAACACCTGGGCGGCCAATATTTACGGTGGTGTTCAAACACTGGGTCTTTGTCATGGTGTGCAGGGCGGACATACTCAAATTGCCAGAGTACTTGGCCTTCCAAAGTCCGAGGTCGATATAATCTGCGCAGGCATTAACCACCAGACCTGGTATATACAGGTAAAACACAAGGGCGAGGACATGTGTTCAAAGCTTCTTGAGGCTTTTAAGAATCATCCTCAATACAGTAAGGAAGAGAAGGTTCGCATTGATGTTCTTGAGCGTACAGGTTATTACAGCACCGAAAGTAATGGTCACCTGTCCGAATACCTGCCTTGGTATCGCAAGAGGCCGGATGAAATAAAAGAGTGGATAGATGACAGTAGATGGATAAACGGTGAAACAGGAGGTTATCTCCGCTTTAGCCGGGAAATGCACGCCCGTTTTGAAGAAGAAGCCAAAGAATACCAGACCATGGAGACCAAAGAATATAATATTGAAAAACGTTCCCATGAACACGGTTCGCACATTATTGAATGTCTGGAAACCGGCCGTATCTACCGCGGACACTTTAATGTAATTAACCGTGGCTGTATTACCAACCTACCGCCTGACTGTGCAGTGGAAGTTCCCGGGTATGTAGATGGTAATGGCATTTCCATCCCCATAGTGGGAGATTTACCTGCAGCCTGCGCGGCAATCTGTAATGCCAGCATTGCGGTACAGCGCCTCGCCGTTGAAGCTGCCATAGAGGGAGACCCTTTAAAACTTAAACAGGCCATGCTCCTTGATCCCTTAACCGGCGCTGTGTGTAATCCCCCGGAAGTGTGGAAACTTACGGATGAGATGCTTAAAGCCCAGGCCGCATGGCTGCCCCAATATCGCGATTATATTAAGAAATTATAAGTAATATTTGATGCAAGGAGTGTTACTGCATGGATTTTCGTGAACGTGTAATGGAGTTAAAACAGGAAAAGGGTATTCTTATAGCCGCCCACCGCGGAACAAGCGGGGGCAATATCATTACCAATACCATTCCGGCCTTTGATAATGCAATACGTCATAAAGCCGATATTATGGAAATCGATGCAGCCATGTCAACTGACGGTGTCTTTTATGCATTCCATGACGGTGCCGAACCGGAATCACTGGGCTTCACTACAAACATACGAAAGCTGGACTCTTCCTTTATTGACAGATTGCACATGATTAACCCTTATAAGGCATTAACTACCGAAAGAATCAACAAGCTCGAAGATGTGTTTGAACACCTTAGGGGCAGGTGCCTAATAAATATCGACCGCTCCTTCTATTACTGGAAGGAAATTCTGACATTCATTAAAAAAATGGACATGGAACCCTATGTAGTCATAAAGTCTGCGCCCAACCCGGAACTGCTTAAAATATTGGAAGACATGTCGCCTAACCTTGCATACATGCCCATGCTGCGAGGTCTCGGCGAGGTGGATTGTATTAAGGATTACAAGATCAATTACTGCATGGCAGAATTGATCTTTCAGGATGAAAATTCACCCATTGTGTCAGATGAATTTTTAAAAAAATTAAAAGATGAAGGTATACTAATCTGGGGAAATACCCTTTCCATACATGACTGGTTTAATATTTGTGCCGGAAAAGACGATTACCATGCAATTACCGAAGGCCCCGACCATACCTGGGGCTGGTTTGTAGAAAAAGGTTTCGATGTCATTCAAACTGACTGGCCAATGCTGCTTAGGGAATATTTGGACGGAAAACTAAACATAGGCAAAAAAAATTAGGCCTTGGAGAATTAGATGAAGATCACTTTTATTGGAGCGGGAAGTGTCGGATTTACCCGCAAGCTCTGTTCGGATATCCTTTCGGTACCGGAATTTCAAGAGAATAATTCCATAGAAATATGCCTTGAAGATATTAACGAACATAATCTGGATCTGGTTTACAATGTACTGAACCGGGATATTAAAGCCAATAATCTTTCGGCTATTAAGTTAACCAAAACAACAGATCAAAAAAAGGCAATTGAAGGTGCAAAATACATAGTATGCGTTGTCAGGGTAGGGGGGCTTGAGGCCTTTGCTTTGGATATAGAGATTCCGCTGAAGTATGGGGTGAATCAATGTGTGGGGGACACTATCTGTGCAGGCGGCATAATGTACGGCCAGCGAAATATTCCGGTTATTTTGGATATTTGTAAAGACATTAAAGCCGTTGGAGCCAATAATGCTCTTTTTTTGAATTATTCCAATCCCAATGCCATGAATACCTGGGCGGCGAATAATTACGGCGGCGTTCAAACTTTGGGTCTTTGCCACGGTGTACAGGGCGGTCACAGTCAAATTGCCAAAGTACTTGGCCTAAATAAGTCCGAGGTAGATATAATCTGCGCTGGCATTAACCACCAGACCTGGTATATACAGGTAAAACACAAGGGCGTGGATATGTGTTCAAAGCTTCTGGAAGCTTTTAAGAATCATCCCCAATACAGTAAGGAAGAGAAGGTTCGTATTGATGTACTTGAACGTACCGGTTATTACAGCACCGAAAGTAACGGACACCTGTCGGAATACTTGCCATGGTATCGCAAGAGGCTGGATGAAATTGACCGATGGATAGATTATTCAAGCTGGGGACATGGTGAGACTGGAGGCTATTTACGGGAATGCAGGGAAAACCGGGCTCGTTTTGAAGAAGAAGCCAAAGAGTACCAGACCATGAAGACCAAAGAATATAAACCTGAAAAACGTTCCAATGAACACGGTTCGCACATTATTGAATGTCTGGAAACCGGCCGTGTCTACCGCGGACATTTTAATGTAATTAACCGGGGCTGTATTACCAACCTGCCGCCTGACTGTGCAGTGGAAGTTCCCGGATATGTAGACGGAAACGGCATCTCCATCCCCATAGTGGGAGATTTGCCTGCAGCCTGTGCGGCAATCTGTAATGCCAGTATTGCGGTACAGCGCCTTGCCGTTGAAGCTGCCATAGAGGGAGACCCCTTAAAGCTAAAGCAGGCCATGCTCCTTGACCCCTTAACCGGCGCTGTGTGCAATCCCCCGGAGATATGGAAAATGACAGATGAAATGCTAAAAGCCCAGGCCGCCTGGCTTCCCCAATACCAGGATTATATAAAAACCCTATGAAGCTGACATTCCTGGGCCTTGGTTCCGCCTTTAATCCGGCAATGGATAATACCGCCGCCTATTTTGTTCTTGGAAGTGATCTATATTTACTTGACTGCGGAGAGAGCGTCTTTGGCAAGATATGGAATTCAAAGGCCCTAAAAGATTGTTCCAGAATAACCGTAGTGTTAAGCCACCTTCACTGTGATCATGTTGGAAGCCTGGGTTCTTTAGTTTCCTACTGTGCCACATTTCTTAAAAAGCCAATTCGGATCATCCATCCTCTGGAAACTCTTATAAGCTATCTGGATCTCCTGGGAATAAAACCTTCCAAATATACATGGCAGCCCAATTTGGATGCTGCCGGCGGTGAAGGCATATCTTTTAAACCCATAGAAACCGAGCACGTAGATACAATGCGCAGTTTTGGCTATCTTATTTCCGATTCTGAAAAAACCATATACTATAGCGGCGATGCAAAATACGTTCCTACCGATATTATCGATGCCTTCCATAAAGGGGAAGTGAACGAAATTTATCAAGATACATCCTTTAATGGAAATGACAACGGTAACCATTGCAGCTTTGAGTGGCTTAAAGAAACCTTTGCCCGCGAATTCCGCAGCCGCATCTACTGTATCCACCTTGACAGTGACTACCGGGAGAAAATCAGAGCTGCAGGCTTTAATGTGCCGGAATAATATTGTTTTTTGCCTTTGTATATTCTACCGCTTTTTTGTTTAACTCGTTTACTGAAATTGTACCATAATGTACTTTTTGCCATGTTGTATAATCAAAAGATTCCCGTACAATGTGGGAAATGAAAATTTCTGTTTCTAGGGTTCCAAGTTTCTCAAGAAGACAACTCATTCCATCATTGAGAATTGCTGAGGTATTACGCATCTTTGACCTCCAAAATAAAATCAATTGGGCTGCATACGCGAATTGCTTTACCTATAAAGTTTTTCAATATTCCATCATCTGTTGTAATAAAATAATTACAATCTGCTTCCATTGCACAAGCGAGATGTATTGCATCATTGGATTTTATATTATACTTCATTAACTCCTAATCACCCCTTCTTCAAAAATGCCCCTAGCACATCTTCGAGATCCGGATGGCCGATTTCCTGTAAAGAATATTCCACCCTGGCTGTTGGTTTGTTGATCTTTATTATCCTGCAAAGATCGATGGGGGTTGCGATTATAACAGAATCGCAGTCCACGGCATTTATCGTGGCGGCCAGATCTCTGGTCTGCTCGTCTCCGTATCCCATGGCAGGTAAAAGGGTGCCGATGTCCGGATAGGTTTTAAATGTGTCCGCCAGCCTGCCGACAGCATAGGGTCTTGGATCGATTATTTCGGCAGCGCCAAAACGCCGGGCGGCTACAATGCCGGCTCCTATCTTCATGTCGCCATGGGTAAGGGTGGGGCCGTCTTCTATTACAAGTACCCTTTTGCCCTTAATATTTTCCGGTTTGTCCGCGCTGATTGTGGAAGCGGCATCAATTACCGTTGCCTTTGGATTAACGCTCTCTATATTCGCACGCAGTTTTTGAATGTTTTCAAAGTCTGCGCTGTCTATTTTATTTATGATTACAACATCCGCAATGCGCAGAGTAACTTCTCCGGGATAGTAGGATAATTCATGGCCGCTGCGGTGGGGGTCTGTTACCGTGATCATTAAATCCGGTTTATAAAATGGAAAGTCGTTATTGCCGCCGTCCCAGAGAATTACATCACAGCCGCCGGGATCGTTTTCCGCAGCTTCAAGAATTGCTCCGTAATCCACTCCGGCATAAATTACATTTCCCCTGACTATGTGCGGCTCGTATTCTTCCATTTCTTCAATCGTACACTTGTTCTTTACAAGATCGTCTAATGTTGCAAATCTCTGTACCTTTTGAGCGCTAAGATCCCCGTAGGGCATGGGATGACGGACGGCGATTACCTTTAATCCCTTTGCCATTAAAATTTCGGCAATGCGTCTGGATGTCTGGCTTTTTCCGCAGCCCGTTCTTACCGCCCCTACTCCGATAACAGGTTTCTTGCTCTTTATCATTGTGTCCCTAGTGCCAAGAATGGAGAAGTCTGCACCTGCGGCATTTACTTTTGCACCTAATGCCATAACCGTTTGGTATGATGTATCGCTGTAGGAAAAAACACATTCGTTCGCATCAAGCTCTTTAATTATTTTTTCAAGATCTTTTTGTTCGTATATGGGAATTCCCTCCGGGTAGAGTTTTCCGGCAAGATCGGCAGGATATTTGCGCCCTGCTATGTCCGGAATTTGAGCCGCCGTAAATGCAACCACCTTGTATTCTTCCCTGTCCCTGTAACATGTATTAAAGTTATGAAAGTCCCTTCCTGCGGCTCCGATAATTATTATTTTCTTTTGCATAATCATTCTCCTTCAAGATATTTATCGAGTTCGGCAAGCAGCTCTTCATAGTCCACCGGTTTGCCCAGATGACTGTCCATTCCTGCCTGCCTGCTTTTTTCTACATCGGACTGGAATACATTTGCGGTAATGGCGATTATGGGAATACGGCCAAGATTGTTTTCCTTCTCGTGGGCTCTAATCTGCCTTGAAGCTTCATAGCCATCCATTTCCGGCATATGAATGTCCATTATTACTGCGCTGTATTTTTTTGGATCGGCCTTAAACATGTCAAGCGCAATGCGGCCGTTTTCCGCCCCTTCTATTACAGCTCCCGTATCTTCCAAAAGGGCAATTATAATTTCCCTGTTTATTTCCACATCCTCTGCCAATAGGAAATTCCTGCCCATGTATTTGGGACCGTCTTCCTTTATAACCGGCTTCTTTTCTTCTTTTAACTGTACTGTTATTTCAAAGCTAAAACAGGAACCCTTACCCAGGGTGGATTCCACTTGAATCTCTCCGCCCATTAACTGAACCATCTTATAAGATATTGCAAGTCCGAGTCCTGCGCCTCCGTACTCCCTTCTTAATCCGCCCTGTCCCTGCTCAAAGACCCTAAAAAGATTTTTTCTCACTTCTTCAGAAATTCCGATTCCGGTGTCTTTTATCCAAAGCCCAAGGGTGCAGGTAGATTCATCTTCCCTTACCTTATTTACCATAAGACTTATGGTACCGCCCGGAGGCGTAAATTTTACCGCATTCGACAAGAGGCTGCTAAGCACATGGGAAAGAAATTGCTCATCCGATAAAATTGTTTCCGGCAGATCCGGCCCATATTCAAGATTCAGAATCTGCTCTTTTGCATTAAGGCTGAACTTGGTCATTTCCACATTTTTATCAAGCATTCTTCGCAGGTTAAATTCGGCATTGGCAAGAATTAAATTTCCCGTTTCCATTTTTGCAAGATCCAGAATCTCGTTGATCATTCTTAAAAGATGGAGGGAAGCTTCGTTTATTTTATCCAGACAGGAACTTATTCTTTCAGGATCGGTATTCGCCTGGGCAATTGTACACATTCCAATTATTGCATTAAGAGGAGTACGCATTTCGTGACTCATTCGGGCGAGAAAGTTGTTTTTCGCAATTTCGGATTCTGTCAAGTCGCTCATTTGATCCTTATATTTTGCCGATTTTATTCGTATTTTACAAGATGTAAAACTATGCTATAATGACATAAGCCATGGGGGATTTTTTTAAGTCGATTCTATACAGTCTTGGATTTTTTTCCCGCCTTGTAAAAGGAACCGGCCGCTTCTTCAGCAAAAGACAGGCCTCACAAAAAATCCTTATCATGCAGATACTTTTTACATTCGTGGAAGCACTTGGCATTTCCACCCTCCTTGCCCTTGGAATCGGGGCAGCCGTAAATATAATCGGGCTTCCCGTACTGGCTTCCATTAATCAGGAAAGGTTAATTTACACCCTTCTTATCACGATTATTACAAGGGAACTGGGCCCGCTTCTAATGGCATTCATAATCATTGCAAGGTCGGCCACTGCCATTGCCACCGAAATTGCCGGAATGGTAATTTCCCACGAGGTGGAAGCCTATATTTCCATAGGTGTAGACCCAATCGAGCATTTGGGCGTGCCCCGTTTTTTGGGGGTCAGCATTTCCCTTTTTATGCTTAATATCTATTTTAATATTTTCGGACTTGCAGGCTCTTATTTGGTGGCATCCTTTTTTAATTCCCTTCCTGCGGCGGTGTATTTTGGCAATTTGCTTGATGTTCTTACCTTTCCGGACCTGGTTGTTTCCCTGGCCAAGAGCATAGGCTTTGGCATGGTAATTGCACTTGTGGCAATAAGCCGTGGATTTTCGGTGGAAAGGGCAAGCACCGAGGTTCCCGTAGCAGGTCTTAAGGCAGTGGGTGCCTCTTTCGGATGGTGTATATCACTTAACATTTTGTTGTCTGTGATTTATTATATATTGCAGGGAGTTTAAAATTTGGCGGAATTATTAGAGTTGAAAAATGTATCCTTTTCCGCACAAAAGCAATTCATTGTACGGAATTTTTCCTGCATTTTTAACGAAGGAAAAATAACCGCCCTTATTGGACCATCGGGCAGCGGAAAAAGCACGGTACTTAAACTCTCTGCCGGCATCCTTGTCCCGGACGAAGGCGAGGTCTATTTTAGGGACAATGAAATCTTTTCCATGAACCGTCAGGAAAACCTGGACTTTAGAAGGGAAACAGCCATGGTTTTTCAGGATTCCGCACTTTGGGCAAACCAGAGTCTTTATCAGATTCTGGAACTCCCAATGCTCGTGCATTTTCCTGCCATGAGCAGCGGAGAAAGGGATTCCAGAATAAAGGAAGTGCTTTCGGAAGTCGGTTATAGGCGCGACCTTTCCATACGGCCGTCCCAGCTTTCTGTCGGAGAGCAAAAACTCATTGCCTTTGCAAGGGCTCTAATGTGCAAACCGGCTCTGCTCTATCTGGATGAACTGACCGAATCCCTGGACGAATCCGCATCCCGCCGCCTTATTCAAATTGTGCGCCGCCACAGGGATAATGATAATTCCAATGCGAAAGCACCGGGAACCGCTATTTTTGTCTGCCACGACTTTCGCATAATAAGGAGTCTGGCTGATTATATTGTAATGATAATAGGAGGAGAGTTTTCCCTTAAAGTGAGCAGGGAAGAAATGGAGGAAGATGAGGAGCTTGCCCGTCACCTGGAACAGGGCATTGCGTCTTAGGGAGTTATATGAAATTTAAAATTCGTTTTGCCGATCAGATAGTCGGATTTTTTATTATTCTCTCCATTGTTTCACTGGTCTTTGTCGTCCTTATGCTCGGACGTTCCTACCGCTGGTTTTCAAGGGATAGCCGCTATCATACAATTCTGTATTCAGCCGGAGGACTAAGCAATAATATGCCAATCCTTTACAGGGGATTTACCATAGGAAATGTAACAAGTTTTTTTCTTAATGATAACGATGATGTAGAAGTTATTTTTTTGATTTTTGAAGAGTATAATGACAGGGTAAGACTTGGTTCAATGATGATGATGATCGAAAGTCCGATCGGGCTCGGCAGTTCCTTCCATTTCCATCCCGGAAGGGGAGCCATACTTCCCGAAGACTCCTTCATTCCCGTTGCAGGAAGTCCGCAGGCACAGGAGCTAATCCGCAGGGGGCTGGCGGATGAACCAAGGCACGAGGACAGCATAGGCGTAATCATTACCCGTGTTAATACTACCCTTGCCGATGTAAACAGCATTCTTGCACATATTAACGAGGCAATAGGTTCAGGCTCTGATGAAACCGAAATCGGCAGAATTATTGGCAGTGCCGCAACCATAATGGCGGAAGCCGAAATAATTCCTGCCCTTATAGACGAATCTGTTAGAGATCTTATAAATATTCTCGAAAGCTTTCAGAGAGATCTGGAACCGGCCATGCTTTCGGTTAACGATATTCTTTTGGGCATAAACAATCTTGTTTCTGAATTAAATGATCCCGATGGTCTTATAATGACGGTTCTGGATACAGAAGAAGCTGTATATACCAATCTTGTTGAGTCCCTTGGTTCGGTAAGATCCATTTTGGATAATCTGGATGCAACCATTGCCTTCCTACCTTCCCAGATTCCGCAGATTGCAGCCATTATAATGGATCTTGGAGCAATTATGAGCTCGGTGGAGGACGTACTGGTTGCACTTGCGAATAACCCGCTATTAAGGGGAGGAATTCCTCAAAGGCCGGATACACAGGGAAGCGGAATAAGCCCGCGCGATTTAAGGTTTTAGACCAGACCGGCAGGCAGCCGGCAATGTAAAATAGTGCCGTCGTGCGTAATGAGGCCGGCATCAAAAGGAGGATCTTATCATTAAAATTATTCTTCGTATTTTATTATTCTCCTTGATACTTTTTGGTTCATACTTCGCACTCCAGACAATCACCGGCTGCTCTTCCGCCCCAAGAAGACCGGTGGAGAATTTCAGCCAACGCAATAATGCCGCAAACCAGTTAAACCTTGCCAATCAGGCGGCAAATCAGGGGCGTTATAACGATGCCTTTCTCTTTCTTTCTGAGGCAAGGCGGCTTGCAATTTTGACCGATGACCCTGCCCTTAGAATAGAAACATCCATGAGCAGGGCAGGCATACTTTTCTCCATGGGACGCACAGAGGAAGCTTTCCTCGAATGGGAAGCGGCCGGGGAGGAAGCAAGAGCCTTTAACCAAAATGAGCTTGCCGCCCTTTGCAGGGTTTACTTCATAAGAGCACGCCTCACCATATTAGATAACGAAGGGAGCTCTCTTGTAGACGTATACAGGGAGTCTCTTGAAAATCTTGTAATTGGATACAAATCCACCCTCGAAAGGGACGCAAATATCTTTGCAAGAAATTCCCATTCAATTGCCGCCCATTATGTGACAATGGGATTGGCAGAAAAAATCCTTGGAAACTGGAGCACAGCAGAGAATTATGCGGCAATGGCTCTTTCCATTCACGAAAGGGGTAATTTCCTGGAAGATGCCGCCTACGACTGGTTCCTGATTGGCTCCATCCGCTCCGGAGCCGGCAATTATGAGGGAGCCCTTGAAGCACTGAACAGGGCAATAGAATTTGACAGGAGAGCGGAAAACAGTTTTGGTTTGGCTTCAAGCTGGCAGGCTGTGGGAGATGTGGAAAGCAGACTGGGCAGGATTCCCCAATCCAATGCCGCATGGATTAGGGCAGCGGAAATATTCAGAGCCATGGGTCTTTTGGATAGGGCGCAGAGGCTGGAATTGCGCATAACAGGAAGTGCGTATAATGAGTGAAGAAAAAAAACGCGGCACCAGTCTTGACCTGGAAGTAGAATCGGTTAAGGGAAAACGTTCCATCATAATCGGGCTCACATGGCCGGCATTGGCAGAAAATTTCCTCGTCTCCATTGTATCAATGATAGACATGATAATGGTTGCCTCTCTTGGCGGTTACGCCATGGCAGCGGTCGGGCTTGTCGCACAGCCCCGTTTTGTTATGCTTTCCGCCTTCATGGCAATGAATGTCGGCGCAACCGCAATGATCTCCCGCTTCCGCGGAGCCAGGGATCCTGAAAACGCCAACCTGGTTTTGGGTCAGTCCATTTTAATGGGAATAAGTCTTTCTGTTGTTCTTTGTACCGTAATGTTTATCTGGGGGGATAACCTCATCTCCTTTTTGGCAGGCGCAAATATTAACGAGGAAACAATCAGGGGAGCAGGGGATTATCTAAGAATACAAATTTACGGTTTCCCAATCATGGCTTTAACCTTTACAATGAATGCGTCACTGCGTGGAGTCGGAAATACAAAGGCAACCTTCCATAATAACAGCGTATCAAACATAATAAAAATTCTTTTCAATTACGTCCTTATTACAGGGGGTTTTGGCTTTCCTGCCCTTGGACTGACAGGAGCTGCCATTTCCACCGTTTTGGCGCAATGTGTCGGATTCGGAATGGCGCTTTCCAAGGTATTATCCGGCAAGGAATTTATCCGCATAGAAATCAAGAAAATTATTAATGTGGATTTTTCCATGATTAAGCGAATATTCAATATAGGTTTTCCTGCCCTTATAGAACAGGTCTTCATGAGGGTGGGCGTTATGCTATTTACGATTATAGTTACCTCCCTTGGTGATTATTCATATCAGGCGCATATTATTGCAATGAATCTTCAGCAAATGTCTTTTATGACGGGAATGTCTTTCGGGGTTGCGGCTACAACCCTTGTAGGCCAATGCCTGGGCAGAAAGAGGGAGGATCTCGCCAAAGTCTATGTAAGCCTTACTTTAAGGCTGAATTTGATCATTGCGGTAACCGTTGCCATGGTGCTGTTTTTTGGAGGTGAGCTTATTTGCTCACTCTACTCGGACGATCCCGTATTGGTTAAGTATGCAGCCGATATGTTAAAGATAATTGCCCTTGTAAATCCCATATCTTCGGCACGCTTTGTTTATACATCCGCCCTAAGAGGGGCAGGGGATTCACGGTTTTCCGCTGTCATTACCTTTGTCGGTGTTTTAATTTTAAGGCCGCTCATTAGTTATGTGCTTGTCTTTCCCCCATTTCCATTTCAGCTTGGACTGGCAGGTATTTGGGTTGCACTTAGCTCCGACGGTGTTGCCGCCTATATTCTATCGATGATCAGGTTCAAGAAAGGTAAATGGGCAAAGATAAAAGTTTAGGCAACTAGACATCCCTATATTGGGTTTTTAAATTTTTTATGGTGTCGCCAATGGATTCGTGTTTGACAGAATTAATATCAAACTTGAAAAGCCTGAAAACTATCTGCACACAGACGCCAATTGCCACAACGGTGATAAGGGTTCCAATGCCGACCAAGCCCCCAAGGAAATAACCGCCAATTGTAACGATAACTTCCACTATGCTGCGGCAGATTCCCACAGGGATTTTCGTTGCCCTTGTAAAGACCACCATCAGGTTGTCGCGCGGCCCGATTCCAAAGGCAGACTTGATATAATAGTAGGTTCCCAATGCAACCGTAAATAGACCGCCAATCAGCATCAAAATTCCCAGAACAAGATTTTCCAGCTCGGGGATAATATCGATAAATAACAGTACATCGATAAAAATACCGATTAGAATCATGTTTGCAATGGAACCGATCCCCAGCTTTTCCTTAAAGAGCATAAGGACAAGGAGAATTACAAGGCCGATTAAAATGGAAGTCTGACCGAAGCTAATTCCAACGGTTTGTGCAAATCCGTAATGAAAGACATCCCATGGCGCATAACCAATATTCGCCTTTAGGGTAAGTACAATGCCCAGTGCAAAAAGGAAGAGACCTATTGTCATTATGAATATGCGGAAAAAGAATTTTTTCATTGTGTCTCTTATTGATCCTGCCTTAAAAACACAAACATTAACTGAAAGTACAGATGGTTGAATATACGGTTTCTTTCTGAAAAATGCATGTTCACAGGAGAAAAGTTCATGTAAATACTCACCTCGTAAAGGATCCTTTCATTCCTGTTATATAAATAGGCATTAAAGGTTGCGGTATCTATGGCGTTTGTAATTAAATCCGGCCCATGACCGTGGGCTATAATTATTCTGTCCGCTCCTGAATTGGCAAGAATACCAACAAGGGGAAGCTCGGTAATCTGCCATTCACCCCGGTATAGATCATTGTAGTATTCTTCTTCGTATAGGGTCTCTATATCCCCTTCATCCAGATTTGAAAATCTAGTGAAGGTAATGGTTAGTGCATTTGTTCCTCCCCCATACATAAGGTAGAAGGCTTCAAAATCTTCGTTTTCATCCGGATCTATTATGGGCATTATTTCCCAGTCATTATCAAAAAGGAACATTCCCATTTCATCGTTAAATAAGGATACTTCATCGAAGTGAAATAGGTTGATATTTTCATCGAATAATTGATTGTTAAAATTATGCTGTATGATTTGCCTTCCGCTTTCAGATACGCCTGTAATGACAGGATTGGCAGCATAAAGATTTCTTAAGCTGTTTGCAAAGGCGGAATTGTTTCTCGTTCTTTCAAAATGCGAAATAGTCCTTGCTTTAATGGAAAGATTCTTTGTGTAACGTAAAAAGGACTCGAAGAGCAGGCTTTCCAGGGAATCATCCCCGATAAAATTATTGAATAAATCAGCAACATCTGCGTCGCTAATGATTATCTCATTGTTTTCCCATGCCAAAAGATAATTTCTTAAATTGGTATAGTTAAACAATCCCTCTTCGCTTGGAATATATAGAAAAAACCCGTCCTGCCCATCCCGTACAGTACCTGAATCCCCCCTTTCACAGGAAGAAAACATGGAGGTTGCCAGCAGAATCAATATTATTAAAAACTTCATGTTTATTTATAGTGTAAAAACTTAAGATGGGCAACATGAAAAAACCGCTAGTCAGCGGAAGGTATTTCCATCTAAACAGCCAGCTCCGGAACCCTCACCGATTCTTCGAATCGCTGAGGATCCTCACTGCTGGCTGCGATTCATGAGAAGATAACCTTCCGCTCTACCATGCACCTGTATATACCTTATAAAGTCATTTTCATATGTTCCGACATGTCGGAACATTCCAGATTGCAAAGTTTCCGGGATGTCGGAAACTTTTGATTTGCCAGTTTTTAATAAATAATTTCCAAAAACACAAGTGCCATGCAGGCGAATGCCGTAATAGCTATATTTCCCACGGAGGTACTATGGCTATTCATAATACAGCAGACAATAGCTTCAAACGTATATTTGAAGACCACCGGCTCTTTGTCGAGTTCATTAGGGATTTCATCAAAATTGATATTCTTGATGATATCAAACCGGAAGACATTGAAGACTTAAGCGAGCGTTTCCTTCCTCTCTTTCAAGAAAGCCGGGATGCAGACACGGTCAAGCGGATCAATTTGAAAGATGAAACACCACTCTTTGTCATTGCCATTCTTGAACATGAGTCAAAGGTGAACCATCGCTCCAGCTTCAAGATGCTTCAATACATCTGCCTTGTTCTTGATGCCTGGGAAAAAGAGGCTGACATAACAGAACGTAACTTTTTGAATCGCACCCATCTAAGCAATGTCTTTGAAATGTATATACCAAAATTCGAGTATGAACTTGTCAATCTTAACGATTACAGCGAAGAAGAAATCATGGGTTTTGGGGACGCACTGTCTCTTGTTTTATTAATCGACAAAATTCGCGGTAACAAGGGAGAAACCCTACTGCGTCAATTACCGGAGGATTACATAGAAAAATTATCATTGCAAATCCCTGAAAGTTTAGTTAAACTTTTAAGTGACGTAATACAGGTTTTATTAAACAAGAGCGGTTATGACCGCCATGAAATAGAAAAATATGTAGGTTATGTGGAAAAGCCGGAAAGCAAGGAGTATATCGGTATGTTTGAAGCTGTGATAGAAAGCATAATAGAGGGACGCGAAGAAGCCAGACAGGAGGGTAAACTGGAAAGGGACAGGGAATTACTGGAAAATGCCCGCAATGCTCTAGCAAAGGGTTATCCCATTGAAACAATCCATGATATTACCGGTCTTGATATTGAAACAATAAAGAATCTTGAACCCAAGGAATGAACACCAGCTCCTTTGCCCATGAACAAAATATACATGGGAGCAGCCTACAATTTTCGGGAGCAGAATCTTCCACTGCTCCGGGGAAGATCCATTCTTGAGGTAGAATTTGCCTATTTTTTTGAATAAACCAAATGGCTGCCATAGACAGCCAAATGGATGCAATTGTCAGCCAAATGGATGCCGGGAATCTTGAGAACGGATATATTCCTCAACTTCGTCTAAAACTCCTTCGGCTCCTGTAAGGTGAAAGGGTTCAAAACCTGTTTCCAGAAATTCCAATATTCCGTATTTTTTATCCAATTCAAGGAACTGTAATGGTTTAAGGTTATGCTTTTTCATATAAAGGTGAGTAATTTCTGTCTGCAAATATAGAACCTGATTTAATCCACTCATATGCTCGCCTCCAGTTATATTTTAAACCATCTGTCCCAGTCTTCAGAAAATTCGGCATCAATCATATCCAGAATATATTCCATGGTTTCCAGATATAAATAAGACTGTGGGTCAATTAGCAGGTCATATGTTTTTGTTGCCATAAAAACCTGTAATGCTTTGGTATTGGATATTCCATTAATTTTTGCAAATTCCTCAGAAACACGGACAGTAAGTGCATCTATACAGAAAGGAATTGTTTGCTCTGTTATTATCATAAAATGTCCCTTTTGATAAATGAAAGAAATTCAACTGCTTTTTTGCTGCCAAAATAAAACTGCAAAGGCAGTTTGTGGGGTACTAATTGTTCTATAAGTCTATCAATGGCTAAATCACTTTTTACATCTCCATAAGCTCCGGCAAAGAACAGCCCTATGGCAGTCAAAGTGTTATCATTTGCTGTTGGTCCGATTACAATATCATAATTATGCTGTTGTTCTCTTTGAGTTCGATTTCTAATGACAAAACGCATCCACTCCCTGTTAGCTGTTTTGAACTCAATGGTGTTTAATTTGTCCATGTTGGATGTATTAAATTCAAATGAATATAAAATTGCTGGCATATATTGAATTATTAACTTAAAAAAGAATTAAGACAAGTGATAATCAGAAGGTGACTGACACCCGTTGCCCATGGATAACAAAATTTACATAGCAACAACCAGAAAGGGGGTATGGGAACAGCCAATCATGCTCGCAGGCTCACAAATGCTTGTCCGTCCCCATCCCCACCTTTTCATTAGATTACCTATAATACATTAATCTCCATGGGTAAAGAAAAAACGGTCATGTCTGTCTTCGATTCCCTCATTGCAGGTAAAATTAACAAGAGCATTGCCTTCCGCATGACCTGTAGATAATAATTCAAGAGAGCAGAACCTTCCGGTGTTCCGAGGAAGATCCATTTTCGGGAGCCAAATTTGGCTATTTTCTTCAGTAATTCAAATGGTTGCAATAGACAGCCAAATGGATGACGGGAATTAGCCGGTAAAGGTGACTGACACCAATGCATGTTAAATTAATATATTATTGCTAAAACTCCTAATAAAATCTTGACAGAATAAATATTTTGCCAATAAAATGGCATGGTGAGAAAATTTTTAACTTAAATTAAGCCGTTTTTGGCGGTGAAGGAGTTAAGATGTCTGATTCTGTACAAAGAGGCGGAGCAGCGGTGACCAGACCGATAAGAAGAAGGTCTTTTTATTGGCAGCGTTCCTGGATGCTCTACTTAATGCTGGTTCTTCCAATCACATTTTTTGCCATTTTCCGTTACACCCCAATGACCAATATCGTAATTGCCTTCAAAAATTACAATCTTTTCCAGGGTGTATGGTCGGAGGGTTCGCCGTGGGTTGGGTTTGCCCATTTCCAAAGGGCATTTGCGGACAGGAATTTCTGGTTTGCGGTAAGAAATACCCTCATGCTGAATTTCCTGGATTTGGCGGTTGGCTTTCCCGCCCCGATAATTTTGGCGCTTGTTCTGAATGAGCTTACTTTCAGGCGTTTCAAGAAAGTAACCCAGACGATCATTTACCTGCCTCACTTCCTTTCCTGGATCATTGTATCAACAATAATGACGAGGCTGCTTGCACCGAGTACGGGTGTAGTGAATATCGTGCTGACCAATACCTTCAACATAGGGCCGATAGACTTCCTTATGGATCAGACGCTTTGGGTGATGACCTATGTTCTTACGGGTGTCTGGAAGAGCATGGGCTGGGGGACGATCATCTACCTTGCGGCTATTACTGCCATCAACCCGGAGCTGTACGAGGCTGCGGAGGTTGACGGCGCGGGCCGATGGCGGAAGATATGGCACATAACGCTGCCGGGAATCCGGCCGACCATTGTCATCCTCCTTATCATGAATATAGGATCGATACTGGGAATAGAATTTGACAGGCCCTATTCCATGCAGAATAATCTGGTTTTGGAGGTGGCCGATGTTATTTCGACCCTTGTTTACAGGGTGGGAATAAGATCCTTCCAATATTCCTATACTGCGGCGATTGGTTTGTTCCAGTCTGTGATCTGTGTGGTATTTCTGGTTACCGCAAATACGCTTGCCAAGAAATTCGGCGAGCGCGGGATTTGGTAGGGGGACGATATGATAAGAGCTAAAACATCAAAAATTGGCGACTGGATTTTTGCAGTTATTTGTTTTGCGGTGATTCTTCTGTGCATAATGCCGATGATCAACCTTCTTGCCCAGAGTCTTTCCAGTTCGCAATCTGTTATTAACAGGCTGGTAACTTTTTTACCAATTTATCATAACGAAGAAGCGAATACATTCGGGGTTGGAATATCCATGGATAACTTTGTCTATGTATTTCTTGACCCGGGGTTTTCCCGTTCCATGTACTGGACGGCCTTTCTTACCGTTGTTTGTACGCTTTGGTCGCTTTTTATGACCATACTCTGTGCCTATCCTTTAACCTATACGTGGCTTAAAGGGCGGGCTATCATGAATACGCTGATAATCTTTACCATGTATTTTAGTGCGGGTACGATTCCAAACTTTGTATTGATGAGGAATCTGGGTTTATTAAATAATCCCCTTGTATTGATTCTGCCAAACTGTCTTTCGGTCTTTAATATGATCATACTCCGGAGTTTCTTCTATGGTATACCGGACAGTTTAAGGGAATCGGCGGAAATAGACGGTGCCAACCCGATTACGGTATTGATAAAGATCTTTCTTCCGCTCTCTGCACCGGTTCTTGCCACCCTTGCCCTCTTTTACGCGGTTGGACGCTGGAACGGCTTTACCGACGCTCTGCTCTACATAAATGCCGCTCCGCAATATGTACCCATTCAGCTAAAGCTATGGCAGTTGATTCAGAACATGACGGCCATAGAGGTGGCGACCGTGGAAATGGTTTCCGGCGCCGTGCCGAGGGCTTCGGATGCGATGAAGGCGGCGGCGGTTATGATTGCCACCATCCCAATATTGGTTGTGTACCCATGGCTACAGCGTTATTTTATTGCCGGTGTTACAATCGGGGCTGTGAAGGGGTAAAAAAGTTTTAAAAGGTACTTATTAATTATTGTGAATTAGTCTATACTGGGTATGGACTTAGATATTTTATTTTTATTTGGAGGATTTATGAAAAAAGCATTAGCGGTACTTATTATAGTATTGATGACAGCCGCACTGAGTTTTGCCGGCGGCGGAAGCCAGCCACAAACCGGTGATGCAGTTAGCATTACTGTACAGCTCTTCGACAGGGGAACTGACGGCGGAAGATCCAGGGCAGACGACAATGCCTGGACAGACTGGATTAAGGAAAAGGTATTAAGGGATCTTAATATCAACGTAACCTTCTTCCCTGTAGGCCGCTGGACGGAAGGCACCGATATTGTCAACCTTATGGCTTCCGGTTCGGCACCGGATCTCTGTTATTCTTATCAGAGTGACATGATTGCCAATTTTAGGGATATGGGTGGTATATTGAACCTGACCCCACATCTGGCACTTCTTCCCGATGCAAGAAGGCTTTTGGGTGATGATCCTGCTTTCCCGGGAACAGACTTCATTGTCCGTGACAGAGAGCCGGATGGCAGAATGTTCAGTATTCCGAGTTCCAGGGTTGCCCTTGCACAGAGGAATATCTTCATCCGCAAGGACTGGCTGGATGCACTTGGCCTTCCCGTTCCCACAACCACAGCCCAATTTGAAGCCGCCCTTGTCGCTTTCCGTGACAGGGATCCCGGCAATGTGGGACGCAACAATGTTATTCCCTTTGCACAGGATTCCGATGCACGCTGGGGTCTTGCAAACCTGATTCATCCCTTTATTCAGCCCAATCTTTCAGACAGGGATCGCTTTGTTTATGCAGTAGCCGGAAGAAATATTTACTTCCCCGGCTTTGTGGACGGTGTTCGCTTGATGAACCGCTGGTATAATGAAGGGCTCATCTTCAGAGACTTCCCCCTCATTCAGGTAGCAGACGATTTTTATAACATGATAAAATCCGGCTTTGTCGGAGCCTTCTCCGGTAACTGGGATCTTCCCTATAGGTCTGACTTAGCTATTCTTGCAGACCTTCGCCGCAATGTACCGAATGCGGATTTTGTTCCCGTAGATGCAATTCAGAGTTCCGATGGTATTACACACAAGGACATGTTTGACAAGGTAGGACTCAGGGTCTTTGTACCTGCATTTTCAAGACAGCCCGAAGCTGCCCTTCGGTATCTTAACTGGCTCTGCATCCCCGAGAATTATATGTTCATCCAGAGGGGACATGAAGGTGTTAACCATGAAATGGTAGACGGAATACCCCAGATTATTACCCGTCCCCCGAATGATCCCTGGATTCAAAACTCAGCCCAGAACATTGACTTTACAATGCTTCAGAACGGAGTTGAAACAGGAAATCAGGACAACAATATTAGAGCATTGGCCTTTAGTTACCCGGGTTTCTCTTCCGATGTAATTCTTAATGCCTACAATATTTCTGTAAGAAATGCCAGGGCTCCCGTTGTTGTGAATGTTCCTACTCCTCCTAATGCCGCAATGTATGGCCAGACCCTGCAGGACATGACGAACGCTCTTCTTGCAAGGGCAATTACAGCCAGCCCGGCAGACTTTGACAGAGTGTGGACAACCGGAATTCAGGACTGGCTCCGCTCAGGCGGTCAGGCAGTCTTTGATGAGAGAGTAGAGATAGCAAACCAGTTCTTTAGGTAGGATACTGGCAAGCCTGCGGAAGGTATAGCCTGTAATGTAGGCTACTCCGGGGGCTTCACCCAATCGAAGATTGGGCGAACTCCCTCATGGTAGCCTACAATTTACCAGAAGAGTACCTTCCGCCGGATACCAGAAGTGGACGGTGGATGTTTACAAGAGCAGAACCTTCCGCACTGCCTCGTAAGTGTTATTTTGTAGGGAGCTTTCCTTTTGGAGGGCTCCCTTTTTTTTATAGCGGCTAACGAGGCATGGTGGGCTTTTGCTGTATGTGCCAGCTTCTGTAGCATTAGCTCGCTCTTGCGGCGGTTGGTGCAGCGGAATGTTGTCAACGAATTGCGCGAATGTCCGCGAATTATACAATCACTCTATGTAATTAGTGATTGGCAACGAAATTTTTCGAAGGTAATGTCTATAATTAACAAAAAAAATATTTTTTAGTTGACAATATGAACAATAATTCATATACTTTATTTGTATGCCATGGCAAGTAGAAGTAACTGATGAATATGAAGCTTGGTTTTTAGAACAAATAGAAAATGGACAAGCAGCTATTCGTATGAAGGTTGAGCTTCTTATAGAGTACGGTCCACATTTGGCTCGTCCACACGCTGATACATTAAAGGGAAGTAAACTAAGCAATTTAAAAGAGTTACGAGCACAAACAGGAAATAATGTTTATCGTGTACTTTTTATTTTTGATGAGGATCGAAAGGCTGTTTTGTTAATTGGTGGAGATAAAAAAGGAAAAAACAAAGAGCAGTTTTATCGAAACCTAATAAAAAAAGCTGAGGATATATATAAAACTTACCATAATTAGGAGGGTAGTATGCAAAAAAAAACACATCCATTAAGTAAACTTGATGCAAAAATGAATCCTGATGTACTCGCAAGAGCCAGGAGAATGGCTGAACAGGAAAGTCTAAATATAAGGTTAGGAATACTACGCGAAAAATACGGTATTAAACAAAGTGAAATTGCAAATTTCACACAAACTGCAGTATCTAAACTTGAGAATCGTAAAGATATACGAATTTCCACATTAATAGATTATTTAGAGAGTCTTGGTATGGGTTTGGAAATAACCGCTTATCCCAGAAACTCAACTAAAAAAGAACTTTTGTTGCGAGTATGAAACAGTAAGGCAACCACCCGATTCTTAGCAATGCTGCCAAAAAGCGTTTTGCATTAATTTGCGGCCATCGATTCAAGACGATCTGCAAATTATATCATTACAAATGTTAAATTATCAATATTAGAAAATCATTGTTCCCCTTAAATAAATATCAACAACGTGCATTATCAACCTTCTGTTTTCAGAAAATTTGTCAACGAATTGCGCGAATGACCGCGAATTATACTTTTTTGTGACAATAAGCATAAAAATCAAAGTGCCATGCATTCTGATGCCGTAATAAGATAGCTGTGAGGTGCAGCCAAAACGGGGATTTACTTTATGGTATTTTCCCAATATTCTATCTTTGGAAGGTGATTTATGGCAGATACATTAAATTATGAGAAGGTCTGGGAAATGTTCCAGGAGACAAGAAAGGAAATGAAAGAAATGTCTCAGGAAACGAAAGAAGAGATGAGGGAAATGTCCAGGGAAGCTGACAAGCGTAAAAAGGAAATGGACAGGTTAACGAAGGAACTGGAAAAGCAGATGAAGGAAACTGACAGAAGAATCGGTGAGTTGGGTAACCGCTTTGGAGAGTTGGCTGAGCATTTGGTTGTTCCCAGCATGAAAGAAAAATTTAAAGCCAGGGGTCTGACCTTTGAACAGGTTTCACAGAACATAGAAATCACCGACAGTAAGGGAAATTTTCTTGCGGAGATTGATATCCTGCTGGAAAATGGAGACATAGCCATTGCGGTAGAAGTAAAGGCCAAGGCTCTTGAAAAGGATGTTGATAAACACATGGAGCGAATGGAAGTACTTCGCACCCGTGCCAATAAGCGTAATGACAATAGAAAGTTTCGCGGAGCAATAGCCGGTGCAATAATGACTGCAGAGGTTCGGAACTATGCTCATAAAGCAGGTTTTTATGTGATTGAACAGACCGGGGACACGGTCAAGATTAGCATCCCCAAAGGCTTCATTCCCCGGGACTGGTGATTCAAGTCTACGGGCTTACATATGCCTTTTTCCATAGTATAATTACAGAAGTTCTGGTTTTTTAGCGGTCGGAGCTGTATATAACTAATGGAGAATCCCTATGGAAAAATGGTACGAAAAAGCCCGCCGTTATGGGCAAAATAATTTGACAGAGATTGATCCCGAAGTTTACGATCCTGAATTTTGGCGGGACTTCTGGAGGAGATCCGGAACCCAGGCAATCATCGTAAATGCCGGCGGCATAGTGGCATATTACCCCTCCAAATTCGAGCACCATTACAGGGCGGCAAAACTTGGAGATCGGGATCTTTTTGGTGACATTGTAAAGGCAGGCAGGGAAGAAGGTCTTGCCATTGTGGCGCGCATGGATATTAACCGTGCCGTGGAGGGAATGTACAAGGATAAGCCCCAATGGTTTGCCAGACAGATTGACGGGGAGCCGATTACTTCACAGGGGCGCTACTTTTCCTGTCTTAATTCCGGTTATTACAAAGAGTTTATTCCCCTTGTGTTGCAGGAGATAATCGAGCGTTACAAACCCGACGGCTTTACCGACAATAGCTGGACGGGCATACCGCGGCGTTATATTTGCCACTGCGACAATTGTAAAGAGGGCTTTAAGGCTTATAGCGGAATGGAGCTGCCTGCTGAGATTGACTACCATGATCCTGTTTACCGTAAATGGGTAAAGTGGAGTTATAAGTGCCGCATAGACAACTGGGATCTTTTTAATGCGACAACGAAGAAATACGGCGGAGAGGATTGTCTCTGGCTGGGCATGGTTGGTGCCGATGCAATCGGACTGAGTAATTTTACGGACTTGCGGGAAATTGCAAAAAGAACGAAGGTCTTTATGGTGGACAGCCAGAGCAGGAGCGGAACCGGCTTCGAGCAGAACAGCCTTAATGGAGCGATTCTTCATCAGCTTGTGGGCTGGGATAAGATCATTCCCGAAAGTTCTGCTTCCTATGTCCGCGGCATTCAAGCATATAGACGCGGAGCGAGTTCTCCGCTGGAGTTGCACTTGTGGATGCTTGAAGGTTTTGCAGGTGGAATAAGTCCCTGGTGGCACATAATAGGTTCATCACATGAAGATAAACGTATTTTCGATCTCCATATGCCAATTCTTGAATGGCATAAAAAAAACGAGAAATATCTTTATAACAGAAAGCCGGTAGCCAATATCGGCCTTGTGTGGAGCCAGGACAATGTGGAATTTGGAAGCGGTCTTCTTGAAAGGAACAGGATTCGCGAAGGCTGGCGGGGAATCGTTATGGCTCTTACGAGGGCAGGTCTTCCCTTCCTGCCAATTAACGCCGGGGATTTGGATGAGCAGAGCCGGGAGATGGATCTCCTCATCCTACCGGAATTTGCCGTTGTCTCCGATGATGATGTAAAGGCTCTGGAAGCATTTGTAAAAAGGGGAGGCAGTATTTTTGCCTGCGGCGATATTGGCATTTATGACAATAATGGCGATGAACGCGGGAAGCCGGCTCTTCATGAGCTGCTAGGTCTGGTTGCGCCTAACGTGGGTACTGCCGGACAGAGTGCTGCACAGGCGGAGAGTCAAAAAGAGAGTCCCGGGATTCCCGGCTGGGAGAATCCTGTGAACCATACCTATCTTCGTTTAGAGGACAGGGGGAGTCCCGTTTTTAATTGTTTTGAAAAAACAGCCATGATCCCGATGGGAGGAAAATTAAAGGAGATTGGTTTTAATCCCGATTCTAAAACCGAAGCCAAAACAAAGGTTCTTGCAACCTTTATTCCATCCTTTCCAATGTATCCGCCGGAATTTGTCTGGACTGATAATCCCAAAACAGACAAAGCTGTTATTACAGAGCATGCACTTGAGGGAGGCGGCAAGGCAATATATGCCGCCTGGGATTTGGATGCGGCTTACGGACGTGCCGCCCTGCCGGATCATGGGGATCTAATTGGAAATATTGCGGATTATCTGTTAGGCGAAAAAGTTCCCGTTAGGGTGGAATCTGATGCATATATTGATTTTAAGGTATATAGGCAGGATGAAAAGCTTTTAATTCACTTAATTAACGGAAATAACAGTGGTTTTGCACAGGGTTATGCGGAGAAAAATATTCCTGTTGGGCCGGTTAGTATTAAGCTTGTCATCCCGGGTTTTAAGCCATCCAAAGCAAAGCTTGATGACGGCACGGAAATAAGTATTAAAGAGTTGAATGGTTCCCATTGCCTGACGCTTGAAAGGCTTGGTGTTCATGCCTTGATTATTATCGAGTAGGGAAGGAGGGAATAATGTTTGAATTTCATGTGCTTACATTAGGGCAGTTTTCCAGAAATAAATTTTGGGGGGAACTGGACAGCCAATCCTACAGGGAGCCTGTCTGCACGTCCACCCTTGTAAAGGGAGAGGGAAACAGGAATCTAATTGTCGATCCTTCACTTCCGCCTGAAAGAATGGCAAAGGTATTATACGACAGAAGCGGTTTAAAGCTCGAAGACATTAATTTTGTTTTTATCAGCCATAGTCATGGAGATCACTTTGTGGGGATTGAGCTTTTCCAAAAAGCGGCATGGTTTATGGGAGCCGCAGAACTGGAAATTATGGGGATGTCGGATAATGCACATACAAGGGAATTTGCACAAAAATTTATTCCCGTTCATGAAGGAAATAATTCCGAAGCCGTAAATTCCGGTTTAAATAAATCCGGTTTAAACGAATCCAAACTTCCACAAGGAATTGAGTTCCTTTCCCTTCCCGGTCATACACTTGGCTCTATGGGTATTTTGTTTGATAGCAGGGACGGAAGGGTTTGTATATGCGGAGATGCCGTAATGACAAGGGATTTTTTTGATAACCGCCAGGGTTATTACAATTCGGCAGATTTTGAAAAATCAGCCTCTTCAATACAAAAGCTTTCAGAGTTATGCGATATTGTGGTTCCGGGTCATGATAATTATTTTTTAACAGGGAGAAAATGATGGCAGAAAGTATAAATATAAAGGTTGATGCCGGAAAATGGACAGGAAATCTTGAGCATAACTGGAACTATATCGGTTATGATGAATGTAACTATACACATTCCCCGGGTGGTATGGAGCTAATAAAAAAATTCGGTGCTCTGGAAAAACCCTATTATATGAGGGCTCACCATATGTTATGTACAGGCAATTGCCATGGCCAGTATAAATGGGGTTCCACAAATGCGTATACCGAAGATGAAGGGGGTAATCCTGTTTACGATTTTAGTCTGATTGACAGGATGTGTGATATTTGGCTTAATAATAACTGTAAACCATTTTTTGAGATAGGCTTCATGCCCATGGACTTGGTCGATCCCGGAGTGCCGTCAGGCGGAGCGCCTGCGGCTGGAACGCTGTCAACCGGAACACCTCGCCATCTTAACTATGCCGAATACAAAAGAACGCTCTGGTCAAGGCCGCCAAAGGATTACGATAAATGGTACGATCTAATCCGTAGCATGACGGAGCATCTCCTGTCGCGTTATGGGCAAAAAGAGCTGGAGTGCTGGTATTTTGAAATGTGGAACGAGCCGGATATTTTTTACTGGAGCGGAACCCACGAGGAATTCTGCAAACTCTATGATTATACAGAAGCCGCCATTCACGATGTTTGTTCAACTCTTCGTTTTGGCGGACCTGCAACCTGCGGTGCCCTCTCTTATGACAGCAAAGCCGCTGTCTTTTTAAGGGACTTTCTTAAACATACAAAATCAGGAAAGAACCATAAAACCGGCGGTACAGGCACAAGGCTGGATTTTACCAGCTTTCATACCAAGGGTGCAGGTTATTCCTTTACAACCAAAAAAGAGCTAGAAAAAACTCCATCAATAAAAAGATTGCTGGATCAGGTTAGGATATGCGGCACCATTATCAAGGAAGAAGGATATGGAGATTTGGAATGTGTACTTTCCGAAGCCGATCCGGACGGCTGGGCTGCAGGAGGCCGCTTTGATAACCCTGCCTTTGATTTCAGGAATACAGAATACTATGCCTCCTATGTTGCTTCCGCTTATAAAAACATCAGGGACATAGCAAATGATCTGAATATGGATATACGCCCGATGGCATGGGCATTCATGTTTGAAGGGGAACGCTGTTTTGAAGGCACCAGAACTTTTTCCACTCAGGGAATAGATAAAGCTGTCTTTAATGTGTTTAAATTTTATTCAAAACTGGGTCATCAGCTTGTGGAGCTTTCTTCCGCAGGGGAAAAAGATCCGGAAAAGTATGTTGATCTTTGGGGAGAAGGCGAGGGAGCAGAAATTGACGGCTGGGCAACGTGCGGAAGCAGAGCCATGGAAGTTTTGATTTATTCCCACGAAGATAATTGGGACATGGGAAATATATCAAAAGTGGAATTTTCGGCAGAGAATCTGCCTTTTTCCGGCTCCTATAAGGTAAGCCATTATCGCATAGACCGGCATCATTCCAATGCCTATGCCGAATGGGTAAGGCAGGGACGGCCTGACTGGCCGCAGGAAGGTCAGTATGAGGCAATCAAAGCAAGAGCGGAACTTGAACTTTTGGAACCGGTAAAAAAAATTCTTCCCCTTGAAGGTAAAATAAAACTTTCCTTTGATATGCCCGGAAAATCTGTTTCTTTAATCATTATTGAGCAGGATGGAGGTTTATGAATAAGGCACAAACCATAAAATTTATTGAAGAGCTTTCCAATGCACCGGGTCCTTCTGGTTTTGAAGATGATGTTCTTTCCGTTATACGCAAATATGGAGAGGGACTTGGGGACTGGAAGGAAGATGCCATGCGGAATTTGTTTCTGTACGGTTCTGAGCAGGGCGGCTCTCTGATACATGGCGGCTCCGGTGATGTATTAAACGGCTCTGGGCGGAGCAAGCCCATCCTAATGCTGGATGCGCACAGCGATGAAGTAGGCCTGATGGTAAGGACAATCAGACCAAACGGTACACTGGATTTTGTGCCTATTGGGGGTTGGGTTCCTTCCAACCTTGCAGCCCAAAAGGTTCTTGTAAGAAATAAAAAAGGTAAATGGCTTCCCGGTGTCATTGCCAGCAAGCCTCCTCACTTCCTTTCGGAAGCAGAAAAGAACAAGGCTCCCGAGCTATCCGGCATGGTAATAGATGTCGGTGCGTCAAGCGAAAGGGAAATAAGGGAGGACTACCAAATTTCCATAGCAGCTCCCGTTATTCCCAATGTGGCTTTTGAATACCTTGAAGAAAGGGATATTATGATTGGCAAGGCCTTCGACTGCCGCCTTGGCTGCGCTGCCATTATCGAGACTCTAAAGGCACTCGGCGGTCTGGGCGATTCCGGCTCTCCGGGCAGTTCAACCGCTGCGGAACTAAAAGTAATGCCTGTTGCCGCCTTTGCTGCCCAGGAAGAAATGGGGCTTAGGGGAGCAACCGTAACAAGCAGAACTATTATGCCCGACCTTGCCATCTGCTTTGAAGGCAGCCCGGCGGATGATACAGTGGTGGATGCGGCATCAATTCAGACAGCCATAAAAAAGGGGCCCATGCTCCGTCACTTCGACTTGCGCATGATTACAAACCCGCGATTCCAGGCCTTTGCGCTTGACATTGCGAATGAATTAAAAATTCCACATCAGGAAGGGGTACGCACGGGCGGCTCGACCAATGCCGGGATCATTCATATAAACGGTAAGGCTGTGCCGTGCATCGTAATAGGCATTCCGTCACGCTATATTCATACACATTATAGCATGGCATCTTTTTCGGATTTTGAAAATTCAGTGAAACTTGCATGTGAAATAATCCGCCGTCTGGATGGGGAAATTATTGCCGGTTTTTAGCTAATGCTTGCCATTAAGCAATTCATAAATTCTGTCTAGATCTTCCATGGAATAGTAATCTATTAGAATATTTCCTCTGGTTAAGTTACCCTTAATGACAACCTTTGTACCAAGGATGCTTATAAATTTATCCTGCATGGAGGCAAGATCGGGCTCCAGTTTTTTTACCGCTGGTTTTTTTGTTTTTTTATTTTGTTCACTTAACAGGGCTGCTTTTTTTTCGGCATCCCTTACAGAGAGGCTCTTTTTTACAATTTCCCTGTACAGTTCTTCCTGTAAGGCGCTATCTGTAAGGGATAAAATAGCGCGTGCATGACCGGGGGAAATTTCGCTTTTCTGTATGCCTTCCTGCATGTTTTTGGGGAGCCTTAGGAGTCTTAGTGCATTGGCAACAGTGGCACGGTTCTTGCCCACTCTGGAAGCAACCTCATCCTGGGAGAGCTTGTTGTTTTCCATTAGCTGCCTGTATGCGGCCGCTTCCTCTATGGGATTAAGGTTGGAGCGTTGGATATTTTCTATAAGGGAAACTTCCATTTGCTTTTCATTGCTGTACTTTCTTAATATTACAGGAACTTCCCGAAGTCCGGCCATTTTTGCCGCCCTTGTACGTCTTTCACCGGCAATAATTATAAAGTTTCCGTCCCCCCTGTCTTCGGCAATTATTGGCTGTATTATACCCTGCTGTTTAATGGACTCGGCAAGTTCGTCCAGTTCAGACCTGTCAAATACCTTCCTTGGCTGGTTTGGATTACTCAGAAGCTTGTCAGGCGAAACCAGAAGTTCTGCACGGACATTTTTACCCTTTTCTCCGGGAGCGGATGAAGCAGGGATGGGAGCGGAATTATTCTCTGTCGAGTTTTTTTCTGCAGGCAGGAGGGCAGAAAGCCCCTTTCCAAGTCCTTTTTTAGCCACGTTCTAATATCTCCAATGCCAGGCTCTTATATGCCCTGGCTCCGCTTGAAGCAGGATCGTATTTTGATATTGGCAGCCCATGGGAGGGAGCCTCCGAAAGTCTGACATTTCTGGGAATTATCGAAGAAAATACTTTTGTGCTGAAATAGGAGCTTACTTCCTTTACAACCTGCTGTGCCAGCCTTGTTCTTACATCGTACATCGTAAAAAATATTCCGCCAATATTCAGTTTGGGATTAAGGCTTTTTTGAACCCTGCTTACGGTTTCAAGCAAGTGGGTAAGACCTTCCATTGCAAAATATTCGCATTGCATTGGAATTAATATTGAATCTGATGCAATTATTCCGTTAAGGGTCAGCACTCCCAATGATGGGGGACAGTCAATTAATATATAATCGAATTGCTTTTTAGCAGGAGCCAGAGCTTTTTTTAGGAAGAAATCCCTTTCATCCTCATCTATGAGTTCCACAGCCGCACCTGCCAAATCCCTGTCGGCAGGAATTACCGAAAGACCCTTAATTGCTGTAGGTTTTATTACGTCTTTCAGGGTGCTGAGTTCAGAAATAAGCTCGTAAACCCCCGGTTTTGCCTTGTCTGCAGAAATGCCTACTCCGCTTGAAAGGTTTGCCTGTGAATCAAAATCTATAAGGAGCACGGATTTTCCCTGTTCCGCCATGTATGCTCCGATATTAATGGCAGATGTTGTTTTCCCCACACCGCCTTTTTGATTCACAAAAACATAGCTTATTCCCATAATTGATTATACAGGAAACGGATAATTTTATCTATGTACTGTATATCAATGTACTATTGCATAGCTTATATTTAGAGGTTATTCTATTTAATATGGAATCTATGGAAAAAGATAAAATCCGCCTTCTTGCTCTGGATCTGGACTATACGCTGTTAACATCCGATTTTTCTATTTCTTCCAGAACCCGGAACATTATTAAGAAAATCAGGAAGGACGGTAAAATTATTGTTCTTGCCTCCGGAAGAATACCCGAAACAATGGAACGTTATGTCCGTTATTTGAATCTTCATAGAAACCCTTCTTATTTAATTTCCAATAATGGAGCCCTGGTCTGGGAAAGTCATACGGAAAACATTCTTTATGAATCCCTTCTGGACAAGGAAACAATTCTGGAAGTCTGTAAGCTTTCCGATGCCGAAGGTTTTCCCCTGCAAATGTATGCCGACAATATTACCTATATTTCAAGGCAAAATGATTTTTCTTCCATGGATGTGCAATATACCGGATTAAGACAGGTTGTTGTGGAAAATTTCAGGGCCATGATTGGGGATGGCTGTTATGAATTAACCATTCCGGGTGAGCCGGGAATGCTGGAAAATATTGAGAAACTTATTAAGGAAAAACTGGGGGAAAAAATAGATACCTATATAAGCAGGAAACATTTCCTTCAGATAAATAGTGCGAATGTAAACAAGGGAACCTCTCTTGCAAAATTATGCGATTCACTGGAGATTAAGGCATCTGAAGTTCTGTCCATGGGTGATTCCATGAATGATGAGGAAATGATTAGCTGGGCCGGAACGGGTATTGCCATGGCAAATGGGGATGAGAGGTTAAAGAAAATTGCCGGGAATGTTACCAAACATGGCAACGATGAAGATGGAGCGGCTGAATTCCTGGAAAATTTTTTCTATAAATAATATTTAAATGACAATTAAAGAAGCAGCTCTTTTTCTTGATGCAGAAATTCTCCACTATAATTTTTCCGATAATGTTATTTCCTCTGTTTATACATCCGATCTGCTCTCCGATGTTATGGCAAATTCCGGTTCCGCTTCTGTTCTTGTAACAATACAGGCTCATTTGAACACTGTAGCGGTTGCCGTACATTCAGGAATTTCCGCAATTATTATATGCAATTCACGCCCTGTGCCAGAAGACATGCTGAATGCCGCCAAAGAAGAGAAAATTGCGCTGTTATGTGTTAAGGAAAACCAGTTTATGGTATCGGGAAAACTTTACAGAAAAATACATGAATAACCGCCGTTAAACGCAAAAAAAAGCCTGACCGCCAGGCGATCAGGCTTTCCTGCATTCTAAAAATGCTTGTTTCGTTAATTAGGCATTAAGCAGCTTTTCGATTTTATCGAGCTCATCGTAAAGTACTTTTGGAAGTCTGTCGCCATACTGTGGATAATAATCCTTGCGTATGGACGCAATTTCCTGTTTCCAGCCTTCTGTATCTACTGCTGTAAGTTCTGCCATAACATCGGCACTTACACCTGATGGTGCTTCAAGAGAACCGGGTTTGGGCAGATTGCCGATGGCGGTTTCTACAAAGTTGTCGGAATTGTTGCAGCGGTCAAAGATCCATGCCAATACCCTGGAGTTTTCTCCGAATCCCGGCCAAATGAATTTGCCTTCTGCATTTTTGCGGAACCAGTTAACAAAGAAGATCTTGGGAAGCTTGTCTCCATTTCCCTTGTCCTGTGCCTCTTTGCCGAGTTTAAGCCAATGTGCAAAATAATCGCCCATATTGTAACCGCAGAAAGGAAGCATTGCAAAGGGATCGCGGCGTACCGTACCTGCTGCTGCAAGGTCGAGTGCGGCTGCTGTTGTTTCGGAGCCTGTAATGGAGCCCATGAAGACGCCGTGTACCCAGCTCTTGCTCTGGTTTACAAGCGGAACGGTTGTTGCTCTGCGTCCGCCGAAGAGGAAGGCACTGATGGGTACACCTTTGGGATCTTCCCATTCAGGGGCAATGACCGGACACTGGGCTGCGGGAACGGTGAAGCGTGCATTTGCATGTGCAATTGGATCATCGCTTTTTTTGTCGTTCTGCGGAGAAGGTCTTGTATTGCCTTTCCAGTCTATTATTTCCTTGCCGGGTGCAGCATAACCAATTTCCTCCCACCATACATCCTTGTCTTCTGTAAGACCGCAGTTTGTAAAGATGGTGTTTCTGCTGATGGATTTCATGGCATTAAAATTGGAGAAATCACTTGTTCCCGGTGCTACACCAAAGAAGCCGGCTTCAGGATTGATTGCATAAAGCCTTCCGTCTTCCTTGAATTTCATCCAGCAAATATCGTCTCCGATTGTTTCGACTTTCCAGCCCGGAAGTGTTGGCACTAACATGGCAAGGTTTGTTTTGCCGCAGAAAGAGGGCAGGGCGCCTGCAATGTATTTTGCTTCTCCCTTGGGATTTGTAATTTTCAGGATGAGCATATGTTCTGCAAGCCAGCCTTCGTCTCTTGCGAGTACGGAAGCAATTCTAAGTGCAAGACATTTTTTCCCGAGAAGTGCGTTTCCGCCGTATCCTGATCCATAGGACCAGATTTCATATGTTTCCGGGAAATGGCTGATGTATTTCTTTGTTACATCGGGAACACAGGGCCATTTGCCATTGTCACTTTCGCCCGGGCCCAGGGGCTTTGCGATTGAGTGAACACAGGGTACAAAGAAGCCGTCTTCGCCAAGTACATCCAATACCTTGGTGCCGACTCTGGTCATTATATGCATATTGATTACTACATAGGGTGATTCAGTGATTTCTACACCAATTTTGGCAATGTCCGAACCGACAGGACCCATGGAAAAGGGAATAACATACATTGTTCTGCCCTTCATGCAACCCCTGTATAGATCGGTCATTGTTTTCTTTAACTCTACAGGATCTGTCCAGTTATTATTGGGTCCTGCATCATCCTTGTTCTTGCTTGCTATAAAGGTTCGGCTTTCTGCTCTGGCAACATCGGAGGGATCCGAGCGGAACAGATAACTGCCGGGTTTTTTATCAGGATTCAGGGCTGTGCCCAGTCCTGCATCAACCAGGATTTTGAGCATCCGGTCATACTCTTCTTTACCGCCTACGCATACTTCGACCGCATCCGGCGTCATTAGATCGGCCCATTCCTTTACCCAACTCATCAATTTCGAATGTTTTAAATCCTCTACTTTCATGAATACTCCTTCTTGATTTCTTGCTTAATTCTATAGAAAAGAATTAACATTGACAAGATGTTTTCCAAAAAATACCAAAATGTTGACAAATAAAATCCCTTGGTGTACATTGATCCATAATAAATAAGGAGATTTTATGAAAAAATTTGTCCCGGTATTATTTATCCTTTTACTGGTATTGGCTATTTTTGGATGCAGAAGTGCTCCTCCTCCGGATTCTGAAAGCTTTAGATTTGTTCCGGGCGGTTTCCCTGACCCGATTAGGGAAGCACTCTTAAATGTGCCCGAAGGCTCATTGGTGGGCATAGGAACAGCCAGGTTCCCCAATAATTTATCCCATGCAAGAACAATTGCCACTGCCAGAGCCCGTGCGGAAATTTCCAGGCAGATAAATTCCATGGTCGATGATATGATCAGGGATTATCAGGCAACCAGTGAAGTAGATCCTGCAGCCGCACTTTCCTTCCAGGAAAACATTACAGTTACCCTTTCCAGATCCGAAGTTAGCGGTTCAAGAGCGGTGGAATACTTTACCGATGTTGACGCCACAGTGTGGGTTGTTGTTGTTATGGACAGGGCGGACATTGTCAGAGAAATAAGTCAGGCTCAATCTGCTGCAAGGCTTGCCGTTCCTGCAATGATGTCCTTCGATGCAGAAGCAAGAATGAATGAGGCCTTTGCAAGACTATATAACGCAGAAATCCAGGTTAGAAGTGTAGATTAATTTCTGCGTTAATGGTTAGAAATGCCTTTCTTCTTTTCGTTTTTTTCTCGTTAATTTTTAGTTCCTGCCGGACATCTGCTTCCGGCGGGATTCCTTTTTCCGGCTCCTTGTCCAATCCCGTCCCTGACTGGGTTATGAATCCCTATACAAGATATAATGAGAATGAATTTCTTGCGGCTGTCGGCAGCGGCAGAACCCGTTTAGATGCCGAGAGAAATGCATTGGGGAATTTGATTGCCCAGTTTGGTCAAAGTATTCATGTGGATGATGTAATTTCCAGTAGTTTCCGTCAGGTAATTTCCGGGAGTGATCTGCAATGGTCAGAGGACACCAGTCTGGATACCGTCATGAATCTTACCACGAGTTTTGACACCCTTATTGGCGCGGAATTCGGAGAAGCCTGGTCGGATGCGGAAACTCATTATGTTACTGCCATCCTTAACAAACCAAGAGCTGCCCTTGTTTATGGAGATATGCTAAGGGCAAATATTGCAATGATCGATAACCTTTTGGATTATCCTGAACCGGAAAGATATACACTCTCTTCCTATATAAGAACCCTGTTTGCGGCAACAATTGCAGACCTTAATGTAAGTTATGCAAACCTTCTCATGCAAATAGGTTATCCTGCGACCGGAATCAGGAATGGTGATGAAATAAGGCTGGAAGCCTGGGCAATCAGGAGAGACATTCCAATAGGGATTTCGGTAAATACAGATGCACTTCCTGCCCACAATAGAAGGGTTGCCTCTGCCTTTTCCGCTGTCCTGTCGGAGCTTGGTTTTCAAATAGGGGGAAATGATTCCCGCTATGTTTTGGATGTTGAATTTTCCCTTTCTCCTGTAACATATGAGGGAAATCCCTTTCTTTTTTCCCGCATTGAATTAATTGCCGATTTAAGGGATACCCTTGAAGGCCGTATTTTGCTTCCCTATGGTTTTAATGAAAGAGTGGGTCATTCCAGTCAGACAGAAGCCGATAACCGTGTTATAATTATGGCAGAACGCAGGATAGGTGAGGAATATCCGGCTCTTTTGAATGATTATCTGGAAAGATTATTATTGGGAAATTAGTTAAACAGGAAGAGGCAAAGATTGATTATCTCTAAAAATAGCGGGCAAAAATTTAAAAAGGCTGCAGTTTATTCCCTTATTCTCCTTGGTCTTATTCCTCTTTCCATTATCATTATATCTCTTGTTTCGCCAAATGATTTTTCACTTTCAACGGGAATTATAATTTCCCTTTCTGCCCTTTTAATTTTTTTATTGGCCGGTCTTTTCATCCTTGTATTAAGGTTTTTCAAATCTCTCCCGGATCCAATGCAGGTTTTGCTGGACGCAATTCCTGTTGCCATTGCGCTCTTTAACGTAAAGAAGGAAATAATTTACCGTAACCGTGTTATGGATGATTTTTTATTGATGCATGATCTAATGGACTTTGGTTCCGGATTTCTGGAAAGTATAGTCGGATCCGGAATGCTGGATGGAGACACACTTGCTCCCGAGGTGGAAGATATTTTTGATCCCGGGCTTCCTGCACCAAAACCTTTTATTACAGACATAGCACTTTTGGGACATGACGGAGGGAGTAATTTTACCGTTAATCTTCAGCGTGTGCAGGCTAACGTGGAATCTGTTTTTGCCATACTGATTTTAAATGATGTAACAATGTTAACCAGGGCAAAAATAGATGCGGAAGCTGCAAGCCGTACCAAAAGTGATTTCCTTTCCAGAATGAGCCATGAAATTCGCACCCCCATGAATGCCGTTTTAGGCATGACACAAATTGCAAGAACCTCCGACGATATTAATAAAATCAGGGACTGCCTGGAACAGGCGGACAGTTTTTCTCATCATCTTCTTGGAATAATTAATGACATTCTGGATTACAGCAAAATGGAATCCGGCAAAATGCTTCTGGATATTAACGAGTTTTCTCTTGTAAAAAATCTTGACTATGTAATTTCGCTCATGCTTCCAAGAGCCCGCGAAAGGAAAATAGATCTGAAATTATCTCTGGAAAATATCAATAACGATACCATTTCTACCGATTCACTCAGACTGAATCAGGTATTGATAAATCTCCTTGCCAATGCCATAAAATTCTCCCACGAGGAAAGTGAGGTCTTATTAAAGGTAAGGGAGTTAGGGAATGATGGCGGATTTTCCACCTATCGTTTTGACATAATTGATTATGGAATCGGAATTAACGAATATCAGGCTTCCAAATTATTCAGACCCTTTGAGCAGGCAGATTCCTATATCTCCAGGAATTACGGAGGCACCGGTCTTGGGCTTGCAATCAGCAGAACCCTTGTGGAGATGATGGGAGGAATTATTGATCTTGAAAGCACGGAAGGGGAGGGCAGTACCTTTTCCTTTACTATACACTGTGCGTCAAGATCGGCAATGCGTCATGAAGATGAAGAGACAGAAGAGCAAAGGATTAAGAAGGCTCCGGATGCCGCCGCTTATGATTTCTCCGGGAAAAATTGCCTGGTGGTAGATGATATAGAAATTAACAGGGAAATAATCTGCGAGCTTCTTTCTGTTACAGGAATGTCGCTGGAAATAGCCGAAAACGGAATGGAAGCAATAGATCTGTTCAGGAAAAAGGGAGCTGCCTATTATGACATTATTCTAATGGACATGCAAATGCCTGTAATGGACGGATGCAGTGCAACAATCGAGATAAGACGTTTGGAAAAGGAAACAATAAAAGATGGTGTTTATCCTGTCCCAATTGTTGCAATGACTGCGAATGTAATGTACGAAGACGTAAAAAAGGCAATGGATTCGGGAATGAATGCCCATTTGGGTAAACCCATAGAGCTGGGAATTACCCTAAAGACAATTCAGGAACAGCTTTCCAAAGCGCCCGGGGAAATCCTTCCCTGATTCCTGTATTTTCCGGGGCTTATTCCGGCAAAATGCCTGAATATCTTTGAAAACCAGCTCTGATCCTCAAAGCCGCAGGAGCGGGCTATTTCGCTTAATGGGTAATTGCTTTCGCGTAACATTATTTTTGCTTTTTCTACCCTTAGTCTGTTTAAATAGCTTGAAAGGTTTTCTCCCACTTCCTCCTTGAATATGGTGCTGAAGTAGGGAGCGGAAAATCCTGATGCTCCGGCAATTTCTTCAAGGCTTATCTTTCTGGTATAATTTTCCATTAAAAAATACTTTGCTCTTTTCAGTGCGGATGAATGATTTATTCCCCGGAAACCCTCTATCTGATTTCCCAGTTCTTCTGTCATTTTGTATAAAATGCGGCTTAGCTCTTCTGTGTTAACGGCGTCCTGAATGGCAATTATGTATGCATTATTGTCTGCAAGAGCCATTCTTTCGTTTAACGCAGGATCCCTTGCAGCTCTGGACAGAAGAATGGCAAGCTCTATTGCCCTGTACTGCATGGATTTGAATGATTTGGAATTTCCTCCGGCTATTAAATTGGCCAGTATGTCGTTTAATAAATGCCTTGCTTCTGCCGTATTTCCTTCTTTCATTGCCTGAACAAGAAGTTTTTCCTTTTCCATTGAATATTCAAAACTGTAATTACCGGCAGTGTTTTTCTTTTTTAATTCCTCTATTTTTTCAGAGAGCTCCGCCTTGTTTAATGCCTTTTTCTTTAGATCTGCATGACAGCCTTCGCTTCTTTGTGAAAGCGATACCGCGCAGAGCAGCAATAATTCGCCAAGAGCTCCTGTTTTTTCATTTTCTATAACGGGAAAGTTTTCTGCTATTTTTGAAAGTTCTTTTTTGTCCAGGCTCTTATTGCAGATATTTCCCATTTTTTCAATGCATTCTTCTTTCTTGTCCGCCTGAAGGCCGGATGCGCATAACGCTCCTATATAACTGTCGTCCTGGTAAAGGGGGCTGGTCCAGAAGGAGAGCCCTAGATCGCAGTTATAGGCATTGGAACCTCCCTTTATATGGGATTCACGGATTGCATTAATGTGTAAGTTACTGCATGTCTTATTATACCTGCTGCAGAAGGAACAAGAGTTTTCCCTTTCGCTTAAATTTTCTTCCAGCGGCTGATAGTTAGTATCGTATATTTTTGTATTCACCTTTGCCGCACATCTATAAGTTTTCATTAGATCAGAGGCATTGCGGAGAATGGGATTAACTGCTTCGTTATTGGTTTTATTGTTCATTATACCCTCCTGTTTCCCTTTTCCCTGAATTTTCCCGGACTTAGGCCTGTAAATTTCTTGAATATTTTTGAAAACCAGCTTTGATCTTCAAACCCGCAAATTTCCGCGATCTCCCTTAGAGGTTTTTTTGAAGCTATGAGCAGATTCGATGCCTTGTCCACCCTTAACCTGTTCAGGTAGGAAGACAGGTTTTCCCCTATTTCTTCCTTAAAGATTGTGCTGAAATAGGGAGCCGACAATCCGGATGCGTGTGCAATTTCTTCAAGGCTTAATTTCCTTGTGTAATTGTTCCAGATATAACGTTCAGCCTTGCGTAGGGCAGAAGCATGACGCATACCTTTAAACGAAAATAATTTACCGCCTATCCTTTCAGATATAAGGTAAATGTACTTCATTATTTCATTTATATTTTCCGATTCCTGAATGCGCTGAAGATACTTGTTGTTTTGATCCAGAAGCTCCTTAATGTCTTCTCCTTCGTTTGCCGCTTCCCGGGATAATAAAACAAGAAGCTCTATTCCACCTAGCCGGAAAATTTCAATATTGTCTGGAAAGGATTTTAACAAATATTCCATAAATTCACTTATGAATTTTTTCCCGGTTTCCATGTCTCCACGCCTGAAAGCGGCAAAAATCATTCTTTCCTTTTCTGCAAGAAAATCCGGCCCTTCTTCCCTTGTTTGCCCATTGGTCTCTGTATTGTTTATATTGCCTTTTTTTCTGACTATGCTTTTGGGAATAAAGGCGGAGAGTTCTTCCCTGATTGTCAGCTCACCTGCGCATAACTCCAGAAGCCTTGACATGGCTTGTATCTGATCCTGTTTATAAATCTCTCCCGGAACAATGTTTCCTGCAACAAGTGCTCCTGCATAGGAGTTTTTATCATAAAAGGGACAGGTCCAAAAATAATTGCCCAGTGAATCCTTATATACATGGATTTCCTTTTTATTTCTGGATTCATTAAGGGCATCCAGATGAAATTTGGAACATCTGATATTAAACCAAAAGCCTTCTGAATCGACCGCAAAAGCTTCTACACCCATGGCCTTGCCGTAGAAATCCATTGCTTCCCTGGCTTTTTCGATCAGATCATTATTTTCCTGAGGAAGATCCATATGGATTTTATCCGAATGGACTTCATTTAATAATGTATTGGCTGATATACTGTTCATATTTCCTCCTCGAATATAATTCTATAAAAAGGAGGAGGACGGAATACACCCAAAGGGGTATTTTAGTTAATTTTCCTTATCAATAATTCCTGAATTTATGGCTATTCTGACAGCATCTGCCCTGTTTACAGCTCCCAGTTTCCTGTATATTTTTCTGATTTGGCTCCTAAGGGTATTTATGGACAGTGAAAATTCTTCCGCTATTTCCTCTCTCCCAAAACCCATGGATAAATGATATATAATGGACTTTTCCCTGGATGTTAAAACATTTTTGTTTTCTTCACTCCCTCCATGGGTGAAATATTCTTTCATTCTGTTTAAATTCTTTCTGTATACGGAGGCTTTCTCCTTTAGGGATTCAAGCCATTTAACCGGGATACCGGATTCAGGACTATTGATTGCCAAATTTAACAGGTTAGGTTCTCCAATTTCTATAAAAGGCATTTCAAATCCAGTATCTTTTGCCGATAAATAAGCTTTCTCCAGTGAATTAATTGCATCCGTATTTTTTCCAAGGGAGTAAAATAAGACAGCTTCCATAATACTAATTTCCAAAAGACCCATATGATAACGGCATATTCCTTCCATTATTTCATCCGATTTTATGTATTCTAAACATTTTTCATATAACTTTTCTGAATACATTTTTTTTAGCTTTACCATGGATTCATAATTATGCAGCAGTAAATTTAATCCGCTTTCTTCATTTCCTTCTTCCTTTTCCAGCCATGATGCAATTTCATCCGCTTTGCCCAAATGTGCATAGAACCATCCGGAAACAATGTCATATATTGCATAACGGTTAGGGAAATCCTGTATCTCCAAATGCAGGAGCAGCTCCTCTAGAATTTCATGGCAGGCTTCCCTGTTTCCCCTGTACAGGTATATTCTAAGCAGGTAAAAAAGTCCCTTGCATACCGATTCATACTGGGCATTTTCCCTTGTTTTTATTATTCCTTCCCTTAAATACTGCTCCGCTGTATTTAGATCAGATCTAAAAAAGGCGAATTCCCCCTGACACAGGTTTTCTATCCCCGAAAGATTGCCGCTGATTGTATTAAGAGTTGAGTATGGAACACTTTTGGTTACGGTTTCTATAAAATTTTCGTATTCACCGCTCACAGGCGAAGGGTACATCATATTTATATAGGATACTATATAAACCTTTGCAAGCGGATCTCCCGTTATTATCATATGAGAGGGGACGTTTTTTATATAATCATTTCCTTTTTTGAAATACCCTACTGTTTTTTTTAAATCCCTGTTTTTTGGATATGTCATTATTGTAAGGGCAGCAAGGAAGTTATACGAAGCTGAAAGAATTAAACAAATAATTGGTTTCATGGATTTGTTTGCGTCAATGTCTTCAAAGAGGAGTATATTTTCTTCAAGAAGGGCGATAGATTGCGCATAATACCCAAGGTTTAAAAGGAGTCCCGCTCTTACAACATGTTTTAATATAAGGAAGTCTTCGTTTTTTTCTTCTGTGTTTTCATTTTCCCTGATAGCTTTTTCCAATAGTTCCAGAAAGAACGAAGCGGGACCAAGGGACATGAGTCTGGGGTATGAATGGATCGATTCAATCAGCCCTCTATAATCACCTGCTCTTGCATAGTTAAGAGCGGCTTCCGTAAATAAACGCTGTTCAAAGCACCACGAAGCTTTAATGAAGTAAACCTTTTTTATTTCATTTTTTGAAAGGGTTGTCTGCTTCTCTCTCAGGAAATTAAGGAAGGAGCCGTGTATGTCCATACATTGTAAGCTTGCATTATATCGCAAAAGGGGAGATAAAAAGCCAAGGTGTTTTTCCAGCTCATCATCGGGCGGAAGCTCCTCTTGCATGGAAAGTGCAATTTTTTCAAGGGCTGCCATGGGCCATTCATCCAATAGTGAAATAAGGACAAGCATTTTTTTCAGGGAAGGAGGGATAGCAGAAAAGTAGTATTCTTCGATATTTTTTAATATTGTTTTTGTGTTAACCGATGGATCATAAGATGAATTTTTGGACTTCATCTTTTCTGCAATTAAACCAATTGCCATTATCCATCCCTCTGTATCTCTGGAAATTTTTTCTTCCTCATCTTGTGTAAGATCCATGCCCAGAAGGTTAAAATAGGCTGTAATTTCATCCCTGTTAAACCATAAATCCTCTGTATTTATGCGAAAGAGATTCCCCTTTGAAATATAGCTCATGGTATTTAGTTTTGGTTCAGATTCTGTAATAAGGATGCAGCATGTATTGTCTATTGGATCGGAAAGAAAACATTTTGCAATACTAATTATGGTTTTATTGTCTATTAAATGGCAGTTGTCTATTGCAACTATGGTTTTCTTTTTACCGGCGGGAGAAAGTGCAGAAAGACATCTTATTAACTGACTTTCTGACTGCGGAAAACCTATTCCTTCAAGGTACTTGCCGGCAGCCGGAATTGTTTCTCCCATAGAGAGGCATATATTCTCCCAAAAATGCCAGGGATCATTATCTTTATGGGATAGATTAATCCTTATAATGTTTTCGTCCCTTCCTGCAAGAAAGGAATTTATTGCCGTGCTTTTTCCGCAGCCTTCACCTGCCTTTACATAAACTATGGGGAATTTTACTGCCTTTTCCAGCAGTGAATTTATTCTTGGTCTTTCCAGCATGGGCTGTTTTACGGATACTTTCATATTATTTTACTTTCCGAGGCAATGCGGACGGCCTCTGCCATATTGTCCGTTCCCAGCTTATTATAAATACTTTTTAATATAGTTTTCACCGTATTTGGCGAAATGGAAAGGCTTGCCGCCATTTCCTTTCCGGTTAATCCCTGAGATAAATGGATAAGAACATCTTTTTCCCTGCCGGAGAGTTTGTTTTCATTTATTTTTGCATATTCCTTTATTATGGGAAAAATATTTTTTGAGTATATCCTGGATGTCAAGTGTATTTTTGTAAGCCATTCCGGCGGCAGGTTCTTCGCTTTGTCGCGGAGAGCAGACTCTGTAAGGGTTCTCATGTCGCTGCCGTATTCAATAAAGGGCATAATTATGCCCAGGGAAGCCGAGAGATTATACGCAATTTCCAGAGATTTATAAGAAGCCTCTTTATCCTTAAGCCTGTAAAGGGACAGGGCTTCCAGCACCTTCATCTCTATGTCTCCAAAGATAAAGGGTTCATTGGGGTTTTTGCTTCCCGTAAAGGACAGGGCTGCAGGATAATTTTTTTCCATATAGCGGTATTTTGCCCTGATGAGTTTTTCCATAATCATCGTGCCGCTCACAAGCGTACTTTCCCAATAATCCTTTCTTAACCAGGATATTATCTGATCCTTTTGTTTTATCTGAATAAAATACCAGGATGTTATTATGTCATAATAGGAATAACGGTTTGGGAAATTTTTCTGCTTTAATCCCGTTTTTATATCCCTGAGTACTTTCTCCGCTTTCCTCTTGTTTCTCTGATATAAATAAATGCGAAGGAGGTAAAAGAGGGAGCGGTTTTCTATTTCGTACTGTTCCTTTTCCGAAGACTTTTTCAGACTCTGAAGTAAATATTCCTCTGCCTTCTCTGTTTCCGCTCTGAAAAAACAATATTCTCCCATTGCCAGTTCATATAAGCCGTAGCGGCAGCCACCCATTGCTTTTACCGAATAAGGTACGATGGTTTTAAGCATTTGCAGGTATTCTTCCATGTCCTTTTCCGAGGCAGGTGACATTATCCTGCATACATAGGAGCTTAAAACTTCTCCGTTTAGGGGGGCTTTTGTAATATGACCGGATAGCTCAGCTTCCAGGGCGGCTCTTTCAAAGTAGGAAGTAAAATCATAATTTTTTGTGTAAACAGAAAAAATGAGCGAGATGGAAGCCAGGTTTATATGGCTCACAAGAAGGATTCCATGTTTTTCCCGGCTTTCGGGCAATGCCTCATAGTGGGGTAAATTTTCCAGGGTTTCCTTTCGGCTTTGTTCCAGAAGGGAGAGGCTTGCAAGGCAGCGGTTGCGCATAACAATGTACTTCAGATTGCCTGCCTTTTCGAAGTCTTTTTTTGCCCTGTCAAGAAGATTTAGTATAAAAGCTGCCATGTTTACCGAAAGGAGAAGGGGCATATCATTTAATATTCTGCTTATTTCACCATAATTCCCGGCTTTTTCGTAATTTATTATTGCGTCCGTTTTTTTGTTGTTTTCTTCACACCATAATGCCGTTTTGTTCCAGATTTCAATTCTTTCTTCTGCACTTAATTCCTTCTGCCTTTCCCTTAAATATTCCATAAAAAGATGGTGGATATTAAATGTTTCCGTATTATTGTCATACCTTATAAAAGATGTTATTTTTTCCAGTCTGCCGATTAGGGAAGGATCTCCTGAGATTAGAACCAATAGCTCCCTGTTAATGTTTTCTGTAAGCGATAGTTTAATCAATAAGTGCCTTAGTTCTTCTGAAAGCGGGGACATAATTTCCGCTTCTATTAACATATTAATATTTGCCTTCAAGGTATGTAATGAATAGGTCTTGTCCGTTTTTGATACACCAGAAGAAAGGGAAAGGGCGGCAAGGTGAATGGCAAAGACCCAGCCTTCTGTTTCACGGTAAATTTCGGATGCAAGAGAGGGAGAGGGAAAAAGATTGTTCAGTTTAAAAAAACCGAGCATTTCTTCTTTTGTAAAAAGGAGCTCTGTTTCAGGAATTTGAGACAATAGCTTTTTGGAAATAAATTTTTCCAGATTAATTTCAGGTTTAATTCTGGAAAGAAGGATATAGTTTAAATTTGGAGGTGAAATTCCCAGACTGTATTCAATAAAACGTAAAATAACAGGCTCTTTTACCAGATGAAGATCGTCAAAAATAATTATGTATTTTTCATTTGGTGAAAACATTTTTCTGAAAAAAGAAGAAAAAATTTCCAGCTCCTGTGGTGATTGCGGAAATTCCATTTTCCCTTTTTTATTTGTTGAACTGCTTTTTTCTCCCCTTATGGAAGAAAGAGCTGAAAAATAATTTTCGCTGAATCTTTCGGTAAAGCTATCCCTTTCGGAAATTTTTATCCATGCTGTTTTAACTCCCGGGCTTTTCGCATAATCCTGAACGGCCGTTGTTTTTCCATACCCTGCACCTGCAATAATACTTATGATTGGTTTCCTTGCCGCTCTTTCCAGGACATTGTTAAGCCTGCTTCTTTCCAAATATACCCGATTGTCCATATAATAAATATAAACTATAAAAACCAAAACAGGATGTTTTTCTTGTTTTTTATTTTTATTTTTATGTTTATTTAATACTAAATATGCACATTGCCTATTCCCCTTATATGATTTAATATGTTTCCATGAAGGAAAAAAAGAGGGGAATAAACGCCTATTTAAATTCTATGGGAAAGAATGATTTTATAAAAACAGAAAAGCTTTACAAAACCAGTCTGACTCCCGAAAAAACAGATTCTGAGTTATTGAAGGCATCCAAGTACAGACGAGCAGCACATTTCATGGTTCTTATTGGAAGTGATGAAGCGTCCAGGATTCTTTCCAGACTGGAGCCTGCCCAGGTTGAAGCGATCTCAAAAGAAATTGTTTCAATAAGGAATATCAGTACAGAAGATGCCGATCTTATTCTTGAAGAGTTTAAGTCGCTGCTCTCACCTTCCTATGCCTATTCAGGTACTTCCCGGGGCGGAATTGAAGAAGCCAGGCGTCTTTTATATGCTGCCTTTGGGCCGGAAAAAGGCGAATATATGCTTAAAAAGGCGGTTCCCGAAGCAGAGGAAAATCCCTTCGATTTTCTTTCTGATTTTAACGGTGAACAGATTGCCTTTCTCTTTAAAAATGAAAACCCTGCTGCCTGTGCAATGGTTTTTTCCCGTCTTCCGCCGAAACTTACGGCTCAGACCCTGGCAAATATCAGTCCTGAAAAGAAAACCGAAATTGTAAAAAGAATTGCAAGATTAAAGGAAAGCCCGCCGGAAATTATTGAACAGGTTGCCTCTGCCATAAAGGAAAAAGCAAGGCAATTTGGCAGAAAAGACGATGATAATGTAGCTTTTGCCGGCGGTCAGACGGATGGCAAAAGTGTTCTCGCTGCCATTCTAAAGCATTCGGATTTGTCCTTTGGCGGAAAACTTTTGGAACAGATCGAAGATGATGATCCTGGTCTTGGAAGAGAAATGAAGGATCGTCTTTATACACTTGAGGATGTTTGTTATGCCGCTGACAGGCCAATAATGGAAAAACTCAGAACCATGGAGGACAGGGACATAGCACTTCTTTTAAGGGGGCGTTCAGACGAGTTCAGCCTTAAAATCATGGGCAATATTTCTTCCTCCAGAGCCGATCGCATAAGGGAAGAATCTGAAATAATTGGTCCTGTTCCAAAAGTAGAAGTAGATGCCGCTGCAAGGGAATTCCTTTCCTGGTTTAGAACAAATAGAGAAGAAGGTAAAATTTTAATGTATAACGATGAGGATCTCCTTGTATGAAAGGAGAATTAAAAAAGGGTGATTTTCTAGACAGTGGTTTTGAAATTCTGGATGTACGTTATCTGGATGAACTGAATGCACCGGGTATTTGGGCGAAACACAGGAAGAGCGGTGCCGAAGTTTACCATGTGTATAATGATGATATAGAGAATTTATTTTCCTTTGCCTTTGCTACTCCTCCCCGGGATTCTACCGGTGCCTCACATATTCTTGAACATATTGTCCTTTGCGGTTCCGAATCCTATCCCCTAAAGGATACTTTTCTGGTTCTTGCGCAGGGAAGTCTTCAGACCTTTTTAAATGCCTGGACTTCCCCCGATAAGACCCTTTACCCTGCAAGCTCTGTTAATGAGCAGGATTACTTTAATTTAATGGCAGTTTACGGAGATGCCGTCTTTAGACCCCTTTTGAGTGACTGGTCTTTTATGCAGGAGGGGCATCGTCTTTTTTTTGACAATGATTCCGGTTCATTAAAGATTAGCGGAGTTGTTTACAATGAAATGAAAGGAGCTTTTTCCTCTCTGGAGACCCATGCAGGATTCTGGTCCATAAAGTCCATTATGCCGGATACTCCCTATGCTTTTGAATCCGGCGGAGATCCTGATTCCATTCCGGAATTGACAAGGGATATGCTAAGGGATTTTCACAGCTTGTATTATACGCCATCCAACTGCCGGATTTTTCTGGCAGGCAATATTCCAACAGAGAAGCAGCTTGACTTCTTAAATGAAAAATTCTTTTCCTCCCTTCCGCCGGGCACCAGGGCCAAACCGGTAGGGAAAACAAAACCATGGGAAAAGCCGCGTTCCATGCTGGTTCCCTGCCCTGCAGGCACCGAAAGCAAACCCACTATTTACCTTTCCTGGTTATGCGGAGATGTACTGGATGTAAATGAAACAATGGGACTTTTTGCCCTAACAGACATACTTTTGGGTCATGATGGCTCTCCCTTAACAAAGGTCTTAATTAGTTCCGGTCTTGGAGAAGATCTTACTCCTGTATCAGGTTTGGAAGCCAATTTAAGGGAAACATCATTTTGTGTAGGTTTAAGGGGAGCAGGCAAGGGTGCCGAAGAGAGAATAGAAAATTTAATTACAGGAGAGCTGGAAAGGCTTGTAAGGGAAGGCATTCCCAAAGAAGAAATTGAAGCAGCACTTTTGGGAATGGAATTCTCCCAAAGGGAAATAAGGCGGTCGGGCGGACCTTTTTCACTTGTATGGATGCGCCGTTCCATGAGAACCTGGATACATGGAGGAAGACCCTGGGACAGCTTGCTTGTTAGTCCCCCCTTTGAAGAACTAAAACGTAACTTAAACAAAGATCCCCGGTATTTTGAGAAAATGATCTCCCGGTATTTTCTGGATAATCCTCACAAGGCTCTTGTTACAATTATGCCTACCGAAGATTTTCTTTCCAAAAAAGAAGATGAGCTTCAGCAAAAACTTTCGCAAAAAGAAGCTTCCATGAGCAGGGAAGAGAAGGAAGAGCTTAATTTCAAAAATTCCGGACTTTCCCTTTATATGGAAACGGATGACAGTCCGGAAGCTCTAGCAAGCATACCTCATCTTTCACGCAGGGATCTTTCGCATGATATAGAAAAGACAAACAGGGAATTTACCAATGCTTCCGGTCTTCCCATGTTGATTCATCCCATGTTTACCAACGGAATTAGTTATGTGGAGATGGCTTTTCCCGTAGATGTTTTTCCTCCCGAGGATTATATCTGGCTGCCGTTTTTTGCCAAAAGCGTATTGGCCATGGGGCTGCCCGGCATGGGTTATGCGGAACTTTCAAGCCTGATCGCCAGAACAACAGGGGGCTTTAACGTTATGCTGCATACAGCCTCTCCCTGCCCCGGCTCTGCAAGAACAGACACCCTTCCTGCAGGCATTACGGACATGACCGGACGTGACTGGATTGTTTTCCGACTGAAATCCCTTGACGAAAAATTTGCTCCCTCTCTGGATCTTGCTCTTAGGCTTATAAGCAGCGCAGATTTTTCTGATATAAAAAGAATAAGAGAACTCTTAATGGAGATGAAAAACGAAATGGATTCAAGCCTTGCTCCTTCGGGTCACCATTTTGTTTCCAGCCGTTCAAGCAGGCTTTTTTCCAGAGCGCGCTTAATAGACGATCTTTGGAGTGGTCTTGATCAAATTCTTTTTGCGCATGATTTAATGAAAATGGATATTATGGAAATCAGCCTAAAACTAAAATATATTCAGGAAAAAATACGTTCTGCAGGTGTATTCGTAAATTATGGAGGGAGCAATACAGATAATGCAATAAAGGAAATTGGAGATAGCCTTGCTGTTTTTGGTGCTCCGAAACCCGGAAATAATCTTTCTGCGGACATGGATTCCTTTGCTTCCCTTTCAAAAATTAAGGCTGCATCAGGTGGAGGTATAGAGCTTTTTGCATCTCCTTCCCTCCGTATTGGTTTTGCAGGAATTTCACATAAAACAGTCCCCTTCGGCTCCGAATTGCAGTCGGCAGAGCTGGTCTTTTCGCACATGCTTACTACCGGCCTTTTATGGGAAGAAATCCGCATGAAGGGCGGCGCATACGGAGCCTCCGCCCATCCCGATCATCTGGAGGGTTCCTTTACATTTTCAACCTACCGCGATCCTGATCCCTTAAAGTCATTTGAGGCTTTTTCATCCATAATGAAAAAGTATAAGGAAGAGGAGGGTCGTCTAATGGAAGAAGACTCCCTTGTAAAAGCCATTATTGGCTGTTATTCCAGGGAAACCCGTCCCCGTAGCCCTGCCGAAAAAAGTATTACAGATTTCTTCCGTTTTCTCTATGGTATAGAAGATAATTACAGGGAAAAACGCTTAAAGGCAATAATCAATGTCAGCGCAGAGGAAATTTCCGCCGTTCAAATGCGGCTAGCGAATAATACCGATCCCGTTTACCCGGTCTTCCTTTCAGGAATTAAGGCAGCCGAAGAAGCCGCCGAAAAAACCGGTGCCGGCCTCCATATATTGCCTGTTTAGGGTAAATTTAGCAAAAATATTTGTTTTTTTCATAAAAAGCCAAGTATAGTCCATATTGGTGCCGTAATATGGAGGAGGCTTTTATGAATGTAATGGCATATGTACCATGGGGTTCCGATGGTGTATTAATCAGGGTGGAAGCGGATATACGCCGGGGAATTCCCGGAATCGATATTACCGGTTTGGCCGAAGGTGCTGTCCGCGAAGCCAGGGAAAGGGTAAGAGCCAGTTTTCGTAATTGCGGCTTTGACTTCCCCTCTGACCGCATTTTAATAAATCTTGCACCGGCCGGAGTAAGAAAAGAGGGAGCTTCCCTCGATTTAAGCATAGCAATTTCGGTCATGGCTGCTTCAGGTATTATTAATCTTCCGGATAACCTTATGGTATTGGGAGAGCTGGAACTCTCCGGTAAACTGCGGCCTGTCAGGGGTGTCCTGGCAGCAATGGCTGCAGGATACAGGGAGGATATTCTGGATTATATACTCCCTCTGGACAATGCCAAAGAAGCCTCCATTTTGGATGGAGATAATTATCCCAATCTGAATTTTTTTGCCGCTGCTACTCTTGCGGAAGCTGTCCATGCCTTAAAGGTAAAGAAGGAAACAGGGAAGCTTCCGGAAAATACATCTTACCCATTACCCAATATGGGAACAGAGGAAATTAATCAGGATTTTTGGCCGGGTGATTTTTCTGAAGTAAAGGGACAGGACAGGTATAAAAGAGCATTGGAAATAACAGCGGCAGGAGGCCATAACCTGATCGTATTCGGCCCTCCCGGTTCGGGAAAAACAATGTTGGCAAGACGTTACCCTCTTATTCTGCCGCCTCTTTTGGCTGAAGAAGCAGTGGAGGTAAACAGGCTCCATAGTCTTGCCGGTCAAATAAAAACGGATGAATGCGGGAGCCTGATAAGAAGGCCTCCCTTTCGTACACCTCATCATTCGGCAAGTACGGAAGGTATTCTCGGAGGAGGCAGGTATGTAAGACCCGGGGAAATTACCCTGGCTCATTTTGGAACCCTTTTTCTGGATGAGGCTCTGGAATTCCGCAGCTCTGTTTTACAATCTCTTCGCGAGCCGCTGGAAGACAGGGTAATAACAATTGTTCGTGCGGAGGGTCCACTTAAGCTGCCTGCGGATTTTCAGCTTCTAATGGCAGCCAATAGCTGTCCTTGCGGCAGGCTTGGGAATAGTACCGAAAATGTTTCCGGTTGTCTTTGCAGTATGGATGAGATCCATAAATACTGGAGAAAAATAGGTTACGCATTACTGGACAGGATAGAAATAAGGGTTCCTGTAAATACTCCCGGTGTCCTGGATCCCTGTCCGAACAATGCGGAAAAAAGCATAGACATAAGAAAAAGGGTCTCTCTGGCCATAGAGATTCAGAGAAAGCGTTTTAAAGATTCTGGCGGAGCCATTAGGCGCAATTCTTCAATGTCCGGTTCCCATATAGAGAAGTACTGTATCCTGACGAAAAAGGCAGCCTCTGCTTTCCGTCTTGCAGCCTCAAAGCTCTCCCTGTCCGGAAGAGCCTGTCATGGAATATTGAAAATTGCCAGAACCATAGCGGATCTTGACGGAAAGGATTCCATAGATACCCTTCATGTACTGGAAGCGGTTCAGCATAGACGTTATGGGGAAGATCCCTATGATATTATTAATTTCAGCGGCTAATTATAATGAGAGCCTATTATATGCAGATGGATTTAATAATATCCCTGAAGGCCTCATCCAGAAAGGAGTCGTTTATTTTTTGGTCTCCCGATGTCATCCCCAGTTTTCTGTCGGGAACATTTGGTCCATGGAAATCACTTCCTGCAGAAATATAAAGGCCAAGTTCCTTTCCAAGTTCTGAGAGCCTGCGGCAGGCGGAAAGTTTTGCGAGGGGATGCCATGCTTCAAGTCCGTCCAGTCCCCTGTCTTTTAAATTTTTTATTATATCAGGGAGACGTCCCCAAGCTATATACAATGACATGGGATGAGCCAGTATTGCATATCCTCCCGATTCATGTATCACACTTACGGCCCTGTCAAAATCCAGTCCTATCCTTGGAATAAAATAAGGTTTTCCCTTTCCAAGATAACGGGTGAAGGCCTGCTTAATATTTTTTGCCATTTTTCTTTTTACAAGAAGGGCTGCAAAATGCGGTCTGCCAACCGAATGTCCCCCAGAAAATGCCTTAACTTCCTCATATGAAAAATCTATTCCTTCACTGTTCATTTTCTCGGTAATTTGTAAATTACGTATTTCCCTGCGTTCCGCCATATCCCGGACAGCTTCTATAAAGCCGGTTGAAGGGTTTTTAATTCCCAGCCCCAAAAGATGAAATTCCCCTCCCTTATTTTCCATCCAGTCTATTTCCAGCTCTATGCCGGGGATAAAATTTATTCCCCTTTTTTTTGCTTCCTCTGAAGCTTCTTTTGTTCCGTTTATTGTATCGTGATCTGTGAGAGCCAGAATTTTTATGGAACGTTTTTCTGCCGCTTCTACCAATTGAGCAGGGCTAAGGTTCCCGTCCGATGCTGTTGAATGTGTATGAAGATCGTACATATAGTCATTAAATTATCCTAAAATTGACAAATTTGTAATACTGTTATAAATTGATTGAAGGAGATTTTAATGCCAAAACCCTTGCAATACAGGGCAGGATCGATAATATATTTTCAGGGAGACCCGGCCGATAAGGTATTTATTCTGCAGAATGGAGCTGTGGATTTAATTTACCGGGACATAGAAACCGGAGAGGATATTCATGATAATATTCAATCCGGTGAATTTTTCGGTGTAAAATCTGCATTGGGCCGCTTCCCAAGGGAAGAAAATGCCATGGCTCTGCAGAATTCTACATTGCTAGCATTATCAATTTCTGAATTTGAAGCTCTGGCACTTGGAAATACCAGAATAATAATGAAGATGTTAAAGGTTTTTTCAGGCCATTTAAGGAAAATTCATAGAAAGGTTTCCGCCATGATGGACATGAAGGTACACATGAAGGTGGAAGAAGGGCTTTTCAGTATCGGAGAAATTTTCCTGAAAAATAAAAACTATAAAAGAGCCCATTATGTTTTTAGCCGTTACCTTACATATTATCCTAACGGTGCAAATACAGATTTGGCAGAGAAGTACCAGCAGCAATCAGAAAATGCACAAAATATGTCTGCACATAAAAACACCTATGTAAGCCCTCCGCCGGCATCCTATCCGACAGACTCTTTTTCTTCCGCTTCCTTCGAAAATAACGAGACAAGCATAAACCTAAAGGCTTTTGAACGTTTTGAAAGAACCTTTCAGGCAGGAGAAATAATTTTCTCCGAATATGAAATTGGAGACAAATTTTATCTTATCCAGTCGGGCAGGGTGCAGCTCTTAAAATTAATCGGAGATAATGAAAAAACACTGGACATACTTCAGCCCTCCGAAATGTTTGGAGAGATGGCAATATTGGATAATTCTCCCCGTTCTGCAACCGCCATTGCCCTGGATTCTGTAAGTGTCCTGGAATTTAACAGACAGAATTTTGAGATTTTAATGATGGGAAATCCCCAGATTGCACTTAAGCTTTTAAAAATGTTCTGTAAGCGTATTTATGATACCAAACGCAGATACCTGATAATTACATTGGATGAACCTCAGGCAAAAATAGCCGATGTATTCCTTATGCTTGATGAAAGCCTGCCCCTATTGGACAGAACCACCGAAAAACGCCTCTTTTTTGTTACTATGGATGATGTGGCTAATTGGGCCGGAATGCTTATTAACGAAACAAGGGATGTTCTGTCCGCATTTGCCGCACAGAGACGAATAGAGATTTATTCAGACAGAATACTCGTTAAAAATATTAATGATTTTGCCAGATATGTAGGTTCCAGAAA